>Ga0209006_10006174_pt1 | contig 10860 bp, 9 predicted proteins | sample JacPin_JW_Ref_O2_FD_188567 | JGI IMG/M metagenome (GOLD analysis project Ga0209006, IMG submission 188567) | Forest soil microbial communities from Algoma, Ontario, Canada - Jack Pine, Ontario site 1_JW_Ref_O2 (SPAdes) (version 2) | ecosystem: Environmental > Terrestrial > Soil > Boreal... | reverse complement strand
CCGAACGCTCTCAACCGGGCGAGTCAACTTCCTAGTGGAAAGAAACTCCGAGCCAGGCGTTGAGCTGAGGAAGGATGATTCAGCGGCAATCACGTTGGGGTGATTTCCAGGCGGTTTCCGTATGCGACTCGATCCGATCACGGCCCTACGAGCGGCCGGTCCCCCCCGGGCCGACCGCTCTCCCTATTTCCATCTCGAATCGAAAAAATCAGCGAACCGCTGCTGTGGGAAAGGCCCGAACGGCGCCGATGGATTCGAAGCCGCCCGGACCCGGTCTGCCTCTGTCTGTGTTCTGAGGGCGGCGGGGACGAGATCGCTTCGCGCACACCGAAACGATCCAGCCGCTGCCATGGGGTAAATTCAGCGCGGGCGCCGCGCCGGGCGATAGCTCGCCAGCGGACGCGGGCGCATGCGAAAGCGCGGCGCGAGCGGTGGCGGCACATTGTGGAGAGGGGCGCCGCAATTGCTGCAAATCTCCTGCGGCGCATCCTGCACGCGGAGCCAATGGCCGCGCGCGGGACATTCCGGAGTCAAACACTGCACCGTCCATCCGGGCAGATATTGCATCCTTGAGCCTCGCAGTCCGTGTGAACCGGATGTTTCGAAGGTAAGAACGCCCCGTAAAACAGGCGGGATTGTGCGCCCGGACGCCTAGTGTGTCAAGCGAAATATATACTATTAGTAGGGGTGTCGTTTCCCGGCGGCGCGAAGGGCGTTTCGGGTGCGGATCCGGGCGGCGAACTACTTCGCGTTGACGGTGGTCGTGTCGGAATCGGAAATGACGGGAGAGGCGGGACGCGCCGGTGCAGGAGGCGGGGGATTCGCAGCCTGGTTTTGCGCCGCCTGGTCCTGAGCGGACTTATCCTGCGCGGCTTTGGCGGATGCGGCCGCGGCGGCTTTGCCCGCGTCATCGACCTTTATCTGCACGGATGCGAGCAGCTTTTCTGCCGCGGCGACGGCATCGGCTTTCGCGTCGACGTCGGATTTTTCGGCGGCGAGCGCGGCGGCGCCGGCTTTGTCGGCCGCGAAATTGGGCTTGCCGTAATAGGTCTGCTGATCGAGCGCGTATTTGCGCTGCCCGACGTCGAGATCCGCTTTCAGATCGGCCAGGCGCTGCTTGGCCACGTCGAGATCGGAGTTCAGTCCTGCGATCTCCGCAGTCGTGGGAGCGGGTTTCGCATCCGCGGCCGGCGTGCTCGAACTTGTCGTGTCCGTGGTGCTCGATCCGGCGGCGGCCGGTTCCTGCCCGACCACGCTTACGGGGGCGGTCGTCGGCAGGTTGCTGTTGTCCCAGACCTTGGCGGCTTTGGGCTGGTCCTTTTTCTGTTCCTGCGCGCGGCGCGCGGCCTCGGCCAGCGAATCATCCTGTGCCTGCGCGGCTCGGGCGAGCAGCGACGCGGCCGGCGGCGCCAGCAACAAAATCATAAATGCCCAGCGTGCAATTCTCATGCTACCTCTCCCCTGTCGAGAGCGCGATCCACAGCACCATAGTAGTCGCGCCATGCAGCGAGTGGCAAACGGCTTGGCGCGCGGCGTCGAAAGAGGCAACTGGCCAGCGAGTCAGGCGAAAGTGCTTTGGCGAGCGGTGATCCGTGAACGGTAACTGGCAGAAAAGCGGCACGCGGAGCTCCCGGTTCATTGTCCAGCAGACTGTGCGCAGACCTTTTTTTTCAGCAGGTTACTGCGGTCCCCACGCGGTTTCATGGTCCACTAGAAAGCGCCCAAAGCGCTCTCCCTTTGCCGACCGGGATGGGCCCGCTGCGGCTTTTGCTGAGTCTTACCGTCCTGGCGCAGGAGGCAGTAGTGAAAATGGCCGGGCGGCTCGGTGACATGGAGATTGACCGACGCGATAGACTAGCGCGGCATCTGATGGGTGGCGGGGGACCGATGAGAAATCTTGCAGTGATCTTGGTGATTTGCGGGTTTGCGATGTTGTTGAATGCGTCCCGGGCTGCGGCGCAGGCGCCGCCGGGGCCCATGGCTGCTGCGCCGCAGGATCAGGCGGATGCTACTCAACATTTCTCGAGAACTGTTACGGCGTATACGCTGCCTCCCGATCTTTACGAGAAAACCAGGAAACTTGAAAAGCTGAAGCTGATGTTTTTCGTGCTCGAGCCGGTCTACGGACTCGTTGTTTTGTGGCTTTTCCTGCGATGGAAGCTCGGGCCGAAGTACCGGAACTGGGCCGAAGGCGGTTCGCGCAGACTTTTCCTGCAAGTTCTGATCTTTGCACCGCTGTTCGTGCTCACGCTGGACGTCTTGAGCCTCCCTGTCGATATCATCCGCCACCAAATCACGCGCATTTACGGGCTTTCGGTGCAGGGATGGGGCTCGTGGAGTTGGGACTGGGCGAAGGGCGAGCTGGTGAATGTGGTAGTCGGATTTATTTTGATCCTGATCCTTTACGCCGTGATCCGCGTGAGTCCTCGGCGGTGGTGGCTTTACTTCTGGCTGGCGTCGTTGCCGTTAACGGCGCTGCTGATTTTCCTTCAGCCCGTGGTGATCGATCCAATGTTCCACAAATTCGTACCGATGCAGCAGAAAGATCCGGCGCTGACCGTGGCGCTCGAGCAGATGATTCACCGGGCGGGGCAGGACATTCCGCCCGAGCGCATCTACTGGATGAATGCGTCGGAAAAAGTGAACGAGCTGAACGCCTACGTGACCGGGATCGGCGCCTCGAAACGCATGGTGGTATGGGACACGACGCTGGCGAAGATGGATACGCAGCAGGTCGTCGCCGTGTGCGGACACGAGATGGGTCATTACGTGCTGAACCACATTCCGAAAGGGATGCTGATCGAAGCGATCGCCTCGCTGATTCTGTTTTATCTCCTTGACCGACTGATCGGCGGTTTTATCGCGTGGCGAGGCGCGGCGTGGGACATCCGCTCAGTGGGAGATCTGGCTTCGCTGCCGGCGCTTCTGATTTTGCTGAGCGTGGCGGGTTTTATTGTGGCTCCGGCCGCCAACACCTTGAGCCGCTATTTCGAGCATCAGGCGGATCAATATGCGCTGGAGGTGACGCACGGGCTGACGCCGGATTCGGGGCAGGTGGCGGCGCAGACATTTCAGATTCTGGGCGAAGTCGATCTGGAGTATCCCGATCCTAGCCCGGCGGATGTTTTTTTTACGTATGACCATCCGGCTACGAGGGATCGGGTGACGTTTTCGTTGACCTACGATCCGTGGGCGTCGGGCGGGACGGGGGAGTTTGTGCATTAAAAGTGCGGCGAGCGGTCGCGATTCTCAAGTCGCTTGCGCTACCTGGCGTGGATGGTCATTTGGATCGCGTTGCGGGGGCGGAGGGTGATGAGCGGTTCGGGGATCACTTCGGTGCCGGGGACCAGCCGGAATTTGAATTTTTGGGCGAGCGTGGCCGTCACGATGGCGGCTTCCAGCAGCGCGAAACCCTCGCCGATGCAGCGACGGGGTCCGGCAGAGAATGGGAAATAAGCGCCGGGCGGCAGGCGATCCTGCAATCCATCGAGCCAGCGCTCGGGGCGGAACGCTTCGGGATCGTCGTAGTAGCGCGGGTCGCGATGCATGATCCACTGCGAGATCACGACCGTCGAGCCTTTGTGTATTTCGTACCCGCCGATATCGCAAGTTTCCATGGTTTCGCGCGCCAGGATGTAAGCCGGCGGATACATGCGCAGCACTTCGTTCATCACCGCGCGCAGATACGGCAGACGCGGAAAATCCTCGGCGCCGGGCGCGCGGCCGCCGAGCACTCCGTCTAACTCCTCATGCAGCGTCGCTTCGGCTTCGGGATTTCCGCTCAGCGCATACCACGTCCAGCCGAGCATCTGCGCGGTGGTTTCATGGCCGGCGAGAAAGAGCGTCATGGTTTCGTCGTGCAGTTGCTTCGGGGTCATCTGGCTGCCGTCTTCGTCCATCGCGCCCATCAGCAGCGCCAGCAGATCGTTGTGATGATTCGAATTTCCCTCCGCGCGGCGCTCGTTGATGATGCGCATGACGAGCGAATCGATGAATTCGAGCTCGCGATTGGCGCGGCGATTTGAAGGCGTGGGCCAGGTTTCGGGAATGCGATACGGCATCCGGTTGCGCCGCAGCGAATAGCGCATCAGGAAGGTCATGGCCTGCCCGATCTGCCGCGATTCGCCAGGCAGCGTGGTGCCGAACAGGGTTTTCACGGCGATGTCGAGGGTGAGGCCCATCATCTCCTGCGAAATGTTGCGCTGCTCGCCATCGCCCCAGTCGCGGATGTGGGCCTCGGCGAGCTCCAGCATCGTGGCACCGTATTCGCCCAGGCGCGCGCGATGGAATGCGGGCTGCGCGAGGCGGCGCTGACGGCGCCAGAAGTCGCCCTCACTGATCAGGAGGCCCTGGCCGAGGATGCGGGTGGTGATGCGCCGGGTGAGCTCGCTTTTGTGGAACTTCGCCTGCTGCATCACGAGGACTTGGTTGATCAGGTCGGGGCGGTTGACGAGCGTGCGTTCCTGCATCATCACGTAGAAACGGACCACGTCGCCGTAATCGCGAGTCATTTGCTGCATGCCCGCGAGCGGATCCTTGCGCAGCGAGAGCGCCATGCCGAGGATCGGCGCACCTTTCGGTCCAGGCGGATTGTGTTTGCCGTTTCGAGACATTTTCGCGATTCTGCTGGGTAGTATTCTACAGCCCCAGGCACCGCTTTTGGGGCGTGAAGGAATTCGGCACAGGAATCCGGTAAGATGCTTCTTCCCGGTTCTCCGTGCATCCAATAGAGAACCATGGAAATACAGATGCAGCGTCCTGACTGGCTCATCCAGATGGAAGACGTCCTCGAAACGCTCAACGAGGGCGTAATGATCCTGGACGACTGTCGCAAGATTCTCTACATCAATTCCTGCCTCGAAAGAATGTTTGGATTCGCCGCGTCGGAAATCGTCGGGCATCTCGGCTCGGACTTTTATACGAAGGAAGAGTATGACGTGATTTTGCAGGAGACGGAAAAGCGGCACGAGATGGGGCAGAACCGCTTCGAGTTCGTTTTGCCGGTGAAGGACGGACATCGCCTGCCGGTGATCATCAGCTCGCGGAATTTCGAGGATCCCGAGGGGCTTCAGTTCGCCGTGGTGACGTTCACCGACATTTCGGAGCAGAAAAATGCGGAGAGCAAGCTGCGCAATGCGAATGCGCGACTGAAACAGAGGCAGGCGGAGATTGACGAGGACCTGCTGCTGGCCGCGCGCGTGCAGCAATCGCTGGCGCCGCAATCGCTGGTGTGGGGCAACATGCGCGTGGACGCCTATTACCACCCCGTGCGGACGATCGGCGGCGATTTCGGGCTGGTGAATCCGCTCGACGACCGGCATTTGAATCTGCTGGTGTGCGACGTTTCCGGGCACGGCATCGGGTCGGCGCTGGTGGCGAATCGGATTTATAGCGAGACGATGACGCAGCTGGGCAGCGGGCGTCCGCTGGCGGAAATTTTGCGGCACCTGAATCGTTTCATGATGCAGGACCTGGGCAGCTCGGCGCTGCTGTTTACCCTGGCCGCGGCGCGGATCGACGTTGGCGGGCGCCGGATGATTTTCGCGGGGGCGGGGCATCCGCCGGCGATGATCGTGACGCCGGGCGAAGAGCCGCGGCTGCTGGAATCGCGGAGCATGGTGCTGGGCGGACTGCCGGACGCGGTGGCCACCGAGGCGGCGATCGAGGTCGACTTGAACAAGGGCGATCGCGTGGTGCTTTATACCGACGGCATCAGCGAAGTCTTCGACGCGCGCGGCGAAATGCTGGGCACCGAAGGCGTGCAGAAAATCGTGCGCGAGACGGCGCTGCTGCCCTTCGGCGACATGCAGCAGGCGCTGCTGAATCGCGTGGCGGCCTGGCGCGAGGGCGCGCCCACCGACGATATGTCGCTCGTGCTCCTCGAAGTCCTCTGACGCCCGTAATCACACGGAAAATCGAAGCAAACGCGAAGTTCCCGGCGGCGCCGCGGATCGTGTACACTCTCCCCGTTTTGAATCCCTTTTCCAATCTTTCGTGAGCTCACATGGACCCGATAACTCACGGCATCACGGGCGCGCTACTCGGTAAAGCATTTTTCTCGAAACGCCAGGAACGGGTAGCCATCTTCGCAGCGACACTGGGCGCGGTTTTCCCAGACGTCGATATCAGCTGCGAGGTATTTTCGCGCGATCCCCTGAGCATCGTGAAATATCATCGCGCGATCACGCATTCGTTCGTGGCGATGCCGGTGTTTGCGGTGTTGCTGGCGCTGCTGACGCGGGCGTTGCTGCCCTGGGTCCGGAGGCGCTGGCCGCGATTCGCGGACTGGGAGGCTCCGCCGCTGTGGCTGCTTTCGGCGATCTACGCCGTGGGAATCGTGAGCCACATCCTGTTGGACGGGATGACGTCGTTTGGCACGCGGATGTGGTACCCGATTTCGACGCGGCGAGTGGCTTGGGATTTGCTGTTCATTGTCGATTTCAGCTTCACGACGATCATTTTGTTGCCTCAGGTAATGCCGTGGATCCGCCGGTATCCGGAGCGCACGCGCGGGCGTGCGCTGAAGATGTGGGTATTGTTCACGGCCGGGGCGCTGGTTTTCTGGCTGATGGCGCGGGCGGCGGCGTATCCATTTCATTTTTGGATCGTGGTGGCGGCGAGCGTGCTGTTTGCGGCGTTCTTTTTCGGCCTGGCAAATGGTGGATTCACCTCCCGGTGGTCGCGGGCAGCATGGGCACAGATTGGCGCGTTTGCGGCGCTGGTTTATTTGTTTTCGTGCTCGGTGGCGCACCACGAAGCGATCCTGCAGGCCAAGGCGTTCGCCGATGCGAATCACATCTATATTGAACGGATGGGCGCGCTGCCGATTCCACCGTCGCTGCTGGATTGGGGCGACGCGGTGCGCTCGCCGGACGCGCTGTTTGAATCGCAATTCGATCTGCGGCAGCCCGGGCCGCGAATCTTCCAGTACATTCCCGATTCGCCGCCCGATCCGTACATCGCGAAGGCGCTCGAAATGCCCAACGTGCGGCTGTATTTGAGTTTTGCGCGGTTTCCCTCGATCCAAAGTTTTCCCGATGGCGATCAGCATGTGGTCGAGCTGGGCGAGAACCGTTTTCAGGACGGCCGGCGACGCGGGCCGCAGCCGTTTACCTGGGAAGTGATTTTCGACGCGGACGGCAGGCTGGCCGAGGAAGGGTGGCTGACGAACGGCATGCTGCAGAGCCGGATGCGGCGGCTGATTCCGCAAATCAACAATCCCGTGTCGCATGCGCCGATTAAACCTTCGTGAAAATCCTGATCTTCAGCGATATTCACGGCGACGTCCGCGCCTTGGCGCGGATCGTGGCGCAGCCGGCGGACGTCTACATCTGCGCGGGCGATCTGGCGACGTTCGGCAAGGGCCTTGAGAAGTGCGGCAAGGCGCTGGAATCGCTGGGCGAAAAGCTTTGGGTGCTGCCGGGGAATCACGAAACGCATGACGATATTCGCGAATTCTGCCGGCGATTCGGCTTCGTGGATTTTCACCGGCGCGTGCTGCAGACGAAATCGACCCCGTGGGCCGGGCTCGGCTACAGCAACATCACGCCTTTCAAGACGCCGGGCGAGTACACGGAGGAAGAAATTGCGGAAGCGCTTGCGGCGTTTGGCGGCATCGCGGGGCTGCACCTGGTGATTCATGTGCCGCCGTACGGTACGCGGCTGGATGAATACGCTCCCGGAAAGCACGGGGGTAGCACGGCGCTACGAGCTTGGGTGGAGCACGAGCAGCCGTCGTGTCTTTTCTGCGGGCATATTCACGAAACAGCGGGGCTATCGGACACACTGGGCGCTACGCAGTGCATCAATGTCGGCAAGGAAGGCTTTACACTCGAGACTTAGCGCCGCGCGTGGATATCGCTCGATGACTGACTTTGCGCCGACACTCTGAAGGGGGCCCAGCCAGCAGCATCCCCACAACGAAAAACAGCTATCTCTTGGGCGGCGGAGTGGCAGGATAAATGACGAGCTGGCGTCGGTCCCCGCTGCCTTCGCTTTCGGTGCGGACTCCGGCGGCACCGCTGAGCTCGAGGTGCACGATGCGGCGCTCGCGCGACGACATCGGGTTGAACTGGAAGGGCTGGCCGGTTTCACGAACGCGCTGCGCGGCCACGCGCGCTGAAAGCTTTAATTCCGCAAGGCGCGTCGCGCGATAATCGCCGCAATCGAAACGGACACGATCGTGCAGCCGCGGATCCAGACGCAGCCAGCGGTGCGCGACGTGTTCGAGCGCCAGCAGCAGCTCCGCATTTTTTTCCAGCAGCAAGCCCTGATCGGCGCCGCCGAAGATCGCCGCCACCTCCCCTTCGTTGCCGCTCGTCGAGGTGATCTCTACTTCGACGGCGAGCCCCATTTCGCGCACGGCGAGGTCCAGAAAACGGCGGAGCTCGGCGGCGGCACGCTCAATATCGAGCGGCGGAGGAGGCGCGGATTGTTCGCGGCGCTGAAATGGCCGGATGGGGCGCCGGTTCACCGATGTAGGCCTGTTCTCATTCATTGCTTTTTCTTACCCTTGTTCTTGAATGGGCTGTTGGTCGGCATCGGGCGTGTCCGGTTCAGATAATACTGTTGGCCCGTGGCGATCAGGTTGCTGGTGAACATATAGAGGTTTAATCCGCTCGCATACCGGAAGAATAGAACAACGAACATCAACGGCATGAGCCGCAACATGCGCTGCTGCGCCGGATCGACGGCGGCTGTCTGCGGCGTCATGGCCGTAGAAGCGTACATGGTAATCGCCATGGCGATGGGCAAAATATAATACGGGTCGCGCACGGAAAGATCATGCACCCATAAAATCCACGGCGCGTGGCGCAATTCGATGGCGCCGGTGAGCACGCGCCACAGCGCCCACCAGATGGGCATCTGGAAAAACATCGGCAGGCATCCGCCCATCTGCGCCAGCGGGTTGATGCCGTTGCGCTGGTACAGCTCCGTCATTTCATCCTGCATGCCCTTGCGCCGCGGATCCGTCATCGAATATTTCTTGTACTTGTCCTGGATCTGGCGCATTTCCGGCGCGATTTTCTGCATGTGCTGCATCGATCGCCAGCTTTTCATCTTCAACGGGAACACGGCGACGTTAATCAGCAGCGTGAGAATGACGATCGCCCATCCCCAATTCGGGATGTAGCGATGCAACCATTGCAGCGCGAAGAGCAAGGCCTTTGAAATTGAACTGAACCAGCCGAAATTAACGAGCCCTTCAAGCGAGGGCTGCACTTTTGTGAGCAGCCCCAGATCCTTGGGCCCCACGAAGACGCGCGATTTCAAGGGTCCCGCGGACATTGCGCCTACTGCGATTTCCGCGGCAGGCTCGCTGGCAGGCTGATTGTCTGAGCCGGTGAAGTGGTGCCATTGCGTCCAGTGCCAGAGGGATAGATCGGAGCCGTCGGGGATGAAGGCCGCGGCAAAAAACTGGTCCATGATGCCTGTAAATTGCAGCGGGCCGGACTGCTGGAACGCCTGGATCTGGTTACCGGGGACGCCGAGCTTTTTGTATTGCAGCAGGTTCAGGCTGTCGCCTTGTTTGTAGAACACGGTTACCAGCTGCGAGGCCTGGTACACCTCTTTATCACCGAAGCCGCCGCGCCAGGCGATCGCAGGCGCAAGCGGCTGCCCGTTGAGCGACACGGAAACCTCGATCGACAGCTGATAGCCCTGCTCGAATTTCAATTTCTTGGTGACGTCCAGGTGGCCGTCGCTCCAGTGAAAATCAATTTCAGCCGGCGCCGTGAGGTTCGCGGAGGCAGGAGTGAACTGATAGAGCGCGGAATTCGCCTGCGATTCGAGCTGCGGATCGGACAACGTCAGCGAAAGAGGCCAGCCGAGCTCCTGCGCGGAGTCAGGATTCACCAGATCGAGCGGATGCGGCGGCTTCTGATCGTCGAAATATTTCTTCAGAGTCCAGCTGTGCACCACCGCGCCGCGGTTTGAAAATTCGACGCGATAGAGCGGGCTTTCGACGACAACGGTTTGTTCGCCGGCGGCCTGCACAGCGGGAATTTTGGCAGCCGGAGCGGGCGCGCCACCTGCGGTCGTTTGCTGGGCCGACGGCTGCGCGGAGCCTGCGCCGGAATTCTGGCCGGGAACGATCTTACCGGTGACAGGCGCCGGATTTTTCTGTGGCGGCGGTGGCGGTGGTTGGAAAAACTTGACCCAGACAAACGTGATGACCACCACGATGACGACAAAAACGATTCCCCGAGTCTGGTCCGACATCTCCTTCACTGCGTTTCACCATGGTCTTGCGTCGGCCGGGCGGCCGCGGGCTCGCTTTGCTCGGGCACAGGATCGAATCCGCCTTGATTGAACGGATTGCAACGCAACAGGCGCCGCAGTGCGAGCGAGGTGCCGCGGCGCGCTCCGTAGAGCGCGATCGCCTGGGCCGCGTAATTGGAACACGAAGGATGAAAACGGCAAGCGCCGCCGAAAAACGGCGAAAGAAAAGTGATGTAGATGCGAACCAGCAGGAGCAGCGTCCACGCTGCGGCCGATTTGCCGCGCCTGTCTTCGACGCCGCTGGCGCCAGAAGGATTCACGGTTTGTGGGCGCGCGGGATCAGCTGTAGCAATTCCCGGGACAACGCCGAAAAATCCGCCGTCGCCGCCGAGCTGCGCGGGTGAATCACGATGTCCCATCCCGGGGAAATCTCCTGTCGGTGAAGCCTGAGAATCTCGCGCAGCCGTCGCCGGATGCGGTTACGCCGGACGGCACTGCCCAGCGCCTTCTTGATGCTCCAGCCGAACCGGCTGCGCTCGAGACCATTGGGTCGTACGAAAATAGTGAACTCGCGGCTCGAACGGCGCCGGCCCTCGCGATACACGGCGTCGTATTCGGCGCGGCGCGCCACGCGGCATT
>Ga0209006_10006172_pt1 | contig 10860 bp, 13 predicted proteins | sample JacPin_JW_Ref_O2_FD_188567 | JGI IMG/M metagenome (GOLD analysis project Ga0209006, IMG submission 188567) | Forest soil microbial communities from Algoma, Ontario, Canada - Jack Pine, Ontario site 1_JW_Ref_O2 (SPAdes) (version 2) | ecosystem: Environmental > Terrestrial > Soil > Boreal... | reverse complement strand
GCCGATACTCCTTCGATCTTGGTGACCTCAATGCCACTTACGGCATTATTGAGCTTCGCGCCGAGATCCGGATCGTCAATGTAATCGTCCCTCATCAGAACGCGGACAGCGTTATTGTCGTCTGCAACCAGAACGGTTCCAGCCAGTTCTTCGACGCGCGTGACACGTAATGCGGCGAAATGGCCGTGGCACACTTCACATATGACGTGCAGATGATTCGGTTGGGCCGGCACCTGCGCTACTTCCACCGTCGCTGTGTGGCTGCATTCGAGTTCGACCGTGATGAGCTTCATGATGATTTCCTTTCGAAGATGCGGCGGCTTCTCCTTATTTATGTAGGAGATACCACGTAAAATACGTAAATCTCGCAAACGCCAGCGGTTAACGCGGCGGTCGCGGTGGTTAAGGTAACCGCGCCAGCGGTCGTGAGCTTTTTAAATCCAGAGGCAGTCTGCGGAACGATGACACCTTGTACGATCCCGGTGAGCGAGGCTACCGCGGTGGACGCCTGAAGGATCGCCGCGCCGCCTCCGGTACCGGTCGTGCCTATCGTGGTGGTGTTCGTGGCCCCGGTCCCAGCCGTGGTCCAGTCTATGATTTCGTTGAATATGATGCTGTTGATCGGGAGTACGCAATTTGATGCAGGGGTGATCAGCCCCGGCGCTCCACCACCGTCAACCGCGAAATTGTAGGTTGCGTGGCAGACCTGAACTGGGTTGTTGCCGACTGCGGAACTCGAAACGAGCTGTGCGCCGCCAATCGAATTCGGCGTGACCAGCAAAGCGGTCCATACGAGGGAGCTTGCCGGGCATCCCAAAAGGGAGTTGCCGTTCCAGACGAGAAGCGGTCCACCGGTCTGAGTGTTGGGCCCTGGGCAAACCGTGCCGACCTGCTGGGCAAAAAGGGCGCCGGAAGCCGCCATCAAGAGGAGCCCGGTCAGGGCAGTGCGGAAGAGAGCCTTCATTCTAAAACCATCCTTTCGATTGCGGCAGGATTCGAAGGATGGCTAGATCGATGCTGAAGATTACAATACCACGTTTAGATTCAAGCGCAACTTTTAGTAGCGCGCGACGCCGAGCTGATCGAGTTGCCCTTGGATCTGGCTGATGCGCCCCTGCACGGCTCCGTGGGCATCGCTCGCATTACCGTATTCGCTGGTCAGAGCCTTCACCCGGCCTTGGCAACTGCGCACCATGTCCTGCGCATCACTGAGATCCTTTTTGGCGGCGCTCAGATCTTCCCTCTTGGCTGCGATGATTTCACCGGTATGCGCCAAATCGGCGCGCGCTGTCTTCAGGTCGGCTCTGAGGCGCTGCACTTTAACGCCATTCTGCGTGCCGGCGAGATTCTGTGCTGCCGCGTTCGTCTGGGCTGTCGTGATCATAGATTCACATTACACGATCTTCAGGTAATTTGCTCGAAGCGTTTTCTTCATCGGCTGCCGGCTCGCCTTCGGGCGATGGCAGTGGAACCTCAGGAAGACCGGGACGCACAGCCTTCGGGCCGTTGATCGGGACGCACTTGAGCATCACGGTTCCAATTGAAATAATGCACACGGCGACCGCGCGCAGGCAGCCGGGACAGATGGTCGGGCCGCAATGCTCGGAGACGACGAACGAGGTCTGAGGCAGGTTATAGAAACGCGGGGTATGCACTTCAACGCGATTCACGCACCCGCATTCGCACGGGATATCGTGCATGTTGGGCTGGGTGGACGGAACGGCCTGGCCGGTTGCTGGATCGAGGATTTTGCTCACCGAACCATCTTACTCAAATTCGCGTGCGGTTGTGTCGCCGAATCGCGCGTGTCATGTGAATATAAGCGCGCAGCCAGAGATACAGCCGCTTCACGCGGTGGCTGGCTCCGGGTTCTTTTTGTCGTACTCCGCGATGTGCGCCTGCACGGACTCCTGCCACGATTCGGCGTATTCGGCGTTCTGCGCCATGGTCTGATCCCAGAGTTTTTGCGGGACGCCCGCCGGACAAGGAGTTGGCTTGGCGAGGTCTTCGTCCGTCATCGATTCGAAGTCTTCGCTGGATAGGGATTTGGCAGCCATGGAACTTTCAATAAGTGTAGGATTTCACGAAGCCTTTTTTCATCATATCGCTGGTCCACCCGATGCGCTCATGAAAGCCTTTCCAGGAGAACACATCGGCAGTGCGCGTGTCGGCATTCACCAGCACAGCCATTGTGGTTTTTGAAACGCCCTTGATCCCGAGCGCGCCCGCGATGGCCCGCGCGGCGACTTCTTTTCTCTTCATCGCATCGGCCAGCCTGCCGGCATTGTAGGCTTTCCGCGCTTCCGGTGTCATCCCGTTAATCATCTGCTGTTGTGCGGGTGTCGTTGAGAAAGTCACACGCCACTGCTGCGACTTTGGCGCGTTACTCACAAGCCCGGTTTTTACCTCAATCGCGCCGTGGTCCTGTACGACATCGATGGCAAAGTGGTTTCCTTTAGTGACGGCCTTGCGCGCATCGTCCATGCCCTGCATCTGTAAATGGCGGATGACGATGTTTTCGCCGAGCTTCCCGGTGGAATCTTTGTCGAGCTTCAGTTTGACCGGGACCTGCTTGCCATTGAACGCGCGCTTCGTGGTGGGTTTTAGCTTCAGTCCGGTTTCATGAAAGCCCGCAGGGTTGAAGTCGAACTGGCCGCCTCCCGAGGATCCAGCCGGACGATGGTTCTCGTTGAACTTCGCGAGGATGCCGTCTTCGTCTTCTTCCTCGTCATCATCCTCGTCGATTTGGGAGCCGCACAGCAGGATCTTGGCCGTACCGCTGCCATATGGGTTTTCCGATCGATCGGCCGCGGCGGCCATTGCGTTGTCTTTGCCGGATACCCCGACGTTGTTCGCGCCGCTCTCCGGGTTGTCCACTACGGCGGGATCGTCAACCTGTTTGACGCCAAGCGAAGATGGTGCCGGAAGATTCCCGGGCTGGCTTGTGGGATTCGTTTCATCCGGCGTGCTCGACATGCCTTCGGTCGGCGAACTGATCAAAGGCCCAGTGCCTGGTGCGCAGTTTGCGCAAGTTTGCGAGTCATACGGGATGTACTGGCCACACTTTGGACAGGTGAAACGGGCTCCGCGCGGGGCTATCTTCTCTACCGTTCCGGTCAGCGCAATTGGTGTTTTGGCGTCGTCCTTCGCTGAAGAGATCACGATCGTATCGACCAATAATTCGACGCCTTCGAGAGAAGGGTTGTCCGCCCATTTCGCTGCTGCTTCCGGTGTGACGTAAGCCAAAGTTATGTGCGGGTGGTACTCGAAATCGGGCTTCTTGAAAGTGCCGTGCTCGCCAAGCTCCTCATTGATCCAGTTGAGCTCATTCGAGTCCTGCAGTTCGATCACGACTACGGCGGCACCGTCGCTGTGGTCTGTTGGCGGGAATACGATCGTCTTTCCCAGCGTTACCGTGAAAGGAGACTGCGCGGTAAGATAACTCGCTATCCCCGCTTCGCTTGCAGTGTCCATAATGCCGTAGCGCACCGTGCAATGCGGCTCCTCTTCGCGGCCCTTCGCCATCAACTCTTCTTCCGGAATGGCATCGCGCAGCGCCTTTATGGCTTGTCCTGCTTCGGATGCCGGGTCGATGTCGAACATCACGCAGCCATAGGAGTACTTCAGGAGATCCAGGGCGCAGATGAGGACTGGCGCTGGTGGTTCGATGACCGCGCAGAGCAGGCTCACAGAAACTCTCCAACCACACAGACTCCCGCCTTGGCCAACACGGCCCGCGCTTCCTGCATCTCTTCACTGCTGGCCGAGAGTCCGCTCCCACCGCTTGCCAGATCCACCGCCAGGCGCAGGATGTAATCCTCCCGGGATTTGTAAGGCGTGATGGGTGGCCAGATTTCAGCCGGAGATGGCTGTATTGATGACGATTCCGCCACTCCCTCTTCCGCGGCGGCTTCAGGGTGGGCTTCCAGATAACGTGCGCGACGCTCAGCGAGACTCGCCATGCAGACCAGTCTAACGCAGCTCAGAATACCTGGAAGTTCATACCGTCGAAGATAACCCGCGCCGGAACTCCCGCCATGCAATCGATTGGCGCCAGTAGCGCGCTCCCGCGCTCTACCAGCGGGATCGGCCCCAATAGATCCACATTGAGCGTTGCTGGTGGAATGCAGGCTACATCGGGTATCCAGATCAGCGACATCCAAGGCGTATACGCGGTGAGGGTCGGCACGAGCGCTGCGGTGTACGTTGTCGGCGATCCTGATTTTGAAACCGCGATATTGCTGGCGCCAGACTGCGCAACTGCTGCGGACTGGATAACTGCCGTATCGACAGCCACACTCAGGTTGATCGAGCCATCAGCCATTGTTGTCCCGGTCAGAATTATCCCAGCCCCGGCGGTGATCGTCAGGGATGTTGCCGGCCCGAGTGTGACCGGTGCGTTGCCTCCCATTATGACCGTGATTTGACCGGGGAGGCCGCGGTAGCCACGCGCGCCGACCAAACCGTGAAAACCCCGTGGACCTGTCGGTCCGGGAGGTCCCGGTGGCCCAACAGTCTGCGCTGAGAGCGTCAGCGTCGCGATGGCAAGAAGGAGGCTTCGCCTCATGTCGAGAGCCTATTGCGTTACATTCACGACGGGAACTGGGATCTCGAATGAATGCCCGGCGGTGGTAGTGAATACGGGAGGACCGTCAAAAATAACCGTCCCAACTGCGCTGTCGCCTGGGCTCAACTTTAATAGCGATTGGAGTCCATCGGCGTCATAGACCTGTTCGAATTGTTGAATCTGGGCCAAAATATCCGGAGTCACGGCGTTAAGGAGCGCCGAGGTTCCTGCGATTGCCAAACCCACGCCGGTCGACACGCCGAGAGCTTTCACGACGATCAGGCCTTCGATATCGTTCATCAGTTTCTGCGCGAAAGGAAGCTCGTTCTTGATGAATCCCAACGGGCCGCTATTTTGCCTGCTGAAAATAATAGCCCTCGCGTCGATCCGGTCTAGAGCTGGATATCCCTTGTCTCGCAGAGCTTTGACGATGCTTCCCTGTCCGATATACATCGTTCCGCTCGATTTGTTCTCGACGACTGCGGACCCGGCGGATATCCCCTTTGGCAGTTTAACCCTGTATTTGGATTGAATCACCGTCTGGGACAACACCTGAATGTTGACGTCAACCTGAACGAGAGAAACGGTGCCGGTCTGTGCCGAGAGCATGGCCGCCGTGAGCCATGCTCCGATAACGATTGATTTTGTCATCGCGTTCACAGCGCCGCGATATCCGACAGGAGCGTTTCCCAATCGATCCCGGCAGGCGTCTTCTGCTGCGCCCGTATCAGGGACTCTGGGCTGAAGGCGACATACAACTCCCCGCCGACCGATTCCGCAGTGTACCTCGCGATCGCGGCGTAGGTCATGAGGCCGACCAGCCCCCATGTTCCTATGGTGACGCCGGCTGAAGTGCTTCCGCAGCCGATTACGCAATGCCCGTTCTCTGGATCGGGGTGGCCCGCCACGTCCCAGACAAATCCGTTTTCGCTCGGGAATGGGGTTATCCAGCGGTCCGGAAGCTCGATCCCGAATATCAGGTTCTCTCCGAGATGGATAGCTTGGCGGACTTCTTCTTTGTTGGTGCCGTCCACTGCCAGCCATCCTGAGATGTGGTGAACGCGCTTGATCTTCTCGTGACCGGTCGGGTTGTGGTGACCCTTCATGCCGGCGGTCTGGATGGCCTCCAAGACGTCCTGAACGAAACAGCCGTTGTCGGTGGATTCATCGCCAGGCACATATCCGCAGACGCCATACTCTTCGACGATCTCGGTTGGCGAGAACAGAGCCTTGCCGGCTCCCGCGTTCTCATTGAGCACGCCGAATAAATGCCCAGCGCAAGCGATCACGCAATCTCCGAGAACGTCGTTTCCATACATCTCCCCCAGCGCAAGCGAAGCAGCGGTGGAGTAGTCGCAATCCGGCGCTGGCGGGAGCACCGCCATGTCCATGTAATCCCTCAATGCGAGGGCTTCGATTCTGATTTCGGGACGGTTTCGGCCGAGCTTGACAGTGCGGCCGGTTGTCGGGTGCGTGAGCGTTTTGACTGGCATGATTCCTCTTTTCCTGGTAAGAGTTTCAAAGCGCCCGCGCTCCCGAAGAAACGCGGGCTGATTGGACTACTTGGCTGCGGCTTTCTTTGCGGCCATCTTTTTCTTTTTCTTGTTCGTGTTGAGCGCCATTGGGACTCCTTTCATTTTCAGTTTACGCCGACCGGTCTGGTATCCACTCGTGATTTTTGGGGTAGCACTCCTCAACCGCCTTTAAAACACGCTCCGCATTGGGATTTTCAGGATGTTCTTTGGCCCAGCGTTTGGCCGCTATTCGCAGAAACGAAAGATCAGCGGAATCGACTATAGAGTTCAGCATGTCAATACGGCATGGCAACCGGATAATTGACCGTTGGGACGGGCCGGTCCAGAAATCTACAGAGTGGACCCCATTGACTCTGCGGATTCTCCATCTCCAACACAAGGAAATCCTCCGCGTAGCGGCCCTTGAAATAATCCCGGACCTCTGCGTTGTGACGCCGGTACCTCGCGAGGAATACTTCCGCGTCGAAGTGCCGCTGGCCATAGAGTTCGTGGTGGATGCGGTGCGTGAACGCCGCTGGTTCGTTATCCCAAGTGGCCCGCCATGGGTTCCGCTCGTAGCTCCAGTGCCGGCGCACGCTGTCCAGCCATTTGGCTTCGTCGCGCACGGTAAGGATGAACTTTGATCCCGGATAGGCTTTGTCGAGCTCCCGGTAAAGTAGAGTGATCGGCAGATCGGTGATGGCGTAGCACTTCTCGACTGTCAGCGATCTTCCGGCCCGCATTTCCAGCCAGATGTTTTTTGCCCATTGCGGGCCTTCCCAGTGCGCCGCTTCGAAGCCGAGAAGGCCAAGGGCTTTGTAGAGCGAGGTAGTGCAGGTTTTATGAAGTCCGATTCCGAAAATGCGCGTCGGCAGCGGGCCGAGCACTATCGGTTCGGATCCGAAGTTCTTGAAGACGATTCCCTCGCCGAAGCGCCCGAAGTTGACCACGGTATTTTCGGAAACTGCAACTTGCGCCTCGTACTCCTCCATCTTGTTTTTTGCCTGGGGATACTCGCGAAATCTAATCTTGTCGTTGTGGTGAACGGCGTCAATGTGATGCCTGTCGATCATCATGTCCCGATAACTGAGCCTCTGAAGCCTGGCGTTGAAGTCTTTGTCATCAGGCGCCCAAGTTTCGTAGCGCTCGTCATACCCGCCGGCCTTCAGGAATGCATTGGCAGTCACAATTATTCTGCCGCTGACACCCCGCCTGAAGTCGCCTGTGGCCTTGACGGTACAGAGGAAAATATTCCGGTTCAGGTCATATCCGCGGCCTTCGCACTTGGGGCACGGCTCGAACTTGTCAGCGAGAGCGGGATACAATCCCTTGATCTTCTCGACATCAACCCCGCCGCATTCGCTGCACCATTCGGTGAACTGCTTAGCGATCCACTTCGCGAAGCCCGGCCCGGTGAAGTTGTCCGCATCGAGGTTGACGAGGATCTCGCCGCCTTCGAGGATGCCCAGCCGGTGGGCCATATTCTTTGCGTGCGCCATCCGGAAGGGAACGTCGCGACAGCCGAGCAGACCCCAATTCGCGCCAAGGGGCGGCCGTCGCCGCGCGCCGCCGAAATGCTCATTGCCAAAGTGGTGGTAAATTGCCAGTCTGCCGCTCTCCATGTCGGCTTGGTGACTATTCCACAGGTAATCTCGCAGCGGCCCGGGATCACAGTAGTCCACCAGCACGAACTTGCAGTTTTCGTACCCGGCGTTATCCCGGAGATTCGCTGGCAAGGTCTGTTCGATGTGCTGTGTTCGCCCCTTGGCCGTTGTACAGAAGACGATCCGGGGCTGTGTCATCGAGACTCCAGAAGTTTGACTAGATGATTTTCCAGTGAACGCATATCATCCAGTTTCTCGTGCAGCCCTTGAACAATCGCGCGATCGCGTTCGATCTGACGGTTCTGGCTCATCATAATGAGCGGCGATTGAAATGTGCTCACCACGGTCAGCACCAGATTGAAAAGGATGAACGGATAGGGATCGAACGCGCCGAACAGCAGCCAGCACGTATTGACGCCGATCCAACCTGCAGTTAATGCCGAGAATATCGCGATGAATTTCCACGAACCACAAAATTCCGTTACGGCATCTGCGGCGCGTTGGGCGCTAGAAAGATTCTCTTCGGTTAGACTGTTCGATGTGGGCAACACTTGAACCCTCCTGGGGATTCGGTGGGGCTTCTCAGGGACTCAACTCCCGGCGGAGCCCGCCTGCACCACAGAGTATCACGCCATGATTGGAATCTGCACCAAATGCCACGGATTAATGCCACTCACCCGTCATCACATCAGGCCACGCTCGATGGGCGGCGGAGGCGAGCCTGGAAACATCCGGCTGTGCCGCCGACCATGCCACGACGAACTCGATATTATTGCTGGCGTACGGTTCGTAAGAAGCGCAACCCGCAACGCCACAAGTCTGGGTGCGTGGCACGAGCTTAGGGACTCCCTGCACCGGGACGGCAAGATTGAAGAATCGACGCGCGTTCAGGCCGATTTGGACCAGATGATTGCAGCGGCGCGGATCACCGTTCACTAAGATTTCGCCAGTTCGAAAATGCTCAGCGCCTTGGCGTGAATCGTGGTGGCTTTCCCGCTTGTCTCCAGCTCATCCAGATGGTCCACGTCGAGATCTTCATCCTCGCGCACTGCGGCAAGGGCGCATAAACACGACGGATGAAATGGCGGACCGAATCCATACCCGCCGAACGTGCTGTTCAGATCGACGACGCCCATCGATTCCGCGTCATCGCACATATCGTCATGGTCGTGGTCCGGCGAGAGCAAAACCATTTTCCCTGTGATGCCAGTGGCGGACCACGCGGAGAGGAAGCCCTTTGTGGCTGCCCGCCGGCCCTCGAACTCCGCGATTATGCCTGATCGCTCGGAGGAAAACGCATACTGCGCCAGCAACTCTTCCGACATGGCCGCAGTGGTGATGGCGTCGATTTCCCCGCTTTCGAAGGCTTCGAAGACATTCGCTACGGCGGTTCCGATTCCCTTTTGGGTCAGGCTGGTGATCGCCATTTCCGCTTCAGGATCGTCCACCAAGAGGTCCGCTACCCACTTCTTGCCTATCATCTGGGCGGCGCGATCGCGGGCATACTTCGAGACTTCCTGAATGGCTTCGTTGATTACGGCCGGATCTTTCACGCCCAGCGCGCGGAATGCGGCTTTGACGTTCTCAGTCCCGATATGGGTCAGCGCCGAAGAAACCGACTTCACGATCTCATCGAATGGCGCCAGGTCGGCCATGGCTTGGGCGGCGGCGAATTCGGCATCGGGAGTCTGTTCGAGTGCGCGGCGCGCGGCGACGGCCGCCAGATTGCCAATGCGCAGCAAGGCCGCATCGACCGATGTTTCGATGTTGACGATCTCTTCTTCCGGGAGAACCAGATCCGCTAATAGGCGGGTGTCAGCACTTTTTTTTTAAGCTGACGTGACGCCGGTGGACCCTCAAGCAGGAGCTTAATCGTCGCTGGGGTCGGTGACTCTCCGGACTCTCCACCTCCGCCACTGCCGAGTTGCCGCTGGCTAGATCCACCGCCGGGCTGGGGTGGATTCATCGCGTGCTGCGCCTGAGCATTGGCGGTCTGGATCATCGCGTCGAACGGCTGGAAACCATTAACTGTGATGATTCCTAGCGGCAGGTTAGGAATTGGATCGTCGCCACTGTCTTCGCGGACCTCGTTGATCTGCTTCGAGCCGTTCCGAAGCCCCATGTCGATGATCTTCGCTTGTGTCATCGGGTCCGGATCGCTGTCCAAGTCGAAGTGGGCGCTGATGCCCGGAATCTTCATACCTTCATTGCACAGCCGCGTCAACAACGCCTCCAGCCATTCGAGATCGCCCATGGTGCCTTCTTCGCGGGCGCTTTCTTGGTTGGTCTGGCTTGACGAACGGTTGAGCTGGCGGATATAAGGCGTCGGCGAAATACTCAGAGCATCGCAGAATATTCGTGCCAGCCATTCATCGAAATCGTCCTTCAGCATCGCGCCCTTGGTTTCGAAGGGCTGCGATCCGGAGTGGGGGACGAACTTCACCCGGCGGCGTTTGGCGAGGTTGCCGGCCGCCTGATCGAACACGTTCTGGAAACGCTCGACTTGATCGACTGTCCAATTCTCCGGCGTTTGGATGATCATCTCCGGGGTATTTCCTGAGACGAAGTACTCAGTTTGCGAGACGATCCGGTTCACGGACATCACTGCATAGTCCAAACACGATTGAACCGGACTGAGCCCGTAAAGCTCCTTTGCCCGCGGATTCTGCATGGAATAGATGAGCGGCATGCATATCCCGGTCTGGTTGCGGCCGTTCAGATAAATCGTGTGAAAGCCCTTCGTCTGACATTCGAGGCATTCCCCGGACGTCATGTTCAGGGCCGGCATTCCCTTCCGAAACTGTTGATAGCCGGGATTGGGCGCGTTCGGACGCCAACCCTGCGCATCCCACAGGGGTTTGATGTAATCGCCATCGAGAACACGCAGAGATCGCGTTCGGCGTTCGTCATCCTTTACCGGCCAAATGGAAAGCGCATCGGTTACCAGGACTTCCTCGAGCAACATGGAAAGCCATGCCATGAAGTCGTTCTCCTGGTCCGGCTTCTTGAAAAACTGCGTGAGGTATTGGACGCGAGGATCCGCCGCAGACCTCTTATCGTGCTCTCGTGAGTGTTCGCCGGGAAGTTTGTCGACCTTCCACAACAGCGGGATTTTTACGATCTGACGTTTACGCCGGTTGATACAGAGACGAAGCACGCCGGTAGCTGCGAATGC
>Ga0209006_10006171_pt1 | contig 10860 bp, 14 predicted proteins | sample JacPin_JW_Ref_O2_FD_188567 | JGI IMG/M metagenome (GOLD analysis project Ga0209006, IMG submission 188567) | Forest soil microbial communities from Algoma, Ontario, Canada - Jack Pine, Ontario site 1_JW_Ref_O2 (SPAdes) (version 2) | ecosystem: Environmental > Terrestrial > Soil > Boreal... | reverse complement strand
AAAAACCCACCTACCAGATTGTCGTCTGGCGGTGGGCTTGAACTCAGCGGCTAAGATTGGATGCTGGTCTAGCTGGCCCCCGGCGCGGACGACACGTGTGCGCAACAGTTTTGACAACACGCGATGCACATCGTCATCCGGCTAAGGTTCATCATTGCACTAATAGGATGAAGGAGATGCTCGGGTGAAGTCAACAATATTTTTTTGCTGGTGCGATTCGCCGCGAATCTGCAGCTCGCTGTTGGAGGTGGAATTGTGCCTGATATGGGCGCTTAAGGTTTGGCGGCGAATTTTGGATCGAGCACCTTGCGCGCGGTTTCGACGCCTACTACCGGTAACGACTCGTCCGTCAGCAGGCCGATCTGTTTTAAGACGGAGGCTTGGTCCCAGTAGATGTGCTCGTGGACTAGCTTGCCGTCGCGGAAGTGAACGATCACGACCAGAGGCACTTCGACGCGGCGTTTGGTGGGAGGAACGCCAGGCAGCATCCAGGGAATTTCCTGCGTGTGGGTGAAGGAAAAGATCATTTCGTCGACTAGCTGATTTTCACCGACTGTGCGCGAGACCGGCGTAATGGTGGTGTCGGGCGGCATGCTGGGGATGAAATCGCGCGAGTAGAATTGGCGCAGAGCGGCTTTGCCGTTGCCACCGGTCATTACCGGGACGTGGTTGACGTAAGCATCGTCGGTCATCGTGGCGAGAGTTGCCTCGGTGTCGCGAGTTGTGAATTCGTGGTTGACGTGTTCTTCCCAAAGCTTGGCAAGGTCGAGTGGCGGCATGGCGCAATTATACACTTCCATCAGGATCGTTCGATCGCGTCAACACCCACCTGATTCGTGGAATTTCACATCTCCGGTACGGCCCGTTGATATGTCACGACCGTTCGATGTAATGTCGTATGCCTTGCGAATCGCCTTGGAGTTAAGCGCCAACCGCCGGAAGGGATGCTACGCCGTATGCTGACGCCTACTCGTATTAATGAAATTCGCTCTCGCTTTCCCGTGTTCGGCAGCAAGATCTATTTGAATAGCTGCTCGCAAGGCGCACTTTCAGACGCCGTACGGAAGGGATTCGCCGATTACCTGGAGACGTGGGACGAGCATGGCTCGCCGTGGGATCTTTGGGTGGACGAATACGAAGCCGCGCGGCGTACTTTCGCGGATTTCCTGGGAGCCCAGCAAGATGAAGTTGCCGTCCTCCCGAGCGCTTCTGCCGGAATCAATTCGATCGCCAGCGCGTTGTCATTCCGAGAGCGAAAGAAAGTGGTTCTTGGGTCGTTTGAATTTCCAACCATGGGGCACATCTGGTTGTCGCAGCGTTCTCGCGGTGCGGAGGTCCAGTTCGTCGATGCAGTTGGCGACCGCATGCCCGCCGAACTCTACGCCAGCGCGATTGACGCGGATACGTTGATCGTTCCCGTAACCGGATTGTGCTTCATGAATGGATGGCGTTCCGAGTTGGCGAAGATTGTTTCGTATGCCCATGCGCGAGGCGCTTTAGTTTTGTTCGATGATTACCAGGATTGTGGAACGCGTCCGGTAGACGTGAAAGCTCTTGGCGTGGACATTTACGTGGCGGGCACATTGAAGTACCTGCTGGGTCCTCCTGGATTAGCCATGATGTACGTGCGCTCCGATTTGATCCAGTCTCTTGCGCCGACTATTTCCGGCTGGTTCGCGCAGGCAGACCCCTTCGCCTTCGATGTGAAAAAACTCGAGCTCTCTGCCACGGCGCGGAGATTTGAAGCAGGAACACCAGCCATTCCTAATCTCTACGCTGCGAAACGCGGCGTCCAGCTGCTGCAATCTATTGGGCTGCGGGAAGTGGCGGAGCACATCAAGAGTCTGGCGGCAGCGCTGCTGAGCGGCCTGCAGGAACTGAACGTTCAAATCAAGACGCCACTGGATAGCGTTGGACCCCTGATCGTTCTGAGATGCAAAGATTCAGCGGAGTTGGTCCGCAAGCTCGGCGAGCAGCAGATTGTCGTCTCAAATCGACGCGACGGTTTGCGCATCGCTCTGCACGTGTACAACACCATCGAGGATGTTAAAGCGGTCCTCAAGGCTCTGGAGCGCCATCTGGATTTACTGGTTCTCGAAAGCGCCGCCACTTGAGGCTGTATTGCCGGATACCATCCGGGAGAGGCGCGGAGGGCACTACCGGGTGCTGGAGTGTGGGTCTGGTCGCCAGAGGAAACCATTCTTCTGGCAGACTGAGGAAGCGGCATGAACAAACGGGCAATTCTGTTTCTTGCGGTTATTGTCGTTATTTCGACCGTTTACGACTTCTATCGCGGCTATCATGAGACGCGATCAATCATCGGAGGGATCGTCCATGTCATTTTCGGTCTGATTGTTTTGGCGTTCCTCTGGTGGCTATATTCCAAGCGCCGGAATTCAAACTGAGACACTACCCAGCACCCTAAAGAGGAGTATCGGCTAGCCTTTTCGAGCTAAGATTGCATCTCTGTTTTTCTGCAATTTCCAGTACGCCAGCGAGATAAGCAGCAGGAAGGTGACAAACGACGGTACTGAATATCGTAGACCGTCGACGAAAAACGTAGTGGCAGCGATAGCGAGCAGCGCCACGATGCCGACTATGGTGGGAATCGGATGCAATGGCAGCCGAAGCGGCAATTGCGCAGCGCGCGCTGGTCCAATCGCGCGGCGGAAGCTCAAGTGGGAGAACAGAATCACCAGCCAAACGAAGAACATCCCGGCGACTGCGACTCCGTACAGCAACAAGAACGACTTTTCGGGCACATAGATTGCCAGCACTATCGCCACGATCATCCCTGTCGTTGCCATAGCGAGCGCTCGCAGCGGGACGCCCTGCTCGCTGACTCTCCCCAGCCGGGCCGGGGCATAACCGCCGCGTGCTAGAGAAAAAATCATCCGCGTTGAAAGATACAGGTCGGCATTCGAGCTCGAAAGCGCTGCCGAGATAACCACCAGATTCATGATGCTCGCTGCGTAGGGAATTCCGGCGGCGGAAAAAGCGCGCACAAATGGACTGGCCGTAATATCCCCTCCCGTCTGGTTCCACGGGGTTATCGCCAACATCACCGCAATTGCTGCCACGTAAAAAATAATCAACCGGTAGACAATGCTCTTCATGGCCCGCGGGATCGTTTTTTCAGGGTCGTGCGCCTCGCCTGCGGTCACAGCGATGATTTCCACGCCCATGTAACTCGTAATCGCCAGTGTCGTTGCCAGCCACACTCCCTTCCAGCCATTCGGCAGAAATCCACCGTGGCTGGTGAGATTCGAGAGTCCCACCGCCGCGGTCGGGCCAAGTCCGCTGATGAGCGCGATTCCGACACCGATAAAGGCCAGAATGGCCAGCACTTTGATCAACGCAAAATAATATTCGAATTCGCCGAAACGGCGCACCTGCAGCGTGTTAATCGTCACCAGTATTACCGACGCGCCGGTGACCCAAGCCCACTGCGGGACGCTGGGAAACCAGAACCCAAAATAAATCCCCACGGCGGTAACTTCGGCTCCGATCGCAATGATTTGAATCACGCCATAGGTGGCGCGCACCGTGAATCCGGCCCACGGATTCAGATAGCGTTCCGCATAAATTCCAAAGGAGCCGGCCACCGGGTGCACAACCGCCATCTCGGCCAGCGCGTAGGCCACAATCAACGCGACCACCGCCGCGAAAAGATAAGTGACGATCACTCCGGGTCCGGCAAGCCGGATTGTCACGCTGCTGCCTAGAAAGAGGCCCACGCCGATCGCGCCGCCCATCGCCATCATCGAAAGCTGGCGCTGGTTCATCCCACGGCGCAACCCTTCCGCCGAATTATTTACGGGAATATCGGGATTATTCATTTCGAGCTATCTCACCCAGGGCGTCGCTAAAACGATGGATTCCCTGCAGAGTATTGCATGTTCAGGTCAGGCGTCGGACGGCGAATAAAAAAATAGCAACGCAGCCGATGCTCGATGTGCTGATCGAGAAATTGACTCGGGAAGTCGCGGCGATCTGCGGCGGAATCGGCGTCAACGCCACGGAGCTTGGTCCGTGCGTGGTACGTGGAAAACGGTCAAATGGGTAAGGTGATGAGAATGAAGGAAATAATTTGGTAGGGGCGGTGGGGATCGAATTTATCAAGGCGCAGAACCTAAAGGAGCTCTGCGGAATGTGTTGTAGTCGTAAGTCCCATGCTGTCTTAGGTCGGAACCATTGCTGCCCCCGGATTGCCCCCGCGTTTTTGTGAACACCTTCACGCAGTTTTACTCTCGGGCAAAATCATCCGAACAACTTTGCTATTCGCTTCACGCAGTGCTGGTGAGACCGTATGCGTATAGATATTCATCGTCGTTCGAATGTCGGAGTGCCTCAGCAGTTCTTGTTGAACCTTCATGTCCGTTCCGTAGGCATGCAATAGCGTCGAATACGTGTGACGAAAAGTATGCCAACCGATTCGACCAATTCCTGCCTTCTCAGCGGCAGGCCGGAGGTGATATCGCACAAGCTTGTGCGCCCACCAGGGCTTGCCGGTAAAGGGACTCACAAAGACCCAACCCGTTTTCAATAATTCATCGGGCATCTTCTCCCGATGCCGACGAAGAATGTCCGCGAGATTCGAGTCCAGAGGCAACCACTTTTCTGAGCCTTCGGTTTTTACTGCCTCTACTCTGCCGAAGACCCACGACCTCTGAATCTTGACTCGCAAACTTTTCCAGTCGAAGTCTTCCCAACGCAACCCAAGCAATTCACTTGCTCGAAGCCCGAGCGATGCGTCCACCATGGACATTGTCCGAGTATCTTCATCGAGATGCGTCCAGAGACTTTGAAGTTCCTCAACCGACAAAGCGCGCGGTTGTTTTACTCGCTTTGTGAGTCCTTTGAGTTTCACCAAACTCATCGGATTGCGGTTGTACTCCGTAAGTTCCCAGCGCATTGCCCACTCGAACAAAATATGCATCACGCTTCGAACATGGCCCTTGCTCTTTGGTGCTAGGTTCAATCCCTTAATCCATATCTCTACTGCTAAGGGCTTGACCTTTGAGAGAGGCACTGCCTCCCATCGTGGATTAATGTGATTCAAGATCCACGAACGATAACGGTCGGCAGTTCCCTTCCGCTCTGGCAATGCTTCCTTTAGAAAGCGATCGATGAGCCCACCAAAAGTCACGAGATCTGGTTGGACTGGATTACCGACTGCCAAACGAACAGCCTCAGCAGCTTTCCATGCCTCTGATTTCGTCGGATTTTCGATACATCTCCAACGACGATCGCGGGCTTGGTTCCCGCACTGCCGCGAACATCCGCGTGGTAACGCCAGACCCAAACCTCGGGGCCTCGTTTCCTTTTTCGTTTTTCCAACCAACCGAATTGATGCCGTGCTCGCTTGAACATGGAAAATTCTCCATAGATGTTCTAGCGGCACGAGTGACTTGATGAATGTAGCTCTGTTCTCATCCAGGAGTCCAGCTCGGATGCATAGAAGAACCAGCGACCAAAACGGAAATGTCCTGGGAGTTCACCAGTGCGAGCGATCCGCTTGACCGTCTTTGGATGAACTCTCACAAAAGCTGCAGCTTCGTCGCAGGTCAGCGGGCGTTCGACGTTTGGCCTTTCGGGATTGCGAGACAGTTCTAACGCGGCGGTTGATGTGCCTCCACCCCCTGTGGCCTCCTGGTGTGGATTGTCGATCGAAGACTCGGATCGCAAAGACATTATCTGCTGAATAGACGCATTGGCCCCAATGATTGATGGGCGGAGCGTATCGGTTTGAATGGGAGAGGTTTTCATGTTCCTTACGCGTTTTTCGCAACTGCTCTTGGTTGGATGGTTTCGGGCTCAGGCTCAGGTGCTTGTCGGTCTAGCCAATCTCTGAACTCTGTGTCCTTGCGAAATAAAAGCTTCAGAGCTTCGGCGACGACATACGATTCCGAAGAGTTGAGGAACTCAGCGTACCTGCGTAGCTTCTTTTTGACTTCTTCTTCCACGCGGAGCTGAAGCGTTTCGTTCTTTGCCGCCTTCGGTGGCGATTTCAGAATTGGCATCGTGATCTCTCCTCATTTTCCATGGGCACAACTCGGTTGCGTGTAGCGAGCGACGCCTCCACCTTTTCTGCCGGAATTTCACGTAGCGTTCTGTACCCGTGGGGCAACGTGACAATCCCCCTACTTACCTATTCAGCGCTGGCCGGGGAAATTGTGTCGCTCCGATCCGAAAATAGTTTGAAGGGCGCGTCTTTTCAGTGGGGAAACAACTCACTCCGTGGGAAGTCCGGGATGCCGGACAAGCATGGATTCGTGGGCGTTTTCGGGATTTGACTTCTGCTTGACTAGCAACCGCGCAATTTGATGCTGGCCCGGGGTCGGGTTAAAGAACTTTCTCCAGCGTCCACTCATCGGCCCCGCGCTTGCCAAGGACGATTCTGCCGATTGGCGCGCGATCGCGAAATGCATAACAAAAATCACCTTGGCAATTTTCAATCCGAGCCAATTTTTGGTTTCGACGCAACCTGCTAGGAGCTAGCCGTATGGGGATAACACTGATGCTTGGATTTACATCCGACGTCAAACATTCCAGCAACCCTGGCCGTTATTCGCGACCAAGAATCCGGTATGTCAGTCTTCCTGGTAAGACCCTTCAACAGATTAACCAATGGCTCGAAGCGGATCCCGCCGCTTGTCGTCATATATTCGAAATGGGCCATTACCAAAGCACGACGAACGCGACCTGAACAACCCTATACAGCGCGAGAGGGGTGACGCCGAGGAGATTGTTCTTGGAGCTTACGATCCAAGGGGTCTGTGAGTGATGGGGCATCGAACCTAAAACAGGGAAAGTCCGTTCACTATAGCGTGAACGGTGCGCGTGACCACTTGCAGCAAGACGAAATTTTGCTCGTTCGAAAAAGGTTCAAACAGTTCGCCCCGGCAAATAATTTGGGTACATTCCCGCGGCGAATCTCTTCATTGGAAAAGGCCAGTACTTTCCATCTTCGTTTCATCCTGTCGCGTCGATATAAAAGCCGGTCAGAGGGCGGTTGTCTGTCCTTCGAAATTCGTGAATGTGAATCCAGAAAAATTCTCCCGTCGATACAAACGCTTCTGCTCGTGGAGAATGTTGATGGCCACGGCCTCACCAAGCTTCAGCCCTTCGGAATAGTCGGACCTCCAATGGACACCCGCGAAGTTCCTGGCCATTCCGATGTTGGCAGCTAACTTGTTAATTTCTCCGTTCACTGTCATTAGATTGGCGTCCGACTCCGTGTATGGGATCAGAGAAAGACCGTCCGCGCTGGCGATTTGGATTGGCCGGAGGGTATTGAATTGCACGCTGCCGTCAAAGGCCGCTTTTAGGAATGTGGCGCAAGCACCCGCGACGCAGGCGTGCGCTTGCGGGTACGAAGGGTGCAGGGGGCAGCCCTCTGGGTAAGCGGACGACAATAAGTACGACCCGAACTTCGCGTATGTCTGATCGAGTACTCGCGAGTTTAGAACGTCAGCGTGAATCGGATAATCTGCCTGCCGAGTCTTCGTCATCTGCACCAGTCCACCGTAAGCCTCCGGTCGAAGCGTGCGATGAACGAACCACTTGGCATACCACGCAGCTTTCAGTGCGCGTAGCGCGAATTCGCCATGCATAGTGAGAAAGTGCGGCTCGCCAAACGTGGCGAATGCTGCTTGCTTGCGAAGCCCAAGGTAAGGATTGCACGAATTCGGGGGCGCACCCGCCTCAAACAATCGCAGCGCGGCGTTGTAGAAGACTTCGCAGATTTGATCGAAGTGAACGTAGGCGGCCAAATCCCGGCCGTTTCGATAATAGCGAGGCTGTGGATCTATCGGATTGGGCGAGAAGTGACCCTCACCATTCTGGCACTCAAGCCACTTGGCCTGTGTCGTTAGGTAGTCGGTCTCGGGCAAATATGTGCTGGCCTGTCCGGACAGAAAAAATTGCCCATAGTTGAACGGTATCTGGAAGAGCTGTGAGACGTAGGGGCCCATCGAATCGTCTTGCGTATATCCTCGAAACAAAGTTTGCGAGGTGACTTTAGGTCCCTGAAAACCGCCGAGAGAAGACAGCTCTGCTGCCGCAGCTAATGCCGTGGGATTTGAGGCGAACTCCGAAAAATTAATGTCTCGACAGAGTGCCATCCAATACAGCTCGATCATTTCTTCGGCACGCAGTTGGCCGAAGACGGGCGGAGCCGGTGCACAGGCGAGTCGATGCGAATCTGCGCCTTCCAAGTCGAATGCCATTCCCGCCAGAGGATTAACCAGCTTGGCCGATCCTCCGAGGCGCACATTTTCAAATGCTGCGGTGGTGCCTGCTTGCATCGCTTCTAGGAGGAGATGGTAAGACGTTGGATCAACTTCGCCAATCGAGTTGTGCGGCAGGCCCTTGGAGTAGTTTCCAATGAAACTTCGGTAGCGATCTTCGTCGCTGTTTGGGATTTGCGGAGGCGTGCGAGCATGTCGTTCTTTGGCAGCGCACTCTTCGCGGACGTTGAAGGACTCCCGGGATCGATTCTTGCCTAGCGGCTCGACATCTTTTCCGCTGGCCCATACGCCAAGCGTACGGGTAGACAGCCCCAATGCCGTCGCCTTGCCAAGTCTATTCAAGAAGCCCCGACGTGAGCCTTTCCATTCCATGGGACGCTAGCCCTGTTTAACTGTTGTAGTCACGGTTCGCGCGCTCTGGCTCAAAGTCAGCACGCTCGCTGGGCTGCTCAGAATCGGGCAAAATCCACTAAAAACGTCTGCCCCCTGAAGGCCTACCGAACGCAATGGTCATCGCTATGATTTGCCGCTCTGAAGTTTCTCGATAAAGTTTCGTAAGTCGATGTTCCTTTCCGATTTCAGTTGATTTCGGATTGTTCCTTTGGCCGACGGCGAGCCAATTAAATTTAGTGTCAGGTAAGCGTTTCGCCTCTCGTGTGAACTCCCGTGTTTCAAAACATCGACGAGAGCGGGTATGGCCGGGTCGCCAATTTCAGAGAGGGCTTTAGCTGCCGGAATCGTGTCGAGCCTAAGAAATTCCGTCATGGTTATTTCGCCTACTTCTAAACCAAACCACTTCGCGAGCGCCGAGGACGCTTCCGCAATCTTGAGTTGACCTGCTAGTCGGGCGGCGTTCGCCCAAGGCCCGGGTGAATCTTTCGGGTCAGCTTCAATCATCTGGGGCAGGTGAGCGACTAAGTATGCCCGAGCTTTCGGGTCAGAAGTTGCTAATTCTCGCAGTCTTTCGCTGCTCTGATCGGACGTTTGTGGGCTTTGAAGTTCTTTGAAAGCAGCGGCAACGTTTGAGTCAACCTGAGCAGATGGGGAATGTATCTGAAGGGCCATTACCGATATTGTAATTGTCAAGAAGCTGACAAAATATTTCATATCATCCTCAGAAAGTCAGAGACTGAGTCCCAATCCCAGCGCTAGAATTTACGGTGTCTAAGTGACCACCGGTTTTCACGACGATCTTAACGTACCAACTTACGGGAAAGCACAAGCTTGTATCCGTGGCATTGCATACCATCGAAGTAAAGTTGACCACACGGTTCATTGAGTCGACTGGTTCCCCGGCCGCGAATAAATTCGCCCGGCCCGGAGAGTCAAGCCAGAAGATCTGTTTTTGGCCACTAGGGTGTTGCACAAATACCGAGTCGGGGTCGTCATCAGGCTCACTTATCGTAATCGAGTAAGCGTGCAACCCACCTTTAGAATCTCTCCAGTTTCCTTTTTCCAAACCGACAGCCGATTGTACCGTTAGCCAGTTTGATGCATCATCGCTCACGGTCGACGCTATTTCCACGTTCCATGCCCAAGCGCCAGTACTGCTAGTGCAGTCGAGAAGACCCAAGTTCTGGCTACATGTAGGAGTTGAAATCGGTTGAAAGGACACGTTGTCGCCAACGCTTTTTAAGCCGGTGAAATTGACGGTTATCGTTGCACTGAGAACATTGGTCGGAGCCTCGCCTTCATACGTGTAGCCATGACATGAGCTGGGAAAGCAGGCAACTTCTCCTTCCTCGGGCCATTCGATCAAGCCATCAATCGTCGTAGCTCCGACAGCAACGGCGGTCACCATGCCCCCAGTTGTGATGCTCGCGATGGAGGCGTTCTGGCTGCTCCATTTCGTCTCGGACGTCTCGGTCTCCTGCACCCCCCCGGAAGTAGTGACCGTGGCCCCCGCCCGGTTTAGTGTTTTCTCCATCGTGACTTTTCATTTGACTGAATTCCCTATCTGCTGCTCGTCCAAGAAATTGCTCGTGCCACAGTGTGAAGAACTTGGAGAAGACCAAGCTGAAGTGTGTATTTCTTACCTTCTTCATCCTTTTTCTCTCAGGTTCCGATTCAGGAAGCGCAAACCGGCGAAGCATTTCGGTAACGAAATGCACGCTGGCGTGGCGATTGCTACCGCCAAACTCCCGGCGCATGTCGACCCTGTCGGTCGCCCTGGCTTCCATCCGCGGTAGAGATGTTCGAAACGCTGCCCGACAAAACGGGTTTTGGCTTGATTGCGGAAAATCAGGTCGGCCTCGGTCAGAGACGTGTACCGACTGAGATCCTAGACCTTGCGGATTTGGAAATATCGGAACAGGTCTTGCTGGAAAGGAAACCGGACGTTTGAGGTGCCAGATACAGTGTGGGGAATAAAGAATCCGACGAATTTCCTTCTGAAGGTGAAACCCGTGGTCTACTCTCCAGGAAGTAATATCTGACTGAGATTGACGTTGGGATGCTCCGGTCTTAAACTCCTAAGACGATTATGAGACGGCGATCGCGCTCTGCATCAAAGACGGGTGTACCCACCGATGCGGAACTTCTGATATTGCGTACGCTGTGGGAACATGGGGAAAGCACAGTCGAGGACGTCGTCGGCCGGCTCTCCTCT
>Ga0209006_10006170_pt1 | contig 10861 bp, 9 predicted proteins | sample JacPin_JW_Ref_O2_FD_188567 | JGI IMG/M metagenome (GOLD analysis project Ga0209006, IMG submission 188567) | Forest soil microbial communities from Algoma, Ontario, Canada - Jack Pine, Ontario site 1_JW_Ref_O2 (SPAdes) (version 2) | ecosystem: Environmental > Terrestrial > Soil > Boreal... | reverse complement strand
CCGGGCGCGGCTCGGCGCGCAGCGACTCGGGGCGCAACAACTCGGGACGGACCGGCTCGGGACGTTGCTCGATCCGCGGCGGTTCGGGACGGATCGGTTCGGGACGGTGCTCGACGCGCGGCGGCTCGGGGCGGATCGGTTCCGGACGGTGCTCGGCGCGCGGCGGTTCGGGATGGATTGGTTCAGGACGGTGCTCGACGCGCCGTGGTTCTGGACGTGGTGGTTCGGGACGCGGCGCCTCGGGATGCGGCGGCTCAGGACGCAGCGCGCCCGTCGGCGGCCCGGGAGCAGGACCCGGTATCGGGACCGGTTGGCCCGGCGGCAGCGGGCGCGTCTCGCCGGGTCTCACGGCAGGTGGCGGCTGAGGCTCAGGCTGCGGCTCCGCAGCATTCGCCGGCCGCCGCCGCTCGCTGGGCCACACCGTGTCGAAGAGGTTGGGCGGCAGCGCGGGCGATTGGCGAGGTGGCTCGCGCTCCGGCTCCGGCGCCGGCTCGAATTGGGGCGGCGGCGGAATCCGGGAGCGCATCCGCGGATCGGGCTCCGGTTCGGCTTCACGCTCGTAGCCTTGCGGCTCGAATTGCGCGGCCGGCGGCATCCGCGGGCGTGTCCGATAATCAGGCTCGGGTTCACGGTCATAGCCCGGCGGCGGCTCGAGCTGCGGAGCGGGCGGCATCCGTGGGCGCGTCCGATAATCAGGCAGCGACTCCGGCGTGTGCTCGTGGGGCGGCGCCGGCTCGAGTTGCGCAGCGGGTGGCATCCGCGGATGCACCGGCAAATCGGGCTCGGGCGCATAATGATCGGGCTCGATCGGCGGCGGCGCTCCGGCCCGCGGCCGCAACCAGCCCTCCTGCGTCGGGGCGCGCTCGGGTCCCGCAGGGGCGGGCCTGCCGAACGGGGCATCACTGGGCCCATGTCGACGCGGCTCGTCGTGATGCCGTGGATCGGGGGGATAGGACTCAATGGGCTGCTCCGGCGGTGCCGGCTCGCCCGGCACCTGTTCGATTTCGGAGATAGCGCGTCGCAGCCATGCTGGTCCCGGGCGGCGCGCCGGCGCCGCCGGATTGGGCCTCGCTTCGGGGCGAGGTTCGCCACGGATGCCCTCGGCGGGAACGCCTTGGTCGGCCCGTATCTCGCCACGGCCCCTGTGTTCGTCGCCCCCGTGCTCGTGGCCTCCGTAGGGCGGCTCGTCGATGCTGCCAGGTGCCGGGATCGGCGCGTCAGCGCTTGCGCGGTGAGAGGCGGGGCGCTGCGAGGAGGGGCGCCGCTCGCCCTCCTTTCGCTCAGGCTGCCGCGGCGGACGGGGCATCCTTCGAACGCCGTGGACCACCCGCTGCAGCTCCTGCACCGCGACCGCAAGCCCGACCAGGATGAAGGTGCCGACGAGAGCGACGGTCCCGGACACGAGCAGCGCCGAGCCGAACACCGTCTCGCGGATCGGAAGGCTGAACCCAATCAGGAACACGCCGGCGCCCAGCGTCACGAGGCTGAACAACAGCAGAAGGTAGAACATGAGAAGTCCGCTCACCCGCCTTCGTTGACCGGACGGCCAGCGAGGCGCCGTTTCTTTGCGAGTATCCTGCAGAAAAGTAACAATAAGCCTAAAAAACCATGAGAATCAAACAATTCTCCCGGCATTCCCGGTCCCCTCGGGCTTCCCTGAGCACAAAGTGCGAGCCCGGGCATGTCGCGGATTTGCCAGCGGACCGGGAAACACGCGCCGGTGACACGCCGAGGGAACGCGTCCGCCCTGGCGGGCGTTCCAGGCTTGTGAGCGGTTGCCGCCATCCCCGCTCCGTCCTAATTGAAGGGCGCTGACCCGCCCGCCTCGGTCGTCATTGCGGCGGCCAACCGTTACACCACTCCCTAAAGGAGAGCCCGATGTCCTTCACGCTGCCTGATCTACCGTATTCCTACGATGCGCTCGCGCCCTACATGTCGCGCGAAACGCTCGAGTTCCACCACGACAAGCATCATCTCGCCTACGTCAACAACCTCAACAATCTCCTCAAGGGCACCGAGTGGGAAGGGAAGTCGCTCGAGGACATCGTCAAAGGCTCGTTCGGCAAGAACGCCGGGCTCTTCAACAATGCCGGCCAGGATTACAACCACATCCATTTCTGGAAGTGGATGAAGCCGCAAGGCGGTGGCGACAAGATTCCCGGCCCGCTCGAGAAGAAGATCATCGCCGACCTCGGCTCGGTGGCGAAGATGAAGGAGGATTTCATCCAGGCGGGCGTCACCCAGTTCGGCTCGGGCTGGTGCTGGCTGGCGGTCAAGGACGGCAAGATCGTGATCGCCAAGACGGCCAACGGCGAAAGCCCGCTGGTCCACGGCGCGACGCCGATCCTCGGCTGCGACGTCTGGGAGCACTCCTACTACATCGACTATCGCAACCGGCGGCCCGATTACCTCAAGGCCTGGGTCGACCACCTTGTCGACTGGGAGTACGTGGCGGAACTTTTTGCCGCAGCGTCGAAATAGCGGGTATCACCTATCCTGCGAAGCGTTCCGGCCGGTGGCACGTCGCCAGCGGCCGGTTCGCTGTCCATCGAAAAGCTATCCGTCGAAAGCCTGTCCATCGAAAAGCCGTACAAAAGAATTCAGAGGTGGCTTCAGCCACCTAAGGAAACGCACCGCAAAAGTCCTGATCCATGTCGAACTCCTGGCCGGAGGGGCGATCGGCCGAGCGCGTCGCGGATGCACTCGCTCTGTGCATCATCGCGGTGGTCGCCGTCATCGCCGCCTTCACATTCCGCGACTACGGCCTCGGTTGGGACGATTACACCCACGCCGAATATGGCGGGCTGTTGCTCAATCTCTACGCGTCCGGCTTCACCGACCAGCGTGCCCTTTCCTTCGTCAATCTCTACGCCTATGGCGGCGGGTTCGACATGCTGTCCGCCCTCGCCGCGAAGATTCTGCCCTTCGATCTGTTCGAGACGCGGCGGCTGGTGGGGGCCGTCATCGGGGTGATCGGCCTTTTCATCACCTGGCGGCTCGCACGCCGGGTCGGCGGCCCGCTCGCGGCCGTGATCGCCGTCGCGCTGCTTGCGACCTGCCCGCTCTATTACGGCAACATGTTCATGAACGCGAAGGACTCGCCCTTCGCGGTGGCGATGGTGTTCTTGACCCTCGCGCTGGTGCGTGCCCTCGAGGAATATCCACGGCCTTCGCCGATCACCTGCGCCATGGTCGGAATCGGTGCGGGCCTTGCGATCGGCACCCGCGTGCTCGGCGGGCTCGCCGCCATCAATGCATTCGCCGCGCTGGTGCTGATCGTCGCGGTTGAGACACGTCGCAAAGGCCTCTCCCAGGCGGGCAATCGTCTCGGCACGTTCGCCGTCCGGTTCGTGCCTGCCGTGCTGCTGGGCTACGCCGTCATGGCACTGGTGTGGCCGTGGTCGGTCACCGAGCCGCTCAACCTGTTCCGCGCCGTCGAGTACTTCTCGCACTTCTTCGAGAAGCCGTGGAAGGAGATGTTCGACGGCATGGCGCTGCCGGTGCCGGAGATGCCGCGCCAATATGTGCCGCAGCTCTTTCTTCTCAAGGAGCCGGAGATCTTCATCGCGCTCGGCCTCGCCGGGACGGCCGGCGCGCTCGTCGCGGCGATGCGGCGCGACGTCGAAACGTCATGGCGCGCGATCTATCTCCTGCTCGCGTTTGCCGGGGTGTTCCCGATCGCGCTCGCGGTGCTCACCAAGCCCGCGATGTACAACGGCATCCGGCATTTCGTGTTCGTGGCGCCCGCGCTCGCAGTGTTGGGCGGGCTCGCGGGTGCCTGGATCGCCGACGCCTTGGCGCGGCGATGGCGCCCGGCACTCGGCATCGCCGCCGCGCTGCTCCTCATCGGCCTGTTCCTGCCGGTGAAGGAAATGGTGCGGCTGCATCCCTATCAGTACACCCACTTCAACGTCATCGCCGGCGGCATCCGCGCCGCCGATGATCACTACATGCTCGACTACTGGGGGCTGTCGTTCAAGCAGGCGGCACAGGAGCTGCGCCTTCGGCTGACCGAAGGCCTGCAGACACCGACCGACGGACGGCGCTGGCGCGTCGCCATCTGCGGCCCGCTGCGGCCCGCCCAGGTCGAGCTCGGTCCCGAATTCCTGACGACCTGGGAGACCAAGGGCGCCGATTTCGCCTTCACCATGGGGGAGTTCTACTGCGCCAACCTCGCCGCGCCGATCCTCGTCGAAATCGCGCGCGAGGGCGTCGTCTATGCCCGCGTCTACGACATCCGCGGCCGCACGGTGACGAGCCTCAATTCGATTCAGCCGCAGTAAAGGCTTGCAGTTTGGCAAAGGCGCGCAGCAGCTTGCCCACGCGGACATTACGAGCGCTTGGAAGGGACAGCGTGGGCACGCTTCGCTTTGCGCACCCTACGGTGCGCTCATCCCTGAGCGAGCGCCGCGAGAATCCGCGCCCAGCTCCGCGTGCCCTTGTGAAAGCTCGTGAGATCGTACTTCTCGTTCGGCGAGTGAATGCGATCGTCGTCGAGCCCGAAGCCGATCAGGAGCGTGTCGAGGCCGAGCAGGCGCTTGAAGTCGCCGACGATCGGGATCGATCCGCCGGAGCCGATCAGTACCGCCTCCCTGCCCCACTCCGCGGTCAACGCGGCGCGCGCCTCGGCGAGCTGCGGCAGGTTCCAGTCGAGCGAGATCGCGGGCGCAGCGTGGTCGCCGCCGACGAATTCGACGTGGCAATCGGCGGGCAGGCGCGCGCGGACGAAGGCGTGGAACGCCTGGCGGATCTTCGCCGGCTTCTGATCGCCGACGAGGCGGAATGAGATCTTGGCCGAGGCTTCGGCGGGAATCACCGTCTTTGCGCCCGGGCCGGTGTAGCCACCCCAGATGCCGTTGACGTCGCAAGTCGGACGTGACGACACCTGCTCGATGACGAGGCGGCCCTTCTCGCCGGCGGGAACGCTCAAGCCCACCTGGCCGAGGAATTTTTCCGGCGTCAGGCCAAGCCCCTCCCATTCCTTGCGCACGTCCTCGGGCAGCTCCTTCACGCCGTCATAGAAGCCGGGAATGGTGATGCGGCCGTCCTGGTCGTGGATTGCGGCAATGATCCGCGCCAGCACGCGGATCGGATTTTGCGCGGCGCCACCGAACAGGCCGGAATGAAGATCACGGTCCGCCGCCTTGATCTTGATCTCCTCGTAGAGCAGGCCGCGCAGCGCGGTGGTGATCGCGGGCGTTGCGGGGTCCCACATGCCGGTGTCGCAGACGAGCACGACGTCGGCGCCGAGCTCGTCGCGGTGCAGCTCGACCCACTTCGGCAGATGCTTCGACCCGCACTCCTCCTCGCCCTCGATGAGAAAGGTGACGTCGACCGGCAGCGACCCCGTCACCGCCTTCCAGGCGCGACACGCCTCGACGAAGGTCATCACCTGGCCTTTGTCGTCGCAGGCGCCGCGCGCGACGATCGCTTTGCGGCCGTCGGGAAGCGTCGCGATCCGGGGCTCGAACGGCGGCGTCTTCCACAGATCGAGCGGGTCGACCGGCTGCACGTCGTAGTGTCCGTAGAACAGGACGCGCGGCCGACGACCGTTGCCACCGGCCGGCGGGGTTTTTGCGAACACGATGGGGTGTCCGTCGGTCGGATGGACCTCGGCGAGGATGTCGAGGTTCGAAAGGCCGGTCGCGAGGTGCACGGCCGCCGCCCGGCAGTCCTCGGAATAGGCTGGATCGGTCGAGATCGACTTGATCGACAAAAACCTGAACAGCCGGTCGATGCTCGCGTCGAAATCGGCGTCGATACGCTCCAGCACGGAATCGAGCTCGCTCATGCGAATGTTCCTGTTTTCCATCTTTTCGAAACAGCCGTCCGTTCGGACGTCGGTCAGCGTCCCTTGCCGCCACCGAGGCTTCCGAGCACGCCGCGCACGATGGCGCGGCCGACCTCATTGCCGACCTTGGTGGCGACCGAGCGCGCCATCGACTTCGCGGCGACCTCGGTGGTCGACATGCGACCGCGGCGCCCCTTCGGCGTCGGGCCGAACAATTTGGTGATCCAGGCGATCAGCGCGGCGAGCATGCCGCCCTCCTCCGCCGCCTCCTCGCCCGTTGCGCCTTCATCGCCGCCGCCCGCGAGGCGCTTCTGCAGGATTTCGAACGCCGACTCCGGATCGATCGCGGTGTCGTATTTACCCTTGAACGGGCTCTTGGCGATGATCGCGTTGCGCTCCTGCGCCGTCAGCGTGCCGACTCGCGCCGATGGCGGGCGGATCAGCGCGCGTTCGACGATCGACGGCGTTCCGTTCCCTTCGAGGAAAGACACCAGCGCCTCGCCCTTGCCGAGCTCGGTGATGACCTTCGCGGTGTCGAGCTTGGGGTTCTGGCGGAACGTCTCGGCCGCTGCCCGCACCGCCTTCTGGTCGCGCGGGGTGAACGCGCGCAGCGCGTGCTGCACCCGGTTGCCGAGCTGAGCGAGCACCTTGTCGGGCACGTCGAGCGGGTTCTGGGTGACGAAATAGACGCCGACCCCCTTCGAGCGGATCAGCCGCACCACCTGCTCGATCTTGTCGAGCAGCGCCTTCGGGGCATCGTTGAACAGGAGGTGCGCCTCGTCGAAAAAGAACACGAGCTTCGGCTTATCGAGATCGCCGACCTCGGGCAGCCGCTCGAACATCTCCGACAGCAGCCACAACAGGAACGTCGCATAGAGGCGCGGATTACCCATCAGCTTGTCGGCGGCGAGGATGTTGATGGTGCCGCGGCCGTCGCGGTCCTTCCTCATGAAGTCGTCGACGTCGAGCGCCGGTTCGCCGAAGAATTTCGCCGCGCCCTGATTCTCGAGAACCAGCAGTTGGCGCTGCACGGCGCCCACCGACGACGCCGACACGTTGCCGTAGCGCGATGCGATACCCTTGGCGCGTTCCTTGGCCGCTTCCTTGTCTTCGTCCTTGCTGGAGGACGAGATGTACGACAGCACCTCGCGCAGATCCTTGAGATCGACGAGGCCCTTGTTCTGTGCGTCGGTCTTGCCGAACTCGTCGTCGGAATAGCGGAATACGATGTTGAGAATACCTTCCTGCACATCGTTGAGGTCGAGGATGCGCGAGAGAAGGAGCGGTCCCACTTCGAACACGCTGGCGCGGACGGGATGGCCCTGCTCGCCGAACAAATCCCAGAACACCACCGGGAACTCGTCGGTCTCGTATTCGAAGCCGATCTCCTTAGCGCGCTTGACGAAGGCCTCCCTGCGCTCGCCCGGAGCCCCGATGCCGGACAGGTCACCCTTGATGTCGGCGGCGAACACCGGCACACCGGCGCGCGAGAAACCTTCGGCCAACGTCTGCAGGGTCACCGTCTTGCCAGTGCCGGTGGCGCCGGTGACGAGACCGTGACGGTTGCCGAAGGCGAGGGTGAGCATCTCCGGCTTGTCGCTCTTGCCGACAAAAATCTTTCCTTCCGTATCGGGATTAGCCATCAAGTGCTCCTGCGGCCACGACGCCGGCGCCGGATCTTCGCGAACGCAGCATCCATCATAGGACCGCGCTGCGGGGTGGGCGAGCGATTTGGCACGCTTGTCACAATGTGGCGGCTCCGCCCCGGTAATGCGAGCCCTTCGTTGAAACGAAAGCGGTTTTGCCGATCGAACCCAATCAATCTACGCCTTCGTCGCTGCGCTTTGTGCCAAGGCAGAAGCCCTCCTCTATGCGAACGGATTTCCGGTGGCACGTGCGTTGTGAGTCTGCAACACCTCATGGCGTTCTAGTCTGCACATCTTGTGTTCGGCGATATCTAATGGGCAATATGGGCATGCAAAGCTTGCGGTGAGGCAAGCTGAGTGAGGGGCCATGGACGAGCTCGTCAGCCGCATCGTGAACAATGTCGGCATCGATAGGTCTGTGGCGGCGAAGGCAGTCGGCATCATGCTGGATTTCTTCGCGACGGCTGGGCCGCCAGAGAAGGTACAGACCTTTCTGGCGCACCTTCCCGGCGCGACGGAAGCTATAGAGGCGGCTCGCGCCGAAGGTGGCGGGGGCTTCTTCGGCAGCATGGGGGGTATCATGGGCGTCGGAAGCCGCTTGATGTCCACGGGACTCGGCCTGGGTCAGATCCAAGGGGTCTCCCGCCAGGTCATCGCCTATGCCCGCGAAAAGGCAGGCGACGAGGATATCGACCGGATCATCGATTCCATTCCCGGCGCTCGCGCATTTCTTTGACACGTCCCCGATCACCGTTCGGGAATTGAATCATGTCTTGCCCTATCGCCGATCTCGGTTGCATCGATCCTGCATTGGTTCCACGGCTCAAATCGCTCGGCATTCGCACGAGCGACAAGTTGCTCGACGCTGCGGGGAGCCTGCGCGGACGCAAGACGATCTCCCAGAAGACCGGCATCGACGAGAAGAGCCTGCTGTGCGTCGCCAACAAGATCGATCGCATGCGGGTCAGGGGTGTCGGCCACGATTACGCAGAGCTGCTCCACATCGCCGGCGTCGATACGGTGCGCGAACTGAAGTACCGCAATCCCAAGCGGCTCGCCGAGACGATGGCGGAGGCCAATGCCGAGCGCAAGCTCGTCCGTGTGCTGCCGTCTGAAGAGACCGTCAAAAGGTGGGTCGAGCACGCCAAGAAGCTACCGATCAAGATCAGCTACTAAAGGCGCCGCGACAGCGCCTGGAACAGCGGCCCGTCCTTCTGGCCTGCGCTTGACACCTTCGCCGCAAGCGCACACACAGCGGCCCATGGTCGCCGCGTCCCCCACCGATGAAATCACGGCCTCCCCGCTCGATCTGCGCGCGCTGATGGGGGAACGGCATCCCGTGATCATGGGGGTGCTGAACGTGACGCCGGACTCGTTTTCCGACGGTGGCCGCTTCCTCGATCCACAGGCGGCAATCGCCCATGCGCGGGCGATGATCGAGGAGGGCGCCGATATGATCGACATCGGCGCGGAGTCCTCGCGCCCCTACGACGATCCAGTCGCGATCACCGCCGAGGAGGAGCGCCGCCGGCTTCACCACGTGCTTCCCGCCGTCACCGCCCTCGGCCACCCGGTCTCGATCGACACCATGAAGGCCGATGTCGCCGATTGGGCGTTGCGCCACGGCGCGACGATCGTCAACGACGTCTGGGGACTGCAGCGCGACCCCGATATGGCGCGCGTCATCGCCCGCCACGGCGTCCCCGTCATCATCATGCACAACCGCGCCGCGGCCGACCCGGCGATCGACATCTTCGCCGACATCGATGCGTACTTCGAACGCTCGCTCGCGATCGCCGATGCCGCGGGAATCCGCCGCAGCTCGATCGTGCTCGATCCTGGCATCGGCTTCGGCAAGACGCCGGAGCAGAGCATCAGCGTCCTCGCGCAGTTGGAGCGCCTCGCGAAATTCGGCTTGCCCGTGCTCGTCGGCGCATCGCGCAAGCGCTTCATCCATTGGATTTCGCCGGCACCGCCGCAGCGCCGAATCGGCGGCTCGATCGCCGCGCACATCCTCGCGGTCGAGAACGGCGCCGCCTTCATTCGCACCCATGACGTCGCCGAAACGGTCCAGGCGATGCGGGTCGTGGCTGCGATCGGGAGGATGGCATGAGCGACCATATCTTTGTGACCGGGCTCCTCGTGCATGCCCATCACGGCGTGATGCCGCACGAGGAGGAGGTCGGCCAGCGCTTCGTGATCGACCTCGAGCTCACGGTCGACCTCGCCCGCGCCGGCACGAGCGACAAGCTCGCCGACACAGTGTCGTACTCGTCGATCGTCGAGATGGCGACCCGCGCCTTCACCGGCAAGAGCTTCCGGCTGGTCGAGACTGCCGCCGCGATCACCGCCGAGACGCTGCTCGCGAGCTTCCCCAAGGTGTCGGCGGTGCGGATCACCGTCCACAAGCCGCACGCGCCGATCGCGGCGATCTTCAGCGACGTCGGGGTGTCGATCCTGCGCCAGCGCCATGCCTGAGGCGTTGCTCGCGCTCGGCGGCAACGTCGGCGACGTACGCGCGACCTTCGATCGCGCCGTCGCCATGTTGTGCGAGAGGGGCGCGGCGCGCCTCCGCGCCCGCTCCGCGGACTATCGCACGCCGCCCTGGGGCGTCACCGACCAGCCGGCCTTCGTCAATTGCTGCCTTCGCATCGATACATCACTCACTCCGCGTACGTTGCTCGCGCGGACCCAGACCATCGAAACCGCGCTAGGCCGGAACCGAACGAAGGAGCAGCGGTGGGGACCGCGCACCATCGATATCGATCTCATTGCCTACGACGATGTCCGCTGCGAGGAGCCCGATCTCACGCTGCCGCACCCCCGCGCGCTGGAGCGCGCCTTCGTGCTGGTCCCACTCGCCGAGATCGCGCCGGACTGGGACATCGGCGGGACCACGGTCGCCGCCGCCCTCGCGCAGTTCGACCCCGGCGGGATCGAGAAGCTGCCGCCGCGGTGAGGCGAAGCGGCTGCCTGTGGAACGGGCAGGCTGCATCGAATGTTGCATTGGCGCGCAAACCCCGGCATGGCAATTTCCCGCTATGAGTGATCCCGAACTTTCCCTTGCTGAATTTCCGCCCTCCGATCGAGAGGCGTGGCTCAAGCTCGTCGCGGGCGTCCTCAAGGGCGCGCCGTTCGAGCGCCGGCTGGTCTCGAAGACCTATGACGGCATCGCCATCGAGCCGCTCTACGGCCGCGACGCGACCGCGCGCCCGATCGTCGGTCGGACGCCGGGCATACCGTGGCAGGTGCTCTCGCGCATCGAGCATCCCGATCCCACCGCCGCCAACGCCCAAGCGCTCATCGAACTCGAGAACGGTGCAACCGGGCTGTCGCTGGTGTTCGCGGGATCGATCGGCGCCTTCGGCTTCGGCCTCGACGCCCGTGCGACGGCGGTCGCATCGCTGCTGCGCGACATCCATCT
>Ga0209006_10006169_pt1 | contig 10861 bp, 6 predicted proteins | sample JacPin_JW_Ref_O2_FD_188567 | JGI IMG/M metagenome (GOLD analysis project Ga0209006, IMG submission 188567) | Forest soil microbial communities from Algoma, Ontario, Canada - Jack Pine, Ontario site 1_JW_Ref_O2 (SPAdes) (version 2) | ecosystem: Environmental > Terrestrial > Soil > Boreal... | reverse complement strand
GTTGTCGTAGGCGAGATCTACGCCAATCGGATCTTCCTCGGCTGGCCATTGGCGCGTCTCGAGTTGGCGAAAGTCAGGCACAGGCCAGTAATAGTGATTCGGGCTTACACTGATGCCAAAACGCTGCAAAATCCGGAATGTGTTGCGCATAAAGGCGAGTGCGGTTTCGTTATCGCGCAGTTTGTGCGCTAACTTCAGCAATAGCCCGTGGTTGGGGCTTGCCGGCCTGCCATCAGATTTCCCAGCTTGTTTATTGGATTGGTGCAGCTGCGTCGATGGGGAAGTGCAAAGATCATTCGACGGCATATCTTTCGCGAACCTTTCTCAGGGTGGGTATTTGCGTTTAACTTGGGATGCGAGAATCTCTGGCTCTGCTGGAAACAGATTGTTAAAAGAAATGTAATTCTGTGCTGGAAAATGAGATACCGGGGGCAGCGGATTTATCCAATAAACAACCTTGTCGGTTTGGTCTTCATCAAAAAACAACCGCTGGTTATAGACTCAAGGCTTGAGAAAAAGCACACGACAGATTAGTTTTCAGGCATCGAAGGCTTTGGCATGGATTCAGCGGGCGAGTGTCCTATTCGCTGTCTTCGTTTTTCTGCCCCTTTCTTCCCTAACGGGCCTCGCGGCGACCCGCCACTACTACATCGCTGCGGAAGACGTTCCTTGGGACTACGCGCCGAGCGGCCGCAACCTGCTCAACGGAAACTCTATTCCCCAGCCGATGTCGGTCAAATTGCAATGGGCGAAGACTCGCTTCATTGAGTACACGGACGACACATTTACGGTAAAGAAGCCGCAGCCGGAGTGGCTGGGAATTCTTGGTCCCGTGATTCGCGCTGAGGTGGGGGATGAAGTCGTTGTCCATTTTCTAAATCGCGGCCGGAAACCGCACGACCTTCATCCCCACGGCTTGCGTTATGACAAAAATAATGAAGGGTCGCTCTATTTGCCCTTTGGCGCGGGAGCGCAGGTCGGACCCGGCGCCAGATTTACCTATCACTGGTTTGCCAATGCGGGCAGCGGCCCGGGGCCGGGGCAATTGAGTTCAGTCGTGTGGTGGTATCACTCGCATGTCGATCCCGTAATTGAGATTAACGCGGGCCTGCTGGGGCCTATTATCGTAACGGCCAAAGGCAAAGCTAATCCGGATGGATCTCCGAAAGATGTTGACCGGGAATTCATTGCCTCGTTCATGATTTTCAATGAGCAAATGACGATGGGCAAGCCTCCGGTGCTGTTTTACGCGATCAACGGATACATTTTTGGCAATCTCCCTGGCCTGGTCATGAAGCAGGGGGAAAAAGTGCGTTGGTACCTGCTGGGGATGGGGAATGAGATCGATCTGCACACCCCTCATTGGCATGGCGAAACGGTTACAGACGGCCACCGCAATACCGACGTGATCGAACTGCTGCCGGCCAGCATGACCGCGGTCGACATGATCGCCGACAATCCTGGAACCTGGATGTTTCATTGCCATGTGGAAGACCACATGGAAGCAGGCATGATGGCGGTCTACACGATCTACAAGCCATCGACTCGGGCCTGTCCGCTCACGGTGGCCGGAGGCGATTTTTGGAAGCATCCGGAGGCGATGACGCTCAGCATAAAGAACACCAGCGGCAAGCCGATTCGAAGCGTAAAGCTCATTTCGGAAATGCTATTGGCTCCGCAGGATTTGCGCCGGCCCTACAACTTCGAGTGGTCGCTCAACGATCCTTTATTGCCCGATCAAGAGAAGACGCTGGAAAAGCCCGGCAGTTCGGCGACGACGGCGCAGTCGGTGCTGGGATGGGTATTTTTTCCAAGCACGATCAAGTATGAAGATGGAACGAGCTGGCAGCCCGAGTCGGAAGGCGAATGTTTTGGCATAGTCTGGCGTGATCAACAGCATCCGGAACTGCCGGTCTTACCGACCCGGCAATTCGAACTGAATCCAGACTAGCCCCGGCGAATCTCTAGATACGCTTCAGGGAAAGCACTGGAAGTTGACGCTGACTTGGCCAGCCATGAGCTGATCGGTGATCGACTGGTTCGAAAGAACCCATACGGCGGGAAGCTTGGGGTTTCCTCCGGTCGAATTGGTGTAATAACGCCAGCTCACCCAGCCGTAGCTGTGCTTCACATGATCAACCGGGTTGACCGTCGTATCCAGCCCATACGCGAAGACTTCGCGGGATTTGCACGAATTCACATTTTCCATCTCAGTGCAGCTGTACGTATAGCCCAGGGGCAGCGTGGTGATGGAAAACGTCTTGGGTGGCACGGCGCGATGGTCGGTGATGTTCATCGTGCTCGTCGTGTTCAGCGAGAGTTTGGAATAGCCCAAATTCTGCGATTGGCTCTGTATGTCCTGATCGACGTAGGTGTAGTAGTTCGTATTGTTGGGCTGAGTCGTCGGCGGGGGATTCCAGAATGCGCTATTCGTTCCGCCCGGCGCCGCGCAGCGCGATGCCCAGCGCATGGAGTAGTCGGACTTCGAGGTCTGACTGCCACTGTTAAATTTCTTGCAACTCCTGGGATCGTTCCAGTGGTTTGTGCCCTTCCAAGTTTGCAATTCTGTGACCCACTGATAAATATAGTCGGAGTCGTACAGATTGATGTCCCAGGGATTGCCCTGCGGATTTTTGGTGTAGTAGAGCTTGTTCTGACTGGAATCCCACTGCGTGTAGATGTACGCGGAGGGCGAGCCGTTGGTGAGGCCTTCCATATGGTAGCCTTCGGCCAAACCCGGATCCATCATCATCACGCTCAGTACATCCCACTGGCCTTGCGAGCAAGATGTGGTGGACTGGATCTGTCCAAAGGCAAATGTGGCGCCCATGCACGCGGCCAGGGCGAGCAAGGCGACCATCAGTGTAAAATGCGGTATTCCAGAGTGGGAGCTGAATCTGCCGGCGAGGTTGTGTGCCAAAACACACGCCGAGCGTAAGCGGACGAAGGTGCGCATCAAAAACCTTCCAAAATAGAATTAGCGGAGTTCTAATTAGGATGCCGCACCTTATGTCAATACAGTAGATCACGGAAGTACCTACATGAATTTCTGTAGGGTTCGCAGTGCAGAATCGGGAATTTTGCCTTTCATCCCGCTCGCTTTCATCCCCGTTCATAATCGCCAGCCAATTTCCGGAACACCCAAATGGCATTTCCACAACAGCGGGAAGGATTTCGGCATCTTAAGTTGGCCTGCGAAGCTCGACCCAGCGACCAAAAAATATATGACCAACGCCACGAACTCAACCAGCGATCTGACTCTCCTCTCTACCCTTCTCTTAGGAGCGGCCGGAAACGACCGGCTGGAACGGATTCGCCTGATTGCTTCGAACTACAACGACGCCGATCTGGTGCGCCTGTGGACGCTTGGCATGTCGAATCACGTGATTCTGCGTGGGTTCCCCGATTTGCATCGCGTGCTTGTGGCCAAGGGAAGCGACCATGCGGAGTGGGTCGAGAATGCGATGGCGACCGAACGCGCCCGCATTCAGCATGCGCTCAACTGCCTGGTGCCAATTTGTCAGGCCCTAGAAGAGGCTGGCGACGTCATCGTGATCAAGTCTCTTGATCATTGGCCTGACTTGGGCAGCGATTTGGATCTCTATACAACCGCAGAAGGCCCGGACGTGGTTGCGATCATGAGCCAGCGCTTCCAGGCGCGGCTGGCCGAGCGGAGCTGGGGAGACAAGCTGGCTCACAAATGGAATTTCGTGGTTCCGGGGCTGCCGGAACTGATCGAGGTACACGCGGGCAGGCTGGGCCAAACGGGCGAGCAGGTTGCCATCACCAATTCGTTGGTTTCACGGGCGCGTCCGGTGCAATTCGGCAAGCATACTTTCCGCGTGCCGCGTCCGGAGGACCGTATCATCATCAGTACGTTGCAGCGGATGTATCGCCACTTTTATCTGCGGCTCTGCGACGTGGCGCAAATTGCCCGGCTGGTTGATTCCGACTCCCTGGATTACGACTATCTCCGGTCCCTAGCCCGGTCGGCTGGACTTTGGGAGGGTCTGGCTACCTACCTCGCGATCGTCGGCGATTATGTCGAGAAATTTCGCGGAGAAAATTTGGCACTGCCATACTCAGTTACGAATGCGGCGAAATTTGGCGGTGACAACATTCGCTTCAAACAGCAATTCCTGCGGATACCGATTTTTCCGCAGGCTGCTGGTCTTTACGCGAAGGAATGGATGAAGCTGCTTTCCAACGGGGAACTGCAGAATACGCTGCGCCTGAGCCTGCTTCCTGGCTTGGCCGTCGCCGCGGCTGTGGCATTTAAGATGACGGGCAACGATAAGGGAATCTGGTGAGCCAGGGCGGTCTTAACCCGGACCTCGGCCATAGCGTAGACAAAACCTAGATCCCTCGCTTGCGCTCGGGATGACAAATCCAATTGCGCCCAGTAGCCGCTAATCAGCGAACCGCTTCGCCGGCGTAATAGCCATTCTTCGTGCGCACTGTAAGCTTCCCGTAGCCGGCGGCCCTCGCCTCCACCATGACAGGGTGATACGTGCCCTTGGCTCCTTGATTTCCCGGCTTGTAGGCGATTGTGTATTGGCTGCGGATATCGTGGGCCAGGTTGCGTGCGATGTCTCCTACTTCGTCGAGGTTCTGGGGGAAAAAGGCACTGCCGCCGGTAGCGTCGGCGAGGGATTGAAGGGCCTCGCGTCCGGAGTTGCGGGAGGTTGGGCCCATCAGCCCAATGGCGTAAACGGTCGGGCCATTCTTCTGCTGGAGCTGGCGTGTCGCCTCCTGCAGTGTGTCCTTACTCATGTTGTCCCGGCCATCGGTGATGACAAGAAGGATCTTCTTTTCCAGTTGCGATTTCTGCAGATGGGCCGCTGCGGCCACTACCGCGTCGTACAGCGCTGTGCTGCCTTGCATGGTCGTCCGGTGCAGCGCCTGTTCGAGCAGGTTGATATCGGAAGTGAAGTCCTGATCGAGATAGGAATTCTGGCTGAAGTTCACGACGAAGACCTGATCCTGCGGATTGCTGATGCGAATCAGATTCAGCACCGCCTGATTGACCTGGTCGCGCTTGTCGCGCATGGATCCGGAGTTGTCAATCACCACGCCGATTGCCACGGGAACATCCTCGCGATGAAAGGACGTAATCGACTGCTGCTTGCCGTCTTCGAATACGGCGAATGCCGTCTTATCGAGGTGAGCCGCCAGGCGTTGCCGGTCGTCGACGACCGTGGCGTGCAGTACCACCTCTTCGATCTCTTTCTTGAAGACGAACATGCCTGTGTCGTTCCCTGAGGGAGCCGCATCGTCAGGGGTCTGAGGCGACGTTGCTTGGGGCGAAGCTGCATCCGTGCCGTTCGGTTGGGCGGTGGTTGGCTGCTGCGTCGTTGCCGCCGGCTCCTTTGATTGCTGAGGTGATTGGTCAGGCTGGTTCACCGGCGGACTCTGCTGGTTCGTATTTTGCTGGCCGGCATCTTGGCCCAGACTCGACGCGGCGAAAGCCAGCAAGAGTGCCGGGATCAGACTGAATCGAAAAATCCCACAAGATTGCATCCGAGTTGCTCCCAATTTCAGTTCCTCGACGTCTCTTTGATGCCAGTTCTCGTCAAAGGGAAGCCGTCGGACAGCAACGTGAAGTGCAACCCTGTGAGCTGCAAACTGTTGCAGCTGCTTGACTTGGGTTCAGCGAACGGCTCAATCTCGCGCCTAAACATAACAAATTGTGAGGGCTCACGCACGGGCATTGGGAACAAACTTTTGAAAAAATCCGTATTTCATGAAAAGATTCGTCCGGTCCAAATGAGCGCCCTTAATTATTCATTCCAAACTAATTGGAAGCAGATTTTCCGAAGCATTTCTGAGCAAACGCTGACGTTCTTTGGCGTTTTTTTACTCCCCGCTACGGTCGCGATGACAGTATTTTGTTTTCCCGCTGGTGCGCAGCAAACCGAGGCCGGGAAACCGGTCGTGGTTCAGCCCGGCGCGCCGGGAATGCCGACGAAGACGCTGTCATCGGCGACTAAAGGCACGCTGCCTCCGGCCTCGGCTGCGGATGTCGAGTTTATGCAGGGCATGATCATGCATCATTCGCAGGCGGTCGAGATGACGGCGCTGATTGGGTCGCATACGGAGAACAAGAATCTTCGATCGCTGGGCGCACGCATCAGCAGTTCGCAGACGGACGAAATCAAGTTTATGCAGCGCTGGCTGGCGGCGCGTGGCCAATCCGTACCGGATGCTTCCGATCACATGGCGGGCATGAAAATGCCGGGGATGGACATGTCGCACGATTCGATGAAGCTGATGCCCGGCATGCTTACTCCTGAGCAGATGGATGCCCTGCGTAAGGCAAAAGGCGGAGAGTTTGACCATTTGTTTCTGGTAGGGATGATTCAACACCATAATGGCGCGTTGACCATGGTGAAAGATTTGTTCGATACGGCGGGTGCGGGCCAGGATGCCGAAATATTCAATTTCGCCACCGATGCAGACAACACGCAACGCGCCGAGATTCGCATCATGCAAGGCATGTTGGAAAAGGAACAATAGTAATAGACGACAATAGTAATCATGAGAATGAAAATTAAGGAGAAACGATGAATCGAGTGTTCGGTTTTATCCTGCTGGTTGCAGGAACCGTTCTAATTTTTAGTTATGGAGTGAACCGGGCTCTGGCTCAGGATGCCAAGCCCGCCAATCCACCGCAGGGTCAGGCGCAACAGGCGGCGCCAGCTGACAAAAGCGCTGAGAAGAAGGACGCCGAGGGCGAGGGGAATCCTTTCGCGCCTGAACCGGCTCCGCCGCTTCCGCCGGGAATGACCGGCTCAGACGCCAACGATCCGCGCGCCAAGCTTTCCTCCGGCATGTATGACGCTGGCGAAGCGGCGATGGGTATGAAGCATCTGGATCTCGTGAAGAAGCCGGACGCTTTCCAACTCGACTCTGCCAATCCAGATGATCCGAAAGTTCAGAATACGCTCGGCCAGCTTGGCGTCCCGGATGCGATGAGATCCAAAATGCCGAAGCCGCTGCAATTAGTGATCGCGCAGCTCGCCTTCGCCAATTCCGATCTGGCTTTCCAGGGCAACCATCTGTTCCAGGGAAATTTTTACGGCGTGAATATCTTCGACATCACGAATCCTGGAGAGACCAAGCTTCTGACTTCGATGGTCTGCCCCGGTGGACAGGGCGACGTCTCGGTCTACAAGAATCTCCTCTTTATGTCAGTCGAGATGCCCAATGGACGCCTGGATTGCGGCGCACAGGGATTCGCCCCCGAACCTCCTCCAGCCGAGGATAAAGACAAAGACAAGGCCGCGGACGCTAACAAGAGCGATGCAGATAAAGAAAAAGCGCAGGCGGAAGAAAGAAGACGGCGCATGCCTGCGGCGCAGAAAGACCGTTTCCGTGGAGTGAGAATCTTCGATATTTCTGACATCCACAATCCCAAGCAGGTCGCTGCCGTGCAGACTTGCCGTGGATCGCACACGCATACTCTGGTAACGGATCCGAACGACCCGAACAACGTTTACATCTATGTTTCCGGTACTTCGTTCGTGCGTCAATCGGAGGAACTGGAAGGTTGCTCCGGCGACAAGCCGGATAAGGATCCGAACACGGCGTTGTTCCGGATCGATGTCATCAAGGTTCCGGTAGCTTCGCCGCAGGATGCGAAGATCGTCTCGAATCCGCGCGTATTCATGGATGCACGTACGGGCGCACTGAACGGTCTGAACAATGGTGGTACGCACGGCCGTAAAGGTCCGGAGAAAGCTGCGGACACCGATCAATGCCACGACATCACTGTTTATCCGGCGATCGGATTGGCGGCGGGCGCGTGCTCTGGAAACGGATTGATTCTCGACATTAAAGATCCAGTCAATCCCAAGCGCGTGGACGCAGTGAACGATCCCAACTATTCGTACTGGCACTCGGCTTCGTTCTCGAATGATGGAAGCAAAGTCGTCTTCACCGACGAGTGGGGCGGAGGACTCGGAGCACGCTGCCGTGCGAACGACCCTAACAAGTGGGGTGCGGACGCTATCTTCCACCTGAAAGATGACAAGCTGGCGTTTGCCAACTACTACAAAATGCCGGCCGCACAGGGCGACACCGAGAACTGCGTAGCGCACAACGGTTCTTTGATTCCGGTGCCCGGCCGTGACATTGAAGTGCAGGCGTGGTACCAGGGCGGAGTTTCGATCATGGATTTCACCGATCCGGCGAATCCGTTTGAGATTGCATACTTCGACCGCGGTCCAATCGACACAAAGATGCTGATTCTTGGCGGCGACTGGTCGGCCTACTGGTACAACGGCTACATCTATGGCTCGGAGATTGCACGCGGCCTCGATATTTTCGAACTGACTCCGACGAAGTTCCTCACGCAGAATGAAATCGACGCGGCGAGGTCGGTGCAAGTGGGCGAGCTCAACGTGCAGGACCAGCAGAAAATCGTGTGGCCAGCGAACTTTGCCGTGGCGAAAGCGTATGTCGACCAGTTGTCACGGTCGCAGGCGCTGCCTGCTGGGCAAATCTCCAAGCTGCAAAAGGCGATTGAAGGCGCGGAGAGTTCGCACATGAACAAAGGCAAAATGGCGAAGCTGAAAGGCATGGTGCCTTCCCTCGAGAAGAGCGCTGCGTCGGCGAAGACCCCGGCTGACTCCATGCGGATGCATGGATTGGCCGACGTTCTGACGCATATGTCTCCAGCCGCTTAGACGCGATTGAATCATGTCCGTGCCGTCACTCTTGTGGCGGCACGGATTTTTTATTGCTGGCAATTCGATTCGCTGGTCAAAAGCGCGACGGGGAAATAGCGCAGTAATTTGGAAAGATCTAAGAAGGATTGTCCCGCTGATTCGCCCACGGGTAGGCACTCGCCCGTGAACACGTTGTGGTAACACTTTCCAGACGTATTCGTAATCTCAACCCTCGTATCGCCCCAAAGAGTTTCATTGCAGACAGTATCAAAACTCTCGCCGAGAAGCGTGGCGCAGAGTCGTGGCGCGGCTACGATCATGCTCTGTCCCTCGAATTCTCGGGCGAATGAGACAATATTGTCCGATCTCTGGCCGCTTACTTTCAGCGGTGTGTAAGCGCCCTCTCGAAACAATGCTGCTTGTTGGTTCCGAAGGTCGAGCGTTTTCCACGTCATATAAAGCTTGGCATCGTCGTTGGCCGTAGGTTCCGAGAGCCCGTTCACGAATTTGGTCAATGACGGAGACGCCCCGGCGTTGTTCTGCAGTTGCGCCAGGAGCGCCTTGCGGCGATCGTAATCGACTGGTCGCCGATTGTCGGGATCGACCAAGCTGAAATCGTTGAGTTCGTTGCCCTGGTAAATATCCGGCACGCCTGGAGCGGTCATCTTGAGCAGCGACTGCGACAGGCTGTTGAACATTCCGATCCGCGCAATGCGGCGATGAAATTCATTAAAGTCATTCAGGAATTGATTCCTAGGGGTGCGCGTCAGAATAGCCCGGGTAAAGTTCGACAACGCGCTCTCGTAGGGCTCATTTGTGTTTGCCCAGCTGGTGTGAACCTTCGCTTCGCGCACGGCCTTGAGCATGTACTGTTCAATTCGCGCGCAAAATTCCTTCCAGCCCGTGTCGTCAGGAGAGATCGCGGGCCACATCCCAACCAGCGTCTGATACAGCAAATATTCGTCGTTCCGCGTAGGGCACGCTTGATCTTCGATTACGCGCTTTTTGCCGCGATTCCATTGCCGCCAGCGACGGAGCCGCAGACGCCACGCCGCAGGCATCTCGGAAAGAACATTGATCCGCGCCCTCACATCTTCCGAGCGCTTCGAATCATGCGTTGACGAGGAAAGCATTGAGTGCGGCCAGGAATCCAGGCGCTCCTGATTCGCGCGATGAAATTCCTCGACATTTACGCCAAACCTAACGGGAGCGCCTCCAACCTCATTCAGAGAGACGAGGCGGTTGTAGCGATAAAAGGCTGTGTCCTCCACACCTTTTGCCATGACCGCAGACGTGGCCTGCTGAAATTTCATAGCGAAGCGCAGGACCGCACGTTTGTACCAGCCGCTTTCTGTACCATCGACTTCGACGAGCAACATGCGGCGAATGAAATCGAATACGCTTAAATCGGCAGCGTTACTTCGTTTGCGCCCGGCCGCCACAGCTTGATCCACGCGGCGCCGGTCCTCGTCGGAAATTTCCGGTCTATTCACGTAGGTGCGATACACAGGAAAGCTGGCGATGATTTCAGCGAGCGCGCTACGCAAGCTGTTCAGCGTGAAATCACAGGTATGGCGATCAGCAAGCGCGATGCGGCTCAGGAGATTGGCTAACACATTCAATTCGCTGGCCAGAGCCGTTTTGAGGATCAGCTTCTTGCACTTGAAAATCAGATCGGTGTACAGCGGCGGACGTTCGACTGTGCCGGCCGTGAAAGCGCGGTAGATTCGCTCCATTTTGTCGGCCGCGGTTGAGTCGACGAACAATCCATTGATCAGATTGGAGAATTCATAGCCCGTTGTTCCGTCGACAGGCCACGCTTTATTGAGCCGTTCGTTGCCGGTTAGGATTTTTTCGACAATCACGTAAATCTGCCGATCCGGATTTTGGTCGGCGAGCTTTTCCCGCAACCTTCGAAAATAGCCAGCCGGATCGTAGAGTCCGTCGGGATGGTCGATTCGCAGGCCGTCGATTTTTCCTTGCGCAAATAATTCAAGAATGAAGCCGTGAGTACTCGTGAAAACCGCTTCATTTTCCATGCTGAGCGCGGCCAGATCGTTGATATCAAAAAAACGCCGGTAGTTGATGTCATCCGCGGCGACCCGCCACTGGGCGAGACGGAAAACTTGCGCCTTGATCAGTTCGTGTAGGTTGTCGAAGCTGCGTAGATCGCCGGCATTTCCGTTGAAGGA
>Ga0209006_10006168_pt1 | contig 10863 bp, 9 predicted proteins | sample JacPin_JW_Ref_O2_FD_188567 | JGI IMG/M metagenome (GOLD analysis project Ga0209006, IMG submission 188567) | Forest soil microbial communities from Algoma, Ontario, Canada - Jack Pine, Ontario site 1_JW_Ref_O2 (SPAdes) (version 2) | ecosystem: Environmental > Terrestrial > Soil > Boreal... | reverse complement strand
GCACGCGCCCATCTCGCGCTGCCGCGCCACCATCCACGCCCGCACCTCGGGATGCACCGACACCCGCGACGCCGCCTCCGTCACATCCCGCTCGCGAATCCGCGCCGAAACGTCCTGCCCATCCAGCAAAGTCCGGTTCCCGCCCATCGTCGGCTCCAGCTTTATGCGCGACTCCTGCGCCAGCTTCAACAGCGCCGCCCAGTCGTCGAACGACGTGTCCTTATCGATCGCCTTCAGCGCCAGCGCCCGGTACATGGCGCCGCTTTCCAGGTTAATGTAGCCAAGTTTTCGCGCCAGCCGCGAAGCAATGGTGCTCTTGCCCGCGCCCGCCGGGCCGTCGATGGCGATAATCAGTTTGCGCTCAGAGTGGGGAATGGGGGTCTCGGTCATTGAACAAGTAGATGATTGTACACGCACTCCGCTCCCCGGCCCCGACACCCCGCAGACAAAGATTTAACAAACACGTGACCCCCGCCACGCATCTTCGTCCATGCCCCCAGCGTCTCATAGCACATAAGTTGAAAGCGATTCGTGGTTCATAGATTCGTGGTTCATAGATTCAGTGTTCATTGATTCAGGGTTCATAGATTCATCGTTCATAGATGTTGCCGCTTTGTAACGCTGTTGGCGCAGAGCACAGGTGGCGAACCTGCCCCTGTAATGCGGCAGTCCGGTTGCAAGCCCGGACAGTGAAGGAGGGTCGCATGTTGAAAATCGCGTGGCGCAATCCGCACCCGCCGGCAAGAAGAACCCTGATGATCGAGGAGGTCTTTTCCGACGAATTAACCTCCGCCCCCATGTGGGTGATTTTCTATCACACCATCGTAGCCTCGGGAGCACCGGAAAACGAATACCAGTTGCTGGTGAACCGGAAATTCGGACGGCCGATCGCCGTCTGATCGGGAAGAGGAAAGAGGGCAAGAAGAAGGATAAAAGGTGTAAAGATGTCTGCAATCGCACAACTCGACTATGTGTCTGACGAAGTTATCTACACATTAGCTCGGCGCGTCATTGTCTACAGCATGTGGGAGTTCGAGCGCGTTTGGGAATCGGCGAATAGAATCTGCGATCGTCACCAGGTAAATTGCGATTCTCGCGCGCTCGAGAAGGTCAGTTGACGCTCCACGATTCCGCGCGGCCAGCAATCTATCTCACCGCCCGATGCGGCCTTGCGCTCGGAACCGCGGGCTCCTTCTCCGGCGTGATCTGCAGCATCGACCTCCCGCTCACATGCACAAAGCTCAGCTCCCGCGCGGCCAGCAAAGCGTTTACCGCTTCTTTCACCCGCGACCGCGCCACGAAGTTTCCAAAAAAACTCTCCAGCTCGCTCTGATCCGCCGCGACAACGCAGTCCAGATATTTCGAGATCAGCGCCGATAGAGCCTGCTGCACCGAAAGCCCCACTCCCTCCCGCACCGCATCCGGCGACCAACGGTACAGCACATCCCAGAACGACCCTTCGTCCGCCTTATAATCGACACGCGTGATGCGCAGCTTCGCCAGCAACTCGCCCAAAGCCTTATCGAGCGCGGGCAGTGAGATGCTTTTGCCCAGCGCCGCCTGCAGTTTTTGCTTGGAGATTGGCCCGTCACGCTCAATCAGCGCAAACGCATCGCAAGCCAGCGGCGAATAAGCTGAACGCGGCCCCTGTTTCGGCGCCAGCCTCGGATTTCGCTCCCCTACCAGCGCATAAAAAAAAGGAAACGCCGAGGCCGCCACCAGAAACGCATTGTTCTCTTCGAACGCATTCGCTTCGTAAGCCGAGCGCTCCCGCAACAACCGCACCATCAGCTCCGTTGCCGCCACCGCCCGCGGATCGGAATACGCATGTTGCCACGTCGGCAGCCGGTCGTCTGAGCCTACGAACGCGCCAATAAAAGTCGGAACCGGCGCGCTCGGCCGCACCGGATACATCAGGCAGAACCCCACCGACTCCACAAACCCGCGCGCCTCCTCAATCGTCCGGATGGGCATTCCATCCAGCCGCCACTTCTCGCGTCGCAGTTGCAGTAGTTCCTGCTCGGTCATAGGCAGCCAACAACTGTGAGCTGTCAGCTCGCAGCAGTCAGCTATCAGCCAAAAACCGCCTCGTTTGGTTTGGCTGATAGCTGAAAGCTGATAGCTGACAGCTAGATCCTCTTAAACGCTCTCTGAATATCCCTTACAGAATACCGCAGAACCACCGGCCTCCCGTGCGGACAAGCCATGGGATGGTCTGTCTTCGCCAGCTCCGTCAGCAGCCACTCCATTTTATTTTGCTCCAGCGGCATATTCACCTTGATGGCCGCATGGCAGGCGATCGACGCCGCAATTCGTCCGCGAATTTTTTCCAGATTCAGCGACTGTGCCTCGCGCGAAATCTCATCCAGCAACTCGTGCAGCATGCGCTCCACTGCCGCCGCATCCACCCCCGCGGGCGCAACTTTTACCGCGACGCTGCGCGCCCCAAACGGCTCCGCTTCAAATCCGTTATGTTCCAGCTCTCCAGCAATCTCCGCAAATATCGCCTGCTGCGCCGGAGACAATTCCAGCACAATCGGCATCAGCAGCCGCTGGCTCTCCACTTTTTTTGCCGCTCGTTGCTTCAGAATCCGCTCGAACAACACGCGCTCGTGCGCTACATGCTGGTCCACAATCCACAATCCATCTTCATTGACCGCCAGAATAAAAGAATTGCGAATCTGCCCCAGCGGACGCAGCGTCGAGAGCGCATCCAGGGTCGGTTCTCCTTCCCGAACATTTTCCGCGACATCAAGTTCCCCACCGCATCCGTTATCCGGAATGGTTTCGGCAAAGTGCGCCTCCATCCCTCGCGCCACCGGAATCGCCGCATTCCCCTCGACCGCAATTCCCCCTTCAAATTGAAAGCGCGCCGAAACCGGCGGCGGCGCCACCGCCTGCAATGCAAATCCTCCGCCCGAGTTTTCATAACCCGGGTTTCCATAAGAAGCTCGCGCCGCCCCCGCCTCTTCGCCCGAAGCCCGCTCCGAAGCCGCATTCCAATCCCGCGCTCCCGGCGTTAGCCCCGAGCTCGCCGTCGCGCGCGCATGAATCTCCGTCGTGAACTGCGGCGCCGGACGCGCCTTCATCAGCGCCGCCCTCACCGTGTCCCGCACAAAATCGTGCATCACCGTCGATTGCCGGAAGCGCACCTCCGTCTTCGACGGATGCACATTCACATCCACTTCCCCCGCCGGCATCTCCAGAAACAGCAGCACCACCGGATAAACCGAAGGCGGAATAATATTTCGATAAGCCTCCGTCAGCCCGTGCTGAATCAGCCGGTCGCGAATCAACCTTCCGTTCACAAACACATAAATCGAATTACGATTCAGCTTCTGAATCTCCGGCTTCGAAACAAACCCGTGCAGCCGCATTTCCCCAGGCGTAGGGCCAGTTCCCCGCTCACCTTCCGCGTCCTCATCTTCTTCCTGTTCCTTCCTCCGCCACGGCGGAGGCTGCGGCAACCCCAAGCGCTCCAGTGCCTGCACCGCCGCCACGGCAATCAGTTGGTCAAGCGTCTCTTTGCCGAAAACCTGATAAACCCGCTCGCTGTATCCCGCCACCGGCGGCGCCACCAGCATGGCATTGCTCGTCGTATGCAACTCGAAATGCTTTTCCGGATGCGCCAGCGCATAGTGCGTAACCAGCGAGGCAATGTGTGAAAGTTCGGTCGACTCCGCTTTCAAAAACTTTTTGCGCGCCGGAGTATTAAAAAAAAGATCGCGCACCGTAATCGACGTACCCTCCGGCAATCCCGCCTCTTCCACCCGCGCCATCTTCCCGCCATTGATCTCGATCACGGTCCCGGCGGCCGATCCCGCATCCCGCGTCTCCAGCCGCAGCCGCGCCACCGATGCAATCGAAGGCAATGCCTCTCCGCGAAACCCCAGAGTGGCCACGCTCAGCAGATCTTCCGCATCTTTAAGCTTCGACGTCGCGTGCCGCTCAAATGCCAGCATGGCATCGTCGCGCACCATGCCGCACCCGTTATCCGTAATCTGAATGAGCTTTTTGCCTCCCGCCTCCACCGTAATCTTGATCCGGCTCGCGCCCGCGTCCAGCGCGTTCTCCAGTAACTCCTTCACCACCGAAGCGGGACGCTCCACCACCTCGCCCGCCGCAATCTTATTGGCAACCTGTTCGGAAAGTACGTGAATGCGCCCCATGGGAGGTTCTCAATTCCACTCTAAGGAATACCGCCCAGTTTCGCAGATGCCAACCCCGAAGGCAAAATCATCCGTGCACGGAAGGTGGGTGCAAGTCTTCCTGTAAGGCCGTGGCTGTCTGCAGCGCCTAAAGGCGCGTTTTCCCGCTTAGCTTGTGCGGTATGCCTGAAGGCATACCCTGATACGAATCTCTGGCGCGAATCTCTGATACGAACGCATATGCATCTCTGGTACGACTCTTGGGTGGTTCTCGTGAGCGGTGAAAGGGGCGTCCTTTCATAGACCTGACTTATTTTCTTGTGGCTTTGCCGTCCATGACTTCGGCCCACTTGGTTCCGTCGGGAGACATTTCGAAGCTGAAAGTGTAGGAAGTTGGGGTAACGAATTTCATGGTGAATCGCGCTTTCATGGTGGTAGCGCCCATTTTCTCGTCGGATGTCCAGGACCAGGTGTCGCCATCGACCGTGCCTCGCGAATCCTCGAATTCGCCGAAGCTGTTGAACTCGCGATAGGTGTAGGCTTTATCGTCGGCAGAGTAGCCCATGACCGCGAGTCCCACTCCGTTGCCCATTGAACTCTTGTATTCGGAGTGGCACACCAGATAAAAGCCACCGTCCATCCACTCGCATTTTTCGTTCTCGTTGATGGATCCGCCGGGGCCCATGCTTCCGGGCTTCATGTTTCCTTCGAGGGACCAGCTACCGACGAAGACGCTCAGTTTCTTGAGTTCCGGGCCGGGCTTGGGAGGGGCCGTCTGCGCCGCGGCTGCAACTGCCAGCAGCAAAGCCGCCACTAAAATCATTCCTGTTGTTTTCATGAAAGCCTCCTCGCCATCGATTTTATTGCCAATGACGGTATCAGATTTGGGTGCTCACTTTAAAGAGAGACGGCGGAGAGGCTTTTCTGGTAGCGGCTCTGGGCGTCCGTGGTTGGGCGAGGAAAGGCTTTTTACCACGAAGGACACTAAGGTACACGAAGGAGAGCCTGAGAGAATGAAAGCCGGTTACCAGTCTCCCCAGTGGGTGGGGGTGGCTTGGTGGAAGTTCAGTTTCCAGGCATCGCCCTGCTTTACCCAGACGGAACTGAAATGTTGATAGCGCGGAGGAGGGCCCTGATCCTCTTCGGGAGCTTTACGAACGATGGCGTCGTAGGTGACGATGGCCGCGGCGTCGCCGGCGGGAACAACCTTCATGTCATAAGGCGTCAGTTCGACCAAACCGGAATCGCCCAGGTCCCCGACGGCTTCGGAGCCTTGTAGCAGTTTTCCGTCGACGCCGACGAGCGAGAAATCGTCGCTGACGGTTTGGCGGAAAAAGGCGGCATCATCTTTTTTCTTGGCCTCAATCAGGCTTTTCTCACGGGCCATCAAAGATTGCTGAAAGAGAGTCAGCGGTTTGGCCGGTGCGGGAACTTGGGCGGCTGCCGTGAAGAGGATGGTCAACAGAAAGAGGATGGCGCAATTCAGCCTGCAAATCTTCATGGAGATTCCTCACGAGAAAAATGCTGCTGGCAAATCCTACACCGAGAGGCCGGGAAGGCCATCGATACTCTTTCGGTTCTTCTCCTGGCGGTAGGCCTTTAAACCGTCAGGGCCACGCTTACGGGCCCAGGCCTGAAGTTGTGTACGCTCACCTTCGAACTTGAAAAGAGGAACGCCGTAGCCGCAGGAATCCTGCACGCGCGTGACCGTGACGACGATGACCGAACGCACACTTTCGAAAGCGGGGAAGTGATCGGCCAGGTCGGTAAATTCAGGATCGTTCAGTTCTACGACGCGGCCTGTGCCATAGAGGCGAAAAATATCGGGAGGGCCCTGGAAGGCGCAGAACATCAGAACGATTCTGCCGTTCTCTTTCAAGTGGGCGATAGTCTCGATGCCGCTGCCGTTGAAATCGAGGTAAGCGACGGTGGTAGGGCCGAGAATGCGAAAGGTGTCGTGGCCCTTGGGCGAGAGGTTGACGTGGGCTGCGGGGTCGAGTGGGGCAGAGGCGACAAAAAAAACTTTCTGCGCTTCGATAAACTTTCGGGCAACATCGTCTATTTCTGAACGAATCTTTCCCATGATTGTTCCTGCCTACGACCACTCTTGAATTTTCTTTGCCAATTCCGCGCGGGGCACGGAAATTTGCACGCCCGTCGCCAGGTTCTTCAGCGCGAAGGTGTCGGCTTTTACTTCATTCTCGCCGACGATCAAGATATATTTTGCTCCAGCTTTGGTGGCGGCTTCAAAGGATTTCTTCAGGCGGAAGGTTTCGTCTCCCAGATCGACTACGAGGTCGTGACGGCGCAGTTCACGCGCCAGACGGGCGGCTTCGGCGTCCATGCGGGGGCCGAGAGGGGCGACATAGACCTCGGGCTTTTTCAAAACACGGTCGGCGGATTCCTGCAGCGACATTACCAGGCGATCTTCACCGATGGCGAATCCGATGCCGGGGGCTGGCGGACCGCCCAGGGCTTCGGAGAGTCCGTCATAGCGGCCGCCGCCGAGGATGGCATTTTGCGCGCCGAGGGCTCCGTGGGTAAATTCGAAAGCGGTGCGAGTGTAGTAATCGAGGCCGCGGACGAGGCGGTCGTTTAAGGAAAATCGAACGCCTACTTTCGTAAGGATCTCCTGGACTGCCTCGAAATGTTTTCGGCAGCCTTCATCGAGAAACTGGCTGATGCGGGGCAGAGTGTCGATGATGGGCTGGTCTTCGGGGACTTTGCAATCGAAGACGCGCAAGGGGTTGGTGGCAGCGCGGCGCTGGCAGTCGACGCACATTTTGCCGACGACCGGATCGAGAGCTTTGCGCAGAGCCTCGTTGAAGGCGGCGCGATCCTGGGGACAGCCGACTGAGTTCAGTTCGAGATTCCAGCCGGTTATGCCCAGGCGGTCGAGCAAGGTGGCCAGCATCTCCAGGATTTCGGCATCGCGCGCGGGAGATTCGCTGCCTGCCGAGGGAGGGCCAATGACCTCCGCGCCGATTTGATAAAACTGCCGGTACCGGCCCTTCTGGGGGCGCTCGCGACGGAATTGCGGGCCGATGTAGTAGAGCTTCTGCAGGCCGCGATCGGAGAGTTTGTGTTCGATGTAGGCGCGAACGACGCCGGCGGTGTTTTCGGGGCGGAGGGTTAAAGATTGTCCGCGATCGCTTTCGGCACGGCCGCGATCCTCCCAGGTGTACATTTCTTTGGAAACGATGTCGGTGTCTTCGCCGACGCCGCGGGCGAATAATTCGGTGGATTCGAAGATGGGGGTGCGAATTTCCTGGAAGTTGTAGGCGCGGAAGACATCGCGCACGGCGGATTCGACGAAGTTCCACAGCGCCGTATCCGGCGGGAGAAGGTCGCGAGTGCCTCGGACTGCTTTGATCATTGGTCCTCAGTTGTATCCGTGCAGGGTGCGAATGCCTTGACACGCTTGAAATGGCGCCTGCGTGGCAGGGATCCTTCGACTTCGCAAGCGTTCGCATTCGCGAAACTCTTGCTTCGCTCAGGATGACAGTCTGTCTGGTGTCATCGTTCCCGCAAATATTCTTCTGTATATCCCAAATAATTCTGGGCGTAGCGCATGATGGATTCGCGGTCTTTTTCATCCAACTTGCGGCGGAATTTTCCGGGAGAGCCCATCCAGAGCGAGCCTGGTTCCACGACGGTGCGCTCAGGGATCAGGGTACCGGCGGCGATGATGGATCCTGCGCCGATTTTCGCGCCGTTTAAGACGATAGAACCCATCCCGATCAGGCAGCGGTCTTCAATTGTGCAGCCGTGCAGCGTGACTGAATGGCCTACGGTGACGTACTCGCCCAGGGTTACTCCGTATTGATTTTTCATTCCGTGGAGCACGCTGCAATCCTGCACGTTGGAGTGAGCGCCGATGCGAATGGCGTAGACATCGCCGCGAAGCACGGCGTTCATCCAGACCGAGGCGTGCTCGCCGAGGACGACGTCGCCGATGATCTGGGCGGAGTCGTCAACGTAACAGTTTGCCGGGATGACCGGCTTCATTCCTTTAAATGATCGAATCATTTCGCAGTAACAATCGCAGAGGCGAACCATGAACATAGCACGCCGCTACGGTGGCTGGTAAAGCGGAATTCCCACTCCGGCACTCGCATTCAAAAAGATGTGCGCCATCACCGTGGAATAGATGGTCCGCGTGTTACAAAGATTCTGGTTTCCCGACCCGCGCGCCTCCGGTGCTGTGCGCGCGAGATGACCCTCCGAGCTGATCTGACCGAGAGGCGGGAAACCTATGCGGCGCGCTTTCTTCGTTATTATTTGCGGTCTTGTCTGCGTTTGTTTCTCCACACCAAATTCCGCGCAGGATGCGGCGACTGCCGCGATTCGGGGGACGGTGCTCGACCCGAGCGGCGGGCGCATTGCTCAGGCATCGATCGTCGCGGTGAATGCGGGGACGGGCACTCGATACTCCACTACTTCCGACGCGGAAGGGCGATTCGCGCTTGATCTGCTGCCGATTGGCGAGTACACGGCGCGGGCGGTGGCGCAGGGCATGTCTGCGCAGGAGACGCCGGTGCTGCACGTGGAAATTGGGGCGGCGGCGGAGATTGAATTTCACCTCACGATTGCGGGGGCACAGGAAAAGGTTACGGTTTCTGGCGAGCCGCAACTGGTGGAAACCAAAGCGACCGCAGTCACGACTTTGCTCGACGAACGCGCCATCGCCGATCTTCCGATCAACGGGCGGCGCTTTTCGGATCTGATGCTGCTCTCGCCCGGGGTGACGCAGGATCCAAGGAGTCTGACTTCGGCGACCAATGGCGACCTTTCTTTTGGCGGGCTGCGCGGATTTCAGAATAGTTTTCTGGTGGATGGAGGCGATTTCAACAACGCCTTTTTTGCGCAGGCGCGCGGGCTTTACCGGACGCCTTATCAGTTTTCGAACGAAGTGGTGCAGGAGTTTCGCGTGTCTTCGAATTCATATGGGGCGGAGCAGGGACGGGCGGGTGGCGCGGTGGTGAACGTGGTAACCAAATCGGGGACGAATCACTGGCACGGGACGGGTCTTTACTACATTCGCGATAGTGGATTTGGCGCGGCTGACGCTTTTATGACTTTTAAGCCGCATAGCCGGCAGCAGCAAGGCGGGGGAACGATTGGCGGTCCGATCAAGAAAAACAAGATTTTCTTTTTTGCGGGATTCGACCAGCATTACTTCAACGTTCCGGACGTGGTGGAATTCCTGGGCGGAACGATGCAGGTGACGCCGCAAGCCGGGATTGGGCCGTTCAGTCCGGGCGATTACGAGGCCAGCGACCAGGCGCTGGTGTTTGCCGCGGCCGCCAGGTTGAGCGGGTACGCAGGATCGTATCCGGCGGCGCAGATCGGCAACGCCACTTACGCCAAGCTCGATATTAATTTAACTCCGCGCAACCAAGTAGCGCTGCGGTTCAATGCGTCGCGATACTGGGGATCGAACAATGCTTTTCTCGATCCCGCGAGCCCGGTGACTTACGATTCCATTTCCGATAATGGAGAAGAGACGGTTTCGACCGACACCGGGTCAATCTCGCTTACTTCAGGAATCAGCCCGCGGGTGAGCAGCCACCTTCGGGCACAATTTTCGCGCGATCTGCGGGAGTCTTATACCAATACGAGTGCCACGCTGATTAAAGTGACCGACATCATGGATGGGATTGGGCGGTCAAACTTATTGCCGCGCTCGACGCGCGAGCACCGGGCCCAGCTTGCCGAAACCATGAGTTTCGATACCAGCCGGCACTCATTGAAGTTTGGGGGCGACTCGCTGATCACGTGGATTTATGATTTTTTCCCCAGCCAACAGAACGGCGAATATATTTTTGACATTATTAAAGTCAATCCTTTTACCTTTGAGCCGCAGGAAGCTGGGCTTCCGCTGACGCCGCTGCGGGCATATGCGCACGCGGTGCCGCATTACTATCTGCAGAATTTTGGGCCGGCGGCGACTAACCCGGACAGCAACGATTATGCAGCGTTTGCGCAGGATACGATTCGCGTGACCAATCACCTGGCAGTGAATCTAGGCGTGCGGTGGGATCTGCAAACCTTTACTACGGCGGGACTGGTGTCGAATCCGCTATTTCCGCCGTCGGGTAAAGTGCCGTTCAAGCCTTACAATTTCGGACCGCGCGGGGGGCTTGCTTATTCTTTTGGTAAGGATCATCCGCTGGTGCTGCGGATGGGGTACGGAATGTTCTACGTACGCATTCCGCAGATCTATAACTCGGCAGTTGCAACCGAGAACGGAATCAGTGATGCGCAGGTGTTTCTGAATAATACGACTTTTTACGACCACCAGGTTTTTCCTGCGTATCCGAATCCGCTGGTGACGTGCGCTCTGACGGCGGCTTCGTGCAATTTGCCCGCGGGATTCAGCGAAGGCGTGACCAATAATGTTTCAGCGTTTGCTCCGAACTTTGTTACGCCGCGAGTGCAACAGCTGAGCTTTACGCTGGAACGTGAGGTTGCGAGTCACACGACGGTCGCCGTGTCTTATTTATATGTGCACGGCGAACATCTGATTCGCGCGCTGGATGTGAATTTGCCGCCGCCGGTGGCGTTGACTTACCCTCTTTTCGACTCGACTGGCTCCATATTTCAGAACGGCTACTACACCGTGGACTCTTTCGCGACCTGGCAATTCACGCGGTCGCAGACCTGCCCGTTTCCCCCTTGCATCAATCCGCTGGGGCGACCGATCGCGCAGTTG
>Ga0209006_10006167_pt1 | contig 10863 bp, 8 predicted proteins | sample JacPin_JW_Ref_O2_FD_188567 | JGI IMG/M metagenome (GOLD analysis project Ga0209006, IMG submission 188567) | Forest soil microbial communities from Algoma, Ontario, Canada - Jack Pine, Ontario site 1_JW_Ref_O2 (SPAdes) (version 2) | ecosystem: Environmental > Terrestrial > Soil > Boreal... | reverse complement strand
GCATGCGATCTAAGTGATTGATTTGGCTGGAAAAAACCATGGTAATCACGCGAGTGTTTTTGGGGCGGACATTGGCCCGCAATTCGTTGAAAATTTAAACACTTATCATGTCTTGGGTTCGATCCATTGGCGCACACGCGTTTATCGTCTCGATGGCTCTGGCGGGGTGCATCTGCTTTGGATTTTCCTTCGCGCACTGGCAATCGAGCGATCCGGTAAAGTTCGTTTGCTATCTCATTGCCGCGTTGCTGGCGTCGTCGCTTAAGGTAACTCTTCCCGGCATTCAGGGAACCCTCTCGGTCAACTTTCTCTTCACGTTGCTGGGAATTCTGGAACTGAGCTTGCCCGAGACGCTGCTCATTGTCTTGGCCTGCACGCTGGGCCAGGCTTACTGGAGACCGGCGAAGCAGGTGAAGGTCGTGCAGTTGGCCTTCAACTGGGCGCAGCTCACGGTTTCGAGCGCGATCGCATACACCGCATACAAGCTGGTGGCGCACTACGTTTTTCATGCCACCGGACCCCTCGCACTTCTCGTGGCTGGGATCATGCTGTTTGCCTGCAATACGGCGGCAATGGCGCTCATCATTGGCCTGACGGAACACAAGCCTTTCCCGAAAGTCTGGGCTGACAGCTATCTCTGGTCGTTTCCGTACTACATGGTGGGAGCAGCGGCGGCGGGCCTGGTCCACTTCCTGAACGGTCATATCGGATGGCAATCGTCGCTGCTGGTTCTCCCGCCAATCTATTTGATGTACCGCTCATATCGTCTTTATCTGGGCAAACTTGAGACCGAGAAGCTGCATGCTGAGCAGGTTTCGAGTCTGCACCTGAGAACCATCGAAACACTCGCACTGGCAATTGAGGCCAAGGATCAAACGACTGGGGAGCACTTGCAGAGAGTGCGTGTGTACGCCATGGAACTGGCGAAGGAACTGGGCTTGAACGCGGACGAAACCGAAGCGCTGCGCGCGGCATCGGTGCTGCACGACATCGGCAAACTGGCGGTGCCGGAGCACATCATTTCGAAGCCCGGAAGATTGACGCCTGAAGAATTCGAGAAGATGAAAATCCATCCCACCGTCGGGGCGGAAATTCTGGAGCAGGTTAACTTTCCGTATCCGGTGGCGCCGATCGTGCGCGCCCACCACGAAAAGTGGGACGGCAGCGGCTACCCGAACGGACTGGCCGGAGAAGCAATTCCGATTGGAGCTCGCATTCTGGCTGCGGTCGATTGCCTCGATGCTCTGGCTTCAGACCGGCAATACCGGAAGGCGCTGCCGCTCGACGAGGCTATGGGAAAAGTGGTTGCGGATGCCGGCAAGAGCTTTGATCCGCGGGTGGTGGCGATTCTGCGGCGCCGCTACATCGAACTGGAGAAGCTGGCAAATGAGCAGCCTTTGCAGGCTCCGCCAAAATTGTCTACCGATATCAAGGTAAAGCCAGGGTTGGCCCCGGACGCGGGGTTCGCCGAGTCGGCAAAACCGGCGGTAAACATCTCGGGGCGCGTTGACGATTCCGCCGCACTTACTTCCGCAGCTCGACAGCAAGGCCGGGAAATCATCGCGGTCAGTCGCCAGACGGAAGTTTCTTTGAGTGTCGAAGACATTCTTTCCTTGCTCTCGGTGCGGTTGAAGAACTTGGTGCCGCACGACTCCATGGCGGTGTACTGTCCGAAGAACGACGTACTGGTTCCGGAGTTCGTCAGTGGGGAAAACTTCCGGCTGTTTTCTTCTTTAAGGATTCCGCACGGAGAAGGCCTATCGGGGTGGGTCGCCGAGAACCATAAGGCGATCCTGAATGGCAATCCGTCGGTCGAGCCGGGATATCTGAACGATCCCACGAAGTACAGCACGTTGCGTTCGGCGCTAGCGGTGCCCGTGGAAGGAACTACCGGGGTCGCAGCCGTCCTGGCTCTGTATCGGACGGCCCAGGACGCATTCACTGCCGACGATCTCCGGATTGTAGAGACAATCGTTTCGGGAATCGGAGTTGTCCTCGAGGGCGCGTCCAAACCGAAAGCCTCAGCGGTCGGCGCGGGCACGAAGTAAACGATCTATGCGGCCCGGCCTGTGGCGCGGGCGTCCCCGCCCGCGAACTGCCGAAAGCCAAAAACCAGCCTTGAGTCTGTGTAAACTTCCTGCCATTGAGTTCTACTAGCGAAATGCGGGCGGGAGCGCCCGCGCCGCACAAAAACCTACTCCATTTCGAAGCTCACATACATCAAGCCGCCATCGCGCTCAACCTGCATTGCGACTGCCTCGCCCGTCTTGACTGCTCCCACGGTGGCGCGCAGTGTGTCCACGGAATCGATGGATGTAGTGTTGAGCCGGTGGATGACGTCGCCGGCCAGCAAGCCGGTGTCGGGCATGATCAGATCCGCGGCGCGTCCGACAACGACTACTCCGGATGGAATGCGCAGCGACGAGCCTAAGCGGGTGCTGAGGTCAGGAGTCAGATCGATCGCCAGAACTCCGAGTCGCGGAATCAGACTGTGTTCGGGATTAACCGTGTCGAGAAGCTCGTCCATGTGATCGCGGCTCTCGATGGCGGGGACGTAGAGAATCTTCTTTTCATTGCCGCGCAAAATCTCTAGCTTCACAACCTGATCCAGGCGGTGCAGATACAACGCGGATGAAAGCGAAGGCAGAGTTTCGATGCGCCGGTCATCGGCTGTGAGAATAATGTCCTGAATCTGCAGACCCGCGGCAGCCGCAGGGCCCTCCGGCTTGACATCGACCACCACGACGCCCCATCGCTGCGGCAGTTGCAGGCCTTCTGCCAAGGTGGGGGTAATCTCCTGCGCGACGGCGCCAATTTCGACGCGATGGACGTGACCGTGATTGCGCAGGCTACGGTAAACGAAATCGACGACTCGAGCCGGAATGGCGAAGCCCAGCCCTTCACTGCCTCCGCCTTGCGAAAGAATAAAGGTGTTGATCCCGACCACCGAACCATACATATCCACCAGCGGGCCTCCGCTATTTCCCGGATTGATGGGAGCATCGGTCTGGAGGTACGTCAGTGCTTTCGTAGGGTCCGGCTGCCGCGCGAGCGCGCTGACGACGCCCATGGTGACGGAATTCTGCAGCCCTTCAGGGCTTCCGATGGCAAACACGAGTTGCCCAACATGGGGCCGCTGCTGACTGAGAAGGGGCAAAGTCGGCAGATCGGTCTCATCGATCTTGAGGAGTGCGAGATCGCTTTCCTTGTGCTGGCCGAGGAGTCGCGCTTCAAGTATGCGACGCTTCCCGACCGGCACCTGGCCGGCGGAATCTCCCATGGGAAGCGGCAAGGCAACGCGAATGCGCTGTGCGCCTTCCACCACATGAGCGTTGGTCATGATGTAGCCGTTGGAATCTACGATTACTCCCGACCCCACTGCGTGCTGGCGAACGATGAATGCAGTCTGCGATCGATCCTCCTCGCGGAGCGGGCCGTATCCCGTGACCAGAATCTGCACGACGGCAGGGGAAACCTTGGCGGCCAGAGTCTCCAGCGCGCCGTTGAGCTGGATCAAGACACCGGGAGGCTCAACAGATTTGGTTTCGACACTAGCCGTTGTGGCCTTCTTCTCCGATCCAGGCTGCCCCGAAGACTTCGGGCTGCTTTGCGCCCAAGCGCTGGCGATCGCGGCAAACAGTAGCGGAATACACATAATGCGGAGAGACCGAGCTTTGGAATTGCCCCTAAAGTGAAATGGATTCGACATACAAATACCGCTCCTATCTCCGAGAAATGCGAAACGAAAACACTACCACGCGAGTCCGTACCTCGACGTAAAACTAGGTCAATTTCATGGGTCCGCCCCTGTCGGCGGCCAGGGAGGCAAGGGGGGAACCTAGTTGCTACCGGTAACCAATGGCTTTTCAGGCTTTTACACGGATAACTTTCCGTGATATAACCGCCCCTGGAGCACAAAAGCGGGTTTCTGCGCCCCGCCCTGAGCTTAATTGACGATGTTGGCCTCATTCGTCATACCAGAAAAAGAGAACAGGCCAGCCTAGAGGAGGTACCGTGGGGGAAGAAGCACGGACCGGAAAACGGTTTCCGCTGGAATTGCCGATCAAGATTCATCAGGGCGAAACCGGCGGAGACGCCGAGGGAATTACAGGGAATCTCAGCGCGGCCGGAGTGTACATCCGCGCGGATTCATCCATGGAGATTGGTTCGCCCGTGGAATTTGAAATCACGTTGCCCCCGGAGATGACGGGCGGTCAGGAAAATGTGACCATCCAGTGCAAGGGGCGAGTGGTGCGCGCCGATGCAACAGGAACCGGTGGAGAAGGCCGCGGCGTGGCCTGCGTGATCGACTCATACGAGTTCGTTAGGAACTCATAGACTTTTTTGGAGCCCAGACAACATGCTCAAACTCATTCTGGCCGATAACCAGGCGATCTTCCGGGCGGGCATTGCCAAAGTGCTGGCCGTCGAAGATGAGATGCGTATCGTGGCTCAGGCCCAGACGCCTGAACAGATGTTCATGGCACTGGACAAGTTCCGCGCCGCAGTACTGGTGGTGGCGGCGGGCTTCCACAACGACTTTGCCGCGATCGTGCAGGCAGCGAACAAGGCCAAGACGCGCGTGATCGTGCTGGCCGATACGGGCGAGAGCGCGCAGCGGCACATGTCGAGCGGAGCACACGGAGTGGTCTATCGCAACGTGACCAGCGCGGCGCTGGTCGACTGCGTGCGAAAAGTGGCGCGCGGCGAGACCTGGGTGCAAGATGTGGCCGTGCCGAGCGAACTCACCGAAAACGATATGGTCGGATTGCGAGTGCGCGACCGGCTGACAGCGAAGGAACTTCGCATCGTCGCCTTGATCGTTCAGGGTTACAAAAATAAGGAAATCGCCACTCAACTTGGCACCACGGAACAGGTGATCAAGAACTATCTGCGCAACGTGTATGACAAGATCGGCGTCTCCGATCGGCTGGAACTTGCGCTGTTTACCATCCATCACCGGATTCTGAACGAGGCTGCCGCCGCAACCACCACGGGCGTTGTTCCGCAACCGCCCGCGGGAGTCGCTCAGTAAGCTTTCGCGAACGAAAAATCAAAGGCCGCCTGCGAAGGCGGCCTTTTTGTTGACATCCGAGTTTTCTTATTCTCCGGTGCTCGTTCCCGCGTGCCTCGGCCCGAACCTAGTTCCGAAGAAATCGCCCTTCACCCAATCGGGAGATCGCTCCTGCTGTGCTACCTCGTATCCGACCAGGAAATTCATGACCGCGCCTTTTGCCGCCGAATCAAAGTCGATCGGCTGGTCCATGTTGTCGAGTGGTGTGTGATATCGAGTGACTAGCCATTTCTTGATCACCTCCAGGCCGTTGATCTTGGGATCGGTCGACTTGACCCCATCTTCTACGTTGACGGCGGGGACTCCCTGAAGCACAAACGAATATTGATCGCTGCGAATAAAGGACACTTCCTCCGGCATCGGATCGGGACTAACCTCAAATCCCATGATCTTTGCGGCGGAGGCAACTTCGCCGCCCAGCGTCGAGTGCTCCGCTCCGAGCGCGACCACGTCTTTCATGGGGAAATAGCTTCCCGGAGCTCCGTCGATGTTGACGTTGGCTACGATTGAGTTCAGCGGAGCGGTCGGGAAATGGGCAAAGTAGTCGGAGCCCAGGAGTCCCATTTCCTCTCCGGTCACAAAAACAAACAGCACCGACCGTCGCGGCGGTTCGGGGAGGCTGGCATAGGCCCGCGCAATTTCCAGCAACGTGGAGGTGCCGGAGGCGTTGTCGAGAGCGCCATGGCAAACGTTGTCGCCATTCACTGCCGGGCAGATTCCAAGATGATCCACATGCGCGGTGTAGACCACATACTGGTCGCGCAGCCTTCGGTCGGAGCCTTTCAACTCGGCGACGATGTTCGGACTATGGATCGTGGATTGAGTCGCCACAGTGCGAATATGAGCGCTCTCCGGCAGCGCAAATGCTTGGGGCTTGCCGGCCCGGGCGGTGGCAAAGGCTTGCTCCAGCGTCTTGGGCGCTCCCACAAAAAGCATCTCAGCTCTTTGCTGACTCAGCAGCGCATTCCCCTGTAGCTCGGGAAAGAAGTCCTGTGGAATTCCACCCTTATCGATCCAATGCATCTCTCCCATTTGAATTTGCGGAATCAGCCACTCCCAGGGAGATCTTTTCCAATCCTCCGGCAGCATAATGCCGATCGTTCCGACGGCCCCATGCGCAACAGCCATCCTTGCCTTCACATTAAAGTCGGAATAGTAGGCGCGCTCAGTCGAAGGAAAGGCAGCGGGCGCGCCGTAAATTCCGACGACGATCTTGCCGCGCACATCGACCCCGGCATAATCGTCATATTTCTGATCGGGAGCGGTGACGCCGAACCCGACAAACACGAGGGGCGCGTTCACATCGCTCTCGCTTTTGCTCTGGTCTTTTCCTGCAGGGCTCGCGAACCAGGTGTTGAGAATGTAATCCTCCGCATCCACCAGTTTCTGTTCTTTGCCACTCACCGTAAGAACCAAGGAGCTGGCGGATCCATCCGTGACCGCTTTCTCCAACCATACTGGCTGAAACCAACTGCCGGACACGCCGGGATGCAGTCCCATGCCTTCCAATTCGGTGGCCACGTAGCGCGCGGCAATGTCATAGCCGGGCGTGCCCGGCGCGCGCCCTTGCAGCAGGCTATCAGCAAGAAAGCGAATGTGAGCGCGAATCTGCTCAGGCCGTATCGTCTTGGTGGCAACCTCAACGGCAGCACCGTAGGACGGATTCTGCGCGAGCACCGTGAGGGAGAAAGGAAGAAGATTGACGAGGCACAGCAAAATCCACGACCGGCATTTCATTGTGATCCCCCATTTCAGAGTTCCCGACAATGCAAGCAATTGCACAATCAAGCCCTGCCAGTATAAACACCTGGGGAAGATCTCGACCCGCTGCGGAAGCCCGACGCGTCCGTTCTGAATCCCGTGCGGTGAATCATTGTCCGATCCCTTGCATCTATCGCTTTCATGGAATATCGACAGCTCGGCCGATCCGGTCTGAAGGTTCCGGTGTTGAGTTTTGGTACTGGCACCTTTGGCGGTGGAAACGAATTCTTCAAAGCCTGGGGCGCGAGTGATGTCGCGGAGGCGACGCGGTTGGTCGACGTCTGCCTGGAGGCTGGCGTTAACCTGTTCGACACTGCGGACGTCTACTCCGATGGACTCTCTGAGACAATTCTTGGAAAGGCGATTGCCGGTCGCCGCGAAGATGTTTTGATTTCAACGAAAGCGACGTTCCGCATGGGTCCGGGCCCAAACGATCTCGGGTCGTCGCGGCATCATCTGATCCGAGCTTGCGAGGCAAGTCTGCGTCGGCTGGGCACGGACTACATCGACATTTATCATGTGCACGGATTTGACGCGCTCAGTCCGATCGAAGAGGTCCTCGGCACCCTCAACAATCTCGTGGTCAGCGGGAAAGTCAGATACATTGCTTGCTCCAATTTCTCCGGTTGGCACTTGATGAAATCGCTGCGCGTTGCCGATCGATTTGGCTGGACGGGCTATGCGGCCCACCAGGTCTACTACTCGCTGATTGGGCGCGAATACGAATGGGAGCTTATGCCGCTGGGCATGGATCAGGGCGTGGGCGCGCTGGTGTGGAGTCCGCTCGGCTGGGGACGGCTGACGGGAAAGATTCGCCGCGGCCAGGCGTTTCCGGCGGTAAGCCGGCTGCACAAGACGTCCGAACAAGGACCACAGGTTTCGGATGAATACCTATTCAAGGCCGTCGACGCTTTGGAGGAAGTTGCCAAAGAAACCGGCAAGACCGTTCCGCAGGTGGCGCTGAACTGGCTGCTGCCGCGGCCCACGATCTCAAGCGTGATTATCGGGGCGCGCGACGAAGAGCAGTTACGCCAGAATCTCGGCGCGGCGGGATGGTCGCTGACGTCCGAGCAGGTAACGAAGCTGGATCGAGCGACCGACGTCGCGCCCATTTATCCGTACTGGCATCAACGGCAATTCGTCGAGCGGAATCCGCTGGCTGCGCCTCCGGCGCCGAAATAAGAGACCGCAGGGGCTAAAGCCCTGTTCTTGTGAGGCTCTGACGACACGGCTGAAGGCGTGCCCTTACACAACTGGAACTGTTTCCGCGTCCTTCCGAAGTAATTTTGCTGCTTCCCGAGCGCCTCTAACTGATCTTCTCGCCGACCGATTTGGCTTGCGTGAACAGATACAAGTAGTCGGGGCCGCCCGATTTGGAATCAGTGCCTGACATGTTAAACCCGCCGAAGGGATGCGCGCCCACCATGGCGCCGGTGCACTTGCGGTTGATGTACAAGTTACCGACATGGAACTCCTGAATGGCGCGATTGATCTTGTCACGCGACTTGGTATAGACGGCGCCCGTCAAGCCGAACTCGGTGTCGTTCGCGATTTCGAGTGCTTGATCGAAGCCACGGGCCTTAATCACCGCGAGCACAGGTCCGAAGATTTCTTCCTGCTCGAGTTTCGATTTTGCCGGAATGTCGGCAATCACCGTGGGACGGATAAAGTAGCCTTCGCCGGAAGGGCGGTCGCCGCCCGTGATCAAGCGTCCGTCTTTCTTGCCCTGTTCGATGTATCCGAGGATCGTCTTCATCGAGCCTTCGTTGATGACGGCGCCCATGTTGGCGTTTTCGGCGGGATCGCCGACTTGAATCTTCTCGACGCGGACTTTGAGCTGCTCCAGGAATTTGTCGTAGACGCGCTCGTCCACGATGGCGCGCGAGCAGGCCGAGCACTTCTGACCTTGGAAGCCAAATGCGGCCTGCGCCACGCCTTCGACCGCCGCGTCGATGTCCGCGTCGGCATCGACAATGATCGCGTCTTTGCCGCCCATCTCGAGAATCGCGCGCTTGATCCAGACTTGTCCCGGAGCCTGCGTCGCTGCGACTTTGTTGATGTGCAGGCCGACTTCGCGAGAGCCAGTGAAGGCGATGAAGCGCGTCTTGGGATGCGCCACGACGGCGTCTCCAAAGCTGGCTCCGGCGCCCGGACAGAAATTCACCACGCCCTCGGGCATGCCCGCTTCTTCGAGCAACTCGACGAACTTCGCGGCGATGGTGGGCGAATCGCTCGACGGCTTGAGGATGACGGTGTTGCCACTCACGATCGATGCCAGCGTCATGCCAGCCATGATGGCGCAAGGAAAATTCCACGGCGGAATCACGGCGCCTACGCCCAACGGAATGTACATCAGCGAATCGTGCTCGCCGGGCAACTGGATGGGCGTCTGCGCCTTCGAAAAGCGAAGCGCCTCGCGAGCGTAGAACTCGCAGAAATCGATGGTCTCGGAAATATCGGCGTCGGCCTCAGCCCAGTTCTTGCTGACTTCAAACACCAGCCACGCCATGAATTCCATCTTGCGCTGGCGCATGAGATCGCCGACGCGGAACACCAGGCTGGCGCGCTCTTCCACCGAGGTACGGCTCCACGGTTCGAATGCCTTGAGCGCGGCGGTCATCGCTGGCTCCACGTGCTCCTTGCCGGCCTTTTGATGGGTGCCGACAATCTCCGACGGTTTCGATGGATTCAGAGACTTGATCTTGTCGGTTGTCTTGACGCGCTTGCCGCCGATGATGAGGTCATACTCGTGGCCCAATTGTCCGCGAACCTTGGCGATCGCGGCGCGCATGCGGCGCGCGTTGTCTTCGTTGCGAAAATCAAAGAAAGGCTCAGTCACAAACGGACCTTGGTGCGTTGCTGTACGCGGCATCTGGACGGGGGCTTCTAAAGTTGCCATGGAAGAATTCCTTTCGAAAGAATCAATGCGATAAGACTTTGATTAGTTTACACCTTGAAAAGACGCGGGCACTGAGGGGTGAACGAACCGCAGAAACCGGAGCTGCGGATGAGAAGTCTCTTGATGCCGACAGCACGAATGCCGGCTCGTGGCAGGTGCATGCGGGAGCAGGCTTGGGCCAGCCCCCTGTAAGTCGTACCCTTCCCGGTTCTTCTCACTCGGCCGGCAGAACCGGGTCGATCTGCCGGAAACATTCAGATCTTCGACGGATAACAAGGGAGCGATTCAGATGCCTGCGTACCAGGCATAGCCGCCTTCCGGGTTTGCGCCTCCGAGCCCTTTGCCAAAGCCTTTGAGCGAATCTGTGACGGTCAGGCGGGTTATGAATTTGACGCTCTTGTAGCCGAGTTGGCGGGGCACTCGCAGCCGGAGCGGACCGCCGAAACCCACCGGAAGATCTCCGTCGTTCATGGCGTAAGTCAGCAGAGTCTGGGGATGAACAGCATCGGCCATGTCAATGCTCTCCCACCAGTCAGGCTCGATGGAGAAGTAAACGATGTATCGCGCCTGCGGCAGGATTCCGGAGGCGTTCAGGATCTCATGCAGAGGAGTTCCAATCCACTGGGCGACATAAGACCAGCCTTCCTCGCACACCACCTCAGTGATCTGGCTGCGGACGGGAAAACTCCTGAGGTCAGACAGGGAAAGCGACGCGGGCTGGGCGACCATGCCTCCGACCGAGAGCCGCCAGTCTCGAAACCCGCCGGCCTGGAAGCGTTTGAAGGGATCGTTCAGGGGCGCGATTTCGTTGGCGAACGGAACCTTGGAAATCATGCTGCGAGGAAACTCGCGGGCCAGCGAGTGCCTGGTCAGAAGCCGCTGGGCGGCATAGGTCAACGTTTCGCCGGGACCGTAGATTCCGCCGCTGTCGGGCGGGATCAGTCCATAGCGCTTCGCGAGGGCGGCGGCCGCGGCCAGACCCGACACGCCTGCGGTGGCGGCGAGACCAGCGGTGACGAACTTGCGGCGTGAGACTTTGTTCGTGGGCGCTCTTCTCATATTCGCTCTTCTCCTACGCGTTGCTGGGGCGCGGTTGCGATACTTGTCATCGTTGGTCCGGTAGTCGCCG
>Ga0209006_10006166_pt1 | contig 10864 bp, 10 predicted proteins | sample JacPin_JW_Ref_O2_FD_188567 | JGI IMG/M metagenome (GOLD analysis project Ga0209006, IMG submission 188567) | Forest soil microbial communities from Algoma, Ontario, Canada - Jack Pine, Ontario site 1_JW_Ref_O2 (SPAdes) (version 2) | ecosystem: Environmental > Terrestrial > Soil > Boreal... | reverse complement strand
CATCGCCGATTCAGGGCGTCCCGATGGCGTTCTGCTGCTGCGGCTGAAAACGCTGCTGGGCGACAAGGAAATCGACGTGACGGGAGAGTGTTTTGCCGCGCTGCTGACCCTGGACCCGGTGGGTTCGGTGGAATTCGTGGCCCAGTTCCTGAATTCCCGGACGGATGGCATCGGCGAGCAGGCTGCGCTGGCACTTGGCGAATCGCGGCAGCCGGCGGCGTTCGAAGCGCTCCGCGAGGCGTGGGAAGGCGGCGGAGCGGCGGAACAGCGGCGGACGCTGCTGGTGGCAATCGCGATGCTCAGGATCGATGAGGCTCTGGAGTTTCTGTTAAGCCGGCTGGCTGAGGAAAGCGGCCCCGTGGCAGCCGATGCGCTGGCCGGATTGGCGTTCTACGCTCGCGACGAAGCAGTGCTGGCAAGGGTAGAACACATCATCCAACAGCGCGGCGACGGAGCGCTGGAAGCCGTCTTCGCACGAGAATTCGCGCGGGCTTAGCCATCCATCGAATCTTCGTTCATCGGCAGCCCATTAATCCAGCAGATGCCCCATCTTCTGCTTCTTCGTCCTTAAGTACCCTTCGGTGGATTCGTGCGGCGCGATAATGCACGGAATGCGCTCCGCGACGCGAATCCCGGCGTTCTCCAGCGCGGCGATCTTGTCCGGATTGTTGGACAGCAGCCGCACGCTTTTCACTTTGAAATACTTCAGAATATCGGCCGGCATGCGATAGTCCCGCAGATCCGCCTCAAAACCCAGGCGCTCGTTGGCTTCCACGGTATCGGCGCCGCCATCCTGCAGCTCGTAGGCGCGCAACTTGTTCAGCAGTCCTATGCCGCGGCCTTCCTGTTGCTCGTAAATCAACAGCCCTCGTCCCTCTTCGGCAATCAGGTTGAGCGATAACTCCAGTTGGGACCGGCAGTCGCAGCGCAAGCTATGGAACACATCGCCCGTCAGGCACTGCGAGTGGATGCGGACCAGAGGCGGGTCGCCCGAATCGACGCTTCCCAGCCGTAACACCACGCATTCCTCAATCTCCTCGCCATAGGTTCCTTCAAAGCCATAGATACGAAAATGGCCAAAACGGCTGGGGAAATTAGCTTCGGCGACTTTGCTCAGCATGGGTTGGGGGATCAAGCAGGTGGATTGCATTCATTATAATGATCCCCAGGCGCCCATGGAATCCCAACATCTGTTGACCCTGTTGCTGCGGGTAGCGGTGGCGGCGTCGCTGGCGAGCATCCTTTCGCGTTTTAGCGCGTTTCAGTTGATGTTGATGCGCGAAGACCGCACTTTGGTGCAACGCGTGAAACTGGCCCTGATGTTCTGGGTCATGTACGGCGGCAGCGTCCTGTTTCGCGTCTTGAATCAAGTGAAGTACGACGCCGTGGATCTTGGGCTGGAAGGAAGTTTGCTCTCCGGCATCGTGGGCGGCTATGTCACGGGGCTGCTTTCCGGCATCTTGATTTCGATTCCCGCAGTGGTGCTGCATGGCGAGCTCATGACCATGCTGTTGTTCGCCGGCGTCGGCGTCCTGGGCGGATTGTTGCGCGATCTGGCGCCTGAGAAAGAAGACGTCTGGCGCTTTTCGCCCATCTTCAGCCTGAACCCCCGCCGGCTGTGGCAGCGTCCCTACCAGCTTCGCCTGCTGTTTCAACTGGGCTGCCTGTTCAGCATCATTTTTAGCGGACTCTTGCGCTATGAAGTCTCGTTGCTCCCGCTCAAAGACGGCGTCTTCCTGGCGCCCATCTGGAAGGAAACGGACTGGGCCACGGCCCTGGCCGCCTATGCCAGCATGGTGTTCGCGGTGATGATTCCGCTCAAAATCTGGAACAACACGCGCAACGAAAAGAAGCTCGAGGCCCAGCAATTGCGCTTGAACGAAGCGCGCCTGGCCGCGCTCACCAGCCAGATCAATCCGCACTTCCTGTTCAACACGCTCAACTCGGTGTCGTCGCTCATCCGTACCAATCCCGAGCAGGCCCGCAGCGTGGTCTATCGGCTCTCCAGCATTCTGCGCCGCCTGCTGCGGAAGACCGACAATCTCACTCCCCTGCGCGAGGAGCTGGCCTTCATCGACAATTACATGACCATCGAGATGGTGCGCTTTGGCGAGAAGCTGCGGTTCATCAAGGAAATCGATCCTGAGACTTTGGACCGCCTGGTTCCCAGCATGCTGCTCCAACCGCTGATCGAGAACAGCATCCGGCACGGGCTGGCCACGAAAGTGGATGGCGGGATGATCCGCGTCCGCAGCTACCTGGCCGATGGCCGCCTGCACCTGGTGGTGGAGGACGATGGCGTCGGCATTCCGGAGACGCGTCTCGCCACTCTGTTCGAGCAGGGCATCGGCGTGAGTAACGTAAATGAACGTATGAAGGTGCTGTATGGACCGGACTACCGCATGTGGATCGACAGCAAGCCGGGCGAAGGGACGCGCACTGGCATCGAGATTCCGGATGTGCAGGTAACCGCGGAAATCGGACAGGAAGTTCCGGCCGCTGGCTGATGTTTGCGAAACCACGCCTTAGCAAGGGGCGTCCCCTAAACAGTGTTAGCTACCAGCGGCGCTCTGATCAAAGACGCGTTGTACCAGGAACGCGTCAACCCGCGATGGGCGCGCTTGCTGGATGTTCTCGAAATGAACGTGCGCTACACGCGCTGTGAAGGAACCGAGCTCTTCACTGAAGACGGTCGCAGGATCCTTGATTTTCACTCCGGCTCCTGCGTTCAAAATCTGGGCCACAATCATCCCGCCGTTCTGGAAGCAGTCAAAAGTGAATTGGACCGCCACGGTCCCGCGATGCTGCAAAGCCACGTTTCCGATCTCGCCGGCGAATTAGCGGACAAGCTGTGCTGGCGCGCCGGCGGCCGCGTGAAGAAGGTGTTTTTCTGCAGCTCGGGTAGCGAGGGTGTGGAAGCCGCCATCAAATTCTCCCGCGCGCACACGCGCCGTAATGGCCTGCTGTATGCCGACGGTGCATTCCATGGCTGGACGTGCGGCGCTTTGTCGTTGATGGGCGATCCTTGCCGTCGCGAAAATTTTGGACCGATTTTGTCCGATACCGAAGCGGTCCCTTTCGGAAATCTCGCAGCTCTGGAACTCAAGCTGGCCAGCAAGCGGTTCGCGGCCTTCATCGTGGAACCGGTACAGGCCGAAGGTGGGGTGCGTGTTCCGCCGCCCGTCTACCTGGAGACCGCTCAGGCGCTGTGCCGGCGTCACGGGACTCTGTTCGTCGTCGACGAAGTGCAGACTGGCTTCTACCGGACTGGCCGGTTCCTGGCGTCCCATCACTACAACATTGAGCCCGACCTGATCGTGCTGGCGAATGCGCTCAGCGGAGGTCTGGTGCCCAGCGCCGCGCTGCTGATGTCGGACCAGATTTACGACTCCGTCTTCGCAATAAAGCATGGATCCGTCGGGCGCTCTATCGCCCATAGCTCCACCTTCGGCGAAAATGGGCTGGCCATGCGCGCGGGGCTCGCCACAGTGGAGGCTTTGGAGCGCGAATACTTGGGTGACCGGGCGCTGGCGGCCGGGGACTTCCTGCGGACCCGCTTGCGCCAAGCGCTGTCAGGGTATGAAATGGTGAAGGAAGTTCGCGGATTGGGGCTGCTCAACGGCGTCGAGTTCCAACCGCCGAGAAAATTGACGTTGCGCGTTTCTTTCGAGGCCTTCGGAAAAATCCATCCCGGCATGTTTGGCCAGCTGGTGGTGATGGGGCTGTTCCGGCGGGGGTTCTTGACCGGGATGTGCGGCAACAATTTAATGACGCTGAAGGTAGCGCCGCCCCTCGTAGTGAAGGAGCGGGAAGCCGACGAGTTCGTGCACGCACTGACGGACGTGGTTGAGATGATACATTTCTCCAGTACCTTCTGGAGTGAGGCACTGGGTCTCGCCCGGCGGGCCATCGCAAAGTGACGATCGCGCGGTTATGAAATGACAGTTCGCATAACGATTCTCGCCGGTCTTACCGCCGCCGCGGCCATGGCCGCCCCCAATCTCACAGAACCAGTACTGAATCCAGTCATCGATCGCGGCTTTCGCCAGATGTACAATCTCAACTTCGACGATGCGCATAAAACCTTCGCGCAATGGGAACGCGAACACCCGGAGGATCCCATCGGGCCGGTTTCAAACGCCGCCGCATTCCTATTCGCTGAATTCGACCGCTTGAATATCCTTCACTCCGAGTTTTTTGTCGACAGTGGCATGTTCCACCGCCGCCCAAAAGTTATGCCCGATCCCGCGGTGCGCCAGGCCTTCAATCAGGAGCTGGAAAAGTCCGGAACCCTGGCGGATGGAATCCTGGGACGCCTGCCTGAGGATGCCGACGCGCTGTTCGCAAAAATCCTGACGCTGGGCCTGCGCGCGGACTATGAAGCGTTGATCGAACGGCGCGACTTCGACGCCCTGAAGGTGATCAAAGACAGCCGCGCGACGGCGGAAAAGCTGCTCATGCTCGATCCGAATTATTACGACGCATACCTCGCGATTGGAGTCGAAAATTATCTGTTCAGTTTGAAGCCCGCGCCGATGCGCTGGATTTTGCAGGCCGGGGGCGCCGAGACCGACCGCGACAAAGGCGTTGAGAACCTGCGCTTGACCGCCGAAAAAGGGCGTTATTTGTCGCCCTACGCACGGCTGCTGCTGGCCGTGGCTGCGCTGCGCAACAAGGATATTCCCGCTGCACGCGATCTGCTGGCCGCGCTGGCCCGCGAATTTCCGCACAACCGGCTGTACGCGCAGGAGTTAGCACAACTCCACTAAATTCTGTCTCCTGAATTCTGACTTCTGAATTCTTCTTGTAGAATACCCTCAAGGAGCCCGACCGCCTCATGACCATCGCCGGTGTTGCCAGCGCGTTGCCCCAGCACAAATATGAGCAGCGCGTTCTGCTGCAGGCCTTGCAAAAGCATTGGGGTCCGAAGGTGGATAATCCCGTGTTTCTCGAGCGCCTGCAGGCTCGGGTGGGCGTGGAGACGCGGCATTTGGCGCTGCCGCTCGAAGAATATTATGGGCTCACGCGTTGGGGCGCGGCCAACAACAGCTGGATTGAGGTGGCGCAGGACCTGGGCCAGAAGGCGCTGTGCTGCGCGTTGGCCCGCTCGGGATTTTCCACCGCCGATCTGGGCGCGCTCTTCTTCGTCTCGGTCACCGGCATCTCCAGCCCGTCCATTGATGCGCGCCTGGTGAACCGCATGGGCCTGCCGGTGAACATCAAGCGCGTGCCCATCTTCGGCCTGGGATGCGTCGCAGGCGCTGCCGGTATCGCGCGCGCCGCCGATTACGTGCTTGCGTATCCCAAGCAAGTAGCGGCCGTGCTATCGGTGGAGCTGTGTTCGCTCACCTTGCAGCAGGAAGATATCTCCATCGCGAATATTATTTCGTCGGGATTGTTTGGCGATGGCGCCGCGGCAGTCTTGGTATCTGGCGCCGAACGTAAGGCCGACGGCCCTGAGATTCTGGCCACTCGCTCTATCTTCTATCCCAATTCCGAGCACGTCATGGGATGGGACATTTCAGAAAAAGGCTTCCGCATTGTTCTGTCGCGCGAGGTGCCGGAGGTGGTGGAAAACCATCTGGCCGGCGATGTGGATGCCTTCCTCGAAGAGCAAGGCCTGTCGCGATCGGATATTGGAGCCTGGGTGCTGCACACCGGCGGTCCGCGCGTTTTGGAAGCCACCGCAACCGCGCTGGAGTTGCCCGAAGGAGCGCTCTCTGCATCCTGGGATTGCCTGCGCAGAACCGGCAACCTTTCGTCGGCCTCGGTTTTATTTGTGCTCGAAGAAGTGATGATGAAACGCCGCCCTGCGGCCGGGACGTACAGTATCCTGGCTGCGATGGGCCCCGGATTCTGTTCGGAGCTGGTGCTTTTGAGGTGGTAACCTTGACGGCCACTGACATATTTGTCATCGGAGGCGGACCCGCCGGGCTTGCCGCTGCTATCGCGGCGCGGCTCAAAGGCTTCGACGTCACTGTAGCCGATGCCGCGCAACCGCCCATCGATAAAGCCTGCGGCGAAGGCCTGATGCCGGATTCCATGGAGTTGCTGCGCCAATTGGGTGTCACGCTCGATCCCGACCAATCTTTCGCCTTTCGCGGAATTCGTTTCATCGGCGACGGCGGAACCGTGGCGTCGGACTTCCCGGGAGATTGCGGCGTCGCCATCCGGCGCGTCCGGTTGCACCAGGCGCTGATCGATCGGGCTGAAGCGCTTGGCGTGAAGCTCCTGTGGCGCACTCACGTCACAAGTATTCAGGACGTGCGCGCTCGCTGGGTGATCGGCGCGGACGGAGCAAATTCGCGCGTACGGCAATGGAGCGGCCTGGATGCGGTGCGGCGCGAATCGTTTCGCTATGGATTCCGCCGTCACTATCGCGTCCGTCCCTGGACCGATTTCATGGAAGTGTATTGGGGCCCCGGCTGCCAGATGTACGTAACAGGGGTGGCGCCTGACGAGATGTGCGTGGCGCTGATCACGCGCGACCCACACGTCCGTTTGAATGCAGCGCTGGCGCATTTCCCCAGTGTGGCGCGCATAATCGAAGGCGCGCCTACGCTCAGCAGCGAGCGCGGCGCCGTCACAATCACGCGGAGTTTGCGCCGAGTACATCAAGGGCGTGTGGTCTTGGTTGGCGACGCCTCCGGATCGGTGGATGCCATCACCGGCGAAGGCATGGGCCTGGCGTTTCGACAATCCATTGTTCTGGCCGACGCATTGGCCGCCAACAACCTCGATCGATATCAAGCCGCGCATCGCCGTATGGCGCGCCGGCCAGCGATCATGGCCCGTCTAATGCTAGCGCTGGACCGCTTCCCGCGCGTGCGTCCGCGCGTGCTGCGAACGTTTGCGGCGAAACCCGTGATATTTGAGCGCTTGTTGGCCGTCCATGTCGGTGCATAAACTCTGCTTCTTAGCTTTCTCTCTGACAGCGATCTCCTCGCACGCCGCCAGCTCGCTGTCGTACGAGCTCGATCCGGCCAAGACCACCGTTCAATTCACTCTGCACGACGTGCTGCACACGGTGCATGGAAAATTCAAACTCAAGCGAGGGTCCATCAGCTTCGATCCGGATTCGGCAACAGCGATGGGCGAAATTGTGATCGATGTTGCCGGCGGTACCACCGGGAGCGCGGCGCGCGATCGCCGCATGCACCAGGAGGTTCTCGAAAGCGACCGCTATCCCGAAGCCACCTTCACGGTCTCGCGAGTTGACGGAAAGCTTGCTTCGCAAAACCAGTCGCCCATCGCCGTCCATGGTGTCCTCAATATTCATGGCGCCGATCACGAGCTCACGCTACTTTTCCAAGCGGAGCGCGCCGGCGACAAATATGTCGTGTCCACCCGCTTCATCATTCCGTACGTGCAATGGGGCATGAAAAATCCCAGCACGCTTCTGCTGAAGGTGGAACCGAACGTGGAAATGGACATCAAGACCACCATAAATGCCGGGCCCTGAGGAACTGTTTCAGAGAGACGAGCTATTCATGCGCGAAGCCCTGGCGCTCGCGCGTCAGGCCGAAGCGAGCGGCGAAGTGCCGGTGGGCGCTGTAGTAGTGGTCGATGGCCAGATCGTCGGACGTGGCTTCAATTCGCCGATCGCGAAGTGGGACCCCACCGCGCACGCCGAAATTCTCGCGCTGCGTGAAGCGGGCGCCACTCTGCGCAACTACCGTTTGGAAGCCGCCACGCTCTACGCTACGCTGGAACCTTGCGTGATGTGCGCCGGAGCGCTGGTGTCGGCCCGAGTCCGGCGTCTGGTTTTCGGCGCGCGCGATCTCCGATTCGGCGGCGTGCGCAGTAAATTTCATCTCGCCGATTCCGAGCTCCTGAATCATCGCGTGGAGATTGTGGAAGGCGTGCTCGCGGCGGAGTGCGTGGAACTGGTGAAGAATTTCTTCGAGCGGCGGAGGTAATCGATTGGAAATTTCCGGAAAAGTCGCAGTCGTTACGGGCGGCGCGTCGGGCTTGGGCGCCGCGACGGCGAAGATGATCGTCGCCGAAGGCGGTCACGTGGTCATCGTCGATTTGAACGTGGACGCCGGCCAGGCGCTTGCCAAGGAACTGGGCAGTCACGCGCGTTTCGTACGCGCCGACGTGAGCGATGCGGCCGAGGCGCAGGCCGCCGTCGAGACCGCCATGGAGGCCTTCGGCGGTCTGCATATCTCCGTCCAGTGCGCGGGCATCGCCGATGCGCAGCGAGTGATCGGCAAGACCGGTCCCGCCGATCTGGCCCGCTTCTCGAAAAGCATTCACGTGAATTTGATCGGCACCTTCAATGTCGCGCGCCTGGCGGCGTGGCTCATGGCGCCCAATGCGCCCAACGAAGAAGGCGAGCGGGGCGTCATCATCAATACGGCTTCAGTAGCGGCCTTCGACGGGCAGATCGGACAAGCCGCCTATTCAGCTTCAAAGGGCGGCATCGCGGCCATGACCCTGCCCCTGGCACGCGATCTTTCCAGCGTGGGCATTCGCGTGATGGCCATCGCGCCGGGAATCTTCGACACGCCGATGCTGGCAGGCATGCCGGACGACGTGCGCGCTTCGCTCGGCGCCATGGTCCCTTTTCCGAAACGCCTGGGCCGCCCCTCCGAGTACGCCCAGCTGGCCCGCGATATCATTGGAAACCCAATGCTGAATGGCGAAGTAATCCGGCTGGACGGCGCCATTCGCATGGCCCCAAAGTAAGTGGCGCACGCACTCTTGCCTGCCGCGTCGGCACTCATGCCGACGCTTACTTAATCCACACCGTCTTGATATTGCAAAATTCCCGTATTCCGAAACTGCTCAGCTCGCGCCCATACCCCGAATTCTTCACCCCTCCGAACGGCAGCCGCGGATCCGACGCCACCATGCCATTCACGAACACCGCCCCCGCTTCAATCTCGCCAATAAAACGCGCGCGCTCCGCTTCATCATTGGTCCACACGCTGGACGCCAAACCGAAATCGGAATCGTTTGCGATCTCGATCGCTTCATCCACGCCGCTCGCCTTAAACAGCATCGCCACCGGCCCAAAAATCTCTTCGTAATAAACCGGGTTGCTCTTCGGGATGTTCGCCAGCACGGTCGGTTCATAGAAATTGCCCGGCCCGTTCACCCGCTTGCCTCCCGTCAGCAATTTCGCGCCACTGGCCACCGCCCGTTTTACTTGATCCTCCAGCTCGCCCGCACCCGACGCCGTCGCGATGGGCCCAACTTCCGTCGCCAAATCCATCGGATCGCCCACCTTCAACTTTTTCATCCCTTCCGTAAACTTCTTCTCAAATTCCGCATAGATCGATTCATGCACGATGAACCGCTTCGCCGCGATGCACGACTGTCCGTTATTGATGCAGCGCGCCCGCACCGCGGTCTGCACTGCTTCATCCAGGTTGGCGCTCGGCATCACGATGAACGGATCGCTCCCTCCTAATTCCAGCACCGTCTTCTTGATCTGTTTTCCGCACGCGCTGGCCACTTCACGGCCCGCCGGCTCGCTACCCGTCAGCGTGGCCGCCACCACGCGTTTGTCATCCAGCACCCGCGCCACTTGCGACGATCCGATGAGCAGCGTCAGAAACTCGCCATTCGAAAACCCGGCGCGGCACAGGATCTCTTCGATCGCCAGCGCCGATTGCGGAACGTTCGACGCATGCTTCAGCAGCCCGGTATTCCCCGCCATCAGCGCCGGCGCGGCAAATCGAAACACCTGCCAGAACGGAAAATTCCACGGCATCACGGCCAGCACCACTCCCAGCGGTTGATACGCGATGAAGCTCTTGCCCGCATTGGTCGCCACTTCTTCATTCGCCAGAAACTTCTCGGCGTTATCGGCGTAATATCGGCACGCCAGCGCGCACTTCAACGCCTCATCGCCCGCCGACTTCAGTGTCTTGCCCATCTCCGTAGTCATGATGCGAGCCCAACGGTCCTTCTCGCCTTCGATAATCTCAGCCGCTTTCCGCATCTTTGCGGCGCGATCAGCGAACGAAGTGCGCCGGTGCACGTGGAACGCGTCGAATGCAGTCTGGATCTTGGCGTCCACCTCGGCGCTCGAAAGCGGCTCAAAGGTACGGACGGTTTCGCCGTTAGCGGGGTTGATAGTCGCGATTGCCATACACATTGGTTTTGACACCATTGGCGGAAAAAATCAACACTGGGTCATGAAGAGATTCGGATTGGTACTGCTGTTAGCCGCCCTGGCCTGCGCTCAGACGGACATTTCGGGCGAACGAATGCGCGCCCACGTGAAGTTCCTGGCAAACGATTTACTGGAAGGCCGCGGCGTGGGAACTCGCGGCGGTGAACTGGCGACCGAGTATATCGCGTCGCAATTTGCGATCGCGGGCGCCAAGCCGGCCGGCGAAAATGGCACCTATTTCCAGCGCGTGCCGATGGTGGGCGCCACCACATCGCCCAGCGCGACGCTGAGTGCCGTCGGCGCCAGCCAGACCGTATCCTTCAAATGGCTGGACGATTTCGTTGGCGTCAGCGAACTGCAACAGCCCACCGATCAGTTCGACGCCGAGGCGATCTTCGTCGGCCACGGCATTGTCGCGCCCGAATTTCACTGGGACGATTTCAAAGGTGTCGACGTTAAAGGCAAGGTGCTGGTGCTCTTCACCAATGAACCGCCCTCCACCGATCCGAAATTCTTCGGCGGCCGCGCCCTCACCTATTATGGCCGCTGGACCTACAAATACGAAGAAGCCGCCCGCATGGGCGCCAAAGGCGTTCTGATTATCCACACCACGCCCACCGCCGGCTACAGCTACGACGTGGTGCGCAGTTCCTGGGGCAAGGAAGATCCGCAGTTGAAGCTAGAAGCGGGACACCCCGCGCTGGCCTTCGCCGGCTGGCTGACCCAGGACGCTGGTGC
>Ga0209006_10006164_pt1 | contig 10867 bp, 6 predicted proteins | sample JacPin_JW_Ref_O2_FD_188567 | JGI IMG/M metagenome (GOLD analysis project Ga0209006, IMG submission 188567) | Forest soil microbial communities from Algoma, Ontario, Canada - Jack Pine, Ontario site 1_JW_Ref_O2 (SPAdes) (version 2) | ecosystem: Environmental > Terrestrial > Soil > Boreal... | reverse complement strand
CAGCCCGTCAGAAAGCGTTTGGAATACTCGGGACGCGGTGAAGAGGGACAACCCACCCTCCTGTCCATCCGCATATCCGGCAGCCAGCAGCGGCACCCGCAGCTGTCTGCTTGCCCTTTCCCGCACCATCGGCCGAAGTGCGAACTCCTCACGTTCGCCACGCCGGTCGGCATTCTCAAAATCGCTTGATAACCACTCCGGGGAGAACAAGGAATGTACAGAAAAGCGTCCCGAAAAAAATCGAAAATTAACCGTATGCGTCCGCTCGCCGGTCTGCTGGCGACCGGGCTGAGCCTTCCGGCATTCGCTCAGTCCGTGCCGTTTCCGACCTACACCACAGGCGCGCAGCCAAACGGCTCCTTCGTCGTAAGCAGCGGACAAATCATTACCCCGGCCGGCACCCAGGTAGACCTCGGCATCCGGGTGCGCGCGAAGGCGGTTGCATTGAATCCCAATGCCGCCACCCACACCGCCGCCGTCCTCACCCTGGGCGCCACGCAGGCCGTTGAGGTTTTCGACACTCGCACCGGTGATGTGCTGCAGAACTACATCGCGTTCGGAGCGGATCCGAGCGGCAGCTATAGCGGGATAAGCTATTCCCCCGACGGCAAGTACCTGATTTTCAGCCAGGACAGCAGCAACGTAACCATCGCCAATGTCTCCGCGGAAGGCTTGCTCAGCGACGACGCCCAGGTGAGCGTGCCGCCGAACAGCACCTTCATCCAGTGTTTTCCGAACAGCCCACCCGCCGCTTATGCCAACCCCTGCGGCACCTTCTATACTCCTAAAACTTCTTACCCCGGCGGCGTCGCGGTATCGGGCGATGGCAAGAGCGCTTATGCCCTGCTGAACCAGAACGATACTCTCACCAAGATTGACCTGACTGCCAGCAAGCCGGTACAGGGTGCGCAGATCCGGGTCGGCAACGCGCCGCACAGCATCCTGCTCAGCAGCGACGGCGTCACCGCCTACGTCAGCAACGAGGGCGGTCGCCCCGCCACTGAGGCGGACTTTCAGGTCAACTCCGCCGGCACCGAAATGGTTGCCGATCCAGTCGTGGGGGCCACCATCACCGGTACCGTATCTGTAGTCGATCTGGCGTCAATGAAAGTGACCGCAAGCGTCTCGACCGGCCTGCACCCAACCGGGATGGCGTTCTATGGTGGTTACCTTTTGGTCGCCAACACCTACAGCGACACCATCTCGATGGTCGACACGACCACCAACGAGGTGAAGCGCACCATCAACCTCGGGCTGCCGATCAAAGTGCCCGGCCAACGCAAGGCGGCATATGGCGCGGCGCCGGACTCCATCGCCGTTGATGAATCCACAGGCATCGCCTACGTCGCGCTCTACAACGCCAACGCAATCGCGGTCGTCGACCTCAACGGCAACGGGAAGAAGGCGCTCATGGGCATGATTCCGGTAGCCTATGCACCCAGTTCGGTCGTGCTCGATAAGGCCGATAGCAAACTGCTCGTCGCCAACGACAAGGGTGTCGGCACGCTCTACTCGTTCGAGACCGACCACGGCGTTACCGACTACAACACTCACCAGGATAACGGCACCGTCAGCATCGTTCCCCTGCCGAACAACAAAACCCTGAAGACCATGACCTCACAGGTCTTTGAGAACAACCACTGGGATCTGACGGAGAACATCATGTCTGCCTCCGGAGGCACCCAGGACACCAACGCGGTCGCAATCCCGGCCAAGATCGGCGATCCTTCGCTGATCAAGCACGTGTTCATGATCATCCGTGAAAACCGCACCTATGATCAGGTTCTGGGCGACGTGGCTGCGGGCGATGGCGACAGCTCGCTCGCTGTGTTTGGGGGTAAGGACACTCCCAACGTGCATCAGTTGGTAAAACGCTTCCCTCTCTTCGATAACTTCTACGATCCGAGCCGCCAGTCGGCGGACGGTCATCAGTGGATCATGGAAGCCATGGCGCCCTATGCCGACGACATCCAGTCGCCGGACTGGGTCCGCAGCTATCCAGGCGGCAATGCCGGCGATTCACTCTCCTACCAGAGCAAAGGCTTTCTGTTCTCAGAAGCTTCCGCCAAGGGTTTGCCGGTGAAGATCTACGGCGAATACGTCGAGAACGACACGTTCAAACAACCGAATGGATCGACCAAAGAGCCCACCTGGAGCCAGTTTTTCACTGACTCAAAGAACTTCGAGGCCGGGGCAGAGAAGACGCTGTACTACCAGAACACGGTCCAGGCACAATCCTCTCTCCCGGCGGTGTCTAACCACCTCATCACCAACTTCCCACAGTTCGATCTGGGCATCCCCGATCAGTTCCGCGTCGATCTGTGGCTGCAGGACTTCAACAAAGACGTCGCAGCTGGTACAGTGCCGTCGTTGAGTCTCCTGTGGGTCATGGACGATCACACCGGCGGGCCGCCGACTGTGGATGCCGAACAGGCCGATAACGACCTGGCCGTGGGGCGCATCATCGACTACATCAGCCATAGCAACATATGGTCCTCATCGGCGATCTTCATTGAGGAAGACGACTCGCAAGACGGCGTCGACCACGTGGACGGTCATCGCAGCCCAGGCTATATCGTCAGCCCTTACGTTGTGCAGAACGGATCCACCGACCACACCTACTACACCCAGGTCAACATGACGCGTACGATCGAGCAAATTCTCGGTCTGCCGCCGATGAACCAGTTCGATCTGGTGGCTTCGCCGATGACGACGGCGTTCGTCAATGGCACGGCGCCCGCGGCAAACTTCGAGCCGTGGACGCACGTGGCGAACGAGGTGCCGCTCGACCAGGGCGTCACGACGACGACCGCATCCAACCAGGCGATGAGCCCTGCAGCCAAGGCTCTGAAGGTAGCGTGGATGCAGAAGAAGAAACAGATCTTCGCCGGCAAACTAACCAAACCTGACGCCGAAGATCCAGAGACCGTCAACCACCTGAACTGGTACATGGCGACCGGATTTACCCGGCCTTATCCCGGCGAGAAAACCGTTCGCCCACCCAGCGAATTCAACAAGCCGGCACCCAAGGGCGAAGATTTGGACGACTGAACAAAACTTCCTCCCCTCAATAGCCCTTTCCCCGCTCCACGGGGAAAGGGCTTTTTGTTGCATGTCATGATGTAATGAATTCAATTCTGCGGGAAAGGCGATCTGGCCATCGTTGATCAATGCACACCAGGCAGTTGTGAATGGCTGACGGAATTGTTGCCGCGCGTCACTGCTCTCGCTCGTGAATCCGGCCGCGCAATCCTGGCCATCTATCAGGATCTACATCCCCAGGTGGAATATAAGTTGGATCACTCGCCTGTGACTCAGGCCGATCTTCTCTCACACCAAATCCTCCAGAACGGCCTTATCTGCCTGGCGCCCCAATTGCCTGTCCTTTCCGAAGAGGCTGTGGAGGTTCCGTTCGAGGAGCGGAAGTCCTGGCGACATTTCTGGATGATCGATCCACTCGATGGCACGAAGGAATTCCTTCGTCGTACCGGCGAGTTCACGGTCAACATCGCCCTGATCGAGGATGACCGGCCTATCCTTGGAGTGGTCTATGCTCCGGTGATCGATAAGTTGTATTTCGCCGCTCGTGGAGCAGGCTCCCACAGGGTGGACGGCGAGGTCACCACGCCAATAAGAGTCGCATCGACAAAAGCCGCGAGCCCACGCCTGGTTGTGAGCCGCAGCCATGCTTCGGAGCAGGAAAAGAAAGGCGGCGAATTTATTGTCATGGGCAGTTCGCTGAAGTTTTGTCTCATTGCCGAGGGCGGCGCTGATGTTTATCCCCGCAGCGGACCTACCATGGAGTGGGACACAGCCGCGGCCCAATGCATTCTGGAAGAGGCGGGCGGCTCGGTCACCGATCCTGAAGGAAACACAATCAGGTACAACAAACGCGTCCTGCTGAACTCTGGTTTTGTAGCCAGCGCTTAAGGTTTTGGCGTGTCCCGAAGATAGATAATCGTCTGCTCTCCAGCCGTCTCCTTGCGCTCCCTGCGTCTCTCGAGCGCGGCGCCGTTCTCAATCAGGCTCCATGTCTCCCGGGAAAGAATGATGCGGCCATCCTCGTGTTCTTCCACGGAGAAGACCAGCGTGGGACCGCTCCAAACAACGGAGGTATGGAACTCATCGCCATCGGCGCCGGTCGATGTGGATGTTTTGCCGTCGGTTGTGTAGCGCTGCACAGAGTGCCGAGGTGCGGCGGAACCGTGCAGGATGGTCGTCTCCATTGTCATATCCGGATCGTGGTGGTCGATCTGCACAATAACATTGCCCGTCCGCGTGGGTACGCTTCGTTCGTTGCTCTGTTTCCATGTGCCGGAGAAATTCGGGTCGGCCGGCGAGCAGATCCCGGCAGGCGGCACCAGAAGCAGCGCCGGCAGCAAACCCAGAAACAATCGTCTCTTCATATCTAAAAATCCAGACGCACCGCCAACTGAATCTCGCGCGGCGTTCCCGAGCCCACTGGGGTTATCGGATTGACGATGGCCGTGTTCAAGTTCACCGTGTTGATGATGCTGCCGAACCCCGCGGGCTTAGACGGATTGAAAGTGGCCTGCGGCTGGCCTAACTGCGGATGATTGAAGATGTTGTAGAACTCCCCGCGGAATTCGACCTGCATGCCCTCGGTAATGGGAAACGTTTTTGCAGCGCCCATATCGACCTGCCAGGTGCCTGGACCGCGAAAGAGGTTACGCGGCGCATCGCCAAATTCGCCCGCCGGCGTAGCAAATGCCGCGGGATTGATCCAGCGTGCGATCGTCCTGCCCCCCGGCGGGGTGAGAGGGACGCCCCGAACCAGGTCAGGACGCTGCGTGCCGGAGGCCCCATCCGGCGCAGTGTAGCTGCTGGGCAAGAGCACGTTGACCGGGAAACCGGTGCGTGCCAGCGCCGTCGTGGTTAGTTGCCAGTTGCCGGCGATGGTACTGACAATGCCGCGGTGATTCAGCATCGACTTGCCCACGCCGAACGGGAGTTCATAGACCGCGTTGCCATTGACGACGTGGGTAGAGTCCCACGCGCCGCTGGCCCAATCAGATTGCGGGGAAAGTGGATTCTGCGGTGATATCTCGTCACCGTCACCGCTACCATTGGATCCATTGTCGAGCTCGTGCGTATAGGCGTAATTCGCTGCCAAAAGGAGCCCGTTCGCGAACGGCCGCCGCACCGACACGGAAAGTCCGTTGTAGGAACTCGCACCGATGGAGCCGCGCCACCCGATAGCGGGAGCAAAGGCCGGATATTGCACCAGCCCGGTAGCCGGATCGATCAGGTTCACCACGTTGGTTTGCAGCAGATGCACACCATGACTTCCTAGGTAGGAGACCGAAGCCACCAGATTGGCAGGAAACTCCCGCTGCACAGCGACGGTCCACTGCTCAACGTACGAGTCCTTGCGATTCCGTTGTTCGGCATTTGGCGAGATGGTTCCGGTGGTGAAATACGGGTCGGGCGGATAGGTCACCTTGGTGACCGAGTAAGAGGGAATCTCGTTCTTGGCGGGCAGATTCTGATCGTCCAACTGGCCATCTTCATGGTACATGCCGAATCCGCCGCGAAGGATGGTCTTTCTGTCCTGGTCAGGCGACCAAACCAAACCAACGCGCGGATCGAAATCGCCATAATTTTGTTGGCCGAAGCTGGCGCCCAGGCCGCAAAATCCCTGAGGTCCGCAGGTGTCGAAGTCGAACGGGTTGGCCTTGCCATGCGCCTCATGGAACAACTGGAAGACGGTGTAGCGCGCGCCGAGGTTCAGTGTAAAGTTGGGCCGCAGCTTGAACTCGTCCTGGATGTAGCCAAAAATGTCGTACTTGCGCAAATCGTTGACCGGCAAAGCGCCGGTCAGACTTGCTCGCGCGACCTGATTCGCGGCCAGCGCCTGCAGCGATGAAAACGTAACTGTTCCGTGTTGCCCGTAGTGCTGGTTGAGTTGAATGCGGCGAAGTTCTGCTCCGGCTTTGATGGTTTGCCGGCCATGGAGCCAGGTCAGGTTGTCGATATAAGAAAAACTGTTGCCCACGTAGATGGTGTTGTAATTGTAGGTCTGGGTGCCGAATCCCGGCCCGGGACCAGTGGAAATTGCAATCTGATAGAAGGACCCGGCTGCATTGGAATTGTAGGTGTTGTCGGTCGAGCGATTGTAGCCAAACTTGGCCTCGTTCGTCAGGGTTGGACTGAAGATGTGCAGCAGTTCGAGGACGCCATTGATCGGTGAGGCGACTCTTTGCTCCAGGTCCGTCACGGAAGTCGAAACCGGCTGCGTATCGACCGATCGGTCGTAATTGAAGCGCAGGAAGCCGGTGGTCCTGTCTGAAAAGTGCTGGTCGATGCGCAGCAGCGCCGAGTTCTCGTTCACCACCTGGGTGCATGAGCAGGTCAGCAGATCATAGTCCGCGTAGTTCGGGTCGCCCGGATCGTTTGCCGGCGTATAGGGCGTGAGGAATGTTTTTGGACCTGCTCCCGGGTAGGCGTTTACGATGCCATAGACCGGGGATGAACTCGGAACGGTAGCCTTGAAAGCCGCGCTCGGCACGTCGCCGCTGACCGGGTAGCCCCAGACCTGGCGGTAGGCTTCAGAAGCGATATAGAAGAAAGTCTTGTCGTGCACGATGGGTCCGCCCAGCGATCCGCCGAACTGATTCAAACGGAGCGGCTGCTGCGCTTCGCCGTTGGAGGCCCACAAGGGCTCGGGCGCGTCAAAATAGTTGTTGCGCAAGTACTCAAAGAGGCGGCCGTGGAAACGGTTTGTCCCCGAAGGAGACGTAACGGCCAGTTGCGCACCCCCCGTCGCCCCTTCATCGGCGGTTGCCAGTAGAGTATCGACGCGGAACTGCGCGATCGCGTCCAGCGGAATGGAGAGCCGCGCCCAGGGGCGCTGGGTCTGGTTGATGATGCTGGTCTCGTCGATGCCGTCATAGGTGAAGTTGCTGTCGTCAAGGCCTCGGCCGGCGAACCGGACCGACCGCTGGTTGCTGCCACCGGTGTCGATGGCGCCGGGGATAAATGCCGTCAGCGCCGACCAGTTGCGGCCATTTAGAGGGAGTTCGTTGGCCTGCTCCCTCTCGATCAGGCCCGTCACGGCGGCGGTGCTTCGATCTAACAACTCTGAACCGACCAGGACTTCCACGTGTTCTTCGCCGCCTGAGATCTGCAAGGCCGCATCCAGGGTGCGCGTCCTGCCAACCACCTGCTCCACATCGAGGAACGTTAGAGTCTGAAAGCCGGGATGATCGAATTTGACGGTATATCTTCCTACTGGAAGCTCAGCAATCTCATATCTTCCAGCGTCGTCTGACAGCCCTTCACGCTGCGCCTGGGTTGAATTCTCGACAACAGTGATCTGTGTTTGCCCCAGCAGCTTACCCGATGGATCAGTCACCGTGCCGGTTAAACTGCTGCGATCCACTTGCGCTATGCCCGGGCACGAGAGAGACAGGATCGTAGCAACGATCGTGAATGGAAGGAACAAAGAACGGAACTTTTGCATGTCGGCCCTCAAAAAATAAAATCGCTCAGTGACGCATAAAACGGAACCCGCGCTTCCGGGGAGTTCTTTAAAGAATTGGTGATTGCCGGTATTACAGAGATGTAATCTACGCCACTTCTGGGACCTAGGAATCTCATGGCTTCATTACAAATTCGTAACATTCTAGGTAAAGTTCTGTGACTGAGCTTCATTCTCATTTTTTTTCGTTGCGTGAACAAAGACCGGGCTTCGGCTGGATCCAGCTAACGCGCAACAAACTCATATCCCTTTGAGGCTCCAGGGCTAGATCGGTGGTGCCGAATCGTGCGGGGATAGAGTTCAAAAGCGTGCCCAGCTGACTCTAGCAGCGTATCAAGAAGCTGCGGAAACTGTTTGACGTGATCAAGCACACGCAAAATTAACCTTTTGACAACACATTGCCATCACACGTTAACAAACCGGCTTTATAAGTCATTAGTTGTTACATTTCCTGCAGAGACCGGACGCCCGACCGGTAACGATGCAGCAAGCGGATCTGGAAAATGAGAATTCTGGTTGTAGACGATGAAGCGAAGACCGCCAAGTTTCTGAAGAAAGGCCTGGGAGAAGCAGGGTTTGTCGTTGACGTGGCGGGGAACGGTTTGGACGGGTTGCAGTTGGCACAGGATGTGGACTTCGACCTGGTCATTCTGGACGTAATGCTGCCCCGCCTCGATGGTTGGCAGGTTCTTACCTGCTTACGGCAGGCAGACCGGGCTACCCAGGTCCTCTTGCTGACCGCCCGAGACGCGGTCCACGAGCGCGTTCGAGGATTTGAACTGGGGGCCGACGACTACCTCGTCAAGCCGTTCGCGTTCTCTGAATTGTTGGCGCGAGTGCGATCGTTGTTGCGCCGAACGCCTCCTCGCCCCCAGGATACGATCCGCATGGCAGATCTGGAAATCGATCTGTTACGCCATCGTGCGACACGTGCCGGCCAGCGGCTGGACTTGACTTCGAAAGAGTTCCTACTGCTGTCACTGCTCGCGCGGCGTGCCGGTGAAGTCCTCTCCAGAACTCTGATCGCCGAAGCAGTCTGGGACATGAACTTCGACAGCGATACGAATGTGGTGGATGTCAACGTAAGAAGACTGCGCAGCAAGGTGGACGATCCGTTTGCGCACAAACTGATCCAGACGATCCGCGGCGCCGGGTATGTACTGGAAACCGGCGCTTAGACTGACCCCCGTATCGCGATTGTGGCGGACGTTGGCCTTCCGGCTAACCGCCGGATATGCCCTTGCCGGCCTGATCCTGGTGATTCTGGCCACCGCAGGCCTTTACTTCGTCCTGGTTTCAGAATTAGACAAGAGCACGGAATTGTTCCTGGGAGACAAGCTGCATGTGCTCCGCACCATGTTGCGGGAACGCCCCGACGATTGGGACGGCTTACGCGAGGAAGTGGAGTTGGAAACAGCGGCGCGGCGATATGAACAGTTTTACATTCGCCTGCTCGATGAGCGAAACAAACCTCTGTTGACAACGCCTGGCATGACGGACGAGTTAGATCTGTCGCAATTCGCCCGGCGGACGCGAGGACGTCCCGATGTAGCCATCCCGATGAAGGGGAGTCATGGGCAAACCTTTCGCGTTGCCACCTCGGCAGCACCGGTGGGCTCGCCTCCTACGCACAGGATCACGATTCAGATTGCCATCGATGTTTCGCAGAAAGAAGCGTTCCTGGCGCGTTTTCGACTGTGGTTCTGGATGATCGTACTGGGGACCCTCGCGATTTTCCCCCTGGTTGGTTATCAGATCGCGCGCCACGGCATTCGGCCGGTAGAAGAGATGGCAGCGACCGCGAGGCGCATCAGCTCCACCCATCTGGGGGAGCGCATTCTCACGGAGGGTTATCCCTTTGAGCTTGCTGCGCTGGCCAGCACCTTCAACGAGATGCTGGACCGGCTGGAAGATTCCTTCGATCGAATATCCAAGTTCTCTGCCGATATTGCGCATGATCTGCGCACCCCTGTAAACAACATCCGGGGCGAGGCCGAAGTTGCTTTGGCGCGTGCTCGCAGCGTCGACGAGTACCGGGATGCACTGGAGTCTTCTCTGGAAGAATCCGTGCGCTTGTCAGACTTAATCGGCAATCTGCTGTTCCTGGCCCGCGCAGAAAGTCCCCTGGCGCATTTGCGTCGCGAACAAATCAACGTTGCCGAGCTGCTGGACGGTGTGCAGGAGTATTACGAAGCTTCTGCCGCTGACAGCGGAATTTTGCTGAGCACAAGGTTCGGCCACGAGCCTGTGATCGCGGAGCTGGACAGGACGCTGATGCAGCGGGCCATCGGAAACCTGGTCTCGAACGCGGTGGCACACACTCCGTCGGGTGGATCCGTAGTGATTGCGACCAGTTCCGAAGATGCCGTGGTGCGCATCGAGGTCGCCGACACAGGCGTCGGCATCCCTCCGGAAGCACTGCCGCGGGTATTCGATCGTTTCTTCCGTGTGGATCCATCACGTTCACAAGCCTCGGGCGGCACCGGCCTCGGGTTGGCAATCGTGCAGGGCATCATGCTGCTTCATGGCGGCAAGGTGGAAATTGTCAGCCAGCCGGGGAAAGGTACACAGGTCATTCTGAGCATGCCTGCTTTCGCCCCCACAATGGCGAACGTGTAATGCCGCTAGCTTGAACGTTCCCAGATATGAACGTAGGCCGGTTCCATCCAGCCGTGACTGATGATTGCCAGATTCCCACGGCTCAGCTCGATGATTTTGCTACCGTCGTGGTGCTCGAACCGGTTATCTACAGGAAACCGGCTCCAGGTCATTCCGTGCGCGTCCGCCTGTTTGTAAACCAGCAAACGGCTTTCGCTGCGGTAGGGCTTGAATGGATCGTGCTCGCCCACGATGACTTCCATCTTTCCATCTCCGTCCAAATCTGCAACCGAGATGGAATGTGGCGAACGGACCTTGTCGATGATGTGCAGGTTGAATTTACGGTCACGCGGACTGCCGGTATTCTCCAACCACCCCACGGGAGAGAAAAAAGCCTTGTGAACATCCCAGTCGACGTTTTCCACGGTGAAGAGAATGTCCGGGCGGCCATTGCCATTAATGTCGGCAATCGCAATACGGCAAATCGCTTTCAGGTTGGCAGACTGCAATAGTTCGGGATCGATCAGCAGATGCGGACGGAACTGCCCGTCTCCCAGATTCTCAAGCCAATAAGGACCAGCCACGATATCCAGCTTTCCGTCGCCATCCAGATCGTAGGGGATCATCTGCTCGCCATAATGAATATCGGCGATCACATGCTTGGGCCACGGCTGTTTGGGGTCATCCGGGACGTCGAAGAGCTGAGGAGGATTCTTGCCGTCGTGATATCCGCATACCATCGCCGCGCGGCCGCCTGGCAACAACGGA
>Ga0209006_10006163_pt1 | contig 10868 bp, 8 predicted proteins | sample JacPin_JW_Ref_O2_FD_188567 | JGI IMG/M metagenome (GOLD analysis project Ga0209006, IMG submission 188567) | Forest soil microbial communities from Algoma, Ontario, Canada - Jack Pine, Ontario site 1_JW_Ref_O2 (SPAdes) (version 2) | ecosystem: Environmental > Terrestrial > Soil > Boreal... | reverse complement strand
CAGGCGATCGCGGATATCTTCCTTGAAGTCGGCGGCGACGCGTTTCAAGCGGCAGATCGCGACCGGTTCTTTCTCAACCCGGCCGCGCCGGCAAGCGGGCTCGCAGGGACGATCACATGTGCGCCCGAGTACGCCGGGAAAGACATTCGAATGCCAATTGATCATGTAGGCGTCGCCGTAGCGGCCCGCCGCGATCAAGCGGATGTATTCAGGGACCGGCGTGTGCGCTGGGCAGGCCCACTGACAATCTACGACCTTATGGAAGTAGTTCGGAGCTGAGATGTCGGTTGGTTCCATTCCACTTCTCTTACACGCAGCATCCCGCCGAGTTGCTTTGACGGGTATCAACGCTGCTGCGCGGATCGGCATCCTCCGGCGAGACAGGCTCCGTACCGAATCCGGGGCTGGATACTAGTCGGGCGAACCGCGGATTTCCACCGCTTCTGCTTGTTTTAACAAGGTTTTGTCGCTCACCGTCCTTAACTAAAACGCCGTTGCAGGTGCGAACGATTCACCCGTCAGACTGGCTATTGTGACGTGTCAGGGCATCGAGCTAAAGCTTTGGATACAATGACGATTTTTTGTGAACGCGGCGGGGGGAGTGTAAGCTTCCGAGTGTTCGGGAGGTTACGCTGCTGCGCACCACCTCTTTCGCTATGGTCTAAGGTCTAATCTGTCATGCGCGAACCGTTTGAGAATATGCCGCGGCAAGGCCCGATAGAGTCAGCGCGGCGCGGGGCATTGCCGGAGAAGCGCCGCCGGTTCTACGAGACCGTAAACAGCGCGGCTGCTGCAGGTGGTGGCGGCTTCGAGGTGCTGCTCGATGGCAAACCGGCGCGAACTCCCGCCGGCCGCATCCTTGCCGCGCCGTCAGCGCCGCTTGCGCAGGCCATCGCCGCGGAATGGCAAGCTCAGGGCGAGGCGATCAATCCCGCCAGTATGCCGCTGACGCGCCTCGCCAACAGCATCATCGATGGTGTATCCGATCGGTCGGATGCCGTGGGGGCGGAGGTTAAGAAGTATCTCGCTTCCGACCTCATTTGCTATCGCGCGACCTCGCCGCAAAAGCTCGTTGAACGCCAAGCACAGCATTGGGACCCGATTGTCTCATGGGCCGGAGCGGCACTCGGTGCGCGCTTTTTGACGACCGACGGCGTCGTGCACGTCGCGCAGCCGGACGCCGCTCTCGAAGCGGCGAGTGCCGCCATCCCGCGGGACGCATGGCGGCTTGGCGCCGTCCACGCTGCCACCACTTTGGCCGGCTCGGCGCTGATCGCGCTGGCGCTCGCCGAAGGACGGCTGTCCGCCGACGAGGCATGGGCGGCCGCGCATGTCGACGAAGACTGGAATATTGCGCAATGGGGCGAGGACGAGCTCGCAATGCAGCGCCGCGCCTTCCGCTTCGCCGAATTTACCGCCGCAGCAAAGATGCTAGAACGCCTCTGACGGTCTCGTGGCGGACTCCCCTACGCGACGAAATCGAGCTCCACGATCTCTGGAATTCTCAGTGAGTGAAGGTCCGAGCATCGCCATTGTTGGCGGCGGCCTTGCCGGGTTGGCGGCAGCAACGGCGCTCGCCGAAGTTGGCTTCGCCGCGGAGGTTTTCGAGGCCGCGCCGCATCTCGGCGAGATCGGCGCTGGCGTCAATGTCAGCCCACAGGCGATCCGCGTGCTGCGCGCAATCGGGCTCGGTGAGGCTATCGCCGCGGCGGCCAATGTCGCGCCCGGGGTGCTCACGCGTGACATGCACTCAGGCACCGCCCTCGACTATCGCGATCACGCGAATATGGAGGCGCGTTTCGGCGCGCCGCTCTGCACCTTCCATCGTGCCGATCTGCTCGAAGCGCTGGCGCGCGGCGTCGATCGCGGCCGCATTCATCTTGGCCATCGCCTGACCGCCCTGGAGGAGGGGGCGGAGGGGGTCGAATTGCGTTTTGCCAACGGCGTCAGCCACGGCGCGGAGCTTTTACTCGGGGCCGACGGCATTCACTCGCACGTACGCCGCGCGCTCTATGGCGACGATCATCCCTCCTATACCGGGCAAATGGTGTGGCGAGCGCTTATTCCCGGCGCGAGCGTGCCCGCCGGCGTGCTCGGGCCGTCAGGCCACGTTCAGTGGCTCGGATCAGGCCGTCACTTCTTTGCTTATTATCTGCGCGGCCGCGACGTGGTGAACATCGTCACCCAGCAAGACACCGAGCAATGGGTCGAGGAGGGCTGGTCGACACCTGGCGATGTGGAAGAGATGCGCGCGAGCTTTCCCAATCCCGAACCGCGCCTTGCGGCGCTGCTTGATGCGGCGACGGCCTGTTCGAAATGGGGCTTGTTCCTGCGGCCGCTCACCGAGAATTGGGGCCGCGGCCGTATCCAACTCATCGGCGACGCCGCACACGCGATGTTGCCCAACGCCGGGCAGGGCGCCGCTCAGGCGTTCGAAGATGCCTACGTTCTCGCGCGCTGGCTCGCGGCGATGCCCGCTGATCCGGTCGCGGCCTTGGAGAATTTTCGCCGCGTCCGTATCCCGCGCGTGCACGCGGTTCAGCGCAGTTCGTCATCGATCGTACGGACCAAACACGATTACGATCCACACGGGTCGGACATTGCGCAGGCGAAAGTCGACGCCGTCGAGGCGATGGCGTGGATCTGGGATTATGACGCGGTCGGGAGCTGGGACCGAGAGCCAGCAACGCCGACCGTGGCGCAGAACCGCTAGCCGCCGGTGACACTCATGTGGCGCGCAAGCGCCGGCCGCCGATGGCGCCGGTCGATGACGAAGTCGTGGCCCTTGGGCTTGCGCGCGATGGCTTCGTCGATCGCTTCATGCAGAAGTTCGTTGCCCTCGGAGGCGCGTAATGGCTTGCGCAGATCAGCGGCGTCGGCCTGACCGAGGCACATATAAAGAGTGCCGGTGCAGGTCACGCGGACCCGATTGCACGACTCGCAGAAATTGTGGGTCAGGGGGGTGATAAAGCCGAGCCGGCCACCCGTCTCGGCGATACGCACGTAACGCGCTGGGCCACCGGTGCGGTAGTCGAGGTCCTCAAGTGTAAATTGCTGGGCCAAATGCGCACGCACCATCGAGAGCGGCAAGTATTGGTCGAGACGGCCTTCGCCGACATCGCCGAGCGGCATGACTTCGATCAGCGTCAAATCCATGCCACGCCCATGCGCCCACTCGATCAGGCGGGGAAATTCATCCTCATTCGCGCCTTTGAGCGCGACGGTGTTGATCTTGACTTGCAACCCGGCGGATTGCGCGGCGTCAATCCCGGCAAGCACTTGGGGCAAAGCGCCCCAGCGCGTGATGTCGCGGAATTTCGCGGGATCGAGCGTGTCGAGCGATACGTTGATACGCTTTATGCCGACGGCAGCGAGATCTTTCGCGTATTTCTCAAGCTGAGAACCGTTGGTCGTCAGCGTCAATTCTTCGAGACGCCCAGATGCAAGATGGCGCGCCAGCGTCGAGAACAACGTCATGATGCCGCGACGTACCAGCGGTTCACCGCCGGTGAGGCGAAGCTTGCGCACACCGCGCGCGACGAACGCCGAACACAGCCGGTCAAGCTCTTCAAGCGTGAGCAAATCGGCCTTCGGCAAAAAGGCCATATGCTCGTTCATGCAATAGACGCAGCGGAAATCGCAGCGATCGGTCACGGAGACGCGTAAATATGTAATCTCGCGGCCGAACGGATCGATCAGCCTTGGGCGGGCAATGCCCCCATCTAAGGCGCGATCAAATTCTGGGATAGGCAAGGGTTCCACCATCCACGCTGTCCATCGGCAGGCGTTTTCGGTGCCCAACGCTCCATATGAGCTTCGTCAGGCCGACGGCACATTACCACATATAGGTCAGCGTTCTAGTCGGATAAAGCCCTGACTATCCACGGCTTTATTTACGAAGCGAGGTCATCGATCGCCGCTGGAAGCTGCGCGAAGGAGCTTATGACCCGATCCGGCTGCAACGAGGCGATGGGCACGTCGGTATAGCCGAAATCTACCGCGACAATGGGCACGGCAGCGGCCCGGGCGGTGTCCACGTCGGTCGGCGAATCCCCGATCATGATTGCGCGCTTCGGGTCGCCGCCGGCGCGCAGCACGGTCGCGCGGAATACCTGCGGGTTGGGCTTTTGAATACCGAAAGTGTCCTGGCCGCATATCGCGGCGAAACGCCGGCTCAGCCCAAGCTCTTCCAAGAGGCGCGTCGCAAGCCATTCGAGCTTGTTGGTGCATACCGCGAGCCGGTGGCCGGCCGCGGCAAGCCGATCGAGCACCTGCTCGACTGCGGGGAAGGGGCGGGAGCGATCCGCGATATGTTCGGCGTAGTGGCCGACGAACGCCGCGTAGAGCTCATCCACACCGGCCGGGGAGCAGTCCCGTCCTTCGGCCGCCAGCGCGCGCTCGATCATGCCTCTCGCGCCGCCGCCGATCAGCGGACGCGCGGCTTCGAAACGCACCGCCGGCAGACCGTAGCGGACCAGCGTAACATTGAGCGTGTCGATCAGATCTGGCGCGGTATCAACAAGCGTGCCGTCGAGATCGAAAACCAGGGTCAGCATGGTTTTGCCTAACCGGCGTGGACCATAGGCGCAAGCATGCCCGCCGGCCGTGGAGTCCGAATCCGCTGATTTTGCGGCTCGTTCGTTAATGACAGCCGATTCCATTGCCGCGGCTTTTGCCCTACACAAGCAGCGATGAATATCGAATCTTACAAACGCGCAGCCGCGGCCCGCGCCCTGGATTTTGTACGGCCGGGCATGCGGCTTGGGCTCGGGACCGGTTCGACCGCCGCTCATTTTGTTGATGTTCTTTCGGAGCGAGTTCGCGCCGGGCTGGACATCGTCGCCGTGCCGACCTCGGAAGTGACACGCGAACGCGCCGCACGCGGCGGCATCGCGTTGACGACCCTGGACGAGACCCCACAACTGGATCTGACCGTTGATGGTGCTGACGAGGTTGCGCCGGACCTGAGTCTGATCAAAGGCGGCGGCGGTGCGCTGCTGCGTGAGAAGATCGTCGCCGCTGCCTCCGCGCGGATGATTGTGATCGCCGATGAATCGAAATGGGTGGCGGTGCTCGGTCAGTTCCCGTTGCCTATCGAAATTTCGCCTTTCGGCTCGGCTGCGATTTGGCGGGCGGTCGAGGCCGTCAATGCCGAGGCCGGATGTCCGGGCCCTATCGCGATGCGTAAGGGACGAGACGGCCGGCCGTTCGAAACCGACGGTGGGCACTGGCTCCTGGACGCCAAGCTGCAGCGCATTCCCGATCCGCCGGCACTGGCGACCCGCATCGCTCAAATTCCCGGCGTGATGGAGCACGGTCTTTTCATCGGCTTGGCGCACACTGCTATCCTTGCCGGACCGAACGGGGTACGTCTCGTCGAACGACCCTGAAATCCCCACATAACATCCCAAGCGCTTTTGGTACTTGCATGTCCGATTTTGATGTCGACCTTTTTGTCATCGGCGGAGGCTCGGGCGGGGTGCGCGCCGCGCGTATGGCGGCGCAGCACGGCGCGCGTGTCACGCTCGCGGAAGAATACCGCGTCGGCGGCACCTGCGTCATCCGCGGTTGCATTCCGAAAAAGCTATTGGTCTATGCCTCGCGTTTCCGGGGCGAGTTCGAGGATGCTGCTGGATATGGCTGGAACGTCGCCCACGCGACGTTCGATTGGCAAACACTGATCGCCAACAAAGACAAGGAAATCGCCAGGCTCGAAGGCGCCTATACCACCACGCTTGAAAAAGCCGGCGTTGCCATTGTCAAGCAACGCGCAGTGTTGGCCGACGCTCACACAGTTGAGCTCGCCGACGGTAAGCGCATCCGCGCGGCTTACATTCTGATTGCCACCGGCGGTGCGCCGACTTACGGCGATCCCATTCCGGGCATCGAACATGCGATCTCCTCCAACGAGGCATTCCACTTGGAGCGGCTGCCGTCGCACGTTCTGATTCAAGGCGGCGGCTATATCGCATTGGAGTTCGCCGGCATTTTTGCCGGCCTCGGTTCGCGCGTAACATTGGTGTACCGCGGCGACAAGTTATTGCGCGGTTTTGACGACGACGTTCGCCAACACGTGCGCACCGACATGGAAAAGCGAGGCATTCGCGTTCTTACCGGTTGCAAGGTTGCAGCGATCGAGCGAACCGAGTCTCACCTTGTCGCGGGGCTCACCGGCGGCGCGCAAGTCAGGGCCGACTGCACCATGTTCGCCACGGGGCGGGCGCCAAAGATTGCCAAGCTCGGTCTGAAGGAGGCGGGGGTTAAGATCGCCGATAATGGTGGCATCGCCGTAGACGAATATTCGCGGACCAGCGTGCCAAGTGTCTATGCCATCGGCGACGTCACCAACCGCATCAATCTCACGCCCGTCGCCATCCGCGAAGGCGCAGCCTTCGCTGATACCGTGTTCGGCGGCAGGCCAACAGCGGCCGACCTCACCAACGTGCCGACGGCCGTCTTCTCGGAACCGGAAGTCGGCGCTGTAGGGCTTACCGAGGCGGAGGCCCGCACGCGGCTTCCGCAGACCGACATTTATCGGGCGATGTTTCGGCCGCTGAAAGCGACCTTGTCAGGCCGCGACACTACGGTGCTGATCAAGCTCGTGGTCGACGGGCAGACCGACCGCGTCGTCGGCTGCCACCTCGTCGGGGAGGCCGCCGCCGAAATGGTCCAGGTTGCCGCGATTGCCGTAAAGATGAAGGCGACCAAGGCCGATTTCGACGCCACGATGGCGCTTCACCCGACCACGGCCGAGGAACTGGTCACCATAAGGAATAAAAGTGCGAGCTATAGCCGCCAAGCCGCGGAATAGGCGGCTTTTTCGGCCTGTCGTATCTGATAGCCGCGCTGTATATATGCGCCGTCATTCCGGCCGAGCCGTATAGCGGCGAGAGCCGGAATCCATAACCGCTGGTGGTGAATATGGATTCCGGGCTCGGCCTTCGGGCGCTCCGGAATGACGCTGGAGATGTTGATGTCGAAACGGACAAACGCGCCGAAGTGGAGCCCGGATTCGTGGCGCAAGAAACCGATTGTTCAGGTGCCGGATTATCCGGATGGCGCAGCTTTGGCCGAGGTCGAGGCGCAGCTCGCGAGCTTTCCGCCGCTGGTTTTTGCCGGCGAGGCGCGCAACCTTAAACGGGCGCTGGCGAGCGTTGCCGCCGGCGACGCTTTCTTGTTGCAAGGTGGCGACTGCGCGGAAAGTTTCGCCGAGCACGGCGCTAATAACATCCGCGACTTCTTTCGATTGTTCTTGCAGATGGCGGTGGTGCTGACCTACGCCGCTGCGTCGCCCGTGGTGAAAGTCGGCCGCATTGCCGGCCAGTTCGCCAAGCCGCGGAGTTCTCCGACCGAGAAGCGCGACGGCAAGGAGCTGCCGGCTTATCGCGGGGACATCATCAACGGTACCGATTTCACCGCGGAGTCACGCACTCCCGACCCGCGCCGGCAGCTCGAGGCTTATCGGCAGTCCGCGGCGACCTTGAACCTGCTGCGCGCGTTTGCGACCGGCGGATACGCGAACCTGTCCAACGCGCATCAATGGATGCTGTCCTTCGTGAAGGACTCTCCGCAGTCGAAACGTTATCAGGAGCTCGCCGGTCACCTGACCGAAGCGCTCGATTTCATGCGCGCTTGCGGCGTCGATCCCGAAATCCATCCGGAGATGCGCACCACCGACTTTTTCACTAGCCATGAAGCTTTATTGCTCGGCTTCGAACAGGCCTTCACCCGCGTCGATTCCACGACGGGGGATTGGTACTGCACGTCCGGCCACATGCTGTGGATCGGTGATCGCACCCGGCAAAGCGACCACGCCCATATTGAATTCTGCCGCGGTATCAGAAATCCGCTCGGCTTGAAGACTGGTCCGACGCAGAAGCCGGATGAGCTGCTCAAGCTCATCGACATCCTCGATCCCGACAATGAGCCCGGCCGCCTGACGCTGATTTGCCGCATGGGCGCCGACAGGGCCGCCGAGCATTTGCCGCGCCTTGTGCGCACGGTTAAACGCGAGGGCCGCAACGTTGTGTGGTCGTGCGACCCCATGCACGGCAACACCATCACCTCGATGACCGGGTACAAGACGCGGCCGTTCGATCAAATCCTCAAGGAGGTGCGGACGTTTTTTCAGGTCCATGCCGCCGAAGGCACCTATGCCGGTGGCGTACATTTGGAAATGACGGGGCAGAATGTCACCGAATGCACCGGTGGCGCGCGTGCGATTAGCGATGAGGATCTCAACGACCGCTATCACACGGTGTGCGATCCCAGGCTCAACGCGGAGCAGTCTCTCGACCTCGCATTCCTGCTCGCCGATCTCTTGAAGGCCAAGCGTTCGCTCGCCGCGAAGCCGCTGCCGGCCGTCGCCGGCCCTTAAGAAGCGCAAACCTTCGCTATGAACGAGCGCCTTGACGACCGCCTTGCCATTGCCGTGGCGCAGCTCAATCCCGTCGTTGGCGACGTTACCGGCAATCTCGAGCGCGCCCGCGCGGCGCGCGCGCAAGCGTTCCGCGACGGCGCCGACGTCGTCGCTTTCTCCGAGCTCTTTATCGCCGGTTATCCGCCAGAGGATTTGGTGCTCAAGCCGGCCTTTCAGGCGGCGTGCCGCGCCGCGGTCGAAACGCTGGCGCGCGAGACCGCCGACGGCGGTCCCGGCATGCTTATCGGCACGCCTTGGGTCGAAGATAAGAAGCTCTACAATGCCTACGCGCTCCTGACCCGGGGGCGCATTGAAGCGATCCGCTACAAGGTGGACCTTCCGAATTACGGTGTGTTTGACGAGAAGCGGGTGTTCGCCGCCGGGCCGCTGCCGGGCCCGATCGTCATCAAGGGGATCCGCGTCGGCATCCCGATTTGCGAGGATATTTGGGGACCGGAAGTGGTCGAGTGCATGGCGGAAACCGGCGGCGAAATTCTGCTGGTGCCGAATGGCTCGCCTTATTGGCGCGGCAAGACCGAAGAACGCTTGAACATTGTGCTAAATCGCGTGGTCGAAACCGGCCTGCCGCTGATTTATTTGAATCAAGTCGGCGGCCAAGACGAGCTCGTCTTCGACGGCGCGTCGTTTGCGGTCAATGCCGATCGCTCGATCGGTTTCCAAATGCCCGAATTCCTGGAAGCGGTGGTGACAACGCATTGGACGCGCGCCGATGGAGTTTGGCGCTGCAAACAAGGACCGATGGCCGCGGCCGAGGAGTTGGACCGGGCCGATTACACCGCCTGCATGGTGGGCTTGCGCGACTACGTCGATAAGAACGGATTCAAGGGCGTCGTACTCGGCCTTTCCGGCGGCGTTGATTCCGCGCTGTGCGCGGCGCTTGCCGTTGACGCGCTCGGTCCCGAGCGGGTGCGCTGCGTGATGCTGCCTTACCGCTACACCTCGCAAGACTCACTGGATGATGCCGCGGCGATCGCGCGCGCACTTGGCATTCGCTACGACATTGTGCCGATCGAACGGGCGGTGAGTGGGTTGGACGCCTCCCTTGGCGAAATTTTTGCGGGTGCGCCGGCCGACGTCACCGAAGAGAATCTGCAGTCGCGCGCCCGCGGCACCATCCTGATGGCGATCTCCAACAAGTTCGGACTCATGGTGGTGACGACCGGGAACAAGTCGGAAATGTCGGTCGGCTACGCCACGCTCTACGGTGACATGAATGGCGGCTTCAATCCGATCAAGGATTTGTACAAAACCGAGGTCTATCGGTTGTCAAAGCTGCGCAACCGCTGGAAGCCGGTGGGCGCTCGTGGTCCGGATGGGCCAGTGATGCCGGAGAATGTGATCACGCGCGCGCCAAGCGCCGAGTTGCGCGAAAACCAGACCGACCAGGATACGCTGCCACCCTACGACGTGCTCGATCAAATCCTCGAACGCTTGGTCGAGCGTGAGGAACCGGTGGCGGCGATTGTCACCGCCGGCTTTGATCGGGCCACCGTGATGAAAATCGAACGTATGCTCTACCTCGCCGAATATAAGCGGCGGCAAGCCGCGCCCGGCGTCAAAGTGACATTGAAGAATTTCGGCCGCGACCGGCGTTATCCGATCACCAGCCGGTTTCGCGATCCTGGGACCGATCCGGCGGCATCCGGCGCCGCGCCGCTAAAGACTCCGGCCGCTGCCAAAGCCGGGAGTCGGGATTTTTAGGACGCGGTTCTCGCTTTGCTGCTGCGCAAATCAATACCGCAATATGACGCCGGCACGTAGATAAGGACCGAGGCGATTGAATGAGTCGAGGGCTGCGCCTGCGGCCGCCGTCCATTCGAATCCACTCAAGCGAAATGCCGTGATGTGCGCGCCAAGCCGCCATTCGTGATAATCGACGCACCACAGCGCTTGCGCTTCCGGGCCGGCAAAGAAGCTGTCGTACAGGCGCCAACCGGTCGCGGCTCGCGCCGAGCCGATCATTGCGATCGAGGCAACAGAGCCATCGAGCGCGATCATGCTGAGCTCGCTTGGTTGATACCAACCGTCAATGCTCATCTGCGCGCCGGTATAAAATCCGCGTAGCAGGCTTTTGGGATCGTAGGGCGAGAGCTTGTAATCCTGGACGATGGGGCCGACGTAAAAACCAACAAAGGCGTTGTTGTCGTTCATTCGCCAGCCGGGGAGAATCGACCCGGACAACTGCGTCACGCGCACGTTGGTATCAAGGCCGGCCGAAGGGTAGGTGTAGATGCCGCCATTGCCGAGAAATTTGATGGCCAAGCTGTCATGCTCAAGCCCGCCAGGCGCCCAGATTCCTCCGGCATTACCGAAAGCGCCGTAGAGTCGCGGATCGTTGTTGTAGCCGCCAAAAAGATCGGTGCCGCCGAAAAGCAGCAGCGTGGGATTACTGGGCGCGTCCCCATCAGCAAACGCGGCGGTACAAAAA
>Ga0209006_10006162_pt1 | contig 10868 bp, 8 predicted proteins | sample JacPin_JW_Ref_O2_FD_188567 | JGI IMG/M metagenome (GOLD analysis project Ga0209006, IMG submission 188567) | Forest soil microbial communities from Algoma, Ontario, Canada - Jack Pine, Ontario site 1_JW_Ref_O2 (SPAdes) (version 2) | ecosystem: Environmental > Terrestrial > Soil > Boreal... | reverse complement strand
CGCCTCCACCTTTACCCACCTCCATTATACACCGATGTTGAGCAGATCAAAACTGAACCAAAACTCAACTGGTTTTTCTCACTGCGTTGTCTGAAACATTTAGTGGGATGCTAGTTCATCGCGAAGTGATAAATATATCGTCGTAATACAGAGAACAGATCAACCATAACCAAGAAAACTGAAACCGTAGAGGATAAAAAAAGACAAATACATTACAGAAGATAGGGGAAAAAAATACTAAACAGCATAACTCTCGATTGAGAACACATCACTCCAATGCTCCTCCTCTTCAGTTTCAGATCCCGAACTCCCATGACCATGATACAAATCAAAATTCACGAACATATTGAAGACGCCGTCGTCCTCAAACTTGCGGTCGAACTCGGCGTCCAGAAGGGCTATCAGATCCTCCATGGACTTTTTGGAGTGTCGGGCGGAATCTTCGTCAGACAAAGTGATAGAAGCGCAAGGCGAGGGAGGGTCCGAGATCGAGATGGAAGGCGAGGAAAGAGGTGAGTCCGCTGCAATATAGGGAAGACTCGTGGAAGAAGAGAACATAGTGAAGGAGCTCCGCTTGACTATTTGGAGTGGCAGCACTGAGGGTGACGACACTCGTTCGCCGTCACTGGCGATGCTTGATTCGGTGCTCCGACTCTCGCTGGCTGAAATACCGTCAAGTGACGGGGAAAGAAATGCGACATCATCCACTCTGGTGGAGTTCGCCTCTGGCACGAAATCTTCATCTTCGATCTCATCGTCCGCGTCCGAGCTTCTTCCAGGGCGGCCATTGCCATCGCCTCCAACCGTTACGATGGCTCCGTCAGGTAGTCGCGAGAGAGCAATAAGGTCTTCCTTAGGGAGTGAAGCAAGAATGTGGCTTAGCTGTTTCGATCGGTCATTAAGAACATTGTCTCCCGTGCCATCTATGGCCTTCAGGTTTCCAAAGGGTGACGGACTAGAAGGACAGCGTGGAGAATCCTCGACCGATGAATGAGTGAGGGGAATAGAGAGCGTAAGAGGTGCGGCGCTATGGTGGGAAATATGCAAGGGTAAAGCAACCGGGCATGCAGGACGTTGTTGAGTCATCCCCGTCGATGTTTCGGTGGTCAATTTAGTACCCTTCTCGTCCAGGAATCTAAACACTGGTCCCGGAGGAAGAGGCCAGTCAAGCTCTTCGGCATCAGTGGTCATGTCTGAGGTGGACCCGTTACTCTCCAAATCCGTGTCGCGGGAGTCGCTATAAGTTGTCTCTTCAGATATAGACTCATCTGCGAACCTTGGATTGATCGGGAGCTCTTTGTTGTTATAGTCAAGTGTGAAGACGTCGCCTAGCTCAGGAAGTCGTTTCGCCTCCACGTTGAAAGCGGTAGGATTTTCGAGTAAGAATGTCTCCATGGGACCAAGACTTTCTGCGTCGTGGCTGACTTGATTGCCGAGGCATTCCTCCACCTCTCTTATGACTACGGACGGTGAAGGAGGGGGAGAGGGCGTAGAAGGAGAAAACACTGAATTTGAGGAGTGGAAAGAGGCATCCGACGAACTGTCAGAAGTCATAGATCCCTCAGCTTTGATATCGTAGACACTTGGTTCGCATATGTCGATGACAATGCTGCTGTCGGGAGTCGGGGCCTGAGCGGGCGATACCACCTGTAGGTGATTACATTGGGTTGGAGAAGGCTTCCGAAGTACATTATGAGGCGGTCTAGATGACGGGGGCCCACGAAGTACCTGCGTCCAGAATAAAACACCTGGCAACAAAGTCAGCCTCTGACGTTTGGGGAGAGGGATCCTACATTACCTTGTGTTGCAGCACCCAAGTGCTGCTTGGGGGTGCCTGCTTCAGTGGGTAAAGCTGCGATAATCGGCAGTTCGGGGGCAGGGGTTCGGAAAGGGCAGAAGCGGACAAGCAATAGAACAAAGTGGACGAAAAGAGTGTAGAGTCGAAAGAGCGCTTGAAAGAAGGTCTTAATGAATGCCATATCTGGTGAAGGAATAGAGAAGCAGCCACGCTCGATTTTAGGCATATTATAAGGGCTGAAAGTAGAGGCTGACACAGTTATTGATGCGAGCCACCTGCGATCATTTTGAAAGCGACCACATCGGAGGTAAAGGATGCCGAGTCCGTCACATTCTACACCACAACGAATCTAGGTAGGCATGGAGAAAAACGAGTTGCCCGAGTGCTAGTTCGCCCGTGGTAAACGACCAACACACGATACCACACGAGTTCGAGTTCATAGTTACCACGACGATACCAGGGTGTGGTGGTGTGCGAGTAGAGCAACATGTATAGGCGGGAAATGGGGTACTTGGGATCCGACGTAGGGCGTAGAGAGGGTATGCGTAGAGGGTTGTCTAAATGATGTCACGTGACTCGGAGGTTTCTCATGCAGGGATTGTAGTGTATGGTTGGATGGTGTAGGATTATACAGAGATATGGCGCACATTATGGTCCCAACACTGTAAGAGCAGTTATGTCACACGTAAAAAATCGTCAGGTCGATAGGATGGTCAACGAGCATGTCTACCCATTACGAGCCTGTCTGGCCATCATCTAAAGTCTATCATCCACGATCAGACCTTGAATCGCCACCAGAAGTGATGAAACCTACACAATTACCACAGGGTCCATATATTGTCCGCATAGTTATATGTTCGGTTATTAGATCATCAATGCTCCCCATATCTTGCTACTGTGGTTGATTCGAATCGCCATTGATAATGTCCTGAATAGAGGCTTCGAGTGAATCAACTCGGTTGGACATCTGGCTCACTGGGACATATGTATCGAAGTCAGTGGACGGAAAGATAGACTGGAAATCTCAGGACATACTTCGATCAAGAATTTGGGATGACATCTCGTCAAATTTAGCATCAAGCTGGTCTAATAGCTTCTCTACCTGATAAGACGTGGTCAGGATTATCCATACACGCTACACGCCTTGTTTCGCTGCGCCTACAAATGCGGTCAACTCATGTGGGCTTGATATGTCAGAGGGGTTGGATATTCCAGCTTGCTTAGCAGACGTCGATGCCTTGTAAGCGCCGCCTTCAAGAGAAGCAGCAGCTTTGGATGGTGTGGATGCGGGTGTTACGTTGAGCGGGAGAGCTGAAGATGATGGCATGTTTTGAATCGTGTAAATTACGTAATTTTCGAAGGTCTCGATTCCATCCACACGCAGTTTCTGTCAAAAACTGAAATTTGCCGCGTCTGAAGTTCAGTGCGTCCGCATTTCGTCTGAGAAACAGTACGGTGTGTGATACTGGTCGTTAGAATATAAGCCTCTGGGCTAGTCTTGGTACTCGGGTTCTAATAATCGCGTTCTTTGGACTAGTAAATCATTTTCATTCCATGGAGGCAATCGATGACGACCATTCCATGCTACTGAGCGCCCACGATGGCGGGAAAGACGTAAAGACCGTCCATTTGCCACGCAAAAAAGTATGTAAGTTTTTTTTTTTTTTCCTTCTAGTATTATGCTTCGATTCGCGGGAAACGCCAACAACCACCGAGTGCTACAAACGAAGCGGTATCGCCACCAGCAATGCTCTTCAAAGGTATGACTCGGTCACCGAACTAACAGAATCTCGTAAACGCAGCTGATGTTGATCGCTAAACATTCCCATTAAGGGCTTGGCTATGCTCGATAGAGTAATTCGCCGAAGTCGAAGCATCTTGCATTGGAGTCCAGACACGGATCTGAATCGGCTGCCTTGCATTGTATTAAATCGACACTCGGTGACCTCCTTTGCCCCTATGACTCTCCATGGCCGCTTTTTTCGTTGGTCTAGCTAGTGTTTATCTTTGAATCACCGTTCCGAACTACGTACCACAGTGGCTGGAACGATGGTATAAAGCACAGAAACCCACTCTGATCACCCACATCCCACCTCATCTCTATATCCATTCGTTCGTTTCTCACTCTATGTCTGTCCTTCCTTACCCCGGCAAATTCTTGCTCCCTGACCTTGTCTCTGACTGCACTTATCCACTTCGCGTTAACCTCCATTGCTATCATGTTGCTCGCGCCTCTGAACAGTGGCTCCTAGACGGTGCCAACCACAGCGAAAAGAAAGCTAAAGCGTTCATGGGCCTACGTGCTGGAGAACTCACGGCCGCATGTTATCCTGACGCGGACGCGTTCCACCTTCGGGTTTGCTCCGACTTCATGAATTACCTTTTCAATCTCGATGACTGGCTGGACGAGTTTGACGTGAAGGATACCCGCGGCATGGCTAAATGTTGCATTGGTGCCCTGCGCAATCCGCATACCTTTCAAACCGATAAAGCTGCTGGAAAGATGTCAATATCGTAAGTCCTTGATGTAAGACCTGGCTTTTTCTTGAGGAGGAATAACATTTTACGCCAGGTTTTTCAGCCGTTTCATTAGCGATAGTGGTCCCGGCTGCACGGAACGTTTTATTACAACGATGGACCTGTTCTTCAAGGCTGTCGCTCAACAATCAGCTCACCGTGCTCAACGAATACTTCCCAGTCTCGAGTCCTACGTTCCACTACGCCGGGATACCAGCGGTTGCAAGCCCTGTTTCGCGCTTATCGAATACGCTGCCGGAATTGATCTTCCCGACGAAGTGATTAACCATCCAACCATCCGTGCGCTCGAGGAGGCTACCAACGATCTTGTAACATGGTCAAACGTACGGTGTCATTGCATCTTTCTACCATCGAACTGACAGATCCTTTTTTACAGGATGTATTTTCGTACAATGTCGAACAGGCCCGCAATGACAACCACAACATGATCCCCATCGTCATGTTTCACCACAATATCAGTCTTCAAGAGGCCGTAGACTTTGTTGGCGGTCTTTGTAAGTCTAGCGTCGAACGCTTTGAGGCCGACCGCGCCTCACTTCCCTCTTGGGGGCCTCAAATCGACCGTGATGTGGCCAAGTACATCGATGGCCTGCAGAATTGGATTGTTGGTACGGTTGCATCTTCCCCACGATCACAACCTTGGTTGACCTTTCTGTAAAATACAGGCTCCCTTCATTGGAGTTTCAACACTGAACGATACTTTGGCAAGAATGGGTTGGACATCAAGCGACACCGTGTCGTCACCCTGTTGCCAAAAATTTCCATTTGATGTCGCCCTCGTTCTTTCCCTTCCTTACTTATACATACGGTGCGTTTGATTCGCTACTTGCCTCTCGGATTGATTTGATACTCTTTTTCTAGATTTAAATTCGAAATCTGTCTCCGCCAATGGACGGTGCTTAATCTTAGCGTACCACTTTCGTAAATTGGAATATCTTTCTTCCTTTCTGGTCTCCGTTGCTGGGACTAGCATCATAGGCGTTGTTTGGTCTGGCGCCTAGCGCGGTCTGATCATGTATACCTTGTCCTTCCACACCAGGAACTTTCACTCGTATCATTCATTATTAGATATGGACAGTGCTATTATAGTATCAATACATTTCATTTATTGCAGCTCTTGTCTCGATTTCATTGCAATGGAAGTTGAGCTTCTGTTGTTGTAACCACTGCCTGGTTCATCAGCATCCCCAGGAGGATGGCATTGCATTTTGAGTCTGACTGAGAGCATTGGCTGCCATGTCACCTGACTTCCAAATTTTTCCAGCAGGTACGATCCATACGTCTTTGGTGAAAGTCACTCACATCTTTGCAGAATCGAATGGAATCTTCATATCGTCCCCTTCAACGATCCCGCTACACAGATGCCAGTCACTCCCAGTTCAATGATGTCGGCCGAGACCAGTACAATATACACACAAATGTTACCAACCTCACCAACCCAGAGACCGTATTGGATACTCTGAAACCCATCGATCGTTCAGGTTATTACGTACCACCTTGCATGGAAGGAACTCGTCAGTGGCTAGTTGATAGCATTCACCGTTGGCTGGACGATCAACAAGCGCCCAACATTCTCTGGCTTAGTGGAAGCCCAGGTTCGGGAAAATCGACTATTGCCTCGACATTGGTATCGGATTTGAGCGAGATGGGTTTTCTGGGCTCCAGTTTCTTCTTCAAACGTGGAGATATTGCCCTGAGCGATCCTGCCGCATTGTGGCGCACGGTTGCCTTCGACTTGGCCCAAAACGATTCTTTCTTTGCCGAAAGACTGATTCAAACCTTGAAAGAAAGGAGAGTAGATCCGACGAGGGCGGACATCAAGTCGCACTTCAAGTATCTAGTTGAAGATCCCTTGATGGTGTCTCTAGCAAAAAGGGAGGCGACGCCGAGGGTGCAGAGTGGTGTCACGAATGCAATGCGATCCCCCATCGTCGTTCTCGACGCCTTAGATGAGTGCGGATCTGACCCTTCCCAATCCACGCAACGACAATTCTTCATGGACACCATCATAAAATGGTCGCGCCTTCATCCCTCATTCAAACTGATAATCACAAGTCGAGACCAGCACATCACACGCTCATTTCGAGAAGTCTGTCACCATATACCCCTCGAGACTGGCGATCTCGTCCGCAACGAAACCATTTCCGATATTCGGATATTCTTCGAACGTCGCTTCGCTGATATCGCCTCCCAATATTCATCTCTCCAGTCATGGCCCGGAACGTCGATAATCCAGCGGCTTACGGATCGTGCCGCCGGGATGTTCATCTGGGCCGAAACTGTTATTGGTTTTTTGCAACAGGGGCCTCCAAATAAGCAACTAGATGTGATTCTAGCTGGCACTTTCCGCGAGGAGGGAGACGTGATCGACCAACTTTACGAGCAAATACTTAGATGTTCATTTCAGAACGTCAAGGTGTTGGACACGTTCAAGAGAGTCGTTGGTGCGATAGTTTTGGCTAAAACACCGCTTCATCGTGACGGGCTGAAACACTTCCTGGGAGAGCAAGAAGACGAATTATCTATCGATTTCATTCTCTTAAAGCTTTCAAGCGTCATCACCACCCGCACCACTGACGGACGCATTCAAGTCAACCATTTATCGTTTTCTGAGTTCGTTTGTGACCCTAAACGATGCAAGGAGTTTGCGATCAATCCTACGACTCACAGCCAGATTATGACGTTGGCCTGCTTACGTATTATGAAGGAAGGCCTACGATTTAATATTTGCCAACTGGAAACGTCACATTTTCGCAACGATGATCTTGACTTGACGGATCGCGTCAAGAAAGCAATTCCAAGTCATCTCTCCTACGCGTGTAGCTTCTGGGCAGAACACCTTCAATCGACTGTTCTCGAAGTCGACACTCTCAATGAAGTCAGGGACTTCATGCAAATCCGACTTCTCTACTGGTTAGAGGTGCTGAGCTTGATCAAGAAGGTCGCAACCGCCTTACGAGCGCTTATATTGATAGGTGAATGGAGCAAGGTGAGTTACGCTGTCACAAACGGTAGGCCCCGATCGACGATTATTCTAGACACACGACGAAGACATTGTCGCGTTCGCGGCAGATGGAAGGAAATTCGTATCTGCGTTTGCGAGCGTGATGTCGCAAAGTACACCCCACCTTTATCTATCAGCACTTCCCTTCACACCAGAACGATCAGTGATATCGAAGCAATTTCTACCACAATTTCCACATACTATATCCATCGTAACGGGCAAGGCAGTCGACTGGCCCGCCATTCTGCATGTCCTAACAGGGCACACCGGTGAGGTATTGTCAGTTTCGTTCTCGCCGGATGGGAAACGCGTCGTCTCGGGGTCAGGAGACCACACGATCCGAATCTGGGATGCAGACACGGGAGAAGTGGTTGCTGGCCCATTCCTTGGTCATAATGGTTGTGTGACGTCGGTTGCATTCTCGCCAAACGGGAAACGAGTCGCCTCGGGATCACATGACAAGACGATCCGGATCTGGGATGCAGAGACGGCTGGAATGGTCGTTGATCCATTTCAAGGTCACACTGATTGTGTATGGTCGGTTTCTTTCTCGCAGGACGGGAAACGCGTTGTCTCGGGATCAGCTGACAAGACGATCCGGATATGGGATGCAGAGACGGGAGCAGTGGTTTCTGGCCCATTCCTTGGTCACGATGATTGGGTGAAGTCGGTTTCATTCTCGCAGGATGGGAAACGTGTCGTCTCCGGATCAGATGACAAGACGGTCCGCGTCTGGGATGTAGAAACCGCACAAGTCGTTTCTGGTCCATTCCTCGGTCACGATGATTGTGTGAATTCGGTTTCATTCTCGCGGGATGGGAAACGTGTTGTCTCGGGATCATTTGACAAGACGATCCTGATCTGGGATGCGGAGACGGGAACAGTGGTTTCTGGCCCATTCCAAGGTCATGACGGGGGGGTGGCGTCGGTTTCATTCTCACAGGACGGGAAACGCATCGTCTCGGGGTCGGGTGACAAGATGATCCAGATCTGGGATACCGAGACGGGAAAGGTCATTTCTGGTCCGTTCCAAGGTCACGATGACTGGGTGAGGTCGGTTTCATTCTCGCAGGACGGGAAGCGTGTTGTCTCGGGATCAAATGACAAGACGGTTCGGATCTGGGATGCAGAGACAGGAGAAGTTGGTTTTGGCGCATTCCGGGGTCACAATGATCGTTTAACGTCGGTTTCATTCTCACCAGATGGCAAACGCATCGTCTCCGGGTCAGATGACAAGACAATTCGAATCTGGGATACAGAGATCGGGGGAATGGTTTCTGGCCCTTTCCTTGGTCACGACGATCCGGTGAATTCGGTTTCATTCTCGCAGGACGGGAAACGCGTCGTCTCAGGATCAAACAAGACTATCTGTATCTGGGATGCAGAGACGGGGGACGTGGTCTCTTGCCCATTCCAAGGCCATGATGGTTGGGTGGCGTCGGTTTCCCTCTCGCAGGACGGCAAACGTGTTGTCTCAGGATCAGACGACGGGACGATCTGGATATGGGATGCGGACACGGGGGAAGTGGTTTCTGGCCCATTCCGAGGTCACAATGATTGTGTGGATTCGGTTTCGTTCTCGCTGGATGGGAAACGCGTTGTCTCGGCATATGACGACATGCTCTGCATCTGGGATGTAGAGACGGGAGAAATGGTTTCTGGCCCGTTCCCAGGTTACGGTAGTTATTCGACGTCGGTTGCATTCTCGCCAGACGGGAAACGCGTCGTCTCGGGATCTGGAAAGATGATCCGGATCTGGGATGCAGAGACGGGAGAAATGGTTATTGACCCATTCCTTGGCCACGTCGATACGGTCAACTCTGTTTCATTCTCGCAGGACGGGAAATGCGTCGTCTCGGGATCCAAGGACAAGACCATCCGAATCTGGGATGTAGAGACGGGAGACGTTGTTTCTGGTCCATTTCAAGGTCACAATGATTGCGTCATGTCAGTTTCATTCTCACAGAACGGTAAACACGTCGTCTCGGGGTCAAGTGACAAGACGATCCGAGTCTGGGATGTAGAGACAAAGGATGTGGTTTCTGGCCCATTCCACGATAACTCAACTATGCAAGATGGATGGATCCTTGGCTCTAACTCAGAATTGTTATTCTGGATCCCACCCATACACCGCACAACCTTGTGGAGACCTAGCAATGTCTGCGTTATGGGACCCAACCCGACGAAACTTGATTTGGGTCGTTTTGTGCATGGTACTTCTTGGCAACGTTGCCGGACATAACTGGAGAAGACCGAACTTATCTATCGTTTGTATTCATATGACAACTGAGGTGTTATTCCCGCTGAAATCCGTCCTCACTTGTAGTTACGACTGTACGAAAACAGTGTTGATCACGATCATGACTACTGCGGATTTCTCTCAACAATGTTGACAGGAAACCTAGGCTGAAGCTGAAAGCTGAAAGGCTCGGCATATTGTCGACTCTCGATCTCGTGCTACCCACACATGGGATTCACTGTCCGCTTACTACCGCAAGGACCTTATTGATGCATCATTCACACCCGACGTCCCTCTCACCGATAACACTCGCAAGCCTATATGTGAGAAAGCAGGGAGTGCTGTGTCGAAAAAGTCGTAGTCCTGGAATGTGAGAATTCAGAGTGTCCGGATCGTCTGGAACACCCCCTCTTTGCCTTACTAGTGTGGATCATCTTGCCAATGTATTCTCAGCCAGTCTGTAAGGCCTCTGATGATGAATGGACAAATTTATAATTATAGTATATTCTGATATTATTTTCACAAGGAGAGTACTGTATACAGTACAATACAAATTCTCTGCTACTTACTCATGTCAAAGCTTTTCAAATCTATTGCATTGTTAGCTCATCATTGCCCAGTTCCCTCACTGTCACAACTGTAGCAGTTGTGGTCTTTGTTGTTCTTTGTACACCAGACCCACACAGAGCATTGCATCACTCCCTTTACCTTATCACAGAACAGTAGTGCACAAATTACACTGAATTAGAGGAAATGTTGTGCATCACTCTTCAGTAGCTTAGGGGATGGAATAGTGCATCACTTCACAGTAGACAAGCACTGTAGAGCATCAGGGTAGGAGCAGAGGCGGGACACATAATCGGGGCGGAATGATTGATTGATTAGGGGCGGGATTCTGATCCCGCCCTTTTCCTTATTAGGAGAGACCGAAAAAAAATGCTAAATTGTACAAAATGACGGGAGCAGCTCAGCTAGAAGCCATACCATCGGCAATAGTTGTAGTGAGCTCTGGTACATGCTGCCAGAGTTGTAAGCATCGATCGCGCATCGCCCTGCGGATCGCTGCCTGGCGTCGTGCAGTTGCCAGCCGACCTTCCAATACCTCCCCTGAACCATCGAGCCTCCTCGATCCTTGGTTTTCCCACCAAGTTGCTTGGTGCGATAGGAATACGACCACCCGCCTCATCTCCTCCTGTAACAGCTGAACCTCTTCTGACCAACGCATTGCCCTCGCTCGACTTTTGCACCATTCGATCCGAAGCGCTGGATAGGAAAGATGGCGGAAAGTC
>Ga0209006_10006160_pt1 | contig 10871 bp, 9 predicted proteins | sample JacPin_JW_Ref_O2_FD_188567 | JGI IMG/M metagenome (GOLD analysis project Ga0209006, IMG submission 188567) | Forest soil microbial communities from Algoma, Ontario, Canada - Jack Pine, Ontario site 1_JW_Ref_O2 (SPAdes) (version 2) | ecosystem: Environmental > Terrestrial > Soil > Boreal... | reverse complement strand
TGAAAATCGATCGCAGCTTCATTCAGAGTCTGGAATCCGATCCTGAGTTTGCGACCGTTGTGCGCTCGGCGATCGATATGGGCCACGGCTTGGGTTTGAAGGTGGTAGCCGAAGGCATCGAAACGGCGGCGGCAGCGAATCGGCTGCGCGAGTTCGGTTGCGATATCGCGCAAGGATATTTCTATGCAAAACCCATGTCCGGGGAGGCCCTCGAGGCATGGCTCAAGGGTAGATCTCGCGTTCCCATCATCGCCGTTCCGGTTGCCTTCGCGGTTGACGATGTGACCGATACCGTGAGCTTGGCTACCTTCTAAGCGCGTAAACCTTACACTCAGCCCGCGACGCCCTCTTGGGCCGGCTTTGGTGGCTTGCTGCAGCCGCAGCGATAACCCCCGGACCATATTGACAATTTTCCCGCCTCCGCAATGCCCGGTCGGTGCCCCCATAGCTTGGCACGGGCATTGCAGCATTTTTCCAATGCCCTCCGGAGCGCACTGAAGTCTCGTCGACATGGGAAATGGACAGCCAACGATTTTGTCAACAAAATGATTCGCGTGAACTTGTTGAGCGAAGCTCTGGACGGTTTGGGCCGCTGGTATGTGGCGATTCCACCGTTTCTCATCATCAGCTTCCTGGCCGCACTGTTCTTTGTGACCGGCGAGGGGCAGGAGCGGCTGCGGGAGGCGGGCGAGCGGCTGCAGACGTCCGCTGCGCGCGAGCATGCCATCGAAGCCTTGCAGAATTCGCTGGCGCAATCCGTCGCCGCGCAGCGTGGTTTTTTGCTGACAGAGGACCCGCGATACGTTGCGCCGTACGACAGGGCGGCGGCCGAAGTAGAACCGGAGCTTGAACAGCTGCGCTTGGCGTATGCACGATCGGACACGGGCACGCGCCAAGTGCGCGACCTGCACGTCTTGATCGGCAAAAGGCTGGCGGATCTATCGATGATTCTGGCCATTCAGAAAAAGCAGGGCGTCCCCGCGGCGGTTGCGCTCGTGAAAACCAACGCCGGCGCTGATACCGACATTAAGATCGGTGATATTTTGAGCGGACTGCGCGATCGCGAAGCCGGTGAACACAATGCCGCCCACGCGCATTGGACCATTTCCTTGACCTTGAGCCGCTGGATTACCTTTTCCGGCACAATCTTCAATATGCTGCTCGTGGGTGTCGCTTCGCGCCTGGTGTGGCTGGATATTCGCCGGCGCACGGCGCTCACGGCGGAGTTGCGGGATCAGAAGCTGCAGCTCGAGCGTCAAGTCGAGGATAGGACTCGCGAGCTGGTCGAGCTTTCCACGCATTTGCAAAAGGTTGCCGAACGCGAGAAGGCCAGCTTGGCGCGCGAATTGCACGACGAGCTGGGCGGTTTGCTCGTCGGCGCGCGCATGGACATCTCATGGGCGGAGCAGCATCTCACGAAGAATGACGCTGATCTGAAGCAGCGGCTCCATCGCGTGCAGCAGAATCTTTCCGCCGGTGTCGATTTGAAGCGGCGAATCATCGAGGAGCTGCGCCCGACGCTTCTGGACAATGTGGGATTGTTCGCCGCGCTACGCTGGCAGATGAAGGAGACCTGCGGACGCGCAGGCCTCAAATGCATCGAGTCTTATCCCGACGAGGAGCCGCGCTTCAAATCCGAAGCCTCGATTGCATTGTTTCGAATCGCCCAGGAAGCCTTCAGCAATATTCTCAAGCATTCGGGAGCGAAAACCGCAGACATCAGCCTCGACATGGACGATGAAACGCTGCTCATGCGCATTGCCGATGACGGGATCGGCATCCCGCCGGACCAATTCATGTCGATCGCCTCGCACGGGTTCGCCTCGATGCGCCATCGGGTCCGCGCGCTGGGCGGGCGATTGGATGTCAGGAGCCCCACGTCAGGCGGTACGATGCTCATCGTGCAGCTACCGATCGCCAATGCCCTGGCACAAGTCGGGGAATCGGAATCGACCTAGACCTCGGCACTGTGATGTTGACCGGTTGGTGTAGTGCTCGCCCGGAAGTGTAAAAGCATCAAGGTAACGAAGAGAAAGTTACCTTGATGCTTTTACACCTCCTGACGAATACTCCAACCGATTAACATCACGATGATGTTGAGCGGTCCAGCGCGAAGGCCCGGGGGCTAGGAAGCGTCCAGGCCATCACGAACCCGTCAAATTCACCGTGCCGAGGCACTAGATTCTCAGCGCACCGTTCGAAATCGCCGCGAACAGCGCGGCGTCGAGAGGCACGTATCGCTGCGAGCGCGTATCGTCGAAGTACAACGGATCGCTCATCCGGCCGGGATCGAAACCGGCCTGCACCAGATCCTGCTTGCGCGGCTTGAAAGTGGCGGTGGCCTCGAGCGTGGACACGATCCTCAGGAACACCGGACGCGCGTATGGGGGCAGGCGCAGAGCGACCTCGGCGCGAAACGCCGCGAGATCAAATTCGGCATTCACTTTGAGCGCTGCGGCGCCGGCGCGGCCGTCGGTGCCCGGCACGCTCACACCGTAGACCACCGCGTCGATGACGCCGCGGCTCGCCGTGACAGCGGTCAAGACTTCCGCGGTCGAGACATTCTCACCCTTCCAGCGATAGGTTTCCCCGACACGATCAACGAAGTAATAAAAGCCGCGTTCGTCGCGGCGCATCAAATCGCCCGTGCGATACCACGCGTCGCCTTCCTTGAAAACATTGCGCAACACTTTGCGCGCCGACGCTTCCGGGTCCGCATAGCCTTCGAATCGACCCGCGCGCCGGCCATCTGCAGCGGGCATCAGTCCCACCGCTTCACCGATTTCGTTGGCGGTGCAGCGCTCACAGAATCCTTCGGCATTGCGCCATGGTTCTGATGTTTCCACGTCGAATCGCAGCAATGCCACGGGCAGTTGATTCGCCAGAAATCCCGGGATGCGTCCGATGGCGCCCGGCTGCCCTTCGCAGTTGTACAGCGAGAAATTGCCCTCGGTCGATGCGTAGTACTCGAGAATTCGCGGAATTCTGAACCGTGTCTTGAAAGACTCCCAGACTTCGGGCCGCAGTCCATTGCCGCACGCCATGCGCAGCGAGTGTTCGGTCTCGATCGACTGCTGCGGCGTGTTGACCAAGTAGCGGCACAGCTCGCCGATGTACTGAAATAACGTACAGCGTTCATCGCGCACGTCCCGCCAAAAATCAGACGCCGAGAAGCGCCGGCGGATCACCACCGACCCGCCGCTCACCAGCGTCGCGAAGGTCGCCACCACCCCACCGACGCTGTGATAAAGAGGCAGGCAATTGAACATGCGATCGGTCGGCTTGGTGTCCATCATGCCGGCAAACCACTGGCTCCACTGCATGAGACGGTAGTGGCTGACCTTTGCCGCTTTCGGCAAGCCCGTCGTGCCCGAGGTGTAAATATACAAGGCGGTGCCGTCGATGGCAGGCGCCGCGCATTCGGATGAAAGCAGCGGCTCTCCCGGTACGGCGGCAAGTTCAGCTTCGAGGGACGGGAAATCCAGTGCGCTCGATCCAAACACGCGGCAGCGAAGCGTCCTGCCCAAGCGCGAGCGAATGGCCGGGATACCGGGCGCAAGGTCGGCGCCGACGATCAGATACTTCGGATCGGCGATGTTGATCGAATGCGCCAGCACGTCGCCGGCAAGTTGCGAATTTACAAGCGCCACCACGACGCCGATGCGGGTCAACCCAAGCCAGATGGGCAAGTATTCGGCGCAGTTCGACATCAGCAGCGAGACGGCATCGCCGCCGGTGAGACCCCGAGAAATGCCCCAGCGGGAATATTGATTGCACCGAGACCCCAGCTGACCGTAGGTCATGGCGGATTCGGCCGATGCCAGCGCGGGAGCGCCGTCGAATTCCAGACTCAAGCGGGCGATCAGTTCGGGAAGGGTCACGCCCTGTTCGGCGATGGTTGCCGTCTTTGCCAGCGCACGAAGCCAGGCATCGCGCGCGAATTTTGAATCGACGTCGCCGGGATTCGTCACGGAAATGGCCATTTAAACGTCATCTGGTGAATTGCGAACCATACCACGACCACGTACTTGGGTTAGATATACACTGGCGCCACCTCAATTACCAAAATTGCCAGAATGAAGCGCGAAACAATCGCCATCCACGGGGGCTTCGATTCCGACCCCACGACCAAGGCAGTCGCCGTGCCGATTTACCAAACGGCCGCATACTCCTTCGACAGCGCCGAGCACGGCGCTGCCCTCTTCAACCTGGAAGTGCCGGGATATCGGTATTCGCGCATCAGCAATCCGACCACTGATGTTCTCGAACAGCGGGTCACGGAGCTGGAGGGCGGCGTCGGCGCGTTGAGCGTGAGTTCCGGACAGACGGCGCTTTTCTATGCAACGATGAATGCGCTCGAGATGGGCCGCAATCTCGTCTCGGTGCCGCAGCTCTACGGCACGACCTACACCTTGTTCGCGCATATCATGCCGAAGATGGGCATTCAGGTGCGTTTCGCCAAATCCGACCGGGCCGCCGACCTGGAAGCATTGATCGACGAGAATACGCGCGCAATCTTTTGTGAAACCGTGGGCAATCCGGCCGGCAATGTGTGCGACCTCGAAGCACTGGCGACCCTCGCGCATCGACACCACATGCCGTTGATCGTCGACAACACGGTGGCGACGCCGATGTTGGTGCGGCCGCTCGATCATGGCGCGGATATCATCGTCCACTCCTTGACCAAGTTCATGGGCGGTCACGGCACGACGCTTGGCGGCATCATCGTCGACTGCGGCCGGTTTCCGTGGATTAACCACGCCGACCGTTACCCCATGTTCACGCAGCCGGATGAGTCGTATCACGGTCTGGTCTACACCGATCACTTCGGCGCTTCCGCATTCATTGGCCGCTGCCGCTGCGTGTATCAACGTACGGTCGGGGCGGTGCTGTCCCCCATGAGCGCATTCTTGCTGCTGCAAGGCATAGAAACAGTGGCATTGCGGGTCGATCGGCACGTCGAAAATGCCCGCAAGGTTGCCGAGTTCCTGCGCGCCGACTCGCGCGTGGAATCCGTGAACTTCGCCGGCTTTTCCGACAATCCCTACCATCCCTTGGTGCAGAAGTATCTGGGCGGCCGGGCATGCTCGCTCATGACCTTCGAGATACGCGGTGGACTGCCGGCCGGCATGCGCTTCTACAATGCGCTCAAGCTGTTCAAGCGACTGGTCAATTTGGGCGACGCGAAATCGCTGGCGTGCCACCCCGCATCGACGACGCACCGGCAGATGTCGCCGGAGGAACAGCTCGCCGCGGGCGTCGGTCCCGGCAGTATTCGATTGAGCGTGGGCATCGAACACATCGATGACATCCTGGTCGATTTGGACCAAGCACTCGGCGCCGCCGTTTGAATCAGAAATCATTGCCGGATGCCATTCCGGCGTTATTTCCGAAGGCTTCGGACCGGGATCGGATCGGGAGCTGGCTGACACTCGAGCTGGAGCAGGCCTTGAGGCGGGTCCAGGCCGGGCCGGTTGCGCCCACCATCGACATGCAAAAATTCCGCGCCGAGCTGCAAAGCTTTGATTTCGGCAAGCCACGGCCGCTCGAGGATGCCTTGCGGTGGACGATCGAGCGCATGGAACACGGCATCGTGCAAATGGCGAACCCGCGCTATTTCGGGCTTTTCAATCCGGGCGCGAATTTTCCCGCACAGTGCGCGGATCGGATCGCCGGCTGCTTCAATCCACAGCTCGCGAGTTCAGCCTCCTCTCCGGTACCCGTGGCATTGGAAAACCACCTGGTCCGCGCCGTCGCGCAGCGCGCCGGATTCGGCGGGGAAGCGACCGGACACTTTGCGACCGGCGGGTCCGAGGCGAATTACACCGCGCTGCTTTGTGCACTGACCGCCGCTCACACGAATTTCTCGAACCAAGGCGCGCGCGCCTTTGCCGGGCCGGTGAAGTTCTACACCTCGCGCGACTGCCACATCGCGTGGCTGAAAATAGCGCATCAAGCAGGCGTGGGACGCGCCGCATTGCGTCTGGTCGATACCGACGGCTGCGGCCGGTTGGACCCGCAGGCGCTGCGGCAAGCCATCGCGGTGGACCGCGCGGCGGGAGCTGTTCCCGTGATGGTGATCGCCACGGCCGGAACCACAGGCGGCGGGATGATCGATCCCTTGCATCCTTGCGCCGACGTGGCGAAACAGCAGGGGCTGTGGTTCCACGTGGACGCCGCGTGGGGAGGTGCCGTGCTCGCCTCGAACCGCCTGCGCGGCTTGCTCGACGGAATCGAACGCGCCGATTCGATCACCATCGACGCTCACAAATGGTTCGCGGCGACGATGGGATGCGCCATTTTCGTAACGACGCGCGGCGAGCTGTTGCCGGAGGCATTTCACGCCTCGACCAGCTTCACGCCCTCGAGCATCTCCGGCGTGGATCCTTATTTGACCAGCGTGCAATGGTCGCGGCGATTCCTGGGCCTGCGCTTGTTTCTCGCATTGGCGGCGGCCGGTTGGGAAGGTCTGGGTGCCCACGTGGAGCGCGGCATTGAGGTAATCGAGCTCATCAAACAGCGGCTGATAGCCGCAGGCTGGAGAATTGCCAACGATTCGCCGCTGGCGGTCCTCGATGCCATCCCCCCTGCGGATTTGGGCGACGTTCGAAACCTGGTGCGACGGGTCGTGGCCTCCGGTCGAGCATGGGTGGCGCCCACGCTTTTCGAGGGCGAGGACGTGGTGCGGATATGCGCCACCAATGGCGAGACGCGGATGGAAGATGTGGATGCGCTGATCGCAGCGCTCAACCAACGACCTTAGGAACTCTGCAGGCTCCTCGGCTCCCGGGCTCTTAGGCCCGTTGCGACAAGGTACGGTCGACCAGCGCCTCGATCGACTTCAGTGAATGGAAGTTCTCCGGGGTGATATCCCCTTGCGCGATGGCGATATCGAACTCCACCTCGACGGCCAGCATCAGATTCACCATTTTCAAGGAGCTGATCCCTAGGTCGCTGAGTTGCGCTTCCAGCGGGAATGGCTTCGGAACAGTGCTCCCTGCTCCCAAAACCGCCGTTACAAGCGCGATCAGCCTGTCGCTCACCCGCTCCTTCGTCTGCGAATCCACTCGTTGCCTCTCCCGAAGAAACCAGGGTCGATAATACCGTGTGGCGCAGGATACGGAATACGCCGCAGCTTTTACATATGTTTGTAGAATGAGTGCGGCGTCACTAAGTCACGAGATATTCGCGGAGCTCGTATTGTCCGGCTGCGGCAGGGCCCGCATAATCGACGGATTCCATGCCCCGAGGCTCAATTGATATGGCAATAGAGACCCACCGGCTGCCCGGTACCCGAATTCCCGGCACCCGGCAAAGCGATCTGACGGCGCGCGCCCGAGCGGCCGCCGAGGTGGCCAAGGCCAATGCAGCGGCGGTCGACGCGGAAGCGCGCTTTCCGGGTGAGGCCTTCGCGGAGCTGCGCAAGCAGCGCCTCCTGGGCATCCAAGTGCCGCAGCCGTCGGGCGGTGAAGGCGCCACGATCGCCGAAATCGCCGATGTTTGCTACATCCTGGGCCAGGCATGTTCTTCGGCCGGCCTGATTTATGCTATGCACCAAATCAAGATGGCGTGCATCGTGCGCCACTTCAAGAACAATCCCGCGCACGAACGCATCTTGCGTCGCATCGCCGATGAGCAATTGCTCATGGCGTCCTCGACCACGGAGGGCCAGGCCGGGGGCAATGTGCGCTCCAGCGAAGCTGCCGTCGAGCACGACGGCGCGCAGATCACCCTCGAACGCAAGGCGACTGTCATCTCCTATGCAGTGGAGGCGGACGGCATCGTCACGACCGCGCGACGGGCTGCCGACGCCCCGGGCAACGACCAGGTTCTATTGGTGCTGCTCAAGCCGGATTACACCCTCGAGCGATTGCAGGTTTGGGATACCTTGGGTATGCGCGGCACACACAGCGAAGGCTTCACCCTGCGCGCCCGTGCCGCAGCCGGACAGATCCTGCCCGAGCCTTATGAAAGAATTCACGCGCAGACCATGGTGCCGTTCGCGCACCTGCTTTGGGGTTCCGTGTGGGCGGGAATCGCCGCGGCCGCCACGGGAAAAGCGCAGGCCTTCGTGCGCCACGTGGTCCGCCAACAAAATGGCCAAATGCCGCCCGGCGCCGCGCACTTCACCCAGGCGGTATCGACATTGCGCACGCTTCGCGGCGTGCTGGCCGCCGGTCTGCGCAGCTATGAAGCGATCATCTCCGACGAAAAGGCCATCGCTTCGCTGGAATTTCAGGCCATGATCACCTTGACGAAGGTGCAGGTATCGGAACTCGCGGTGACGACGGTGATGACCTCGCTGCGCGCCTGCGGACTGTCCGGATATCGCAATGACACTGAGTTCACGATCGGCCGGCTGCTGCGCGATGTGCTCTCCGCGCCCATCATGATCAGCAACGACCGCATCATGACGAATCTCGCGACGACGTCACTGATGACGCCGCTGCCCGCCTCCATCAGTGGTTGATCGCGCCGTGCCGCCCGACAGCACTTCGCCCTATCCGCTCGCGCATCTTGCCGATCAGCTTTTCAGGCCCATGGGCGTGGACGGGGTCTACGCGCGCACCGCGTTGTACGTGGATCTTGTCGAACGGCTCGAGCAATACATCACGCGCCAGCGCGATCCGCAGGCGGAGGTCATGCGCTTCCCTCCGGTGATGAGCCGTACGCAGCTGGAGAAGTCCGGGTACTTGAAGAGCTTTCCCAATTTGCTCGGTTGCGTGTGCGCATTGCACGGCTCGGAAGCCTCCATCCGCTCGGCGGTGGAGCGCTACGACAACGGCGGCGATTGGACCAGCTCGCTGACATCGTCGGATCTGGTTCTGTCTCCTGCTGCCTGCTATCCGGTGTATCCGATTGCGGCGGCGCGCGGCGCACTGCCGCCCGGCGGCCTGCAGTTCGACATCGAGGCGGACGTTTTCCGGCATGAGCCTTCGCTGAGTCTCGATCGGCTTCAATCCTTCCGGATGCGCGAGTTCGTCAGGATTGGCGCGCCGGATGAAATCGTGGAGTTCCGCGAGAAATGGATGGCGAAAGCGCCTCGATTGGCCGCCGAGCTCGGGCTGCCGCATATCATGGACGTCGCCAACGATCCCTTCTTTGGCAGAGTGGGCCAGGTCATGGCGGTGAGCCAGCGCCAGCAGGCTTTGAAATTCGAGCTGTTGATTCCTTACTATCCGAGCGCTTCGCCCACTGCATGCATGAGCTTCAACTATCACCGCGAGCACTTCGGACAGGTGTGGGGTATCCGTGACGTGGACGGCGGACTTGCGCATACCAGCTGCGTTGCCTTCGGAATCGATCGGCTGGCGGTGGCATTATTCGCGAATCACGGCCTTGACCTCAAGAAGTGGCCGGCAGCGACCAGGGCCGCATTGGCTCTCTGATCGTTCGGGCGCTGATGCCTCTCGACCCACGCGCCACGCGCTTCTTGAATCTCCTCGCCGCGGGCAATCCTCCTGATGCGCGCGGCGCCACGGTGGAGCAACGGCGCACGGGACTCGCAGCGCTCATGAAACTCGCAGGGCCCGAAGTCCCGGTCGACCGGGTGGAAGATCGTACCCTGCCGGGACCCGGGGGCGTGCTGCGGATACGGCTCTATTCACCGACGCGCGCCAAAATACTTCCCGGGTTGATTTATTTCCACGGCGGCGGCCTCATCGCCGGTACCTTGGACACGCACGACACGATCGCCCGCTCCCTGGCCGATGCCGGGGCTGTGCGCCTGGTATCCGTGGACTACCGCCTCGCCCCCGAGCATCCCTTCCCTGCGGCGTTGGAAGATGCCATGGCGGCCGTGCGGTATATCAGCTCGCATGCGGCAGAATTCGGCATCGACGGCGCACGGCTGGGCATCTGCGGCGATTCCGCCGGCGCCACGTTGGCGGCGGCCACGTGTCAGGCCGCGGCTCTGGCGGACAGCCCGCGTCTCGCGCTTCAGTTGCTCATTTGTCCGATCCTCGACTACAGCCGCTCCACGCCGTCGAAACGTGAATTCGCGAGCGGTTATCTGGTCGATCAGGCCACTCTGGATCATGATCTGATGCACTACTTGCCTCAGGGTACGAATCCGGCAAATCCGCTCGTATCGCCGCTGCTCGCCGCGGACCTCGAGGGTATGGCGCCGACCCTGATTCATACGGCAGAATTCGATCCCTTGCGCGATGAGGGACGGAATTATTTCGAGCGCCTGACCCAAGCGGGCAATGAAGTGTCCTACACTTGCCATCCAGGTATGATCCATCTTTTCTATGGTTTGGGGGCCGTGATTCCATATGCGCAAAAGGCACTGGAGCAGATCGGCAGCGAAATTCGCTCGGCGCTGGCCCAGCAGCCTGTCTGATCGCCATTAGGGAGAAACGAACGTGTCCGAGCGCATCGTTGCGCAGCGATTGATCGAGCAGCTGCACGCGGCACGGGTGGCCGGCGACCTGGCCGGCATGTGCCGGGTTTTCGCCGATGACGGCCGATTCGAAATCCTGGGGGCAAGCGCCGACAAATCCATTGCCATTCGGGCAAACGATCTCGCCGAATTTCGGCCCTGGCTTTCCATGATGGTCAAGGTTTTTCGCATCACCAACTATCATCTGCTGAGCCTCACGGTTGAATGGCCGCGGGCGGTCGCACACTGGCGGGCGGATATTTATTCCAAGGTCACCGGAGTGACGGTTCCGACGGAACTCGTCGATGTCACACGGCTCGGCGAGGACAGCATCCTGACCTACACCGAATTCTTCGCGCCGCGCTGAGAATTCAGGCGTTCACGGTGCAGCAGGAGCCGAAATGGTTGACCATCGCACGCGAACTGCGGGCCATCGCCCAGACGGGCCTGGCCTTCACCGCGGATGGCTTCGATCATCAGCGCTATC
>Ga0209006_10006159_pt1 | contig 10875 bp, 11 predicted proteins | sample JacPin_JW_Ref_O2_FD_188567 | JGI IMG/M metagenome (GOLD analysis project Ga0209006, IMG submission 188567) | Forest soil microbial communities from Algoma, Ontario, Canada - Jack Pine, Ontario site 1_JW_Ref_O2 (SPAdes) (version 2) | ecosystem: Environmental > Terrestrial > Soil > Boreal... | reverse complement strand
GATTGCCACTGTTCGAGACCGCGCAGCTGCTGGCCGCAGCGGGAGTTGCGACCTGGTATGCGCCGTCGGGCACGCACCCTTAAATAGCAGCAAGCGAGGACCAGACACTTGGCAGCCACACACTCCGCGACCGCGGTCAAGGTCGCCGCGTTGCAGATGACCTCGGCGGCTGACGTGAAGGTGAATCTCGCGGTCGCCGCGCGCCTGCTGGCTGAAGCGCGCGCGGCCGGTGCGCGCGTGGCGGTGCTGCCGGAGAATTTCTCGTTCATGGGACTGCACGACGTGGACAAGCGCGCCATCGCCGAAGCCGATGGCGACGGTCCGGTGCAGCAGTTTCTGTCGCAGCAGGCGCGCGAGCTCGGGCTGTGGATCGTTGGCGGCACCACACCGATAGCGCAGGAGCCCGGCGGGCGCGTCGCTGCCGCCAGCCTGGTGTACGCCGATGACGGCCGGCGCGCCGCGCGCTACGACAAGATGCACCTGTTCGACGTCGATATTCCGGGCAAGAGCGAGAGCTACCGCGAGTCGAAAAACACCGCACCCGGCGCGCGCGCGGTGCTGGTGCCGACGCCGGCCGGACTGCTGGGGCTGTCGGTGTGCTATGACATGCGCTTCCCGGAGCTGTACCGGCAGCTGTCGGCGGCCGGGGCCCAGTGGTTTAGCATGCCATCGGCCTTTACCGTGCCAACGGGACGTGCGCACTGGGAGACGCTGCTGCGCGCCAGGGCGATCGAGAACCTGGCCTACGTGGTGGCACCGGCGCAGTGGGGGCGCCATGCCAGTGGCCGCGAGACCTACGGCGACAGCCTGATCGTGGACTACTGGGGCACGGTGCTGTCGCGCCTTGAGAGCGGGGTTGGCGTGGTCATCGCCGAGCTGGATCTGGCAGCGCAGGAAGAAGCGCGGCGCAATTTTCCCGCCTTGACGCATCGGCTGTTGTGAGCGTCAATAGCACTCACATGGCCGCTGCCCTGACGTTCGACCCGCTGCGCTACGTGCGCGAGGGGATACTCGCGCCCGCGGGCCTGGATGTCGGCCGGGTCGAGCAGGCGCTGGGCCTGGTGCTGGGCTCGGCGGTGGATTCCGCCGACCTGTATTTCCAGCTGTCGCGCGAGGAGAGCTGGGCACTCGAGGACGGCATCGTCAAGGAAGGCAATTCCAGCATCGAGCAGGGCGTCGGCGTACGCGCCATGGCCGGCGAGAAGACCGGCTTTGCCTACTCGGACGAGATCATGTTGCCGGCACTGGAAGAAGCGGCGCGCGCGGCGCGCGCCATTGCGGTGGCCGGCGGTGAGGGTGCGGTGCAGGCCTGGCGGCCGCAGGCGGGACACCAGCTGTACCTGCCGGTCGATCCCCTCATCAGCCTGAAGGACGATGAGAAGGTCGCCTGGCTGGAGCGCGTGGATCGCGAGACGCGTCGCATGGATCCGCGCGTGGTGCAGGTGATGGCGAGCGTCACCGCGCTGCACGAGCTGATACTGGTGGCCAACAGTCACGGCGTGCTGGCCGGTGACGTGCGGCCGCTAGTGCGCATGAACGTCACGGTGCTGGTGGAACAGAACGGCCGGCGTGAGCAGGGCTATGCCGGTTGCGGTGGCCGCTACACACTCGATGAACTGGTGGCGCAGGATCGGCCGCTGGCGCTGGCGCGCGAGGCGGTACGCCAGGCACTGGTGAACCTTACGGCGGTGCCGGCGCCGGCCGGTACCATGACCGTGGTACTGGGGCCGGGCTGGCCAGGCGTTCTGCTGCACGAAGCGATCGGTCACGGGCTCGAGGGCGATTTCAACCGCAAGGGCACTTCGGCTTTCAGCGGCCGCATCGGCGAACGCGTCGCCTCCCCGGGCTGCACCGTGGTGGACGATGGCACGCTCGCGGCGCGGCGCGGCTCGCTCAACATCGATGACGAGGGCACGCCGACGCAATGCACGACGCTGATCGAGGACGGGGTGCTGCGCGGTTACATGCAGGATTCGCTCAACGCACGGCTGATGGGCGGCAAGTCGACCGGCAATGGCCGTCGCGAGTCGTTCGCGCACGTCACCATGCCGCGCATGACCAACACCTACATGCGACCCGGTCCTTACGATCCGGGCGAGATCCTCGCCTCGGTGCAGCGTGGCATCTACGCGGTGAACTTCGGCGGCGGCCAGGTCGATATCACCTCGGGCAAGTTCGTGTTTTCCGCCAGCGAGGCCTACCTGATCGAGAACGGCCGCATTGGCGCTGCGATCAAGGGCGCCACGCTGGTCGGCAATGGGCCCGACGTGCTCACGCGCGTGGCGATGGTCGGCAACGATCTGAAGCTCGATGAAGGCATCGGCGTGTGCGGCAAGGAAGGCCAGAGCGTGCCGGTCGGGGTCGGTCAGCCGACGCTGCGCATCGATGGACTCACGGTGGGCGGGACGGCCTGACATCGCAGGCGTCGCACGGAGGGCGCTTGCAATTATCCAAACCGTTGTACGAGAGCCTGCCCGGACTGTACGTGGTGGGCGGCGCGCTGCTGATCGGCGTCAGCCATCAGTTGCATTCCGGCGTGCTGTCGATGCTGCTGCTCATTGCCGGCATGCTGGCGCTCATTGGCGGGGCAGCGATCTGGTTGCGGCGGCGCGACTTTCGGGCCACGCGCGCCGAGTATTGGTCCAATGACGGGCCGGCAAGCGTCGATGGCGAGGGCACGACAGGCCGTGACAGCGCTGATCGCGCCGCGGCGGATGCCTTGAGAGGGCCGGAGGAGCCCTGAGCGCGCTTCAGCTGCCGGCGTCGGCCTGCTGGTCACCCGACGCCGGGGACGCGCCATGGGCCTCGCCCTGCGATCGGTGCTGGGCCCGTTCATCGATATAGAGCAGTTCGTGCTGCCCGATAATGATGACATCGCCATCGTTGAGGTTGTGATGGCGCACCCGCTTGGAGTGCATGAAGATGCCGTTGGTGCTGTTGAGATCCTCGATCACGCAGCTGTGCGCGCTGGTGACGATCTGGCAGTGGTGGCGGCTGACGAAGCGGCTTTCGATCTGCAGGTCGTTGGCGGCGGTGCGTCCGATGATCAGGCGGCCCGGATACAGCGCCCGCTCACCGACGGTGCGGCCACCGGATGCGAGCAGGATGCGCGCCAGCGGTGCATCTTCGCCGTTGTTGCCTTTGCCCTGGGCTTCCCCGCCGCGGGCGTTGGCGGTTTCGTCGCGCAGTCGTATCAGTCGCGTGCCGGTGCGTGAGGCGTACTCCTGCCATCGCAGTTCCTCGATTGCCGCCAGCACGTCGTTGCGGCTGACGGTGTCGCGGTTCTGGCTCGCCGCCGCCAGCATGGCGGTGTCGCACAGCGTGTTGGTCAGCCGCGGCACGCCGCCGGTGTAGCGGAACAGAAGTTCGAAGGTGTCGTTGGCAAAGATCTCGCGCCCCTGCGAGCCGGCGACCTCCAGCCGGTGCAGGATGTAGGCTCGCATCTCGATGCTGGTGAGCGCCGGCAGGTGAAAACGCAGCCGGATGCGCTGCGCGAGCTGCTCGAGTTCCGGGGCATCGAGTTTGTCATTCAGTTCCGGCTGTCCGGCAAGAATGATGCGCAGCACCTTATCCTTCGGTGTCTCGATACCCGACAGCAGCCGCACTTCCTCCAGTACGGTCTGGGTCAGGTTCTGCGCCTCGTCGATCACCAGTACCAGCTTGCGGCCGGCTTCGTATTGCTCGACCAGGTACTCGCTCAAGGTGGCGAGCAGTTCGGCCTTTTTCATCTTGAACGGCTTGAAGCCGAACTGCACCAGCACCGACTGCAGGAACTCGAGCGAGGACACCTGGGTCTGGTTGATCTGCGCGACGATCACGTCGTTCTGCAGCTCCTCCAGAAAGGTCTCGATCAGCGTGGTCTTGCCGCAGCCGATCTCGCCGGTGATCACCACGAAGCCGTCGGCGAACCACACGGTCGATTCCATGTAGGCCTTGGCGCGCGCATGGGCCTTGCTCAAATAGAGAAACTGCGGGTCCGGGCTGAGCCGGAACGGAAGTTCCCTGAGTTTGAACAGCTCCAGGTTCATGGCCGCGAAATCATACTACGGCCTGAGCGCCAGAAGCGGATAGAGCCGTGCCAACAGCTGTTTTACGCGTAGCGTGCGCCGTGCCGCGCTCGATTCATTAATGGTGCAATGGCCGAGCTTTCGACCGTGACGTGGTTCCTTGCCGTAGTCATGCCAATGCACCCCCGGCTGTGCCAGAAAGGGGCGCGCGTCTGGCATGGAGCCGATCAGGTTGATCATCGCCGAGTGGCCGCGCGGTGAGCTGTCTCCCAGCGGCAGTCCCGCGATCGCACGCACGTGGTTTTCGAACTGGCTGGTGACCGCCCCTTCGATGGTCCAGTGTCCGGAGTTATGCACCCTGGGGGCCATTTCATTCGCCACCAGCCGCCCGCGACGCACGAAGAACTCGATGGTCAGTACACCGACGTAGTTGAAGTCCTCGAGCAGCTTGTGGAGGCTCGCCTGTGCGGCGCGCGCCAGCCGCGGCGCGGCCCACGGGGCGAGCGTCAGGCGCAGGATGCCGTCCACGTGGTAGTTGCGGTTGAGCGGATAGACCGCGATCGCACCCGAGCGGGCACGCACGCCGATGATCGATAGCTCGTACTCGAACGGCACGAACTCCTCGTACAGCAGTGGCGCGCTGCCGAGCAGATCCCAGGCGGGGTCGAGGTCGGCGTGGCTGCGCAGCACGTACTGACCCTTGCCGTCGTAGCCGAAACGGCGTGTCTTGAGTACACCCGGTACGCCGACGCGCCGCAGCGCGCGTGCCAGCTGTGCACGACTGTCAACCGGCGCGAAACGCGTGGTCGGGATCCCCAAGCGCTGGAAGCAACGCTTCTCGGCCAGCCGGTCCTGGGCCACGCTCAGGGCCTTGAGCGGCGGTGCGATGCGGGTACCGCGCGCCGCGCTGCGCAGTGCGTCGACGCTGATGTTTTCCCAGTCGAAGCTGATCACATCGCTGCGGCGCGCGAGCTCGGCCAGCAGCGTCTGGTCGTGGAATTCCCCAGCCAGCAGTGGCGCGATCCGGCCCGCCGGTGTTTCGGCGCTGTGGTCGAAAAACAGGAAGTCGAGGCCGAGCGGGTAGCCTGCGAGCGCGAGCATCTGGCCAAGCTGGCCGGCGCCCACGATTCCGATAGTCATGGGCCTTACGGTCCCTTTCGCGATAAACAGCGCGTGTTACGGATGGCGCGGATCCGGTTTGGCGAGCACCGCCGCGGTCTGCGCGTCGCGCTGCGCGCGCAGCGCCTGCGCCACCTGCGGATAGCGTGGCGCCAGGATCGCGGCGGCAAACAGCGCGGCATTGGTGGCGCCGGCGCTGCCGATGGCAAAGGTGGCGACCGGTACGCCGGCCGGCATCTGCACTATCGACAGCAGCGAATCCAGTCCGTTGAGTGCGCGCGATTGCACCGGCACACCCAGCACCGGCAACGTGGTCTTGGCCGCGGTCATGCCGGGCAGGTGCGCTGCGCCGCCGGCGCCGGCGATCAGCACTTCCAGGCCGCGCGCGGCTGCGCTCGCGGCGTATTCGAACAGCAGATCGGGGGTGCGATGCGCCGATACCACGCGCGCCTCATGCTCGATGCCGAGCTTGGTGAGCATCTCCGCCGCCGCGCTCATGGTCTCCCAGTCGGAAGACGAACCCATGATGATGCCAACCAGGGCTTTCATCGATGCAGTTTAGCATCGCCGCTGCGCGAGAACTCCGTCAGCGCGCGCTCGATCGGCACCGGGTCGACATCACGCATCAGGCGGCCGATGTATTGGCGCTGGCGGGCCAGCGCCGGACCGCTGCGCAGGCGGTGCAATTCGAGGATGGCTTCGAACAGGGCTTCCGGCAACTGCAGATGCAGCTGCAGTTCGCGCAGCTTCGCCGGCCGCATGCGACTCAAGCCCACACCCAGCTTCTGCAGCGCTTCGGCATGGCGCTTGCGGGCCGAGCGGCTGGGGCGCTCGAAAGCCTCGTCGTCGCCGCTTTCGCCGTCGGCCTCGTCGCCAACTTCGCCGCCAGCGGGGCCGGACACTGCGGCCGCGGAAGGTGGCCCGCCACGGGTTGATGTGCGCTTATCCAGGGATGCTCCTCAAGCCGGTCGGGGGGGCGCGGCGATGCACTGTTACAATTGGCGCTGAAATGATGGCACAGGGCAGCGCGTGTTGCCTTAAACGTGCGCGCCGCAACGAGGAACCCCAGGAATGCAGCAACCGGCAGTAGCCACACAGGCAGTAGCCACCAGGCAGGTCGATGCCTCGCGGCTCGGTGAGCTCAAGGATGTGGTGGCGAGCGCGCTTGCCGAGGCGCAGGCGAGCGGCGCCAGCCAGGCCGAGGCTGACGTCAGCCTGCAACGCGGCCTGACGGTGACGGTACGACTGGGCGAGGTCGACACCATCGAATACCACCGCGACCGGGGACTATCGGTCACGGTGTATTTCGGCAAGTCCAAGGGTTCGGCCAGCACCGCGGACCTGCGGCCGTCGGCGGTACACGCGACGGTGGTGAAGGCCTCGGCGATCGCGCAGCACACCGCGGCGGATGAATGCGCGGGGCTGGCCGACCCTGCGGCCCTGGCGCGCGAGATTCCGGATCTTGATCTCTACCACGCCTGGGATATCGAGCCCGAGCAGGCCATCGAGCTGGCGCGCGAGTGCGAGGCCGCGGGGCTGGCCTGCGATCCGCGACTGAAGAATTCCGAGGGCGCCACCGTCACCACGCACAGCGGCGTGCGGGTGCACGGCAACAGTCTCGGGTTCCTGGCGGGTTTCCCGAGCACCAGCCATTCGCTCAGCTGCGCGCTCGTGGCGCAGGAGCGTCAGGATATGCAGCGCGACTACTGGTATACGGTGGCGCGCAATCCGGCGGCGCTGGAGTCGGCGAGCGCGATCGGCAAGCGCGCCGCGCAGCGCGCGCTGCGGCGCCTGGGCGCGCGCCAGCTGAGCACACGGCGCGCGCCGGTGCTGTATGCACCGGAACTGGCGCGCGGCATGTTCGGCCATTTCATCGGCGCCATCAGCGGCACCAGCCAGTATCGTCGCTCCTCGTTCCTGCTCAATGCGGCCGGAGAGCAGGTGTTCCCTTCGTTCCTCAACATCGTGGAACGCCCGCACCTGCTGCAGGGCCTGGCGAGCAGCCCGTTCGACGCCGAAGGCGTCGCCACCCATGATCGTGAGCTGGTGAGTGCCGGCGTGCTGCAGGGCTATGTGCTGGGCAGCTACTCGGCGCGCAAGCTGGGGCTGACCACCACCGGTAATGCCGGCGGCATCCACAACGTGCTGGTGAGTTCGGGCGAGAGCGGCAGTTTCGAAGAACTGCTGCGCCGCATGGGTACCGGCCTGTACGTCACCGAGCTGATGGGCCAGGGGGTGAACGGTGTCACCGGCGACTACTCGCGCGGCGCCAGCGGCTTCTGGGTCGAGAACGGCGCCATCGCCTTTCCGGTGCACGAGGTCACGATTGCGGGCAATCTGCGCGAGATGTTGAAGAGCGTGGTCGCGGTCGGCAACGATGTCGATGTGCAGGGCGCGATCCGCACCGGCTCACTGCTGATCGAGGCGATGACCATCGCCGGGGAATGATCCGGACGCGGGCTGCCGGTCGAGCAGCTCGCCGAGCATCAGGCCGTCGCAGCGCTGCTGCCAGGCGCCGTCCAGCTCTTCGCACAAATCGCGGACCACCGGCGGGGTTGCAGTGGTGGTGCGGATCAGGCCGCTGCTGTGCGAGCGCGCCACCATGAAGATCGCCACCACGGGAATCTGCGCGATATCGCGCCCCGGCAGCAGCGAGTCGTCCACCATCGCGGCCAGGAAGCCGGCGCCCTCGAGCGTGGCGCACATGCGCGCCACCGAAATGCCGGGATAGCCCAGTGCGTCCGCCAGCGCCGGAATCGTTAGCCGCTCGCCGCCGGCGCGGTAGCGCTCGGCGACCAGGTACATGATGCCCAGTGCCAGCATCTCGGTATCGGAGCAGGACAGGCGCGGCTCGTGCAGGCCGACCCGCAGGTAGCTCGGGTTCTGGGCGTAGAACGACACCTGGGCGCCGATCAGCAGGATGATCCAGTTGAAATAGGTCCAGACCAGCGTGGCGATGATGATCGCAAAGCCGGCGTACACCACCGTCAGGCGCGACGAGTACAGCACGAACAGCGTGAAGAAACGCCCGGTCGCGGCCCACAGGATGCCGCCGGTGATGCCGCCCGCGAGCGCTGGCAGAAAGCGTACCCGCGTATTGGGCACCACCATGTAGATCACGGTCAGCAGCCCCGAGGCGATCACGTAGGGCGCGAGGCGCAGCGCGAGCGCCATCGCGCGCACCGCCAGCGGCAGCGCCGACAGCATCCGCACCGGCTCGCTCTCGCTCGCCAGACGTGACAGCCCGACCACCGCGGCCAGCAGCACCGGACCTGTGATCAGCAGCGCCAGGTACTCCGCCAGGCGCCGCGCGAGGCTGCGCGGCACGTCCACGTGCCAGACGAAGTTGAAGCCGTCCTCGATCTTCTTCATGGTGCTGATCAGGGTCCAGATCAGCAGCGCCAGCCCCACCGTGCCCACCAGTCCGCCGCGGACTTTATTAACAAACTCCATGACGCGCGCCGTGAGCTCGTCGGCGGCACTGCCCATCGGCCCGAAGAAATCGTGCACCAGCGGTTCGAGCACTCCCTGGGCATGAAAGCCCGCGAGGATGCCGAAGCTGAAGGCGAGCAGCGGAATGATGGCGAGTACGCTGGCGTACACCAGCCCGATGGCGTGCAGGTTGAGCTTGCCGCCGGCCAGATCGCGCAGCAGCGCGTACGGATAGCGCGCCATGCGCCGCAGTGCGCCGCCGGGACCGGGGCGTTCTGATTCCTGACCAAACAGCAGCCGGTCCGGCAAACCCAGCAACCGGGCTTGCAGGCTGCCGGCGGCGGGGTGGCGCGGATCCGGCGATGTGCGCATGCGCTAGGGCTCCGTCAGCCGGCGCAGCGCTTCGCGGTATTTATCGCCAGTGCGCTCGATGACTTCGCGCGGCAGGTGCGGGCCGGGCGGGCGCTTGTTCCAGGCCAGGGTTTCAAGATAGTCGCGCACGTACTGCTTGTCGAACGAGGGCGGACTGGTGCCGAGCTTCCAGGTCTCGGCCGGCCAGAAGCGCGAGGAATCGGGCGTCAGCACCTCGTCGATCAGCACCAGCTGGCCCTGCGGGTCGACACCGAATTCGAACTTCGTGTCGGCGATGATGATGCCGCGTGCACGCGCGTGCTCGGCCGCAAAGCGGTACAGCTCGAGCGCGCGCTCGCGCACCGCGGCGGCGAGCGGCGCCCCGATCAGTTGCTCGACCGCCTGGTAGGTGATGTTCTCATCGTGCTGGCCCCGCGCCGCCTTGGTGGACGGAGTGAACATGGGCTGCGGCAGCTGCTGCGCCTGCTGCAGTCCCGGCGGCAGCTGCATGCCGCAGATAGCGCCGCTGTTGCGGTAGTCGTTCCAGCCCGAGCCGATCAGGTAGCCGCGCACCACCGCTTCGACCGGCAGCGCGCGCAGGCGTCGCACTATCACCGCGCGGCCTTCCAGCATCGCTCGCTCTGCGGGGTCGGAAATCGCGTCGCTGAGCGGCACGCCGGTCAGGTGGTTCGCTATGATGTGCGTGGTGCGCGCGAACCAGAACAGTGAGATCTGGTTCAGCACGCGGCCCTTTCCCGGTATCGGATCGGGCAGCACGACATCGAACGCAGACAGCCGATCGGTGGCGACGATCAGCATCAGATCGTCATCCAGCGCGTACAGGTCGCGGACCTTGCCGCGATGCAGGCGCGTCAGACCGGTCAATTCGGTGTCGTAGACCGCGGTTTCGGCAACCGTGCCGGAGGTCGTGGCCAAGGCTTGCTACCATACCGGACGCGTGAAAAGGGCGCGCATCTTGCCGCCCGCGCGGCGGCGGGGTCAAGCATGGCCCCACGTAAATCCATGGCAACGCAGCGGCAGCTCAACGCATGAAATGGGAAGGAAAGCTCGTCGGCGGCACGATCGGCCTGATCACTCTGGGGCCGCTGGGCGCTGCGCTCGGCCTGCTGGTCGGCCACCTGTTTGATGCCGGGCAGCTCAGCGCCGCCACGTTCAGTGCCCGACCGGACCCGCGCCTGGTGAACGAGCTGTTCTTTCCCACCACTTTCCGCGTCATGGGCCATATCGCCAAGGCCGACGGCCGGGTCACCGAGCAGGAGATCGCCTCGGCGCGAGCCATCATGAATAACCTGCATCTGCAGGGGCCGCAGATCCAGGCCGCGATCGGGTATTTCACCGAGGGCAAGCAGCCCGGGTTCGACGTGGACACGGCGTTGTCGCGCCTGCGCGCATCGATCGCGCGCTTCCCGGATCTGGCGCAATTCTTCATCGAGATCCAGCTCCAGGCATCGATCGCCGGCGGCGGGTTCTCGGAAGTACCGCGTGCCCACCTGCAGCGCGTGGCGCTGCTGCTGGGGCTGTCGGCCCGCGACTTCGCGCAACTGGAGAACCTGCTGCGCTTTCGCCAGCGGGCGTCGGCAGCCGCGGGCGGTCCCGGCGCCGGCTACGGTCCGGGTCCCGGCCGTGCCTATGGCGCGGGCGGTGCTGGCGGAGCCGGCGGCGGCATGGGTGCCACGGCAACCAACAACGAGGTAATTGCGCAGGCCTACAGCCTGCTCGAGGCCACGACGCAGATGTCGAACGAAGAAGTCGTGAAGGCCTACCGGCGGCAGATGAGCCGCCATCATCCGGACAAACTCAAGGCCAACGGCCTGCCGCCCTCGATGCTCGAACGTGCCAAGGAGCGCACGCAACAGATCCAGTCCGCTTATGAAGTCATCCGGGAGTGGCGCGGCATGCGCTAGAGGCTGCGATCGGGGCTGCTAGACTAACGGTATGAGCAAAG
>Ga0209006_10006158_pt1 | contig 10876 bp, 9 predicted proteins | sample JacPin_JW_Ref_O2_FD_188567 | JGI IMG/M metagenome (GOLD analysis project Ga0209006, IMG submission 188567) | Forest soil microbial communities from Algoma, Ontario, Canada - Jack Pine, Ontario site 1_JW_Ref_O2 (SPAdes) (version 2) | ecosystem: Environmental > Terrestrial > Soil > Boreal... | reverse complement strand
CCCACGCCCGTGAGTCGCTATCAGGCCGGCCTCTCGGATCGCTCGCGCAATGGCGGCGACGCGATCGGGATTTAGCCCCTCAACCGCCGCAACAACTTCGATAAGTCGGCTAAGTGTGGCCATGCCAAATGCTAATCTAACAGTTGGCAATTCGGGTCAATAACGGCTGTGGATGTAGGCCGGGAGAGAACGCACCTTGTGACTGAAAAAGGGCGGGAAAAGGTTCAAGAAATGTCGGTTAAAAAGCTTGCGTCGTCCTACTTTGCATGGGGTTGTTTTCAATTTTTTTAATGAACTTGCAAATGGAATGGATTTTTCAGCCAATGGAGAGCGTCACCGCAACGCAAAAGAAGGAAGCCGTCGAACCGAAAGGAGAGCGCGATCAGGCGGCAGGAACGCTGAGTGCTGCGGCGCGGTCGCGGTTACGCCGCGTAGTCTCAGGCTTGCTGTCGTCGATCACCACCAGCGGCGCGCGGGCGACCCGGTTGCGCCCTTCGGCCTTGGCGCGATAGAGCGCGCGGTCGGCGGTCGCCAGCAGCGTCGGCAAGGTGCGGCCGGCCTCACCGGCCATGGCGACGCCGACGCTGACGGTCGGACGGGCTTGGATGCCCGGCAGGTGAAGCGTGGCGAACGCGCCGCGCAACCGCTCGGCAAATTGCAGGGCTTGCGCCATATTGACGTCCGCCAGCAAGCAGGCAAATTCTTCGCCGCCCAGACGTCCAAACAGATCGTGCGGTCCGACCGCAGAGCCGACCAGATTACAAAAGGCTTTCAGCACGCGATCGCCGCCCTGATGACCCGCGGTATCGTTGACCTCCTTGAAGCGATCGAGGTCGAACAGCAACAGCGCAGCGGAGCGGCGGTCGTCCTGCGCCCATGCCAGCAATGGCGTGCCTTGCTCGAAGAACGCGCGGCGGTTGGCGATGCCGGTCAGCGGATCGGTCAACGCCGCTTTGCGCTGCTCGAGCTCGGCGCGTTCCTTCGACATGGCGACGCGCAGGAAGGGCAGGCAAAGCGTGACGAACAGCGCTTGGAAAGCCATTACCGGAACAAACGCGCTTTGCGGCTGGCCGGTTGCGGCGGAAGCCGCCAGCACATCGGCGAACGGTATCCGCGACAGCAAAAATCCGGCATGGACGAGCACCATTGCCAATGTCGGCCAGCGTGAAATCAGCTCGCGGTCCTTGGCGTACCAAATCTCGCGTGCGGCCAACAGCGCGTAGACCGCAAGAATCGCGGACACCAGCTCAATGCAAGCCGGCGACGATCGCGGGAAGCCGGCGAATTGAAAATCTACGATCCAGATGATCGGGCCCGCAGCGACCAGCAGCGGCGGGACGCGCCGGCCTTCGAATGAGCGCGCGCCGGCCCACATGATTCCGTACGCGGTGCAAAGGAGTGTGTTTCCCACGCCAAGACTGAGGACGCCGGGCAGCAGCGCCGGAGCACCCAGTAGCGCGGCAGCGGCCGCGCCGAGAAGATAGCCGATACCCCATAAGGCGAGCGCCGTGGTCCGGCGGTTCTGTGTCCAGGCAAAGAGCAGCAACAGGCCCGCCGTGGCCGAAATGAAAACGGTCACGATAAACAACGTGTGCAAATCGATCAGAAAATGCGGTGCAGCAATCGTCGGCACTTAACGTCCCCCCGAATGTCCGATCCCCATGCCGGACTGGCGAACAACGTAAGTGTAATTACCAGCCGATTCCTGCGGGCCGGTTTCCGCGTCCCTTCAAATTGGAGACTTTGCCGCGAATGCTTAACGCCGAGTGGTGACGCTTCCGGTAAGGCGTTGCAGGCGGCAGTTAGCGAAAAATTAACCGCCTATTTGCCCCAGCCGAAATGATAATTCACCCCGGCGCGAAATATGTTTTCCTGGAGCGATACATTGTCGGGCGGCAGAGCCGTACAACCGGTGCAGTCGAAATGACCGAGACCGACGTGAAGGTATTCCGCCTTGGCCGTCCAATTGCCGGGCAGCGCGAACTCGACACCGCCGCCGGCGGTCCATCCGGGATTGGTGGCGTCACCGCCGGCGAAGCCCGGCGTTGCCGCGCGGATGTCGCCGACCGCGAAACCGCCGGTGACATAGGGCATCACGCGACCGAACGAATAGCCGACGCGGCCGCGTATTGTTGAGAGCCAGCTGTCGCTGGTGCTGCAACCGGTGACACAGCCGGGCGTCGTGGCGCCGCCTTTGAAACCGGACCAATCGAGATCGCCCTCAACGCCCAACACGACGCCGCCGAGCTGCCAATTGTAACCGGCGGTGCCGCCGGCCTGTCCGCCGGAAACGGGAAATCCGGTGGCGTTAGTGTTCCACCAGGAATGTCCCCAGCCGCCGCCGCCGTTGACGCCGGCATAGAACCCGCTCCAGTCATAAGCCGGAGCCGGCGCGGGCGGCGCTTTGTAAAGAGGCGCAACGGAAAGGTCCGCCGCCGTCGCGCAAGATGCGGGAAGCAGCAGGCTCAGAGCGACCCATATGACTGACGCTCTTTTCATAACGTCCTTTCAGTCGCCCGTTTTTAGCGTTGCGGCGTTACCGCCGCCTTAGGGATCACGCGCAGGCTGCGCACGTTTACCAATAGGGTTAAGGCGGCAGAGTTCCGCCTGTCCTACGGCGCGGAATCTACCGGGCAGGGCGGCAAAATTGAGCCCAACCTAAGCCCACGCCAAGGCTTTAGCGCGGCCCGACAAGTTCCCGCGCCGCGTTGGCTCCCGGGGCGTGAAATATGGCTTCGACGAGATAATCGTCGAGCAAAGGAAAAGTGCCGGCCGAGTTTCGAGTGCCTTGCTACTTGCCGCTACCTCATTGAGGGGCGGCGACGCAGATCGCGACCAGCGGCACGTTGGCGGCGTTAGCCTCAACGCCGCAGGAGATGTCGCGTTCACCGACAAATGTCGCGGGATTGCGCGAAGGCCCGCAATAGGCGCTGACCAGGATTTCGTCGCCGCGGCAGGACGCCTTGCAGCCGCCGCCGCTCAGGCAATCTTTGCGGATGACCCGGACGGTCGGGCTGGGCGGCCCCTGTTCGCCCTGCGGTCCCGGAGGACCGGGCGGCCCGACCGGCCCGGTCGGACCGGCAGCGCCGGTATCGCCTTTCGGGCCCTGCGGACCGGGCGGACCCGCATCGCCTTTCGGCCCTTGCCCACAACCGGCAAGCAACGCGATTAACGCCGCGGCGACGATCAAACGCGCTGTGCGCATATTTGGACCCTTGTGCTTGGACGGCGCCGAACGCGCCCTATGTAAATGTGCGGGAAGTCATCGGTATGAGAATAACAAACTCCACCTGCCGTTCCAGTTTCGCGGGCGGACAAGTGGTGGAAATGTAGCTCCTTGCCGGCGAAATACGATATAGGAGCGGGGTCCAAATGGGACGTCGGTTGAATTTCAGGTTGCCGAAAAAACTTCGATGAATTGGATCTCAAACGTAGTGCGGCCGAAAATCCGCGGCATGCTCCGGCGCGAGGTGCCGGAGAATCTCTGGATCAAATGTCCGGAGACCGGTCAGCTGGTTTTCTACAAGGACGTCGAGGCCAATCAATTCGTCATTCCCGGCTCGAACTACCACATGCGCATGTCGGCGCCGGCGCGACTCAAGTCCATGTTCGACAACGAGACCTGGATCGACATCCAGCTCCCGGAAGTGCCGGTCGATCCGCTGCGCTTCCGCGACGAGCGGCGCTACGTCGATCGGCTCAAGGATGCGCGCGCCAAGACCGGACTCCATGACGCGGTGAAATTGGGTTACGGCCGGCTCGACGGTCTGGCGATGGTGATCGCCGTGCAGGACTTCGACTTCATGGGCGGTTCGCTCGGCATGGCGGCGGGCAATGCCGTCATCAAAGGCCTCGACACCGCGGTGGAAAAGGCCTGTCCGTTCGTGCTGTTTGCCGCCTCGGGCGGCGCGCGCATGCAGGAGGGCATTCTCTCACTGATGCAAATGCCGCGCACCACCATCGCCGTGCAGAGGCTGCGGGATACTCGAAAGCCTTATATCGTCGTCCTCACCAATCCGACCACCGGCGGCGTCACCGCTTCTTACGCGATGCTCGGTGACGTTCACATTGCCGAGCCCGGTGCGTTGATCGGCTTTGCCGGTCCGCGGGTCATCGAACAAACCATCCGCGAGAAATTGCCTGACGGCTTTCAAAAGGCGGAATATCTCCGCGACCACGGCATGGTCGATATGGTGATCCCCCGTCACGCTTTGCGCTCGACCATTGCGCGGCTTTGTCGGGTTTTGCTGAAGGCGCCCGCACACGCAGCGGCACCGAGCCTCAGCTTGCCGGCTCCGGCGTGAACACCGCGCGTTCGGCGAAAGCCGCGCTGGCTGATCTGCAGACGCGGCTGCTGGCGCTTCATCCGAAGCGAATCGACCTGTCGCTCGGTCGCATTGAACGGGTGCTGGCGGCGCTCGGCCATCCCGAGCGGCATTTGCCGCCGGTGATCCATGTCGCCGGTACCAACGGCAAGGGCTCGACCATCGCATTCATGCGCGCCATCCTCGAAGCGGCGCGGCAGCGCGTGCATGTCTATACCTCGCCGAATTTGGTCCGTCTCAACGAGCGTTTCCGCATTGGCGACACCGGCGGCGGCAAGCTCGTTGCGGACGAGGAACTTTCTGCCGCGCTTGCCGAATGCGAAAGCGCTAACGGCGAACATCCGATCACGGTATTTGAAATCGAGACGGCGGCGGCCTTTCTTCTGTTCTCGCGCCATCCGGCCGATGTGCTGTTGCTCGAGGTCGGGCTCGGCGGACGCCTCGACGCCACCAATGTCGTCGAGCGTCCGCTGGCGAGCGCGATTACGCGCGTGTCGCTCGACCACCGCGACTTTCTCGGTGACACGATTGCCGAGATCGCCGCCGAGAAGGCCGGCATTCTCAAAGCCGGCGTGCCGGCGGCGGTAGTCTCGCAGGCGCGTGAGGCCCTTGCCGTCATTGAGCGGCAGGCCGCGCGCGTCAAGGCGCCGCTCGTCATTGCCGGCGAGCACTGGACGGCGACCGAGGAACGCGGCCGGTTGGTTTATCAGGACAGCGACGGACTGCTCGACCTGCCGGCGCCGAAACTTTACGGCCGCCATCAATTCGAGAATGCCGGTCTCGCGATTGCGGCGCTCCGCGCCGCCGGGTTGAAAATTCCGGCGCCGGCGTTCGAGGCCGGCATGGTCTCCGTAGAATGGCCGGCCCGCATGCAGCGTTTGTCGAGCGGCCCGCTCGCCGCGGCGCTGCCGCCCGAAAGCGAGCTCTGGCTCGACGGCGGCCACAATGCCGATGGCGGCCGCGCTGTAGCCGCCGCGTTGGCGGATCTCGAGGAGCGCGTTTCGCGGCCGGTGGTGATGATTGTCGGCATGCTCTCGAGCAAGGACGGCGAAGGTTTTTTGCGGAATTTTACCGGCCTGGCGCGTCACGTCATCACCGTGCCGATCAGGAATGACAAGGCGGTGCCCGCGGCGGAACTTGCCGAGATCGCCCGCGGCATCGGCATTCCGGCGCTGGCGCGCGACGAGATCGGCAGCGCACTTGCCGCCGCTGCCGATCTCGGACTCGTGCCGGCGCCGCGTGTCATGATCACCGGCTCGCTTTATCTCGCGGGCGAAGTCTTGGCGTTAAATGGCACGCCGCCGGAATAGCAGCAGCATTTGCGATGACGCTCCCGACTAAAACTTTTGCCGTCCGGCTGTTCGAGTATGGCGGCCCGGAGAAACTGATCTGTGGCGAATACGACCTGCCGCCGCTCGGGGAGCGCGACGTGCTGATCAAGAATTTCGCCGGCTCGGTGTCGCGCTGGGACGTCAAATATCGGGCCGGCGATCTCGCCCGCTATCAGCTTCCCGGGCGCGCGCCATTTCCGCTGCCGCAGCAATTGGGCCGCGAAGCGGCCGGGGAAGTCGTCGCCGTCGGCGCGGCAGTCGCAAAGTTTGCTCCCGGCGATCGCGTCATCGGTGTCACCCATCCGGAGGATCCCGATGGCGTCGAAACCGCGCGCGGGCTTGGCAACCTGTCGCGCAATCTCGCGATTCCCGGCCATCAGGCGTTCGGGTCTTACGCGCAATATCTGGTGCGCGACGAGCGCATGTGGTTGCCGCTGCCTGACGGGATCGATTATGAGCAGGCCGGCGTGGCGCTGTGGCCGTTCTCGTCGTCGCACCGCGTGGTCCACGACCGCTTGCGAGTGCGGCTCGGCGACACCGTGCTGATTGCCGGCGCCTCCGGCGGCATGGGCCAGGCGACGCTGCAGCTATGCAAGCTCGCCGGTGCGCGGGTGATCGCGGCGACCCGCTACGCGGGCAAGGCGGCGGTGTTGCGCGAACTCGGCGCCGACGCAGCCGTCGTCACGGCGGACGCCGAACGGGCTCGCGGCGAAGTGCTGGCCTTGAGCGGCGGCGAGGGCGTCGATCACGCCGTCGATTATACCGGTAGTCCCGATATGCTGCGGCTGCTCGGCAGCGTGATGGGGCTTGGCGGCAGCCTCGTGGTCACGAGCGAACAGGGCCGCGAGCCGATGCCATTCACCGCAAGCGATATGATCCGGCTGGAACTCAACCTGCTCGGCATTCGCGGCGCACGCATGAACGACATGCTGGCGGTGTTGAAGCTGCTTCGCGAGCGCCGCATCAGCACCCGGATCGCCGCCCGCTTTCCGCTGGCGCGCGTCGGCGAAGCCCACGATCTACTGGCGCGCTCGAGCGATCTCGTCGGCCGCATTGTCGTCCTGCCGTGGGGTTAGCCGGCGCTTGCATTGAAATGCGCCCGGCTCACCGTTTGACGATATTTTGCATCTCGCTCTGCCGGCCGTCGAGATAAAGCCGCAGGTTTGCCGCGATCAGCGGCATGATCAAATCCTCGTAGTCGGAAGTGTAGCCGCCGAGATGTGGGGTGATGAAAACGTTCGGCAGCGCCCATAACGGGTTCGCGGGCGGCAACGGTTCGGTCTGAAAGACGTCGAGCCCGGCGCCGGCGATGCGGCGCTGCTGTAACGCCTCGATCAAGGCGGCTTCGTCGGTCGTCTGTCCACGGCCGGCGTTGATGTAATAGGCCGAAGGTTTCATGGCGGCGAAAAGTTTGCCGTCGAAAACGAGCGCATTCTCCGCCGTTGCCGGCAGGACGTTGATCAAAAAGTTGGCGCGCGCGGCCGCCGCATTTAATTGCGCCAAAGGCAGCATGTCGTCGAAACCTTCGACTTGGCGCGGCGTGCGCGTCACGCCGATGACGCGCATGCCGAAGGCTTTCAGGAGCTGCCCGATGGCAATGCCGACGACACCGATCCCGACGACAACCGCGGTCCGGCCGTACAATAAACTGTAGAACCGGCGTTCCCAGAAGTGCGCCTTGTTGTCCTCGACCAGCCGCGCGACGTTGCGGCTCACGCCCTGCATCAGATAAAGCACGGTTTCGCGCATCGGTGCGCCATGGACGCCGCGGCCGCTGGTCAAGATAACAGCGGGGCTGAGGTCCGGTCGGCGCAGCAAGTGGTCGACGCCCGTCGCCAGGCATTGCAACCATCTCAGTCCGGTCGCCGGCCGGAAGAAATCTTGCGGCAATCCCATGGCAAAGCCGATCAAGACCTCGACGTCGGAGAGGTCTTGCGGCAGCGTCTTGCCATCGCGATCAGCCACGATTTGCAGCGCCGGGAATTCCGTCTGCAGCCGCTCGCGATAGATATCCGCGTTTTGGTCGATAACCAGGATTTTGTTCATGCCGCGTAAGGGATACGGCGAACGGCGATCAATGCAAGTAGGGGCCGAAAATTATTTGATGAAAGTGCCGCTGCGCAGCTCGCCGACCGCCTGGCGCGACTCGAGAAGCGGCGCTTCAAGCAGAGCTTTTCCGATTTGTCGGATTAAGCGAGGCGAAAGGTCCAATGTCTATAAGATTCGGTCTGCGCGGTTCGTTGCAAAGACCATCGACGGGCCGTGCCGACGGGACGCAAAACATGAGTAACATAGTTGGCAGATCGGCAGGGTGGGGTGCAATTTTTGGCGCCATTGCCGCCTTCGCGAGCGGATCGTGCGCCGCAATCTCCTGGTCCACGGCGAGGACTGGACATGCCGGTGATTTCGCAGCGTTGATGATCTTGTGGGTGCCGCCGGTGGTAATTATGGGTGCTGGTGCCGCAGCGGTTTTATTTGCTGTGGTGGCAGTGATTGTGGGTTTCAGCTCGGGACGGATCGAAGCATCGCCCGTCAGCTATGCCGTCCTGGGCAGTCTGCTGTCGCTGGGAATAGTCATTCTGCCATTCGCTTCGTGGGTAGCGGGTGGTCTGCACCGAGCGTTGCAGGGAGCGCAAGGAGTCTATTTGCTGTTGCCTACCGCTCTCCTACCGGTGGCAATCGCCGGCCTTCTCACCGGGTGGATGGTGCGGCCGGGGAGAAACTAGATCAGCAATGGTCTCAGGGTGCCAACAGCCGTAGCAACGCGATCCTCAACGCGCACCGACTTTGGCCGAGCTTATTTAATAAACGTGCCGCCGCGCAGTTCGGCGACCGCTTGCCGCAACTCGGCCTGGGTGTTCATGACAATCGGGCCGTACCACGCCACCGGTTCCTCGATCGGCTTGCCCGACACCAGCAAAAAGCGGATGCCCTGGTCGCCGGCTTGCACCGTGACCTCGTCGCCGGAATCGAAAACGACAAGCGAACGATCGCCGGTCTGTTCGCGGACCAAAATCTCGTTGGCGCCGTCGCTCTTCTCGGTCAGGACGCCGAAGGGTTGCGAGCTGCCGCGGAAATTGCCGGAGCCTTCGAACACATAAGCGAAGGCGTGGCGTTCGAGTTCGACGGGGAGAGTTTTGCGCTTTCCTGGCGGCACTGTGATGTCGAGATAGCGCGGATCGGCGGCGACGCCTTCGACCGGGCCGCGCTTGCCCCAGAAATCGCCGCAAACAACGCGCACGCGGGTGCCATCGTCATCGACGATTTCCGGAATTTCGCCGGCCTTGATGTCCTGATAGCGCGGCGCGGTCATTTTCAGCGATGACGGCAGATTGGCCCAAAGCTGGAAGCCGTGCATGCGGCCTTTGGCGTCTCCTTGCGGCATTTCCTGATGCATGATGCCCCGCCCGGCGGTCATCCATTGCACGTCGCCGGCGTCGAGATTGCCGCGATTGCCGAGGCTGTCGCCGTGCTCGACGGTCCCCGCCAGCACGTAGGTGATGGTCTCAATGCCGCGATGCGGATGCCAGGGAAAGCCGGCGCGATACTCTTCCGGCCGATCGTTGCGGAAATCGTCGAGCAGCAGAAACGGATCGAATTCAGCGGTGTCGCCGAAGCCGAAAGCGCGGCGCAGATGGACGCCGGCGCCCTCGATGGTCGGTTTCGATGCGACAATGCGTTTGACGGGCCGGATGGACATGGTCGAACCTCTCGGTAAACCCCTTGACCTAACTGCACAAATCCCTGCCGACCCAGATGGCGGCACGGCCGGCCAAAACAAGAAGGCACACAACTGATACTGAAACGTCGAGGGATACTAAAAGCTCATGGCGTGATACGCGGTTCGCGGCTCAACTTCTCCGGGATGGTGTCGTTGAACTTCCGGTAGTCGAGCAGGAAACGGCCTTGCGGTGAAATGCTGGTGATGTCGACGTAGCGGTGGTGCCAGCGCACGTCGCGCGACGCATAGATATGCCGGGCATAAAGCTGCTGTGCCGAGCTGTCGTCGAGCCCGCCGACATTGAGCACGAAAAGCGCGTCAGCTTCGGCGAGCTCGCTCTCGGTCACGCCGTGAAGCGGGCTGTCCTTGTCGATGTAGTGAAATAGCATCCAACTCAGCACGAACATCGGGTGTTCGCTGCGTTCGAGTTTCAAATCGTAAAACCGGCGCAGCTGATCGCCTTCTTGGGTTCGCTCGGCGCGAATGAGCCACAGCCGCGCGGTAGCGCGCGAGATAGTGTTATGCCGGGCGTTGGCCGTGCGGATCATCAGCGTCGGACGCCCTTCGTGGGCGGTCACCACGGCATGCGTGGCGAACACGAAGCGCGCGCGCGGGCGCGAAAAGCGCGCGAACACCAAACCGGTCAACACCGCGAGAAAACACATGCCAGTGAAAATCTCGACCGTGGCGATGAAATGTCCGTAGTCGGTCTGCGGATGCATGTCGCCATAGCCGACCGTCGCCAGCGTCTCGATCGAAAAATAGAACAGATCGAGATAACGTTCGCCGGAGATGTTGGCGATCGGCTGATCGCCGAGCGAATAGAGCAGGGCGAAGACCACGTTCAGAGCAACAAAGATCAGCGCCGCCGAACCGAAAAACACCGGCCAGTAGACCGTCATCAAGCGATGATAGAGATCGGTCCAGAATCCCTGGTCCAGGCCAAGCGTCTCGATCTCGCGCTGGCCGAATCGCACGACATGCGATTTGTTGTTCCGATGCCTTGGTCGCGGTTTGGCCAATGCGATGCCCTAGCCGCTCCTACACTGCGGCTTTTGCCGGCGCTTTGGCCTTGAGGCGCGGATAAACCCGGCGCGCGTTGCCCTCGAAGATCTTGCGCCGGCCGGCGTCGTCGAGCCGCGGCGAGGCGTCGACGTAACGTTTGGTGTCGTCGAAGTTGAAGCCGGTTTTCGGGTCGATGCCCTTGACCGCCCCGACCATCTCCGAGGCGAACAGGATATTGTCGACCGGCACGACTTCGGCCAGCAGATTGATGCCCGGCTGATGATAGACGCAGGTGTCGAAGAAAATATTGTTCTTGATGATCTCGGTGAGTTCCGGACGCCCGTTGTTGAGCGCAAGCCCGCGGAAGCGTCCCCAATGAAACGGCACCGCGCCGCCGCCGTGCGGGATGATCAGCCGCAGGGTCGGGAAATCCTTGAATAAGTCGGACAGGATGAGTTGCATGAACGCCATGGTGTCGGCGTTCAAATAATACG
>Ga0209006_10006157_pt1 | contig 10878 bp, 9 predicted proteins | sample JacPin_JW_Ref_O2_FD_188567 | JGI IMG/M metagenome (GOLD analysis project Ga0209006, IMG submission 188567) | Forest soil microbial communities from Algoma, Ontario, Canada - Jack Pine, Ontario site 1_JW_Ref_O2 (SPAdes) (version 2) | ecosystem: Environmental > Terrestrial > Soil > Boreal... | reverse complement strand
CCCGGTACCACTCGGGAGCAGCTCGCGCCACTGCTGGAGCACCGCGGCCTGCGCGTCGGCGACGGCTTCAACCTCGCCTTCTCTCCCGAGCGTGTCGACCCCGGACGAACCGACTACACGCTGCGCAACACCCCGAAGGTGATCGGCGGGATGACGCCCGCCTGCGTCGAGCGCGCGGCCGACCTCTACGGTCGTGTGTGCGATCAGATCGTGCGCGTCTCAACGCCCGAGGCGGCCGAGATGTCGAAGCTCCTGGAGAACATCTTCCGCTCGGTCAACATCGCGCTGGTCAACGAGCTGGCGATCCTCTCCGAGCGGATGGGCATCGATATCTGGGAGGTCGTCGATGCGGCCGCCACCAAGCCCTACGGATTCATGCGTTTCGAGCCCGGACCCGGGATGGGCGGTCATTGCCTGCCGGTGGACCCCTTCTACCTGACCTGGCGCGCGCGCGAGTTTCACATGTCAACCGAGTTCATCGAGCTCGCCGGCAAGATCAACCAGCAGATGCCCTACCACTGCGTCGAGCGCATCGAGCGGGCCCTCAACGACATCGAGCTTCCGGTCAAGGGCTCGCGGATCGTGATCCTCGGCGTCAGTTACAAGGGCGGCGTCGGCGACACCCGCGAGTCGCCCGCGCTGCGGATCATCGAGATGCTCGCCGAGCGCGGCGCGGTGCTCAACTACCACGACCCGTTCGTGCCCGACCTGCCCGAGTTCGCGATGAGCAGCATCCCGTTCGAGGACGTAACCGACGCCGACGCCGTCGTGCTCGTGACCGCCCATCCCGGGGTCGATCTCGGATCGGTGGTCGCCGGCGCGCCGCTGTTCGTCGACCTCCGCGGCGCCACGCGCAAGCTCCGCGATCAGAACATCGTCCGCCTCTGAGCCCATCGCGGGGCGTGCCCACGCCACACGCCGCGCCAGCGTCCGGCGCGTAGAATCCACCCCCCACACGCCGGGCGCGTAGCTCAGTGGGAGAGCGCTCGCTTCACACGCGAGAGGTCGCTGGTTCGAGCCCAGCCGTGCCCATCGAGAAATGCTCCTGGTCCATCACGTGCGGCAGGGGCGCGCCGGCCTCGAGCATCAATCTGCTGTCACTGCTTCTACGAGAAGGGCGTGTCGTTCTCGGTGATCGTGCTTGGGACGGTCACCTGAGGGCCAAGCCAAACCCGCCGTCGACGCGCAGCACTGCTCCGGTGATGTAGGCGGCGGCGGGCGAGAGCAGGAAGTTGACGGCGCCGGCGAGCTCATCGGTCGCGCCGAAGCGCTGGAGGGGAATTTTGGCGATGACCGCCGCGCGTACCTCGCTTGGCATTGCCCGCACCTTCGGTGTCGCGATGAACCCGGGCATCACAACGTTGCACCGGATGCCCCTCGCGGCCCATTCTGCCGCGAGCGTCTTGGCCATGCCTACCAGTCCCGCCTTGGACGCGCCGTACGCGACCTGGCCCGGAATTCCGGTTTCCGCGCCAGCCGAGGAGATCAGTACAACGCGTCCGTCACCCGAAGCGGCCAGAGCTTCGAACGCGGCCTGCGCCAGGTAGAACGCGCCGTGGAGGTTCGTCTCGAGGTCCTTGCGCCAGTCCTCGTCGGAGAACCGCTCGGCGCGGTGGATTGTGTCAACCACACCGGCGTTGGCAATCACCGCGTCGCAGCCGCCAAGGCCTGCGATCGCATCGGCGACCGCCGCTCGAAGCGCCACTTGATCGCGGACGTCGAACGTCGCGGTGATCTCCGCTCCGATGACGTCTGTCACAGCCGTGCCAGGAAGGTCACACGCCGCAACATGACAATCGTTCTCGGCGAGTGACTCAACGATCGCTCGGCCGACGCCACCGACCGCGCCTGTGACGATGACTCGCCGGCCACCGGGCACGGTGCTAGCGCTCATCGACTCCACCGCCATCGCGGGCGACGCCATAGCGCGTCCAGTGACGCTCGGGAATGTCGGCCGGATCCTTATACCAGTACCAGGTGCACGGATCGCGCCCAAAATCATCCGGCGGATCGCTCGGGTACAGCGGATAGCCGATCCACCGAATCGGCAGCGACTCGTTCATAAAGGAGCAGTGGGTGCAGTACAGAGGAAACCCCTCCCGCCCATAGCTCCAGTCATGGCCAGACCGGGTGACGCCAAGCGCGCCTGGTCCCTCGTAGCGCCCCATCCGCACCAGCCGTTGACCGGACCCGCACGGGTTCATCTCGAATGTGAACTTCTCGCGGTCCTCGGTTATCCGAAAAGCGCCCGGATGCGGACCGGTGCCACTGCACGAATGCGCGCGCCATGTCGCCGCCAGCGCGTGCACGATCTGCTTGCGATCGCGGCTCGCGATCGCCTCGACGTCACGTCGCCAGCCCCGACCCTGCCCGTATACCCATGCGTCGGCCACGCCATCGTCGCCAAGCCGGTCCTGCACGAACGAGATCAGCCCACCGATCCCCTCCACCATGAGATCGTGCAGATAGCGCCACTCATGCTTCATCTCTTCACAAAGCTGACGCGCCTGGGCCACATCCCCACGATCGAGCGCCTCGATCGCGCGATCCATCGTCGGCCGCGACATCTGCTCCAGCTCGTCGTCCGAGAACCACCGCTCGTCCATCGCTCCTCCAATCATCACGCCGTCCGCCCGGATCCTACGGATCCCGTACCGCCAGAGCGGGTATCTCTTCTCGGTTTGTGGCCGTGCTGTCAGACGCTTACGCGGTATCGAAGATAAACGACGCCGTTTGCGAACCGGCGCTCGTCGAGGAGTTCGAGCTGCGCGCGGAGCCCGTCGGGCAGCGCCCGCTTGCCACCGCCGACCACAACCGGCCCGAGGAACAGCTGGCACTCGTCGACCAGGCCCAGGACGAGCGCCTGGCCGGCGAGCTCGGCACCCCCGATCGTGATGTCAGCTTTGGAGGTCTCCTTGAGCCGGCGGACCGAATCGGAGTCGAGGTCGCGCTCGATCCGGGTCCTCGCGCTGGATACCGTCTCGAGGTTCCGGGAGTACACGACCTTCTCCGCCGCACGCCAGATCTCGGCAAAGTCCCGGAACACCACCGGCTGATCGGTGCCTGTGCTCACCGTCTCCCAGAAGACCATCGTCTCGTACATCCGGCGACCGTAAAGATAGGTGCCGATCGGCCGCTCGAGATCGTTGACGAAAGCGTGCACCTCGCCGTCGGGCGCGGCCCAATCGAAGTTGCCCTCCTTGTCCTCGACGTACCCGTCGAGCGAGGCGATCGCTTGATAGATCAGCTTCGGCATCGTGACTCCAATCAGTAGTAGCGGTGCGTTCGTGCGTACACGCTTAGACTGCGATCCAGAGCCGGAGTCATCGATCACGACATCGCCTGAGCATCAGAGCAAGGCGAGGCCGCGGTCTGCCGAAGCCAGGACTCAGCGCGGACGGGCTCGGTGACCTCCTTGTCGCCAAGACGAGCGCTCAGGAGGCCCTCTCCGCTATCCACCCCGTGTTGCCCCGTCGCGTGCGACGACGCGAACGTCGGCCGCGGTGGACTCGCGCAGCGCGGCTGCGAGCGGGTGCCCTGCTCGCGAGAACAGCCGCCGACGTCCCGGCAGCAAAATGATGTCGAACGCGCCGTCTGCTGCCCAGCCGGCCAGCGACGTATTACCGCCTTCGACGACGACCTCGAACACGATCGCTTCGGCTAGCGGACCCAGCAGCCGGCGGGCCTCGTCCAGCTCGCGCTGGGCGCTGTCGTGGACCGCGTCGTTGTAGTCGCGAGCGCTGACGCCGGTGCCACGCACGCGCATGTCCCTCGGCGCGACGGTTACGACAGTCAGCTGTCCATCCTGAGCCTGGATCAGTTCGCGGGCTTGATCTAGCGTCCGGGAGCCCGACGGCCCTCGCTCGTAGAGCACCAGCACGCGCGGCCCGTCGTTCACGAGTCCGCAGCCCCCGCGTACGCGCGCCCCGAGCCCATTAGGAGCTCGACTTTCGTCGCGACCGCCATCGTTGGCGTCGAGCGGTCCGCCGCGCTTGGCGTTGACCCTTGAGCTCCCGTTCCTTGACCTCGGCCTCCGCGTAGGACTCTTTGACAAGCTGCTTGCCGCCTGACCAGCCAAATACCCACGAGACGAGCACAATCGCGAACACGACGTCCCACGCGGAGATGATCAGCTGCTGCGCCAGGGAGTAGGCCGCGGCGTTGGCGCTGCTCGTGGTGCTGTCCAGGACCGCGACGTTGAACGCCTGATTGACGCCCGCGCCGCCCGGTGTCACCGACAGGAGGTTAGAGATCGAGTTGGACGCGCTGACGGCGACCACCGAGTGGAAGCTGACGGGGATCGAGTACGCGGCCATGAACACCGCGACGATCCCGAGCCGCGCCAGGTAGCTTCCGAGCTCTGGAAGCGCGACGCCGATTAAAAACCGTCGGGGCTGGCCGAGGATCGCGCCGCCGGTCATAACCTGCTCGCGGAGTTTGGTCGCCCGAGCCCAGAACAGGCGCGCCAGAACGAGCAGCAACACGACGCCGCCGAGTGCGATCACCCCGCTGGCGACCGGATGCTCGGCCAGGAACCCGAGCTTGATCGAAAGCGATCCGGCGACGGTCGCGAACAGATACACGTACGCGGCAACGTTGAACACCGAGAACGGGATCTTCTGCACGATGAACCCCGACAACACGGCCGCGAACGTCGCGCTCGCGATCAATGTCGTGAACATCAGCAACATCACCACCGAGCCGACGTTCGCTGGTAGGAAGCTATTGAGCGCGACCGCGACGGCGTAGGAGGCCAGGACCGGGCGAAACGGGAGATGCGTGTCCGGGAACGCGGCGCGAAGAATCGTCAGCCAGGCCAGCGCCACGAAAACTGTCTGCAGGGTGCTGAGCGCGATCCCGGCGCAGATCGCCGAAGCCGGTACTGCTCGCAGCTGATCAAAGAAGTCACGGATCCAGTCCGAAACCGGGACCCCGAGCTGATCGAGGATGAACAGAACAAACGCGACTCCCGCAAGCCACGCGACGATCCGCAGAACGCGGACCGGAACTGGCTTGGTGATGTCGCTATGAGCCGGAGTCGCGTCCACGCGCACATCATTCCGGCCGGCGAGGTCAAGGTGGCCGTAACCACGCGTGCCCGACCGGGCGGAGCGCTCGCGCCGCGGGGTCTACGATCTCGGGGCCCGTTCCGATGAGTGCCCCAACCCCACCCACTCCAGACAGCGAGCCCTGGCCCGCCGAGTACGTATCGAGCAACGGCGCGACATCAGCTCTCGTCAACGAGCGCGCGCGCCGCCTCGTCGTCCTGGGCTACATCACCGCGGTCGCACTGCCGCCGATCGGCCTGATCCTTGGGATCGTGCTGGCGACCCGTCCAGCGAAGGCGAGTTCCAAGCACTGGATGTGGATCATCGTCGTCAGCATCATCGGTGCCGTCCTGTGGGCCCTGGTGTTCGCGTCAGGGGCCCTGACGAGCCCGAACAACGACCTCACCTGACGGACGCCAACGCCGACCTCCGCCGGACGTCGCGTCGCCGCCCGGTCCGCGCGGTCCGGGACTTGCGCCCCAGCGCAGCCGGTGAGCAGAGCAGCAGCGGAGGCGTGCTTGCTTCGGGCACGCTGACGCGCGAGGATTGGGCTTGGACTGATTGCCGATTTGGCGGATATGCCAGGTGGCAGATGTATGTCGTGGGCGTCGCGCGTAGGTTGGGTGCATGGCATGGGCCAGGCGCAGCTCGAGCTGCGCTCGGTCGCGTGGTCCGATGCGCTCGACTTGCGTGTACGGATCGCCCTGCACACCGCCGATGCGCAGCTGCGCGACGAGGGCAACAAGCTCCCACGCCGTCCTCGCTGCGAGCTTATGCCCTCTGGGGAGGCGGCTTGATGGCGGGGTCGTAGGTCCGGATTATGTGTCAGCGCTCGTTTTCGGCGCATCTGAGGGGCTGCGCCGGGAGTGCTCGGCGCCCCCGGACGTTCACGCCTGCCTCCCGGCGCGGGGCTGTCATCCCGTGACGGCCGCGTGTTCCATGCTCGGGGAGTACTCGCCGGTCCGCGCGGCTGAGTTCATCTTCGCGCGGTGGTAGTAGGCGCGCTGGCCGGCATCGAGGTTCTCGGGCTTACCGACCCAGGCTTTCAGCGCGGGCGCCTGGAGCGCGCGGCCGTAGGAGAACGACAGCTCCCACGGATGCGGGCCGCGCGCGTTCATCGCGTTCAGATTCGAGGTCGCGTCTTGGTCAGACTGGCCGCCGGACAAAAAGACGATCCCCGGCACGGCCGCCGGTACGTGCTTGTAAAGGCACTTCAACGTCACCTCTGCCACCTCGTCCTCGCCCGCTCGCTCAGACGCCTCATACCCCGACAAGACCATGTTCGGTTTCAGCAGCGTGCCGACGACGTCGACACGCTGGTCAAACAGCTCCCTGTAGACCGCATCGAGCACGAGCGCCGTCACATGCTCGCTGCGCTCGATCGTATGGGTGCCATCCTGGAGCACCTCCGGCTCGACGATCGGGACCAGCCCCACCTCCTGGCAAAGCGCGGCGTAGCGCGCCAGCGCGTGCGCATTGGTCCAGATGCAGTACTCGCTTGGCAGCCGATCGCCGATCGAGTACGTCGCGCGCCACTTCGCAAACCGCGCGCCCAGGCCGCGGTACTCCCCCAAACGCGCGCGCAGTCCATCGAGGCCCTCGGTGATCGTCTCGCCGTCGGTCAGCGCCAGCGGCTTAGCCCCTTCGTCGACCTTGATCCCAGGGATGATCCCCTTCGACGCGAGCAGCTCCGCAAACGGTGTGCCGTCGCCGGCCGACTGGCGGATCGTCTCGTCGAACAAGATCACGCCGCTGATGTAATCCTCGACGCCCCGGGTGGTGAACAGCATCTCGCGATACGAGCGGCGATGCTCCTCAGTGGACTCCACCCCGATCGTGTCAAACCGCTTCTTGATCGTCGCGCCACTCTCGTCGGCAGCGAGGATCCCCTTACCAGCACAAACCAGGGCCTTCGCGGTCTCATGCAGCTCACCGGTAGCCATCGATCTGCCTCCCTTTTCCGGAATCGACTGCCACCCATTATTCCCCGCCACGCCGTGATCGGTAAGAGCCGATCCGCGGCGGCTGCCGTCCTTGAGCAGCAATCCCTTCCTCAGGCGACCCAGACGCGGTCCGCGATCAGACGTCCTGAGCAGTCAAGCCGACCCGCGTGCGACTCTCGCCGGAGCCAGGGCGAGGCTCGACCGCTGGGGCCGTACACGCGTCCGGTTCGCCTCCAGCACGCCGGAAAGCGTGGGGGTCATCGAGGCGTGGCGAGCCGCGAGGTGCGCTCGAGTAGGCGCCCAGTAACGCAGCCGAGGTACGCGATACGTTCGTCCGGGGCGAAGATGCCGCGAACCGGTCGAGGCCGCCGCTTGGCCAAGGAACCCTCGAGCTGGCGTGCGATGCTGCGACCATCGTCGCCAAGGTTGGAGTTCGCTCTGGCCTCCAGTTCGCTCTGGCCTCCAGCTCTCCTGGCCTGTCTGTCGGGTCGCTGTAGACGCGGCCGGACCCGGCCGTGACAGGCAGAGGAGGACACCTCCACCGTCAACGCTCGACCTTGGTTGTGCCGCGATCGTTGTAACTCTAGGTGGTTCTCTAGGGGGTTCCCTAGGGCGATCTCGTGGCTTTCCTGCGATGCTCGCGATCCGCACCCGGCAGGCAAAAGGGGCCATCGTCGGAGCCGGGGTTCGCCGGCACCAAGCCAAAGAGTGAGAAGAGGCGATTATGGACCGTAGAGAGTTTCTGCAGAAGAGCGGCGCGGTCATGGCTGGCGGCTTGCTGGCCGAACTCGGGATCCTTGAAGAAGCCGCGGGCGCGGCAAGGAACACGAACAGCCGACCGAACATCGTGTTGATCCTCGTCGACGAAATGCGCTTCCCGAGCGTGTTCCCGGCGGGTGTGAACACGCCGGCGGAGTTCCTGCGTCGCTACATGCCGAACCTGTATCACCTGTGGCAGCGCGGCGTGAAGTTCGAGAGCTACTACAGCGCGGGCAACGCCTGCAGCCCGGCGCGCGCGACAATTGCGACGGGCCTGTATCCACATCAGGAGTGGCTGCTCGCGACCCGGACGACGAGCGGCCCATCACTGCAGACGGGCTTCCCTACGTATGGCAGGCTGCTGCGTGAGTTCGGCTATCAGACGCCGTACTTCGGCAAATGGCACCTCTCGAATCCACCGCCGCACGGACGCACGGTCGGATATCTCGAGCGCTACGGGTTCCAAGGGATGACGAACCCCGATCCGGTCGGCACCAATGGCCAGGGGGCGATGGACGACATCACCGTGATCGCCCGTCCCGCGGCGCGGTGGCTCTCCGAGAAGGCAAGCAAAGCGGCCCCGTTCTGCATCACCGTCAGCTTCGTCAATCCGCATGACAAGCAATTCTTCTGGGCCGGCTCCGAGGGTGGTCATTACGAGAGGCTGTTCGCACGCCAGTCGCTGAAGCCGTTCGTCTCTGACTACCAGACGGTTCCGAGCGAGGCGAACCCGCCGCCGTTGGGGTTCCCGACTCTCCCGCCGAACTGGGAGAGCTACGCGGATCTGGCGGCGAACGGAAAGCCGAACAGCCAGCAGGTGTGGCGTTCTCTCCAAGAGGCAGTATGGGGCGGAGCATCTGATGATCCGAGCGCCACGACGTTCTCCATCCAGCCGTCGCCGATCGCGCCGAGGACCTACGGGGTGGGCATCCCACCCCACAGCTACTGGCAGCGCGGGCTGGACATGTACACGCTCGTGCAGCAGATGGTCGATCAGGCGATCGGCGAGGTGGTCGCCGCAATCCCAAAGTCGGTGCTGGCCAACACGGTGATCGTGTTCGCTTCCGACCACGGCGAATATGCCGGCGCACACGGTGTGCTATCTGGCAAGTCAGGGACGGCTTATGAGGAAGCAATCCACGTTCCGCTCATCGTGACCGACGTGACCCACCGGTTTGCCCGGCAGGTCGATAAGCCCCGCAGGCAGCTGGTGTCGAGCGTCGATCTGGCGCCGATGTTGGTCACGCTCGGAAACCGTGGCAGCGTTTCCTGGCGCCGGGGCAAGCTGCGTCGGATCTATGGCGAGCGCCTCAACCTCGTCGAGCTGCTCGGTAATCCCAGGGCGGCCGGGCGCGATCACATTCTGTTCTCCACCGACGAGATCATCCCGATCGTATTCAACTACCTCCACGCGCCAACACACGTGCTCGCCGTCCGTACGCACGAAGCCAAGCTCGTCACCTACACACACTGGCACCCGGGCACCACGCGTCCGATTCCTGGCTCGCTGCAGCTCGAGTACTACGACTATGCGACACCGAAGGGGCGGGCCGAGACGCAAAGCGACCCCCACGATCCACGTGCGAAGGCGATGGCGCTCAAGCTGTTCACGCAGTACGTGCCGCAACAGATGGAGGCCCCGCTCCCGCCCCCCCTCAAGCGGACGGTCGCGAGGGCTCGATCAAGCTACACCAGATTCGAGGCACAGTTCAATGTGCTGAACCTGATCAAGCTCGTGCAGGATGGCAAGCTCGGGACGTTGCTCGGGTACGGCAACGGACCGTTCTGAAAGGCGCGCCGCTCCCTTCGCCTCCAACATTTTGCGCTGTGGGACCGGTGCGCAACGTGCACGCCAAGTCCATTCACAACGGCTTGGTGATCCGCACGAATCCAGGCGCGGGCACGTGCGCCAACGGCGAGAAGATCGGGTTCGCGGTCTCCTCCGGACCGCGCAGAAAGCACGACAAGTAAGCAAGCCGGCGCGCCGCGCCCCTGGAGGGTGCGGTCTCGATTTCGCTGACTTCTCTGACGCCGACTGCCCACTGATCCGGGGCCCCGCTTCCGCCGCGTCCACGAACAGGCGGCCCGTCGCGCGCCGATCGAGGCCGCCGCCAGGCTGCTGCTCGAGGTCGGCGGCCAGCTGAAGCAGAAGCGGCGACGTGCACCCACGCGGGCGCTCAGGGGATCTCGCGAACCATGATCAGGTTCGTCGCTCCGGTGGTTCCCGTCCGCTGCCCAGCGGTGATCACAACTCGCGTCCCGGCCGCGAGGCTGGCGAACTCCTTAGCGGTCATTAGCGCGCGGTCGACCAGGTCATCCACAGTGCCAGTAACGTCCATCGTCTGCGGGTAGACGCCCCATTCGAGCGCGAGTTGATTCGCGACAGCCTGAGTGTCAGGAAGCGCGATGATCGGGCGCCGAGAACGGTATTTGGCGCACGCGCGGGGCGAACCCCCGCCTGATGTCGGCACCAGCAGCGCGGCCGCGTCCAACTCATCCGCGAGTTCCACGGCGGCGTGCATCACCGCGGCAGCGGGCGTGTCCCGTATCTCCCGAGCCCGGCCCAGGATTTCGAGTACTTCCTCGGCAGCTTCAGCGATCTGCGACATCGACCGCACTGCCTCGACCGCATAGTCGCCCACGCTCGTCTCCGCAGAGAGCATCACCGCGGAGGTCCCGTCGATAACCGCGTTCGCGACGTCGGTCGCCTCCGCCCGCGTCGGCTCCGGGGCATGGATCATCGACTCAAGCATCTGGGTGGCCGTGATAACGAGCTTTCCGCCCTGCGTAGCGCGATAGATCGTGTCCTTTTGCATCAGCGGAACACGAGCCACCCCGGCCTCAACGCCGTAATCACCGCGAGCCACCATCACGCCGTCGGCGACGGCGAGGATCTCGTCGAGGTTCTCGTACGCCTCGATCTTCTCGATCTTCGCGATCGTCCGCGCACCCGACGCGTGCGCGTCCAAGAGCGAACGAAGTTGTTCGATGTCGGCCGCCGAGCGGACGAACGACAACGCGACGTGATCGACGCCGAGCTCCACAGCGACCGCTAAGTCCTGCAAGTCCTTTGTCGTGATCGCCGGCAGCTCGGGTCGGGCGTACGTGACATTGATCCCCTTGCGCGG
>Ga0209006_10006156_pt1 | contig 10879 bp, 12 predicted proteins | sample JacPin_JW_Ref_O2_FD_188567 | JGI IMG/M metagenome (GOLD analysis project Ga0209006, IMG submission 188567) | Forest soil microbial communities from Algoma, Ontario, Canada - Jack Pine, Ontario site 1_JW_Ref_O2 (SPAdes) (version 2) | ecosystem: Environmental > Terrestrial > Soil > Boreal... | reverse complement strand
GCGCCAGTCCCGGCAAATCCACGCTAACGCGAAACTGCGGATCGTGATGCGGACCGGTGCGTTCGATCTCGCGGTACACCGGCGTCGGCAGGCCCTTGCCCTGTGCCCATTCCTGCAGCACCGTCTTGGGGTCGCGCAGCGGCCGCCGCGGCTTGCGCATCCGCTCCGTCCAGTTGCGCTCGACGAACTGCGCCGCCACCGCATAGCCGCCGTCGAGAAACACCGACCCGATCACCGCCTCGCAGATATCGCCGAGCACGGATTTGCGCAGCCGCGCACTGGCGCTGGCGCCGACCTGGCCGAGCTTGATGTCGTCGAATAGTCCGAGCGACTTCGCCACGTCGGCGCAGCTCTCCTTGCGCACGAGATCGGCGAGCCGCTTCGACAGTTCGCCTTCGTCGGCGTTGGGGAAGGCGCGATACAGCATGTCGGAGACAACCAGTCCGAGCACGTGATCGCCGAGAAACTCCAGGCGCTGGTAGCTGTCGCCGCGCTTGCGCGCGGATTTCAGCGCCGAGACGTGGGTGATGGCGGTGGTCAGCAGTGCGGGATCGGCGAATTTGTGCCCGATCCGCGCTTCCAGCGCGACGGTGGCGGCCTTGGCGCTGATCTTCCTGCTTTTCTTCTTCGCCGGCACGGCTTCGCAGCCGGCGTCAGGCGGAGAGCTTGCTTCGCCCGGTGGCGGCGTGGCCAGGAGATCCGGTGTTTCGTCGTTCATCGCACGATTGAGAATATGCGATTCCAGCGTACCGCGGTGGGCCAGCGCCAGAACATCCAGGCGTGTTCGCCCTCGGCAATGGAGAAGAAAATCATCTGCGCCCGGCCGACGATATTCTCGAACGGCACATAGCCGACCGCACTGAGCACGCGGCTGTCGGTCGAGTTGTCGCGGTTGTCGCCCATCATGAAGAAATTGCCGGCCGGCACCTGGTATTCGATGGTGTTGTCGTAATAGCCGTTGTCCTGGCAATCGAGCGATTCATAGCTGACGCCGTTCGGCAGCGTTTCCTTCCATCGCTTGACCCGCCCAAAGGCCTCCGAGGAGCCGCAGGGATCCTCGCCGATGAAGTCGGGCAGGCGTTCGCGCTGCACCGGCTTGTCGTTGATGTAGAGCAGACCGTCCTTCATCTGGATGCGGTCGCCGGGCAGCCCGATCACGCGCTTGATGTAGTCGGTGGAATCGTCCTTCGGCAGGCGGAACACGACAATATCGCCGCGGGCCGGCTCGGAGCCGAAGATGCGCCCCGAAAACAACGGCGGCGACAGCGGTATGGAATAGTGGCTGTAGCCGTAGGAATATTTCGAGACGAACAAATAGTCGCCGACCAGCAGCGTGGCCTTCATCGATCCCGAGGGGATATTGAAGGGCTGGAACAGGAAGGTGCGGATCACCAGCGCGATCAAGAGAGCGTGGATGACGACGCGGATGGTTTCACCCAAGCCGCTCTCAGATTTTGTCCCGGATGTCACGCTCATCGCTTTCCCAATTCCCCGCCGCATAATCCCGCGCGGTGGCAGAGCACTTTCCTCACGCGAATCGCTCTCCGTTTCGCGTCAAGAAAGTGGTCCTGAATCTGATAGTGAGAGCCAATTCCGGCGCAAACCCGAATTCGCTCTGGCCTCGATACTTCCCTGCGGCGTTTTAGACCGTTGTTCGCAGCCGCGCAATCAACGGTCTCATCAAAACTTTCTAATCCATTGGTAGGTATAGGATTTTTAGTTTTGACGCCGGCTGGCGGCCGAGCCGGCCAGCGTCACGGTTTGCCCGGATGGACCGCCGAAATTATGACGAAAGCCTGCGCCAGCGGCCAGTCGTCGGTGATCGAGAGGTCGATCCGGGCCTCATATCCCTGCGGCGTCAGCGCCTCGAGCCGGGCCAGCGCCCCACCCGTCAGTTGCATGGTCGGCCGTCCGCCCGGCAGGTTCACCACCCCCATGTCGCGCCACCAGACGCCGCGCCGGATTCCGGTGCCGAGCGCCTTGGAACAGGCCTCCTTGGCGGCGAAGCGCTTGGCATAGGTCGCCACCACCATGTTCTCGTTCTTGGCGCGGCGGCCGGCCCTGGCGCGCTCGGCCTCGGTGAAAATGCGGTCGAGGAAGCGGTCGCCGTGACGCTCGATGACTTTGGCGACGCGGCGGATGTCGATCAGATCGGAGCCGATGCCGATGATCATGGTTTGCCCGCAAGGCTTTGGCGGCCGCGGTCCATCGCCGCCCGCATTGCGCTAACCGTCTCGGCAAGACCCGTGAACAGCGCCTCCCCGATCATGTAATAGCCGATGTTCAGTTCGACGATCTCAGGCAGCACAGCGATTCTCTCGGCGGTGATGTAATCGAGGCCGTGGCCGGCATGGACTTCGAGGCCGGCCGCGCGCGCCAGCCGGCCGCCTGTGACGATACGCTGCCATTCGGCTTCCGCCTTCGCCGCATGGCCGTCGACCACGGCGTCGCACCAGGCGCCGGTATGGATTTCGATCACCGGCGCGCGCAGTCTTGCGGCCATTTCGATCTGGCTCGGCTCGGCGGCGATGAACAGCGACACCCGGATGCCGGCGTCGTTCAGCCGCGCGATGAACGGCTTGAGCGTGTTGTGCTGGCCGACCACGTCGAGGCCGCCCTCGGTGGTCAGTTCCTCGCGGCGCTCGGGCACCAGGCACACCGCGTGAGGCCTGGTCGCCAGCGCAATTGCCAGCATGTCCCCGGTCGCCGCCATCTCGAAATTAAGCGGCTTGGAGATTTCCGCCTTCAGGCGCGCCATGTCGTCGTCGCGGATGTGGCGGCGGTCCTCGCGCAAATGAGCGGTGATGCCGTCGGCGCCGGCCTCGATTGCAAGCAGCGCCGCGCGCACCGGATCGGGCCGCGCGCCTCCCCTCGCATTGCGAAGCGTGGCGACGTGATCGACATTGACTCCGAGGCGCAGCGGAGGATGGGGCATTCAAGGACTCGCAAAAGAATTCAAATAGCGGTCGGGGCAATCAGGCCGTCATACGCGGGCTTGACCCGCGTATCCATCTTCTTCTGAGAAAGATGGATTGCCGGGTCAAGCCCGGCAATGACAGGCTTGGCTATCCATTGACGCGCTCGACCCGGGCGACGACGGCCTTGGCGCGCAACTGGGCGATAATAGCGCTGAGATGCTTGAGGTCATAGACCTCCAGATCGATGGTCAGCTCGGTGAAGTCGGGCGAGCGCCTGGACATGCTGATATTGTCGATATTGCCGTCATGTTCGGCGATCACGGTCGCGACCTGGGCGAGGCTGCCGGGCTCGTTGACGTTGTCGACCAGGATCCGCGCCGGAAAGCGCTGCGGCGTCGATTCGTCGACATCCCAGCGCACGTCGAGCCAGCGTTCCGGCTCCTCCTCGAAATCCTTCAGCGCCGGGGACTGGATCGGATAGATCGTGATGCCCTCGCCCGGCGAGACGATGCCGACGATCCGGTCGCCCGGCACGGCGCCGCCGTTCGGCGCGAACTTGACCGGCAGGTCGGAATTGATGCCGCGCACCGGGATCGCCGACGGGTTGCGCGAGGGATCGGGCGGCGATTTCAGCTTCAATTTGACCGCGAGGCTTTTCTTTGGCGCGCCGTAGCGCGCAACCCGCTCTTCCTTGTAGTCGGGATACATCGCGCGCGCGACGTCGGAGGCCTTCATCTCGCCGCGCCCGACCGCCGCCATGACGTCGTCGATCGAGGCGCGCGCCAGCCGCGGCAGCGCGCCCTTCAGCTTGTCGTCGGCATATTCGATCTTGGCGCGCACGAACAGCCGCTCGACGATGCGCCGGCCAAGGCCGGCATATTGATCGCGCACGGCGGTGCGGGTCGCGCGCCGGATCGCCGCCCTCGCCTTGCCGGTGACGGCCAGTGATTCCCACGCCGACGGCGGCGCCGACTGGGCTTCCGAGGTCAGCACCTCGACCTCGTCGCCGTTCTGCAGCTCCGACGACAACGGCGCGAACTTACCGTTGATCTTGCACCCGACCGCGCTGTTGCCGACGTCGGTATGCACGGCATAGGCGAAGTCGATCACATTGGCCTGGCGCGGCAACGCGATCAGCTTGCCCTTGGGCGTAAAGCAGAACACCTGATCGTGGAACAGCTCCAGCTTGGTGTGCTCCAGAAACTCTTCCGGATTTGCGCTGTCCGACAGGATCGCGATGGTGTGCCGCAGCCAGGCAAAGGCGTTGGATTCACGTTTCAGAAGGTCGGTCGGCGAACCCACGCCGTCCTTGTAGAAGGCGTGCGCGGCGATGCCGAATTCGGCGATCTGGTCCATTTCCTCGGTGCGGATCTGCAATTCGACGCGCTGGTTGCCGGGACCGATCACGGTGGTGTGGATCGAACGATAGTCGTTCTGCTTCGGCGTCGAGATGTAGTCCTTGAAACGGCCGGGCACGACGGGCCATGTGGTGTGCACGACGCCGAGCGCGCGGTAGCAGGATTCGACGTCTTTCATCACCACGCGGAATCCGAAGATATCGGACAATTGTTCGAAGCCGACCGACTTGCGCTCCATCTTGGTCCAGATCGAAAACGGCTGCTTGCGCCGGCCGTAGACATGCGCGGTCAGGCCGTTCTTCTGCAGATTCTTGGAGAGCTGGCTTTCGATCTCGCCGATCAGGTTGCGGTTGCGCTCCGCCAGCGAATCCAGCCGCTGCATCACCACCGCGTAGGCTTCCGGATCGAGCATGCGGAACGAAAGGTCTTCCAGTTCCTCCCGCATCTCCTGCATGCCCATGCGCCCGGCGAGCGGCGCATAGATGTCGAGCGTCTCCTCGGCGATGCGGCGGCGCGAAGCCGGCGGCACGAATTCCAGCGTGCGCATGTTGTGCAGGCGATCGGCGAGCTTGATCAGGAGCACGCGGACGTCGTCGGAGATCGCCAGCAGGAGCTTGCGCAGGTTCTCGGCCTGCTTGGCCTCGCGCGACACCAGCTCCAGCCGCTTCAGCTTGGTGAGGCCCTCCACCAGCGCGCCGATCTCGTGGCCGAAGGTGTTGTCGATTTCGGCGCGGGTCGCCTCGGTATCCTCGATGGTGTCGTGCAGCAGGGCCGCGACGATGGTGGCGTCGTCGAGCTTGAGGTCGGTGAGGATCGCCGCGACCTCGAGTGGATGGGAGAAATAAGGGTCGCCGGAGGCCCGGGTCTGCGCGCCATGCGCCTTCATGGCGTAGACATAGGCGCGGTTGAGCAGGTCTTCGTTGGTATCCGGGTTATAGGACCTGACGCGTTCGACCAGGTCGTATTGCCGCATCATCCGCGAACGCGGCGATTTCGCCGGCTTGACCGGCGCAGGCAAGGAAGGCGCCACGGCGACCGATTCGGTCGCGGCCTGCATCTGGGGTGGGCTGCGGCGCCAATACGCCATCGGAATCCCTAGCCTTCACGCGCGGGCCGACGCGGCCCGCTCTTCTTATTACTTGGTGCGTTGTCGGGCGAAGCGTCACCCTTGGGGGCCACGCAAACGCTCAAATCCTGCACTTCCAGGCGCAGTCTAACGCCAAACCGGCCGTCCTCCGATCAAATCAACGGCTCTCTTTTGCCGAATTCGGCCGGGCCCGGGACGAACCCCATGGTAACCACAAAAACGTCAATAAAAGCAAAGGCCCGGATCGATGTCCGGGCCCTCATCAGATTGGCGGGGATTGCGGCACCCCCAGGTTGCATATTTTACGCCTCACTCGTCCTCTTCGGGCTGCTCTTCAGGCGGCGCCAGGCCCTCGAGGCCCTTCAGCAGCTCTTCCTCGGTCATCCGCTCGACGGCCACCTCGGTGTCGTCGGCATCGACGCTGGCGCCCGCCGACCCGATCAAGGGCACCGTATCCGGCTCGGGCTCGTCCACTTCGACGAATTTCTGCAGGGAATGAACCAGTTCTTCGCGTAAATCTTCGGGAGAAATGGTCGAATCCGCAATTTCCCGCAGCGATACCACCGGGTTTTTGTCGTTATCGCGATCGATCGTGAGCTGGGAGCCCGACGAGATCATGCGGGCGCGGTGCGCCGCCAACAGGACCAGATCGAACCGGTTGTCGACCTTGTCAATGCAGTCTTCCACGGTGACACGCGCCATCGAATGTCGCTTTCCTTAAATGGGACCGAATATGTTGATTATGCCCGGTAGTTATAGGGACCAGGGCGCTTTCGCAAGACTATTTTGTGATTTGCCTTCCTATTTGGCTCTGGTAACCCCTGTTACGGGGCCAGAAGGCCGGAGCGTCCAGACTTCTGGCCGATGCCAGGTCGAGGACAAGAATTCGCTTCATTGCATCGTCAAAGTATTGGTCTTTTCGCCCTTGCCTCACCACATTGCGGTGGTGTTTGTCGGGGGTCAATTCACCGAACTTTAGGCAGCAAATCTTGTAAATGCGCGGTAAGGTTGCCGCTGCCCAAAAACTCTAACAACAACGCGAGAAACTGAATGTCCGCTTCTACCACCAACAAAATCGCGCTCTTTATCGACGGCGCCAATCTCTATGCAACCGCCAAGACACTCGGTTTCGATATCGATTATAAACGGCTGCTCAAGGAATTCCAGAGCCGCGGAACCCTGCTGCGCGCGTTCTATTACACCGCGATCATCGAGGATCAGGAATATTCCTCGATCCGTCCCCTGATCGATTGGCTCGATTACAACGGCTACACCGTCGTCACCAAGGCGACCAAGGAATTCATCGACGCCTCTGGCCGCCGCAAGGTCAAGGGCAACATGGATATCGAGCTCGCGGTCGACGCGATGGAACTCGCCGAGCATGTCGATCAGATCGTGCTGTTTTCCGGCGACGGCGATTTCCGCTCGCTGGTCGAAGCGGTGCAGCGCCGCGGGGTGCGGGTTACCGTGATCTCGACGATTTCGAGCCAGCCGCCGATGATCGCCGACGAGTTGCGGCGCCAGGCCGACGTCTTCACCGATCTGGTGGAACTGCAATCCAAGCTCGGCCGTGATCCGTCCGAGCGTCCGCCCCCGCGCGAGCCGCGCCACCACGCGCCGCAATTCCTGCAGCGCGCCACCACGATGGCGCCGAGGGGCGATGACGACGATTTCGACGAATGAGAGCGAAAAGTCGGGCGGCCAGCCGCCGCCCGCCGTCCTCCACGCCGAACCCGACCGCAATTGCCCGCTCTGTCCGAGGCTACTTGGCTTCCGCGAGGCGGCACGCGCGCGTGAACCGGACTGGTTCAATTCGCCGGTGCCGTCATTCGGCGATCCCGATGCGCGGCTATTGATTATCGGCCTCGCGCCGGGCTTGCAGGGCGCCAATCGCACCGGGCGTCCCTTCACCGGCGATTTCGCCGGCGACCTGCTCTACGCGACCCTGATCGAATACGGTTTTGCCAGGGGCGTCTATCGGGCGCGGCCCGACGATGGCTTGAGGCTGGTCGATTGCCGGATCAGCAACGCGGTGCGCTGCGTGCCGCCGCAGAACAAGCCGCTGCCTGCGGAAATCAACACCTGCCGCACATTCCTGTCGGCGACCATCGCTGGGATGCCGAACCTGCGCGCCATCGTGGCGCTCGGCCGGGTGGCGCATGAAACGGCGCTGAAGACACTCGGCCTGCGCAGCGCCACGGCGCCGTTCGCGCATGGCGCCATGCACCAGGCCGGCGCCTTGAAACTTTACGACAGCTATCACTGCTCGCGTTACAACACCAATACGCGGGTATTGACGCCGGACATGTTCCGCAGCGTGTTCGCGAAGGTGAAAGCGGATCTCGCGCAATAGCCCAGGCGCTACCGTCATCCCGAGGTGCGCTCGGCGGCGCAATTGCTCCGCTGGCTTGCGCGCCTCGAAGAATGGGCGCTTGCACCTTCGTTGGTCATCCTTCGAGGCTCGCCGAAGAGGCTCGCACCTCATGACGAGGTCCGATTTTCCTTTAGCCACTCCAGCACGTCGCCGGCATTTCGATCCGGCGGAAATACCGGATAGAACACGTGCGTGATGCGCGCGTCATCGACGATCAGCGCCAGCCGCTTTATCAATGTCAGTCCGGCCACCTCCATGGTCGGCAACTCAAGCGCGCGCGTCAGCTTCAGCTTCTCGTCCGACAGAACCGGAAACGGCAAATGCAGCCGCGAGGCCATCTCGGTCTGGTAGGCGTTGCTCTGCGTCGACAGGCCGAACACGCTCTTGGCGCCGGCGGCCTTGAGGTCCGCGAACAGGTCGCGGAACGCGCAGGTCTGCGGCGTGCAGCCGCGCGCGCCCGGAATCATGTCCCAGTCGTCGACCAGGCTGATCTTGCCGGGCTCGCCGGTTCTGGGATAGGCGAACACCACGGTGCGGCCCGGCAACGCGGACAGCGTCACCGACGTGTCGTCGGTCGCCACCAGGCTGATTGGCGGGATCGTCATGCCCTCAAGATGCGCCGCTGCGCCGTCGTCGGTCGGCGCCGGGATTTTGCTCCAGTCGACCTCGAACAGGTTTTTCTGATTCATCGTCGTCCTTCCCTCGCATCCAATACATTCAGGCCTCATCCGGGGATGAGGATCAGCAGCCTATCCCCGCGCCCGCAGCAGGCGGCCCTTCTCCCTGCTCCAGTCGCGCTTCTTCTCGCTGTCGCGCTTGTCGTGCAGCTTCTTGCCCTTGGCCACCGCCAGCAACAATTTGGCGCGGCCGCGTTCGTTGAAATAGAGTTTCAGCGGGATCAGCGTCATGCCTTCGCGCTCGACCGCGCCCATCAGCTTGTTGATCTGCTTGCGGTGCAACAGCAGCTTGCGCGGCCGCTTCGGCTCATGATTGAAGCGGTTGGCCTGCAGGTATTCCGGAATATTGGCGTTGATCAGCCAGACCTCGCCATCCTTGGTATCGGCATAGGATTCCGCGATCGTGGTCTTGCCGTTGCGGATCGACTTGACCTCGGTGCCGGTCAGCGAAATGCCGGCCTCGATGGTGTCCTCGATCGCATAATTGAAACGGGCCTTGCGATTCTCGGCGACGACCTTGATCGCGCGCTCGTTCTTGTCGGCCATAATAAAATCGTTCCAGCGAAACCGTAAGCAATAGCACTCCGTCCGCGCCCATGCACCTCAAGACTTTTTGAGCAGATCGCGGATTTCAGTCAGCAGTTCGACCTCGGGGGCCGGTTTTGGCGGCGCCGGCGCCGCTTCATCCCTGCGCTTCAGCTGGTTCATGAATCTGATGACCACGAACAGCACGAAGGCGACGATGATGAAATTCAGCGTCAGCGTGAGGAAATTGCCCCAGGCCAGCACCGCGCCCTGCTTCTTGGCATCCGCCAGATTGCTTGCCGTGACCGCTTTCGCCAGCGGCGTGAAGTAATTGGAGAAGTCGAGACCGCCCGTGATCGCGCCGACGATCGGCATGATGATGTCACCGACCAGCGAGGTCACGATGCTGCCGAAGGCCGCGCCGATGATGACGCCGACCGCGAGGTCGACCACATTGCCCTTCATGGCGAAGTCACGAAATTCCTTGAGCATTTGCGGCCCTTCTCCTCAGCTTCGCGAGCTGGAACGCCCATGGCGGCAGTATCGAAGACTTAGTTGATCAGACCGGCATGCACCATGGCATCGCGGATGACCTTGCCGGTTGGCGGCGTCACCGTCATCAGCGGCAGCCGCACTTCTTCCTCCAGCCGACCCAACAGCTTGAGGCCATGCTTGGCCCCGGCAAGGCCCGGCTCCTTGAAGATCGCATCATGCAGCGGCACCAACCGGTCTTGAATCTTCAATCCGGTGATGTAATCGCCCTTCAGCACGGCGGACATCAGATCGGCGCACAGCTTTGGCGCCACATTCGCGACAACCGAAATGCAACCGTGTCCGCCCGCCGCCATGTAGGCCAGCGCCGTCATGTCCTCGCCGGAAAGCTGGATAAAATCCGGTCCCATCGCATGGCGCTGCTGCGACACGCGCGCAAGATTGGCGGTCGCGTCCTTGACGCCGGCGATATTCTTCAACTCGAATAACCGGGTCATCGTCTCCACAGACATATCGACGACGGAGCGCGGCGGGATGTTGTAGATGATGATCGGAATGCCGATAGCATCGTTCACCGCCTTGAAGTGCTGATACATCCCTTCCTGTGTGGGCTTGTTGTAATACGGCGTCACCACCAGCACGGCGTCGGCGCCAGCCTTCTCGGCATGCACAGCCAGATCAACGGCTTCGCGCGTGGAATTCGAGCCGGCGCCGGCGATAACCGGCACGCGTCCCTTCGCCTCGTCGATGCATAACTCAACCACCCTGTGATGTTCATCATGGCTGAGGGTCGGGCTTTCTCCGGTGGTGCCGACCGGCACCAGACCGTGTGAACCCTGCTCGATTTGCCAGTTCACCAGCGCCCGGAAGGCTGCCTCATCAAGCGAGCCGTTTTTGAAGGGCGTGACCATGGCGGTGAATGAACCCCGGAAATTCGTCTTGGCTGCCATGGACTTCCTCCCACGCTTGTTGGCGGCTTTTGCCGCTACTGGAACCGGCAATCCCCGACAATTCATATCGGGTCTGGCGATGCGGCGAAAGGCCCGCCCTGGTTCGATCCCGGCCCGATCATAGCCGCGATTTTGCCGTGGTGCTGGCGCAGACATGGTCGCCATCAGCGTATTTTTGTATTTTGTCCACATATTCAATCAAATAGAGCTAGGGCTCGAGCGATTGAATGATTCGCCGTCAGGAAATACCCGTGACCTCACCCTCCCGCGCAGCCGCATTGCGGTCGGCATTGGCGACAAGCCTGGTGCTGACGGTGGGTTTATCGGCTTGGGCGGCGGATGCGTGGGCCAAGCCGAAAGTTCCATTGCCGAAGCCACGGCCGATCGCGCGCCATGTCGCGCCCAATACGGCCGCAAAAAATGCCGTGTCCGGGCCGAAGACCACCGCCAGGGATACCGCAGCGGCCGCCCCGGCTGCCGCTGTCCTGACGCCCGCGA
>Ga0209006_10006155_pt1 | contig 10879 bp, 9 predicted proteins | sample JacPin_JW_Ref_O2_FD_188567 | JGI IMG/M metagenome (GOLD analysis project Ga0209006, IMG submission 188567) | Forest soil microbial communities from Algoma, Ontario, Canada - Jack Pine, Ontario site 1_JW_Ref_O2 (SPAdes) (version 2) | ecosystem: Environmental > Terrestrial > Soil > Boreal... | reverse complement strand
TGGTGCCGCGCGGCTCGACGCCGGCGACGTCGATGAAGATTACGGGGATGCCGCCCAGGTCCCCGGGCGTTGCCCGGACGTCTGCCGGCAGGGGCTGCGCGGTGAGCATCTGCTCGAGGAGGGGGCGCTGGGCGGCGACGTCCCCGCCGAGGTCGAACGGGGCGTTGCGGAGGATCTGGTCGATCATGTCGCGCTGCTGGGCGGTCATGGCCGTTCCTTTCATCGTGGCGGGCCCCGGGGGATGCCCCGGCGGCCGGCTGGGCTGTGAGATTTACATTAGCTCTAATTTAATTAGTGTCAAGCTAGTTAGCTCTATGCTAGATTGTGCGGGTGCCTCGAGGACGGGAGACGACGTGACCGATCTGCGGCAGGTATTCGATGACCTGGTGAGGTTCGAGACGATCCTGTGGGGGGCGATCGACGCGCGGCTACGGGAGGAGTGCAGTGTTGGCATCGCGCCCCTGAACGCGATGCTCGTCATCGACGCGACACCGCTGTGCCGGGTCCAGGACATAGCCCAGGCGGTTGCGATCACCGTGGGCGGCGCCAGCCAGGCTGTCGACCGGCTCGAGTCCGCCGGTCTGGCCGCCCGCCGGGCCAACCCCTCGGACCGGCGCTCATCGATCGTGGAACTGACCCCCAAGGGCATGGAACTCCTGGGCATCGCCGCTCCCGTCTTCGACCGCGAGCTCGACCGCCTGCTGCTGGCCCCGCTGCCCGGTACCGCCCTCGCGGATCTGGCCAATGCCCTCAGCACGCTCCGCAGGTCTGCGGCTGCTCAGGAAGACAGCCCCGCGGCTGAATCCGGCGGTTGATATTTCTCCTGTCACGCCGACTGTGCGCTAGGCGTCCGCTGAGGGGTTGAGGTCTTTTGGCGCCGTTCGCGACAGCGCGATGACTCCGACGGCTAGGACCGCCATGGCCAGGGCGGCGATGGCGATCCTCGGCGGGCTGTCGGTGAAGCGCTCGTCGAACAGCCAGACACTCAAGATGATGCTGGCGATCGGATTGACGATGGCCAGAAGCGGCTGGGACACGCTCAAGGGCCCGACGTGGAGAGCGGACTGGTCGAGCAGGGTGCCGGTTATGACGGCGGCGACAAGGGCGTACACAGGCCAGCGCGTGAGCATGCCGCTAACACCGTACGAGGTGAGCGTCTCGGTGGCTGTCTTGACGAACGTTGCCGTCAGGGCCCACGCCAACCCTGCCGCCGCCGCGAACAGGGCCGTTCTGCGAGTCGGCGAACCCCGCGTTCCGAGCGCGGCCAACAGGGCTATGGCCCCGCCGAACGTTGGCAACGCGGACAGCCATTCCGCCGTCTCGGGACTGGAATGGCCGCCGGTCGGCTCGGCCGCCGCGAGGAACACCGCCAGCGCCCCGCAGACGACCAGTGCCGCGGTCCACGCTGCCCGCGCCACGTCCTGGCGGATCCACACCCGGCGCAGCACCAAGACGAAGACCAGCTCCGTGACGAGGATCGGCTGGACCACCGACAGCTGCCCGTAGTGGAGCGCGACGGCTTGGAAGGCGAAGGCGCCCGCGGCCCCGATCCAGCCGAGCAGCCACGGCGGCTGCCGGAACAGGTAGGCGACCAGGCGCCAGCCCTTCTCCCCCTTCGGCGCGCCGACACTCGCCGAATGCTGTGTCATCAGGTTGACCGCGCTGGACAAGGCGGCGGCCAGGGCAAACGCCACGGTGAGGGTCATGCCTGTGTACCCATGTCCCCCTATCTGCGACCGGCCAGGTGCCACCCGGAGCGGTGCCTCCCCGGCGCAACGGCCGACTCCTCGCCGCCTGCGCCTAACACTTTCGTTCTGCCCGTCCCGACCGCATCACCCCTACTGGGTGACGGCTGCACGGGGCGCCTCCGGCTACTCATTCTTGTCGTGGGCGCGACGTGACGCGGGATAGCCGCCATCGGCTTACATGAAGGATTCGCGGGTCCACGTCGTCCACCTCGGACCGCACGGCCGGGCTCTTCGGCACATGGAGCATCCGCCCCATCCGGAGGCATCCACCTCTTGTCTGGGTCTTTGTTAGCAGGAGGCGAGCCTCAGGCGGTCAACTCGGCAGTCGTTGCGGTCCCGACCGATGGGGGTAAGGCGATCGTGTGTGCCGGGTCGGCCGGATCTGCATGCGGCCGGTTCCGGGCGGCTTCAGGCTCCGGGGCGCTGCCTGGGCTGATGTGCTGGCGACGCCATTCGCGGCTGGACTTGTCCGGCCGCCCGACGTTCACGACCTGGACGGGCAGGTCGCCGGCCGCGCGGAGCACCTGTTCCGTCACCGTGGACCCGTTCAGCAGGCGCGACAAGCGCCACCGGTGGCGTGACCCGATCACGAGCTGACAGGCGCCGGCCTCGCGAGCGGCCTCGATCAGTCCCGAGGCGGGGTCGCCAGACCTGACTTCAAGCAAGGTCCCGCCCAGTTCGCCAAGCAGCCTGCGGTCCTTCTCGAGCCGCTCCGTCGCCGGGTCGAGGTTGTCCAACGCGCGGACGTGCACTGCCTGGAGCCTGGCGTCGGAAAGCCCCGCGAGGTTGGCGGCGTAGCGGATGAGCCACTCGTCGGCGGGCGACCCCTGCAGCCCGACCATGATGACCGAGGCCCGAACCATTTCCCTGATGCCGTGGGCGGCGGCGTACGCCGTGACGGCGTCGGGAACGGAGTCATCGAGCCACAGCCGCGCAAGCTCCCGCAGGGCGGCGAGATTCGCGAAGCGGAAATAGTTCAATAGTGCCGTATCCACCTGCTCCCCGGGGACGACGAGGCCCTGGGCCAGCCGGTGCCGCAGCGCCGCCGGGGTAAGGTCCACGAGCTTGACCTCGCCGGACCGCACGAACGCGTCCGGTACCGGCTCGGCCGGGCGCACGCCGGTGATCCGGGAGACAGCCTGGCCCAGCGATTCGATGTTGGCGACGTTGAGGGTGGTATAGACGTCGATGCCGCTTGCCAGTAGCTCGTCGATGTCCTGCCAGCGCTTGGCGTGACGATCGCCGGGGAGGTTCGCGTGGGCGAACTCGTCCACCACGGCCAGCTGCGGACGTCGGCCGAGAACCGCCCTGACGTCCAGTTCAGCGAAGCTCGCATCCCGGTAGGCGACCGTGCGCGCAGGGACGACTTCGAGGTCGTCGAGCTGAGCAGCGGTCCCGGGCCGCCCGTGCCGCTCCCACTGGGCCACGACGGTGTCGACACCGGCGCGCCGCCGGTCGCGCGCGTCCCGCAGCATCGCGTAGGTCTTGCCCACTCCAGGGGCGATCCCAAGGTAGGTGCGCAGCTTCCCCCGGCCGCCCAGCGAGTCCGCCTCCTGAACGGGGGCCACGGCGATCAGCTCTGGGGGTTCCCCGCCGTCGGGCTGGGCACGGCTGGTCATCGCTGGATCCCTTCGGACATGATCGTCAGGGCGCGGCCGGCGCGACCCCGGGCTACGGGCAGCCGCCAGGACCGGCTGCGACTTGAACCAGTCGCGCCCGTTCGGGCGGCCACCTGGCAACAGTGCTAGTCCAGACGCTATCCGGTGGAAACGGGAGGTGCCAGTGGTCGGCTGCGAACCGGCACCCTAGCCACCCCCGATCTTCATCCCGGCCGTCTCGGCCACGTCCGCGACCAGGAGCGTCGAGGCACTGCGACAATGGAGAACGGCCGGCTGGTGACCTGGAACCCGCTTTACCCGCACCGGGCCGACCCGCCCCACCTAGGCCGAGCAGAGGGAGGCTACCGAGATCACCGGGCAGATAAGGGACGCCAGCTCAGTCGAGACCGGCGAGGACGTGAGCGACGCCGCGCGCGCGGGCACAGGCACCGCCGGGGAGGTCGAGGCAGCCGGTCATTTCCGCATCTACCTGGGCGCGGCCCCAGGCGTCGGCAAGACGTACGCCATGCTCTCCGAGGGCCATCGCCGCCGGGGACGGGGCGCTGACGTCGTCGCCGGGTTCGTCGAGAGCTACGGGCGACCGCTTACCGAGGCACTGGTCAATGGCCTTGAGGTCATCCCGCGCAAGGCCATTGACTACCGTGATACGCGCCTGGAGGAGATGGACCTCGACGCGGTGCTGCGAAGACGGCCCGGGGTGGTCCTCATTGACGAACTCGCCCACACCAACGTGCCGGGATCCGGTAAGAACGGCAAACGCTGGCAGGACATCCGGGACATCCTCAGCGCTGGAATCGACGTCGTCACCACCGTCAACATCCAACACCTCGAGAGCATCGCCGACGAGGTCGAGCGGATGACCGAGACGCGGGTCCGTGAACGGGTACCGGACTCGTTCGTGCGTGAAGCCAGCCAGATCGAGCTGATCGACTCCTCACCGGAGCAGCTGCGGCGCCGGATGCTGCATGGCAACATCTACCCGCAAGACAGGGTCCTCGAGGCCCTCACCCACTTCTTCCGCACCGACAACCTGATCGCCCTACGGGAGCTCGCCCTGCGGTTCGTAGCCGACGAGTCGGATGAAGAACTCCTCGAGCACCTCCAGCAGAGACGGTCCCCGGTCTTGTGGGAGACGACCGAGCGAATCATGGTGGCCGTCAGCGCGGTGCCGGGGACCGACATGCTGCTGCGGCGCGCAGCCCGCATCGCGTCCAGGGTCAGAGGAGAACTCGATGTGGTCCACGTCAGCGCCGGCGACACCGGCCTGCCCGGGGATCGCCGGCCGACCGACGGCCTGCGGCAGCTGGCGGCCGACCTGGGTGCCCGCTGGCACGAGATACAAGATGATGACCCCGCCCGGGCCATCATCGACTTCGCACGGCAGCATCAGATCACTCAGATCGTCATCGGCTCTATCCAGCGCAGCGGGTGGCACATCACCGACAGCGGGCCGATCCTGCGGCGCGTTATCCATGAGGCGGGTGCGTCCGGCGTCGACGTCCACATCATCGCCCGCCCTGAGAAGTCTCCCGTCGGAGCCCTCGGCTCCAATGCCGCCAAGGAATCCTGACCTCCTGCGGAGCCCCGCCAACCCGGTGCCTAGGTCGAGTGAATCGAGGCCGGGCCAACCGCCAGGCGGTCGAGCAGACGCGGATGCTGATAGCGAACGCGAAAGACCTGGCCGACAATAACGAGCTCAGCGGGGTCGAGTTCAAGCTCGGCTTCACCGCCGCCAGAACTGTTTCTGTCCATCGCTCAAGCCAACCCCTCGAAGCCACCCGTCACCGCGACATACAAACGCCGGAACAGCACGGCAGGCAAGGCGTGCTGATCGACGAGCTCGCACGAACTGTCCGGCTCAGGCGGCCAAGCGGAGTCCCGGATCTGCGACGCGGGGCAGACTGGCGGATGGTCAAGCCACCGAGCGGGAAACGCCCCGTTGCCCGCATTCAGGCGCTGCCGAATCGTTAAGTTGCACACAACTGGGTTGTGTGCAACTCTTTACTTGTGGGCGTTGTAGACGAGATGGTGTGCTTCTCGCTCTACGCAGCGACCCGGGCGACGACTCAGGCGTACCGGTCGCTGCTCGAGCCGTGGAGCCTGACCTACCCGCAGTACCTCGTGCTCATCTTGCTCTGGGACAGTGACAACAGGGCCGTCCGCGATCTCGGCGAGCGCCTGGAGCTCGACTCTGGCACCCTCTCGCCGCTGCTGCGGCGGATGGAGCAGGCGGGTTTCCTGAAGCGCGCGCGCAGCGCGCAGGACGAGCGCGTCGTCATCGTTTCCCTCACCGAACGGGGCCGGGCCCTCAAGAACGACCTCGCCCATGTCCCGTCATGCATCGCGGACGGCTCCGGCCTGAGCCTGGGGCAGGCCCGCGAGCTTAACGACACGCTGCACCGCCTCACCGCCCGCATGCATGCCACCACCGGCGCAACCCGTACGGCGGAACCCACCAGCGGCCCACCACATGCGACCGCCGACCACGAAAGGTAACGCTATGGAGATCCTCTACACCGCAGAAGCGCTGTCAACCGGCGCCGGCCGTGACGGTCACGTCACCACGACCGACGGCCGGATCGACTTCGACATGGCCATCCCCAAGGAGATGGGCGGATCAGGAAACGGGGCCAACCCCGAAGAGCTCTTCGCAGCCGGGTACGCCGCGTGCTTCCACTCGGCCCTGCAAGGCGTCGCGCGGGCGCAGAAAGTCGCGATCCACGACTCGACCGTCGGCGGCCGCGTCTCCATCGGCCCCAACGGCCAGGGCGGGTTCCAGTTGGCCGTGCAGCTCGAGGTCGTCATCCCGGACCTGGCCCGCGACCAGGCTCAGGCGCTGGCCGACGCCGCTCACCAGGTGTGCCCGTACTCGAACGCCACGCGCGGCAACATCGACGTCACCATCACCGTCTCTGACGACTGACCACTCACCGGTCGTGACCCAGGCCAGCTGCCCCGACGAGAGAGCGCTCACCGGGCGCGGCCGGCTATCAGCTACGATCGAACCAACCGTACCGTCCTTGGACGGTCGCCTCAGGACCCAGGGCGATTCGCAGGAGGCGGCGACATCATCATCATCGCCGCCTCCCCTGGGTGCTTGGAGTCATCGTCCCCGGTCAACGGGGCCGCTGCCGCGGCATGGTGTCTACGGCAGTTGCCCTGAACACATGACCGCGATGGGACCGGCATCATCAAAGCCGCTAGCAATCGAGCACCAGACCGCGCTGCCATCTGGTTCCCCGCCGGGCTGGCCACGGGGGGCCGCGTGCCGTGGTGGGGCATGATCACGGCTGCTGCCGCCTTCGTCGCCTTGGTGGGTGGGTGCACGGCCGCCACCGCGCTGCAGCCCTCGTCCTTCAACTGGCTCGCCAGCACCGTCAGCACTCTCACCGAGCCGGGAGCCGCTGACCGCTGGGTGACGATTACGGCGTTCGCGGTAACCGGAGCCTGCGGTATGGCGACGGCCCTGGCGCTCCGGCCGGCCGCGCCAGCCGGCCGGCTGACCCTGGCAGCGGCCGGCGGCGCCGCCGTGCTGGTCGCCATGAACCCCGAGCATGCCGGAGGCTCACTGACGCACGGGCTGTGGGCCGCCGCCACCTTCACGGCCCTGATCGCCTGGCCAGTCGGGGCATGGCGGCGAGGGACTTCGGTGCCATGGGGACTACGGCCGGCAGTCTCGGCCGCCGGCGTCGGGGCCCTGCTCGCCCTGCTCGCCTGGTACCTCGCCGAGCTGATCACCAGAGGCGAAATGACCGGCCTGGCCGAGCGGGCCATGTGCGCGGCGCTAGTGGGCTGGCCCCTGATGGTAGTACTGTCCTGCCGGCGTCTTGAGCAGCGATGACTCAGATAGTGACTACGGCTCCAGGTTTCGTCTGACCCCGCACGACGCCCTCAGACAACGAAGGCTTCCGACCCGGAGAACCCGGACCTGGTGCGACCACCTCAGGCTACTTACTTTTACAACGGCCAGACGGCTGGCGAACGCTAGAAATGGCAAACTTCGGTGAGGCCACTGGCCGTCCGTGAATCTGTGGCAGCCATCAACGATGTCTACAGTTGGTGGCCGTGATTGTGCGGGATACCGCCCGACTTGGATTGAAGTCGATTTCTTGAACGTGTCCAAGGCGCAGCCCAGGGCCCCGTAAAGCTACATGGGAGACGCCCCAGGGCGGACTTAAGATAACGGCGGCTGCGCGCGCGGGTCGCTAAAGCGACTCCCCACACACAGACAAGACCGCGCCGTCCGCACCGGGCGTGTGGAGGACATTCACGACGCCGACCCAGAGGTTGAGAAGCCTGCCGAGGGCGTCGGCGGCTTGCGGCCCAGCCGCCAGCGCGGTGCCGACAAGCGAATGAGTGGCGTTGCTCGGGGACAAGAACGTCATCGCGCAGGCAGCAGATACTCCCGCCCGCGCCGCCGTGCCGCCCCCTTCCCGAGCACCCCGATCAAAATGGAAACGCGCGACAACGCGGACCGCGCCGAGCACCTTAGCTGGTGGTCTGCAGGGCAAGTGAACCGGTCTTGGGCAGGTCAGCGCTGGTTCACCCGTAGCACCGGGTGCTACACTGTGAATATGAGCATGCCAGAGATAACGCAGCGGGACCTGCGGTCCAAGTCGCGCGAGATCATGGACGCCGTTGAGCACGGACAGGCATTCACCGTTACCCGCGACGGCCACCAGATCGGGGAGCTGATCCCTATCCGGCGAAAGCGCAGGTTTGTCTCTAGGCAAGAATTCGCGGCCATGTCCCGCAACGCACCGGCCGGCAATCTCAACGCATTCCGCGCCGACCAGGACGCGACCGCCGACCACGAAGACGGCGATCCATATGACAGGTGAGTCGCCGCACCAGACGGGTGAACATCCGCGGCAGGGCCTGCTCGACACCAACGTCCTGGTCCTGCGCCGCTGGGTTGACCCGACGGAACTCCCGGACGAAATGGCAATCAGCGCGATCACCCTGGCCGAACTATCCGCCGGGCCGCACCAGGTCCGCCCCAACGGCGAGCAGGACATCTACGACGAGCACGAGGAACGCGCCCGCCGCACCGAGGCCCTGCAGCGCGCCGAGAGCGAGTTCGACCCTGTCCCGTTCGATGCCGAGGCAGCCCGGATATACGGGCGGGTGACCGCCGCCGTCGTCGCTGCGGGCCGCAAGCCACGCAGGCGGATCGCCGATCTGATGATCGCAGCCACCGCGATCTCAGAAGACCTCCCCCTCTACACCACGAACCCAGGCGACTACGCAGGGCTGGAGAAGCTCGTCCGCGTCGTTCCCGTCACGTGCCCGCCGTTGCCCCACGACAAGAGTCAAGGCCGCGGTTAGCAGCGAAGGCGTGCCCGCTGCGTGCCCGACCGGACGGCAAACCACAGCGATTCACGGCCACTCACGATAACGAGACACATCACCTGACCTGCATCTACGCTGCTCAGCGGATCGGCATCCGGAGCCTTCCAAGCTGGTCATGCGGGTTCGATTCCCGTCATCCGCTCTCATCCGTCCTTGGCCCGCGCGTCTCGCAGGACCTAGCCGAGACCATTCGCCATGGGCGATCAGGCAGTCCCGCAATGGCGAGGGCGGCACGGCGGGCACCACGCGATCAATCTCGCTTGCCCAGTCCTACGCCCTTCGGCGAGCCTGGGCTTAGGCAGCGACTGAGTGCTCTAACTACCGCAGGGATGTCTGCTTCCTTCGCCCGCAGCAGGGCGACGAGTCCCAGCACCAGCACCACGCACAAGTACGCCATACTCACGAGCATGAGTACCAGCGCGGGCACCTCCACGGTTGATGGGCGGCGGACGGAAAATGAGCTGGCTCACTGACTTTCCGAGGAACCGGCACCAGGACCAGCTCCACCTTGATGAGCGGAGTCATGTAGGGATTCTGCTGCCGGTTGCATTGACGGAAATCAGACACCTGACTGATACGACCGGCGTAAATGCGGTATGGCGCCTCATAAACCTCTCAAATTAACTTCATCCCTGGTCAGAGGCCGTGTCGGGTAAGCGGTACAGCTTTCCCAAGCTGACAGACGGACGGTCAAACCGCGAACTTGCCGAAACCCGCACCACCGCCGAAGCGGAAGTACGCAGCGTCCGGACAGGGGCAGTGAGCTGATCGGCTTCGTAGTCTTCGGAACGGGCCTAGTCGTCCAGGCCAAGGCCGCCGCGGGGTAACTGCTCCCCGCTAGCTAGCCGCAAGGCCGGTAAGTTAGCCAGCTTGGCTGGCTGTCAAGTGCTTCGGTGAATGCCGATGTGGCTGCAGAGGGCAGCGGGGCTCTGGTAAGTCAGGTACGTCCGCCAAGACATGCCTCGCACCGGGAGCCCCGCCGTTGGACAAGTCTGTCATTTCCCGCGCCGTCATGGTGGCGGGAGGTCGTTTCGCCCCGGGTCATCTCGGCGAGCTGACCCAGCAGGTGCCGTTCGAGATGGTCGACGCGGTGCTGGAGGAAACGCGCCGGGTCCAGCGGCGCGTCCGCGACCTCCCGGCCCGGGTCCGTCAAAGCGGGGCAACCTCAGGGTTCTGATTCCGCAGGCCCGGGTTGCGTCGGCTCGCCGAAGCTGACGTCGATATTCTCGAAGCTCTTATGCCGTTCGGTCTTCGCGTAGGAGCTGTAGGCACGCCGGTCTGCCGGGGTGAGGTCCGCGTTGTCGGTGAACGGGGCCAGCAGGCTGCGCGGCCATAGCTGCACGGCGCGCACCGTGTTGAACTCCGCGCAGATCACGGTGGTGACCGCGCCCAGGTAGATCGAGGCGAGCAGGCCCAGGACGAGCGCGAAGAGGCCGTAGGTGGCGGTGGCGCCCTTGAGCTCGTGCCCGACCAGCAGCGTGCCGGCCAGTTGCAGGGCCTGCCAGGTCACCGCGGCGGCGACCGCGCCGGCGCGGATCTGCCGGATGGTGACTGGGCGCGCGGTGAGCACCTTGAACGCCACGGTGAACAGAGTCACGTTCAGCGCGACCGCCGCCGCGGTCGCGAGGACCCGCGCGCTGCCGCCCAGGCTGGCACCGTAGGCGTCCGCGGCGGCGCCCAGCGCGGACAGCACCGTGGTGACGATGACGCTGGCGCCGCCGAAGGCCAGCAGCAGCAGGCTCCGCAGCCGGGCCCTGACCGGGTTCGGACGGGAGTCGCGCGGCACGCCCCACACCTTGTTCAGCATGGTCTGGACGGCCTGGACGATGCCCAGGCCGCCGTACACGCAGCCCAGCAGGCCGATGACTAGGCCCGCTGTGCTGCCGTGGAAAGAGCGGATGTTCGCGGTGACCTGACCGCCGATCACGGGGAACTGGGCCAGCGCGGAATCCAGCACCTGCCGCTGCAGGTGCGGGTTGCCGTGCAGCGCGTATCCCAAGATCGTGGCGAGGAGCAGCAGAAGCGGGAACGCCGCCACGAACCCGTAGTAGGTGATCTGCGCGGCGAGGTAGGTGCCCTGGTCGTCGGCGAACTTGTACAGCACCGCCAGCGGCAGCCCCACCCAGCGGTGCCGTCGCTGGTAAGCATCGGCCCGGCTGA
>Ga0209006_10006154_pt1 | contig 10882 bp, 10 predicted proteins | sample JacPin_JW_Ref_O2_FD_188567 | JGI IMG/M metagenome (GOLD analysis project Ga0209006, IMG submission 188567) | Forest soil microbial communities from Algoma, Ontario, Canada - Jack Pine, Ontario site 1_JW_Ref_O2 (SPAdes) (version 2) | ecosystem: Environmental > Terrestrial > Soil > Boreal... | reverse complement strand
ACCCTAAATTTCCATGTTACTCCCGTAATTTTCTTCGGTCATCTGTTCTTTCTATTGGCCGCCAATGTATCTATGCTGGATTGAGGAATTCAACTGTACAGGGAAAACTAATGAAAGCAGCAGTCGCCAGAAAACCCATCATCAAAATCGCCGTCGTCGAGAGCGACCCCTTACGTTTCGTGGGGTTTCGCGCCTTGTTCGACTCCGAACCTGAGTTTGAACTAATCTCCGCCGGATTGCCCGAGATCACTACGTTACAGAACATCGATCTCATCCTGCTCGGGAACCGTTCCGGCCAGAACCTGTTCGACGTCATGGCCAGCCTGAAGGCCACGCGTCCGGATCTGCGCATCATCGTGACCGGCTCTGGCATCGACGAGGAGACCATTCTGAAGGCGATCGCTTCCGGCGCAAAAGGCTATGTTGACGAAGCCGCCTCGCCCGCGGAGTTTGCGCAAGCCATCCGCATCGTGAATCAGGGATCGGTCTGGGCGCCGCGCCGCGTGCTCTCCATGTTCATCGAGCGCGTGTCCTCCACCCCCGGACGAATCTTTCCCGCCGGCCGCGTGACCTTCACCGACCGCGAAAAAGAAGTGCTGGAGATGCTGGTAGCCGGCCGTTCCAACAAAGAAATTGGCGCTCAGCTGGGAATCGAGGAGCGCACCGTGAAAGCGCACGTAGCCAAACTGATGCGCAAAGTAGGCGTCCAGAACCGCATCGCATTGTCAGTACATGCGATCACACATTCGCTGGTAACGACGAAGTAATGCAGCTTCGAGCTGCTGGCATCGAGCTGCTCCGGATCCATCTTCTAAAATGGGTTCGGAAAGGGACGGGCTTCAGCCGTGCCCTTCCAAGCGGTCTTGGGATTCGGGCTTCAGCCCTGGGGTCCGTCGTTTTCGCCGTAACTTCCGGGCCGTGACCTCGGTAATCTTGCAGGATTTTCCAGTCCGACGCATACTCGCCTCACCTACCACAGAACCTGGGAGACGGGGTTGGGAGTGGCGATTAGGGTCACTACTTTCAGCCCCGATTTTTTTGTCTTCCACCGCCCGCTCCATCCCCGTTCCGCACTCGTGATTCGCAGGGTTTACTCCCTCAATCCAGCGACGTTCGGGACCTTCTATTTCATTTACAATCCAATCAGGCGCTCCCAGAAAATCGATTCGAGCTTTGAGGAATATCGCGAGGAACCATGAAAAAGTTCTTATTGCTGACCCTAATCTTGTCTCTCTGTTCCTTCTCCTTCGCTGCCAATGCAGCCGCGAATGGCGCCGCCAATGGAGATGACCAGTCGCGCGAATCGAAAGCTTCCGATCGGACCCAGGCGGCCGCCGATGTCTTGAATGAAATTCAAGGCGCGCCCGACTCCGGTATTCCTCAGGAAGTGCTGGGCTCGGCGGAATGCGTGGCCGTGGTGCCCTCCATGCTCAAGGGCGGCTTCATCGTGGCCGCAAACTACGGCCGCGGACTAGCCAGCTGCCGCACTCCCAAGGGATGGAGCGCTCCTGCATTTTTCACCGTCGCCGGAGGCGGTGTCGGGTTTCAGATCGGCGGCCAGGCGGTTGATCTGGTCATGCTCATCATGAACGACAACGGCATGAAGAACCTGCTCTCCAGCAAATTTGAACTCGGCGCCGACGCCTCGGTAGCGGCCGGTCCCGTTGGACGCCACGCCGAAGGCAGCACGGATTGGAAGATGCGCGCGCAGGTATTGACCTACTCGCGTGCCCGCGGCGTGTTCGCCGGCATCAGCCTGAACGGCGCCGTCGTGAAGCAGGACAAAGACAGCACTCGCGAATTCTACAACCGCATGGTCTCTTTCAAAGCCCTGCTGAACGGAGACGTCGAGCCGCCCCCAGCCGCGAACCCGTTCCTGACCACCCTGGCAAAGTGGGCCCAAGAAGCCGCGAAGTAGCCTACCTGTTGACCGCAGAGCCCGCAAAAATTTGCCGCAGAGAGCGCAGAGCGCGGCCCTAAGCCCTTCTTTGCGCACTTTGCGGCCTTTCTTTGCGATCTTGCGGTTAAAAGCTTTGTAGTTCCCGCAGTGCCCGGCAGCCGAAGCTTGAAGCCCGAAAGCCGAAACCCAGCTACGAAACCCAGCTACGTTTGACACCATTTTCCCCCAGTGTTACCGTCACGCTTCCCCGATGCGGCAGCGACTTGAGTACGCGGCAGCCTGGCCGTTCATCAAAATCCTCGGAATTCTGCCGCGCCCCCTGGCCCGGGCCGTAGCCATCGCCCTCGCCCAGCTGGTTTATCTTCTCCACGGCCGCCTGCGAAAAGTCGGCATGCGTAACCTAACCATGGCTTTTCCGGAGAAAAGCGAAGCCGAGCGCGCCCGCATCCTGCGCGGAGAATTCACTTCCCTGGGACGCCAACTCGCCGAGGTCTGCCAGCTCCCGCGCTACACCCTCGAGAGCGTCGAGAAGGTCGTCGTCTATGACGGCTTCGAACACTACGAACAAGCGAAAGCCCGCGGAAAAGGCGTTCTGTTCCTCACCGGCCACTTCGGCGCGTGGGAGCTTTCCGCCTTCTCCCATTCCCTGCACGGCCACTGGATGCACATCGTGGTCCGCCCCATGGACAACGTTTACCTCGACCGCCTGATCCGCTCCTACCGCACCATGCACGGCAACAAAACGGTCGCGAAAGATGAATTCGTGCGCGGCCTGATTTCCGCGATGAAGGCCAACGAGGTAGTGGGAATTCTGATGGACACCAACGTCACTCCGCCGCAAGGAGTCTTCGTAGATTTCTTCGGCATCCCCGCCTGCACGGCCAGCGGCCTGGCCCGCATCGCCCTGCGCATGGATTCAGCCGTGATTCCGGGATTCACCATCTGGGACAAGTCGTTAGGAAAATACCGCCTGCGTTTCGACCCAGCAGTAGAGTTGATCCGCACCGGCAACCTCGAAGCCGACATTCAAGCCAACACCCAGAAATTCACAAAAATCATCGAAGACTACGTCCGCCAGTATCCCGAGCAGTGGCTATGGGTCCATCGCAGATGGAAAGCCCGTCCCCCGGGACAGCCGCCGCTGTATTGAAAAAAGCCTAGAGGATCGACGGGTGGCCCACTCAAGGCCGATTTTGGCTTGAGTGGGAACCACGGACGCCGACATCGGACGGCTTGTGTAACTGACTCGGCCTCCTGTGGAACGCATCCGCTCGGAGTCGAACCCGTAAACTTGGGGTTGAGGTCCGCAGTGATGCCATCAAGCGCAGTATTCAGGAATTCATCTGGATCAGCCAACCTGTCATCAGCAAGGCCATATCGGTTGTGATTCCGAGCAAGAGCCCCAACGCGAAGCGCATCCCCGTCTGCTTGCTGGTGGATGGCACCTGGGCTCGCTGGCAAACGATCGTGTCTGCCCATCCGTCGCCAACACGCTTTTGCTCCGGGTCTTCGTGCATGGCGAAGTAGCCGACTACGCCGAAGAACAGCGCATCCACGAAATAGCCGAGTTCCCTCAGGATCGCCGACTTCGGGCGACAGGGGGAGCCGTCGTCCTGTATCACTTGCATCCGAAGCAGCAGTTTTCCCACCGTGCTTCCATGGACGCTCGTGCAAATCACCTGGTAGGCGAACATTCCTAGTATTCCTGCAACGAAGCCAGCGAAGTGCCTTTGAAAGACCCGCTGCAGAGCCCAGGCCGGAGGCCGGCCTCCGGCAGCAATCGCCAAAAGCAACGCGAACAGGAATCCGGCCAGAATTGCCGCGATGTAGTGAACCACGAAATCAATAACGCGAGCGAGCACGCGAGGCCAGAAAGTCACACCCTGAAAACCGCTGGGCGGCGCAGCATACCCGCTAAAAGACACGACGTCGAGGGATTTGGAGAACGCCGGACTCGCGCCGAAGGCAGTGCTTGCAGCGGAATTCGTGGGCCCGTCGAATTCGTCGAACTTCACGCGATAGTAATTGGCGTCGGCAGCACCGCGCTTGGCTCGGCCCCAATCGGGACGCAGGCGATAAAAGGCTTCCACCTGTTCTACCCAATCCGCCCAATCCGAGAGGCTGATCACCGTCGCCGGAGCCTTGGGGGCAAAGCCGAATATGTTGTCAAGCGCAGAACCGAGTTCGGGTTGCTCGGAGTCTTTCGCGAATCCAACGACCAAGCCGCCGCGCTCCGAAGCGACTTGTGCTGCAACTTCCCAGAATTCATCTACCGTGGGCATGGCCGGCCAGCATTCGTAGTGGGCCAACATCGTAAGCGCGCGCCGCCTACGCAGTCAATCGGGCTATCGGCCGGCCCAGTCTCGCTTCCATGTCACACCGAGGCGGCCCCACTCGTCGCGGTTTTGACGAGTGGGAACCACGGACGATGGCATCAGACGGTTTTGTCCGAAGAATGCAAGGGCGGGTTGCCCACCTCAAGCCTGCCTTTGGTTTGAGCGGGGCAGCAGTTTTACGGCTGGCGGGCGGCCCGCCACAGACCCAGAAAAGCTCCGCTCCTCGTTTCCACGATTTCCTCTCCTCTTCCCACCTCACCCCGCGCAGCGCCCGATTGATCCTGGTCTGGTAGCCGCGCCCCTCTCGTTTGAACCAGGCCAGGACGTCGGCGTCGAGACGCAGTGGGACTGCCTTCTTGCGCGCCTTTTACGTCCTTTGGAACTGCTCAATCATAGGTGGGCGTTCTTCGGCTCCTCCACCGAAGAAATCAAAGCGATCGTTTTCCGCCGAGTCGTTCGTCTGGCCTTCGCCGCAGCGGCCTCGGGAACTCTTGTCTTCCGTTTCATTTGCATATGTGCATAGTACTGTACGTACAATTCCGCCAGTACAAAGCGTTCCTGAAGGAACACTTCTCCAATTCTGCACCCTCCCGAAAATCCACAACCGCGAGTCATCTTCACCCCCGCCTGTTCCTATAGAATCGAATTATTCCTATGAATACTCTTGAACAAATCGCTGAGCTTGAGCGGCAATATTTGCTGCAGACTTACAACCGCTATCCCATTGCATTCAGCCGCGGGAAGGGCGTGTTTTTGTTCGACCTGGAGGGCAAGCGCTATCTGGATTTCGTCTCCGGGCTGGGAGTGAATGCGCTGGGCCACGCGCATCCGCGGATCGTGAAGGCGATCCGCGACCAGGCAGCCAAGCTGGTGCACATTTCGAATTTGTATTACCACGAATATCAGGGGCCGCTGGCGGAGAAGCTGTGCAAGCTATCCGGACTCAACCGCGCATTTTTTTCCAACAGCGGAACCGAGGCGATCGAAGGCTCGATCAAGCTGGCGCGGCTCGCGGGGCATCGCGCCGGCGGAGCGGCAAAGAGCCGACTGGTGGCGCTCGATGGCTCCTATCACGGGCGCACGTTCGGAGCGCTATCGCTGACCGGGCAGGACAAGCACCGCAAGGGATTCGAGCCGCTGCTCGAAGACGTGACTTTTGTGAAGCAGAACGACCTGGCGAGCCTGCGCGCCGCCATCAGCGACGAAACCTGCGCCATTGTGCTCGAGCCAGTTTTCGGCGAAGGCGGAATCTATGAGTGCTCGGTGGAGTTTCTGCAGGAATGCCGCGCGCTCGCCGACCGTCACCACGCCGCGCTGATCTTTGACGAGATTCAATGCGGCCTCGGGCGCACGGGAACGATTTTTGCGTTCCAAAGTTTCGGCGTGACGCCGGACATTGTCGCGATCGCGAAGCCCATCGCGGCGGGGCTGCCGTTGGGTGCGTTCATCGCCAAGGAAGAATTCGCCTCGGCGATTTCTCCGGGACAACATGGCACAACTTTCGGTGGAGGTCCGCTCGCCTGCCGCGTCGCGCTGGAATTTCTGGCGATCGTCGAAGAAGAGAAGCTGCTGGAGAACGTAAACAAAGTCGGCGCGTATCTGCAGCAGGAATTGAAGGCGCTGGCGGAGAAGAGCGCTGCAGCCAGGGAAGTTCGCGGGCGCGGTTTTATCCAGGGGATCCAGCTGGAGATTCCGGCGCGGCCTATTGTCGACGCGGGGCTGGCGGAAGGTGTGCTCTTCAACAGCACGCAGGATACCGTGGTACGTTTTCTGCCTCCGTTCCTGTTGGAAGAGAAGCACGTGGATAAGGGAATTCGCGTGCTGAAGAAATTGTTGGGGAAGAAACGGAAGAAAGCGGCGTAGGTCGGGCGTCGGGTACGCGCGATGCGTCCGCGTGTGGTTGCGTTGTTCGCGAGAGCAGGAGGCCGCGGTTCTCCCGGCGTAGCGCTGGAAGCCGAGAGACAGAAGCCGAAAAAATCGGGGAGCCGAAGCTCCCCAGTGAAGCGACAGAGGCGATGTTTCAGTTACATAGAATCATGCGGCGGTGAAAGAGTTGTCCTCGGGGCAGGGAGATTTTGCGGTGGCGGAAGGCGTCCAGGAAATTTCTGCTCGGCTAGCCGCGGCTGCCGGCTCAGGCGTCGAAGAGTGCTGGATGGAGATCGAGGGGGCGCGCATGCGCTACCTGCGCGCCGGGTCGGGGCCGGCGCTGATTCTGCTGCATGGGCTGCTGGGGTATTCCTTTTCCTGGCGATTTACCATGCCGGCGCTGGCGCCCTATGCCACGGTCTACGCGCTGGACATGCTGGGATCGGGCTTTTCTGATCGCGCCTACGGCGCCGACCACAGCATGCGTGCCTGCGCGAGGCTCGTGGTCCGGTTCGCAGAGCATCTTCGCCTTTCCTTCGTAGACCTGCTGGGCACCTCGCACGGCGGCGGTGTGGCCATGATGGCCGCGGACGAATTTCTGGCGGCCGGTTCTCGCGTGAAGTTGAACAGCCTCGTGCTGGTCGCGCCGGTGAATCCGTATTCTTCCCACGGACGGAAGCTGGCGCCGTTTCTGGGAACTCCGTTGGGCGCGGCGTTGTTCCGGCTTACGTTTCCCCACATGCCATTTCTTTTTCCCTACGCGCACCGGCGCATGTATGGCAGTCGCAATAACATTCCTCCGGGAACGCTGGAGGGTTACATGGCTCCGCTGGCGATCCCGGGACTGTTCGAGCACGGGCTCAAGATTGTCCGCACGTGGACGCAGGACCTGGCGGAGCTGGAGGCGACGTTACCGAGGTTGGCGAGCCTTCCCATGCTGCTGCTGTGGGGCGCGGACGATCCGGCGGTGTATGCTTCCTCTGCGCGTCGGCTGGCGCAGTTCTTTCTCCATGCGCAGACGATTATTTTTCCTGGGGTTGGACACTTGCCTTACGAAGAGTGCCCCGAGGAGTTCAACCGGGCATTGATCGAGTTTCTCTCGCGCACGCGCGTTCCGGCGCAGCCGGATTTCAGTTAATCTGTTTCCGTTTCATCTGTTTCCACTCCACGCGCTGCCTGCATATGGCCCACCACATTCTCGATTTTCTGCGCGCGGCGATCGTTCACTACGGATACTGGGCGATTGCGGTCGCGCTGCTGCTCGAAAACACAGGGATACCGGTCCCGGGCGAAACCGTGCTACTGCTGGCGAGTTTTCTGGCTTTCTCCGAGCACGAGCTGCAGCTTTCCTGGATCATTGTCGTGGGCACCATCGCGGCCACGCTGGGCGACAACCTCGGCTACGCGATCGGGTTCCGCGGCGGACGCCCCTTGCTGGAACTCTACCGCGAATTGTTGCGCATCCGTCCCGCGAAGCTCGAGAGGTGCGACCGGCTGTTCGCACGCTACGGCGCCATCGCGGTGCTCTTTGCACGTTTTGTGTTTGGCTTGCGGATCGTGGCCGGTCCCATGGCCGGCGTGCTGCGCATGCCCTGGAAAAGATTTCTGCTGTTCAACTTTCTGGGAGCGTTTTTGTGGGTCACGGTGATTGCCAGTGTGGGCTACTTATTCGGACAGCACTGGGCGCGACTGGTGCAGGACTTGAAGTGGTTCGACATCACAGTCGCAGTCCTGGTTCTGCTTGCGGCGCTTTACTTTTGGTGGCGGGGCCGGAGAGAACACTAGCGCGCACCTGCAAAGTCAACTAAATGCACAGTTTACTTACCGCGAGGCAGGACTATACTGTGCGGAGTCGCGGGTCGGCTCCCCCGAATCAGGGTTGTGCCACTCCAAGACGAGAACGGTCGCGTCCGAACCGGAATGCGGACGAGGAGGAAACGTATGAGAAAAGTCGCGATCCTGACCCTGTTCATCATGGTGGCGCTGGTTCTAACCCTCACCATCACGGTGGGAGCGGCTAGTCCGAAAGCGCCTGCGGCCGCAGTTGCTGTCGCCCCGGCTCCAGCTCCGGCCACTGCCGTGGCCGCACCCATGCCGCCGCATCCGCACATCACGGAAGGTCTAGAGGCGATGCGCTCTGCCAAGCACCACCTCGAGATGGCCGAGCATGATTTCCATGGCCACCGGGCGAAGGCGATCGAGCATCTGGATATGGCGATCCACGAAGCCGAGGAATGCGAAAGGGAACCGTAACCTTCTGCGCTGAATCGGTTGTCGGAAAAGTCAAAAGGCAGCGTCGTCGAGACGCTGCCTTGCTTATTGGGGAAATCGCGTATAGAGCAAGTCAGAAGTCAGAATTCAAAATGCAGAAGTGAAACCATGGGCACGTGTTGCGACTTGACTTTGAATTCTGACTTCTGACCTCTGACTCTATCTCTTCCCGAACGTATACCCTACCGTGGCTCCTGCGCGCACGACATTGCCGGAGCTGAACTCGATGTTGTTCTGGATGTGGTAGTAGTGAACCTCGGGGCGGACGAAAAGACGGTGATAGAAGTAGTAGCGGACGCCTCCGCCCAGGTGCTCCAAGAAGTGATTGCTGCTTATGAAGTTGCTGCAGCTGGCGTAGCTGCAATCGCCGCCGTACCCCGGGTAAAAGCGAATGCTCTCCGCACCCACTCCCACCATGATGTCCGCGCCGAACTTTTTACTGAGACGGGGCTGAAACAGAGCGTTGACATCGAGCAGGATGGGGCGGTAGGTCTGGTCATAACCGGGATACACACCTTCCTTCCATTTCCACGCGCCCTCGAAGTTCACACCGAAACGCTCATAAAAAATCACGTCGCCGCCGACGCTGGGGTAAGGCGCGCCCTTTTCCGCAATCACCGGCTGGTTCTGCGTGGCCGTGACTGGACTAGAAGACAGCAGCGTGCCGCCGCCGACCATCACATCGACCTGTTGCGCCGAGACGAAGCTGGCTGACCATCCAAGCGCCCACAGGCCCAGTGCACACACGGCCGCAATTCGCGCGAACTTTCTCAATACTCCCCCTCGTGGTTTGTTTCGGTTCGTTCGTTCCGATTTCTAAATACTGTTTCGAAATAACTTTGGATTCTAGATTCTACAGGAATGCGTTGAGTCACCACGAAAGAGGCTGCCCCACTCGCCGAAAACCGCGACGAGTAGGGCAGCCTCGGTGTGATAAAGGCCGAATCCGATGCTCAGTCGGGACCGATGGTGTATCCGATCGAGGCTCCTACGCGAATGACGTTGTTGGAGGTGAAGTCGTTGTCGTTATTCAGGATGTCGTAATAGTGAACCTCAGGACGAATAAACGCGTGGTGCCAAACGTAGTATTTGACGCCGCCGCCAATGTCCACGAGGAAGTGGTGGCTGCTGGTGAAATTGTTGCAGCTGAACTCGCTGGTGCAATACGGCAAGTAGAAGCGGGTGCTCTGAAAACCGACGCCGCCCCAGAGATCAACGCCGATCCTTTTTCCGATCCTCGGAGAATACTGGGCGTTGAAGTCCGTGATGATGGGGCGAAAGGGTTGACCACCAGATCCGCCATAGGATCCCTGGGTCGCCTTCCATGCGGTCTCCCAGTTGAAGCCGATGCGCTTGTGGAAGACGACGTCGGCGCTGAAGCTTGGGTACAATCCCCCCTTTTCCGGACAGAAGCCGGTGTCTGCGTTGCATGATCCCGGCGAAAAGGGCGTGCTGAGGCCGAACATGGCATCTCCTTGCTGGGCCTGGGCCAAACTGGCCACGAAGAATAATCCACAAATGACTGCAAGCAGCGTTAACTTTCTCAAGAGGGACCTCCAGTCCTTTCGGGTAGGCGGTTGGATGCGCCTACTAACTCTTTGGGATGCAATTACTGGGAAACCTTAATCCATCATACGTTTCCGTGCGCAACGGATTCAATGGCGCGTGAGCAGGGGTGTCGCGGGAGTGTCAACATTTGTCAGCCGTTGCTTGTCCCCTTGAGTCTCCCACGGGCCGTCGAAGCCAGCCTTAAGTTAACCCGGGAAGCGGAAATTTGTTTCGCTCGCCTGTCGAAGAAAAAGCAGACACAAAAAGTAATGTTTTCCGCAACTTCCGGCTACTGGATGGGTTTTCGTCCATCGGGCGAACTGGCTATCGGGGCCGCCAGTTTTTGATATCTCAAAATCTATATCTCAAATCTCTAGATCTCTATTATTTTCCGCGGGCACTCGATCCTCCGCCGCGGAGAATGTGGTCCAGAGCGATGGGGCCGGCGCCGAAGAAGATCAGAGCAAAAGCCAGAGTGGCTACCGCGAGGGGGAACTCCATTCCGTGATCGCCGGTCAATCCATTGTGCAAGTGCACCTTCCAGATCGCGACAACGAGATCTACGAAGATGGCGAGAGCCGCGACTCGGGTAAAGAGTCCAGCAAGTATCAACAGGCCGCCAAGGAATTCCGTGAAGGAAGAAACGTAGCCCAGCCAGTGGGGAAAACCGAGACTCGCGACGAAGTCGGCGTGGTGATGCAGGCCGCCGAAAACTTTGTGGTAGCCGTGCACGACCATAATGGCTCCCAGGGTCAGGCGCATGAAAAGAAGCGCAAGGGGCTGCAGGCGTTCCGAGTAGCTCAAAGGGGCCTCCGGGTTCGTCACCAGATTACAGCAGACCAGATTACAGCAGAAAAGCGGTGCGGCGTGAAGACGGACCAACAGAACGATTGCGTGGCCGCGCAACTTCTGGTAACGTTCTTCCGCCCCCTGAGTGAGACCTGCAAGTCGCATCAATCCG
>Ga0209006_10006153_pt1 | contig 10882 bp, 8 predicted proteins | sample JacPin_JW_Ref_O2_FD_188567 | JGI IMG/M metagenome (GOLD analysis project Ga0209006, IMG submission 188567) | Forest soil microbial communities from Algoma, Ontario, Canada - Jack Pine, Ontario site 1_JW_Ref_O2 (SPAdes) (version 2) | ecosystem: Environmental > Terrestrial > Soil > Boreal... | reverse complement strand
GCTGGCCGGAGCTGACCGCCTCCGAGTTCGCGGTCGTCCGGCTGGTCACCGAGGGCGCGTCCGACCGTGAGGTCGCCCAGCGGCTTTACATTTCCGCGCACACGGTGAACTCGCACCTGCGCCACGTTTTCGCCAAGCTCGGCATCCGGTCCCGGGTCGAGCTGGCGCGCCGGGCCGGTCAGCGCCAAGGCGCGGATCACTGATCCCGGCCATCCTCTGCGCAGCAGAGAGCAGCTGAGACAGGCAGCGGTTAATCACTTGATCAAGTCATGTGCTGCCTGCGCGCCAGGCGCAGGCTTGGTGCCATGCCACAGGTCACCGGGGCTGACGAATCCCAGCCGCGCCCTGCGGTCGCACGACCACCGCACCCACGAGGGAAGGCAACCTTTCATGCATATCTCCATGGTCCCGAGGCTGACCGCGCCGAGGCTCGCCGCCGCAGGCGCGTCACTGGCCATCGCCGGGACGCTGCTGGGGGCCGGCCTGGCCGGCTCCGCAACCGCCGCGACTACCGCGACCGCCGCGACTACCGCCAGCCACGCGCCCTCCTCGAGGGCCGCCGCCAAGCCGACCATCGTGCTGGTGCACGGCGCATGGGCCGACAGCTCCAGCTGGAACGGCGTGATCGAGCGGCTGCAGGCGCTCGGCTACACCGTCGACGCCCCGCCGAACCCGCTCACCGGGGTGTCGTCCGACTCCGCCTACCTGTCGGATTTCCTGAGCACGATCTCCGGTCCCATCATCCTGGTCGGCCACTCCTACGGCGGGTTCGTCATCACCAACGCGGCCACCGGGAACCCGCAAGTCAAGGCGCTGGTCTACGACGACGCCTTCATCCCGGCGGCGGGCGACACCCCGGGGAGCCTGTCCACCGCTAAGCCGGGATCGTGCCTCACCCCAACGGCGCTGAACTTCGTGCCCTACCCCGGTGCCCCCTCAGGCGACGCGTTGGCGTATGTCAACCAGAGCGTGTTCCCCGGGTGCTTCGCCAACGGCCTGCCGGCCAGCGAGGGAGCCGCGCTAGCGGCCGAGCAGCAGCCGCCGGTCGCCAGCATCCTGTCGGACACGCTGACAACCACGCCCGCCTGGCAGACGATCCCGTCCTGGGACGTCATCGGCACCGCCGACCACGTCATCCCGCCGGCCGAGCAGGTCGTCATGGCCAAGCGAGCCGGGTCGCACATCACCGAGATCAAGGCTCCGCACTTGTCCATGATCAGCGACCCCGGCGCGGTGACCGGCGTCATCCTCAACGCCGCCCGCACGGTCGGCTAGAACCACCCGCTACATCTACATTCTGGAGGAACACGTGACCGCACCATCCGTCCCGGTGGTCTTCATCCACGGACTGTGGATCCACTCCACCGCCTGGCAGCCCTGGGTCGAGCTGTTCCGCTCGGCCGGCTACGACCCGACCGCGCCCGGCTGGCCCGGTGACTCCGACAGCGTCGAGCAGACGCGTAAAAACGCGGCCGCCGTCGCGGACAAGGGCATCGACGACATCACCAACGCCTACCTGGACGGCATTCGCGGCCTGCCGGCCAAGCCGATCGTGATCGGCCATTCGTTCGGCGGCCTCATCGCGCAGAAGCTGCTGTCCGGTGGCGCGGCCGCAGCCGCGATCGCGATCGACCCCGGCCAGATCAAAGGGGTCAAGCCGCTCCCGTTCGCCCAGATCCGATCCGGGCTCCCGGTGCTGTCCAAGCCCGGTAACAGGAAGCGGGCGGTCGCGCTGACCAGGAAGCAGTTCCGCTACGGCTTCGGCAACGCGCTCAGCGAGAGCGAATCCGGCGCGCTGTTCGACCAATGGGCGATCCCGGGCCCCGGCAAGCCGCTCTTCGAGGCCTCGGCCGCGAACTTCAAGAAGTCATCTCCCGCTGCCGTCGATACCAGGAAGCGCGACCGCGGGCCGCTGCTGATCATCGCCGGCGGCAAGGACCACACCGTCCCCGAGGTAGTCGCGCACGCCGCCTACAAGCTCTACTCCGGCTCAGGCGCGATCACCGACTATCACGCATTCCCCGACCGCGGCCACTCGCTCGTCCTCGACCACGGCTGGCGCGAAGTCGCCGACCTCACCCTGACCTGGCTCGCCAGCCAGGACCTGTGATGTCCCGCCAGCGAAAGACCTGCCAGGAGCACCGGCGCGCTGGCCGCGAGCCCGGAAAGTGCGAGTCCGGCGATCTTATGACAACGTGGAACCATGAGCGGGAGCGTGATCAGCCCTGTTTTCATCGGGCGCAAAGACGAGCTGGCGGCCCTGGCTCAGCTGCTGGACCGGGCCCGCGCGAAGGACACAGGGTTCGCGCTCATCAGCGGTGAGGCCGGGGTCGGGAAAACCCGGCTGGTCAGGGAGCTTGCCGACCGGGCGGCTGACCTCGGGTTCCTGGTGCTCACCGGTCAGTGCGTCGAGCTCGGCGCGGAGGGCCTGCCGCTTGCTCCTCTCGTGGATGCCCTCCGCACGCTGGTCCGGACCATGCGCCCTGACGCTCTCGCCGACGTTCTCGGGCCGGCCGCCGAGGGCCTGGCCCGGCTGCTGCCGGAGCTCGCACCCGGCCCGGCGGTCGGCCCGGCCGCCGTGGAACTGCAGAAGGCGCAGCTGCTTGAGCACGTCCTGGGCGCGCTTGGCCGTCTGGGCGAGGAGCGGCCCGTCCTGCTCGTGATCGAGGATCTGCACTGGGCCGACCAGTCCACCCTGGACCTGATGGCGTTCCTGATCCGGTCGCTCCGGGATGCCCGCGTGCTGCTCGCCATCACCTACCGGTCGGATGAGCTGCACCGTCGGCACCCGCTGCGGCCGCTGCTCACTGCCTGGGAACGGATGCGGACGGTGGACCGCGTCGAGCTCGACCGGTTCGACCGCGGGGAGGTCGCCGCTCAGCTCACGGCCATCCTTGGCGACGGTCCGGCGCCGGCCGTGGCCGACGCCGTATTCGACCGGTCGGGAGGAAACGCCTACCTGGTGGAGGAGCTCGCAGGCCTCGTAAGAAACGACCGCGACCTGGATGAGCTGTCCCCCTCGCTGCTGGACGTGCTGCTCAGCCGGGTGGACGCGCTATCGGCGGATGCGCAGAAGCTGCTGCGCACGGCCTGCGTAGCGGGCCGCGCGGTCTCCGACCGGCTGCTCGCCACGGTGGCCGGGTTCGCCGAGGCCGAGCTGTACGCGACGCTCCGTGAGACCGTGGATAACCACCTGCTCATCGTCGACCCCAGCGGCTACGGTTACACCTTCCGACACGCGCTGACCCGGGACGCCGTCTACGAGGACATGCTTCCCGGTGAGCGGGTCCGGCTGCACGCCGCCTACGGCGAAGCGCTCGCGGCCGACCCGCACCTGGCGAGTGACCCCGGGACGCTGCCCGCCACGATTGCGCACCACTGGTACGCGGCGCTGGACCTGCCGCGGGCGCTGCCTGCCACCATCGACGCCGCGCGGGCCGCGCTCACGTCCTATGGGCCGGCCGAGGCGCTGCGCCACCTGGAGCGGGCGCTGGAGATCTGGCCCCGGGTGCCGGACGCGGAGGAGCGCACCGGCCTGGACCAGATCGAGGTCAGTCGGCTCGCGGCCGATGCGGCGTACCGTTCGGGCGCGCTCGACCGGGCGCGCTCCCTCATCGCCGACGCGCTGGCGCAACTCCCGGCGGAGGCCAACCCGGAACGCCGGGCGTTGCTGCTGGAGCGGTCCGCGATCATCGTGCGAGACCAGGGCGAGTCGGCGGACGCTGCCGCCACGCTCCGCGAAGCGCTCGCGTTGCTCCCCGATGACGGGGTTACCCGGGCTCGTGCTCAGGTGCTCGCGACGCTGGCGGGCGCCCTCATGCGCGCCGACGAGATGCCGCAGTCGATTGAGGTCGCACGGCTGGCGATCGACGCCGCGCGCTCGATCGGGGCAACCGACCTGGAAGTGGACGCCTCGATCACGCTCGGCGCGCTCGCCTACACCGACGGGGCCGAGGCCGGCCTTGAGTGGCTCCGCGAGGGCCTCCGGCTGGCGCTGGCGTTCAGCGTGGACAATCCCTGGCCGGCACTGCGCGGCTACGTTAACTACTCGGACACGCTGGAGATGTTCGGCCGCCATGCCGAGGCGGCCGAGGTCGCGGGGGAGGGCATCAAGCTCGCGGTCCGGTTCGGGGTCGTCCGGACGCTTGGCTCTTACCTGATCGGCAACCGGGCCGAGCCACTGCTCCGCCTCGGTCAATGGGACGAAGTCGACCAGATGACCGCCGAGGCCCTGCGTGCCCTGCCCGAGGGCGTCTTCGCCGGCACGCTGCACCAGATTCGGGCCGAGTTGGCCGCCATGCGCGGCCGCTATGACGAGGCCAGCCGCGAGCTCAAGAACGTCCGCCGGAGCATCGGCGCCATGGTGGACGCCCAGTTCACGCTGCCGTTCCGGTACCTCAGCGCGATGGTCGCGCTGGGCACGGGGGACTTGGCGGCGGCGCGCGAGGCTGTCACCGATGCGCTTGGCGGCATCTTTCCCTGGATGCCGCGCTACTGCTGGCCGGTGTTGTGGCTGGGCATGCGGGTCGAGGCCGATGAAGCGACCCGGTTCCGCGACCGACGCGAGGACGTGCCCGCCTGGATCGCCGGGCGATGCGACCAGATCGCCCGTGTCGCCGCCTCCCTTATCACCCCGTCACCATCGGCGGTCGGCTACCAGGCGCTGGTGGCCGCCGAGCGGGCCCGGGCGGCTGGAACGGACAGCGCGGCGATCTGGAGCGACGCCGCGGAAGCCTGGCGGCGAGCGGAAGAGCCTTACCCGCTGTCCTACGCGCTGGTCCGACTGGCCGAGGTCCACTCGGCGGCCGGGGACCGAGATGAGGCCGTTAAGGCCGTCCAGCAGGCGCATCCCTTGGCGGAGAAGCTGGGCGCGGCCCCGATCACGGGCGAAGCCGCCGCGCTGGCCCGCCGAATCCGGCTCCCTCTGGAAGCGGGCGCCGCGGCCGAGGCCGCGGCAGCACCGGGCGGCCACCAGCCAAAGCCGGCCGACGAGCTTGCCCGCTTCGGCCTCACCGACCGCGAGCGGGAGGTCCTGCTGCTCGTCGCCGCAGGGCGCTCGAACCCCGAGATCGCCAGGGAACTGTTCATCAGCGCCAAGACGGCCAGCGTGCACGTGTCCAACATCCTCGCCAAGCTCGGGGTGAGCGGGCGGGTGGAGGCGGCGGCCGTCGTGCACAGGCTGGGGGTGGGCGTGGCCCCCGGACCCGAAGGCGGGCGGTAAGGCCGCCATCCCGAAGGATAAGGAGCGGCGGCCGGCGCCCTAAGGCGGCTGGCCGATGCGGCTATCGGGGCCTTAGCCCGACTGTGGAGTCAGCAAGCTCACAGTCAGGCTCGAGGAGGCCGCGCGATGACCACGATCAGTTCCCACCCCCAGGCCAGTCCCCCCGCACCCCCAGCGGGGCCGCCGGCCGGGACGATCCGCGCCGCCCTGGGCTACCCGGCCTTCCGGTTCCTGCTCGCGGGGCTGGCAGTGTCGCAAATCGGCGACTGGCTCTACAACCTCGCCCTGGTAACCCTGGTCTACCAGCGAACTGGGTCCCTCATGTGGGCGGGGGTCGCCACCGGTGCCCGGGTGGTGCCGATGGTGGTCCTCGGTCCGGTCGGCGGCGTCATCGCCGATCGGTTCGACCGGCGGCGGGTGATGGTGGTGTCGGACCTGCTTCGGCTGCTGCTGATGCTGGGCCTGGCGCTGGTGGCCGTCACGGGCTTGCCGATCGTCTTCGCCCCGGTGATCGCGGCGCTGGCCACCGCGGCGGGCACCCCCTACCTAGCCTGCGTCTCGGGGAGCACACCGCGACTGGTCCGCGATGGCGACCTCCCGGGCGCCAATGCCGCCCGGTCAGCCGTCACGAGCCTTGGCATGATGGCCGGGCCGGCCATCGGCGGCGCCCTCCTGCTCCTCGGGTCGCCGGCGCTGGCGTTCGTCGTCAACGCGGCGACCTTCGGGGCGGCGGTTGCGTGCGTCGTGGTCATCAGGGACAGGGATGCCTTCGCAGTGGCCATTCCGGCCGGCGAGCCGATGGCGCTCGGGGGCGCCATCGGCTCGGTGCTGCGCGGGATTGCCGATGGCGCAGCGGCCCTGCGGGCGCATCCGGCGGCCATCCGACTGGTGGGCGCTGACCTGATGTGCAGCGTGGTGTACGGGATGCAGACGGTGGTGCTGGTCCTCGTCGCCCGGCAGGCCGGGCTCGGCCTGCACGGCTACGGCTACCTGCTGGCCGCGCTTGGCGTGGGAGCCATGGTCGGCACGTCGCTGGCCGGCCGGGTGCTTCGCTTGCCCTCGCGTCTCGGGCTGGCCCTCCCCATGGGGCTGGTAGGGCTGTCCATGCTGGCGATGCCCATCGCCCACTGGGGCTCGGTCGCGATCCTGCTGGCTTGCGTCAACGGGGCCGGCGCGATCCTGGTCGAGGTCATGACCGAGACCGGCCTGCAGCGGATGCTGCCGACGGAGGTTTTCGGCCGGGCGTACGGGCTGGCGATCCCAGCCTCGATCGCGGGCATCGTGGTCGGCTCCGTGGTCGCCCCGGTGCTGGTAAGCGCGCTCGGCCTCAACGGGTCGCTAGCCGCCTGCGGTGCGGTGGCACTCGGCTACGCCCTGCAGCTCCTGGCGCGGCCGCGGTATGCCCCGGTTCCCGCCGCCCACGCGGGCAGCGCGCTGGCCGGCTCGTAGGCAACTGAGCCAGAGCCTGTCAGGAGATCGCGTCGAGGTCGTCCCGCTTCCCCCGTAGCCGAACCGCTATCGCCGCCCGCTCGTCCCGCAGCGCCCCGATCCGCGACAGCGTGTCCTCCAGCCGCCCGACAAGCTGATCATTGGCCGCGATCGCCTCATCCAGCAACGCCCGCCGCCGCGCCAACGACACCTCCCCGTCCCGCAGCTCGAAGTGAACGCGGTCCAGCACGTCAACGTCCCCCGTGCTCAGCACCGTCTTCACCTCATCCAGCGAGAACCCCAGCAGTTCCTGCCAGTCGCGTATCCGAGTCACCCGGCGCACATCGCCCGCCCCGTACAGCCGCTCGCCCCCGTCGGTCCGAGTGGCCGGCTGCAGCAGCCCAAGCTCCTCCCAGTACCGCAAGGTCCGGGTAGTGACCCCAGTCAGCTTGGCCACCTCGCCGATCCGCCACAGCACCGGCGCAGCTTCCGCCGCGGCCCGCTTCAAGGCCATCACCCCATCGCCTCCGATCCTTCCCGCCTCAGCCCTCCGCCAGCGAGCGCCCCGCCGAGCCCAACCCGTCCGCATCAGAACCATCGGAAGCATCGGGAGCGTCCTCGGGGTCAACAGGCGGAACAGAAGCATCAACGGCAACGGCGACAAGCCGCTCGTCCGCCCCGCCCGCGCCCTCGCCGGCACCCGCCGGCCCAGGAGCCTGATCCACCTTCCCGCCCCGCGTCCACGAAACCGCCGCCGCCACCAGCGAAGCCGCAATCGCAAAATCAAAGGTAGCCCGCAGCCCCGCCTTAAACGGCGCCGTAATCAGCGTGGGAAAGAAACTCCGGCCGGTCAGCGTTGCCTGCTGCGCCGCAGTCAAATGCGATAGCACCCCCGGCCCGACCAGATGCTGCACCGGGTTATACCCAAGGAATGCAGCGAACAGCGTGGACACCGGCGGCAAATGCGACACCCGCAAAGCGGCCGCAGGCGAAACCCCATGCGCCACCAGCCCCTGATAAAGACTGGCCGGCAGCGACGAAGACAGCCCGATAATCATCAGGCTAAAGAAGATCCCGACCGACAGCACCTGCGCCGAATTCTGGAACGTGGTATTCATCCCCGATCCGGCCCCCCGGTGCTCGCGAGGCAGGCTGTTCATCACCGCCGCGCGGTTCGGCGACCCGAACGAGGCCATCGTCAGACCGGTGAAGAACAGCAAAATAGCGAACAGCCAGTAGGGGAAGTCAACCGGCAGCAACTCGAGCAGCACGAACGCAACCGCGGTCCCGATCATCCCGCCGGTAGCGAACGGCCGCGCCCCGAACCGGTCCGACAAGATCCCCGACAACGGCCCCGAGATCAGGAACCCGGCCGTCAGCGGCAGCATCGCCAGCCCCGCCCACAGCGGCGTCCGCGCGAAGTCGTATCCGTGCAGCGGCAGCCAGATCCCCTGCAACCAGATGATCAGCATGAACATCAGCCCGCCGCGGCTCAGCGCCGCCAGGAAGCTCGCCAGCACACCCGCCGTGAACGCGCGAATCTTGAACAGCTGGATGCGGAACATCGGCTCGGCAACCCGCGTCTCGATGAACCCGAACGCGATCAGCAGCGCCACCCCGACCACCAGGAAGGCGATCACCTCGGGGTTCGTCCAGCCCATCGTGTCGGCCCGGTACGGCTCGATCCCGTAGGTGATGCCGATCATGACCAGGATGAGCCCGGCCGCGAAGGTGACGTTGCCCCACCAGTCGATCTTCGCGGGCCTGCGCGCGCTCAGCTCCCGCAGCTTCAGGTAGCCCCAGACGGTGGCGAACAGCCCGATGGGCACCGAGACCAGGAAGATGAGCCGCCAGTTGATCGGCGCAAGCACGCCGCCGAGCACCAGCCCGATGAACGACCCGCTCATCGCCGCCGCCTGGTTGATCCCCATCGCCATCCCCATCTGACCCGGGGGGAACGCGTCGGTCAGCACGGCGGCCGAGTTCGCCATCAGCATCGCCGCGCCCACGCCCTGGAACAGCCGCAGCACGATCAGGTAGATCCCCGCCGCGTGCCCCGACGTCCAGGTCACGGTGAGCAGCAGCGAGAAGAAGGTGAAGACCGCGAAGCCGAGGTTGTACATCCGAACCCGGCCGTAAATGTCGCCCAGCCGCCCCAGCGTGGTCACCAGCACGCTGGTGACCACCAGGAACCCCAGGATCATCCACAACAAGTAGAAGCTGTTGCCCGGCTGCAGCGGATCGATGTCAATCCCGCGGAAGATGTCGGGCAGCGAGATCAGCGTGATCGACCCGTCGATCGTGGCCATCAGCATGCCCAGGGTCGAGATCGTCAGCGCGATCCATTTGTAGCCCTCAGGCACCGCAATCTGCCCCGTACCGCGCTCAGGCACAGCGCCTCCTTTACGTCAACGGCAACCAACCTTAACGTACACGTCAGGTTCATCCCGAACGGTCCCGTCGTCCCCTTCACCCGCCCCCTCGACCCCCTCCGGCCCGACCCAGAGCTTCACCGCCCCCACATCCGGGGATGAAGCGCGCGGGGGAGACGCCACCCGGGGGAGGTCAGATGCGCATCGGCCTGCACGCGCTAGGCATCGCCGCCGGCGCCCGCCCGGAAGTAATCCGCGCGGTCGCCACCGCCGCCGAAGCAGCCGGCTTCGCCACCCTGTGGGCGGGGGAACACGTGGTGCTGGTCGACCAGCCCGCCTCCCGCTACCCGTACTCAGCCGACGGCCGCATCGCCGTCCCGGCCGACGCCGACTGGCTAGACCCGCTGCTCGGCCTGAGCTTCGTCGCGGCCGCGACCACAACCATCGGCTTGGCAACCGGCATCCTGCTCCTCCCCGAGCACAACCCGGTCGTGGCCGCCAAGCAAGCCGCGACCCTAGACGTGCTGTCCGCGGGCCGCCTCACCCTCGGCATAGGCATCGGCTGGTCGGCCGAAGAGTTCGCCGCCCTAGGCGTCCCCTTCTCCCGCCGCGCCCAGCGCACCGCCGAGTACGTCGCCGCCATGCGCACCCTCTGGGCTGACGACCCCGCCTCGTTCAGCGGCGAATTCACCCGCTTCGACTCAGTCCGGGTCAACCCGAAGCCCGTCCGTGACAGCCGAATCCCGATCGTGCTCGGCGGCAACAGCGACGCCTCCCTAGCCAGGGTGGCAACCTTCGCGGACGGCTGGTACGGCTTCAACCTCCCCACTGCAGCGGTCGCGGAACGCGTCGCGTCACTAGCCGAGCAATGCAAGCTCCACGATCGCAACCCCCGCGACCTTACCGTGGCCGTAGCCCTCACCGACGGCACCCCCGCCGCCCTGCCCGCCCTGGCCGAAATCGGGGTAACCGAGTTCGTAGTGGTAGCAACTCCGCCACCGGACCCACCCGACGCCACCACCTGGGTCCACGATCTAGCAGCCCAGTGGGCCGTCACCCCCGCTCAGCCCCACTAGAACCGGAAACGCCAGGTACCTTTCGAGCGGCTAGCCCAGGTCGGCGTCACGCACAATGATCGCGACCTGCACCCGGTTCGACCCGCCGAGCTTGGCCATCAACTTGGACACATGACCCTTGACCGTGGCCTCGCTCATGTACAGCCGGCTGGCGATCTCGGCGTTGGAACGCCCCCGAGCTACCTCGGCCGCCACCTCGCGCTCGCGCGCCGTGAGCCCGCGCAACATCAGCTCGGCCGTCGCTCGCCGGGACGCGGTCGGGTCGGCCCCGAACCGCTCGATGAGCGTCCGGGTGACCGAAGGCGACAGCATGGCCTCGCCCGCCGCCACCAGTCGTATCGCCCGGATGATGTCGACCGGCGGCGTGTCCTTGAGCAGGAATCCGCTCGCCCCGGCCCGCAGCGCCCCGAACACATACTCGTCCAGCTGGAAAGTCGTCAGCACGATGACATTGGGCGGGTCACGCAGTGCGGTGATGCGCTCGGTCGCGTCGATCCCGTTGAGCCCCGGCATGCGAATGTCCATCAGCACAACATCGGGCCGGTACGCGGCGACGCCGGCCACCGCCGCCGCTCCGTCTCCCGCCTCCCCGACCACGCGCAGATCATCGGCCGCGGACAGGATGGTCCGAAGCCCGGCCCGGACCAGAGGGTCATCGTCCGCAAGAAGGACCCCAAGCATCGGGTTCGGCACGGCGTCAGTCCTCCCACGGGAACGTGGCGGTGAGCACGAAGTCGCCACCGCCATCCGGCCCGTGCGCGAGCGTACCGCCCGCTAGCGCAACC
>Ga0209006_10006152_pt1 | contig 10883 bp, 9 predicted proteins | sample JacPin_JW_Ref_O2_FD_188567 | JGI IMG/M metagenome (GOLD analysis project Ga0209006, IMG submission 188567) | Forest soil microbial communities from Algoma, Ontario, Canada - Jack Pine, Ontario site 1_JW_Ref_O2 (SPAdes) (version 2) | ecosystem: Environmental > Terrestrial > Soil > Boreal... | reverse complement strand
CAACGACTTAAAACCAGCCGCTACGATATGCAAGCCACCAGCTGAATGCGGCAACAGGGACCGTGGCGAAAAGAGCCCACCAGAGCGGCAGGAAAAGATCGCAGGCAAGACCGAGCACCACGAAGCTGGCCCAGAAAATCTTTCTTTCCATACGGCCATTTTAACTCGTTGTCCTGCTGGCAACGAATCGGCACGGTCACGCGTTTCGGAAGTGACATCGGGAAAATACTGACGAGAATCGGCCGAACCACTTTCGAACGACTGCGTTTTGAATCGAGCTGGGCTCGCGCGATAATGGTACGCATGAATTCAACCACAGCATTCGCCCGGGGTTCACTTCCGCAGACGCCTGAATTCGCACGAAAGCTCGATCGCTTGGCCGAGATCGCGGTCCGCGCCGGCCTCGGGCTCGGTTCCGGACAAGAGCTGCTCGTTACCGCCACGCTCGACGCGGTCCCGCTTGCGCGGCTGATCACCGAGCACGCCTACAAAGCGGGCGCGTCCCTGGTCACCACCTTGTTTTCGGACGAGCAATCGGCCCTGGTTCGATTTCGCAACGGCAAAGAGTCCAGCTTCGACACTGCGCCTTCATGGCTTTACGAAGGCATGGCCAAGGCTTACCAGAGCGGCGCCGCCCGGCTGGCGATCGCCGGCAATGATCCTTCGCTTCTGTCGGCCGAGAATCCCGAACACGTCAGCCGCGCGAATCGAGCGACCTCGAAAGCGTATCGCCCGGCGCTGGAGCTGATTGCAGGCCACGCGATCAACTGGACCATCGTCGCCAACGCAACTCCTGCATGGGCCGCCGCCGTGTTTCCCGATCTGCCGCCAGACGAAGCGCTGGCAAGGCTCTGGGATGCCATCTTCGCCGCGTCGCGCGCGGACCAGGCTGACCCGCTGGCTGCGTGGAGGGCCCACGACACAATCTTGCACGCTCGCGCCGATCGCATGAACGCCAAACGTTACGCAGCCCTGCATTTCCGCGGACCGGGCACCGACCTTCGCGTCGGCCTCGCCGACGACCATCTGTGGCTCGGCGGAGGCACCACAGCTAGGAACGGAAACTATTGCATTCCGAATATTCCCACCGAAGAGATTTTCACCACGCCGCACAAAGATCGCGTGGAGGGTCAGGTAACCAGCACCAAGCCTCTCTCGCATCAAGGCACGCTGATCGAAGGAATTTCCGTGCGATTCGAAGGCGGCAAGATTGCGGAGGCGCACGCCGCGCGGGGCGAGCAAGTCCTGCAACGGATGATCGAGACGGACGAAGGAGCGCGCCGGCTCGGCGAAGTGGCTCTGGTGCCGCATTCGTCGCCGATCGCATCCAGCGGCCTGCTCTTCATGAACACGCTGTTTGACGAGAACGCCGCCTGTCATATCGCGCTGGGGCAGGCGTACAGCACGTGCGTGAAAAACGGCGACAGCCTGAAGCCGGCAGAGCTGGCCCTGCGAGGCGCAAACACGAGCTTGATTCACGTCGACTGGATGATCGGATCGAACCGCATCGATGTGGACGGCGTAAGCGCCGCGGGCAGCCTCGATCCGGTGATGCGCGCGGGAGAGTGGGTCTAGCGGAGAAATGGCAGGCCCGTGCGGCTCGCACCGCACACCTCCGCCGTGCCAGGGTAAGCCGGACCTTGATCGGTCTGCCGCGGGAACTCGGATTTGGAAAGCTGCGGGGGTGACGGACTTGTCACAAACACATCCACCTCAGGCTACGGAATGAAAATCTTCATGCCAACTGCAGTCGCGAAGATTCCGATGGCAACGGAGACCATCGTCATTGACCAGGATCCCTCGATACTCCATCACTCCGGTTTCGGCTTTTCATCTCGCTGTTCCCTCTCAGGCGGGGTCTTCGGCTTCGGCTTGGGCTCGGCCTTTGGCGCCGGACGTTGTGCCGGCTTTTCAGCAGGTGGCGGGCTGACCGGCTTCTGTGTCTCACGTTTCGCGGCGGGTGGATGCGCGGCCGGTTTAGCGGCGGGCGGATGTGCGGCTGGCTCCGACGGTTGAGCGCGTCGTTCCCCAGGTGCAGGGGGGGCAGGTCTCGCAGCCGATTTAGCTGCGGGCGGTGCAGGCTGAACCGCCCTCCTCGTTGGCTCAACAGGTTTTGCGGGCGTCGGTTGGGGACGATTCGGTTGCGCGTTCGGTGCCACCGCTCGCATGGCCGCAGCGGGCCGTGCAGGAATCGCTGGAGCGATCGGTTTGCCGGCCGGGATCGGCTTAGTCTCTACAAAAACGGCCGGACGCCCGTGACTGACGGAGGCAAACTGCTGTCGGTTCTGGGCTGCCGTACGCTGCACTTGAATCTGCGTGGTCATTGGAGGAATGCGCCGCTCCCGCGTCGCGGCGATTTCCGCTGGCAGGGGCTGCCGAGTAACCCCTCCCGGACCGTTGTAGCTGACGCGGTTGATCGTGGTGTTGTTGATGGTGACGTTGTTTATAACTGTATTCGTCACCGTGCGGTTGTAGATGTGAACGCTGGTAATGGTTACGTTGTTCACGGCGCGGTTATAAAAGAAATGATCTCCGCTCCAGTAACCGCCCTGATAGCCGACGCCAACGTAGCCGAACCCATAGTTGATCCCACCGTAAAAGCCAATATGCGGACCCCAATAACCGTAATGGTATCGATACCTGCCGCCTATAAATCCCCAGTATCCCGGCGTCCAAAGAAAAGCTGTCTCAGGCGGCCGCGCCCACGCTCCCGGCACCCAGTAGTAACCCTGGGAAGCATAGCTCCAATACCCAGGGGTCCATAGATAACCATCACCAGGGCAATCCGGTTGCGAATATTCCGGCAGGGGCGGCGGGGGATCTGGTGCCTGCAGCACTGGCTGGCCGTAGCTATCATCGGAGTCGTTATCGTTATCAGAATAGTTCTGATTTTGGTCGCTTGTGTCGGCCGTCTGGGTGTCACTCGCGGGAGCGAGGTCAGCGGCAGCCGCCGGGTCCTGCGACTGATCCGTCGACTGTTGAGACGACTGATCGGTGATCGGCGAACTCTGCGTGCCGGTGCTCTGGGTGCCGTTGTTGTTGCATCCCCCAATTTCAAACACCAGAGCGACTAAAGCGACCGTGATAAGCGAATATGTTCTGATCGAAGGCATCACATTGTCCCCCGCGAAATTAAGATTGCAGGACGAATCAAGCGACTGGAATAGGTCACAACCAAATCCAAGGACCCCGGCTGGTTGAACAACCATAACAAGATCGTTTAGAACTTTGCAATACAGCAGGAGAACCAGCGCGGTCAGTATTTCGCGAAGGGCCAGAAGTCCGCTACGGAACTGCTGAAATTGCCTGAAGGGCAAAGCCACAAAACGGCAAAACAGGCCAGGTCAATACGTGAAATGGTAGGCCCGCGCGGGCTCGAACCGCGTACCTCCGCCGTGTCAAGGTAGGCCAGACCGTACTACCCAATCCCTCTAAGTTGCCTTCCTATTGACCTGCCTTCACTTAGGAAAATCAGTCAAAACACGTGAAAGAAGAGACAGATAGGTACCGCTGCAAAATCCGCTGCAGAAAAGCCCGACCAGATCCGCGCTCACGAACATCTAGCACAAGGCTTCCCAACAGCGGCAAGCAGACCAAAACCTAAAGTGATAGACAGAAGTGCGATGGCCGCGGGAGAGCCCCTTAGAACCAACATGTAATAGCCTAACCCAGAGATCGTCATAGAAATCGCTGGCAAGGAAAAGGCTTAGGAGCAGTCGCCGCCGCAACAGCACTCGGTAAAGTCGGATTAGCTGCGCAATCGCAGAACTGCGCGGCTCACTTAGCCCCAGATGGAGTTCAGTCTCTGATGCAACCGCCAGCCGTGTCGCGATGTTCGCCTTCGGGACATGCTGCAGCCTGATCCTGTCGCCCCTGATCCCGTCTGCCCTGATCAGCGTCTCTTCCCCGGTCCCGATCTCTATCGTGGTCCGACGCGCCTTGTGGGCCGGGAGGCCCTTGAGGTCCCTCTGGTCCTGCTGCCGGGGTCGTGGAGCATCCGGACACGAGCAATCCTATTAAAAACGCACTCGAAAGCAGCGATACCTTTATTGACTTCATCTTGATTCTCCTTAGCGAGGCCGCTCGGCGCAAAACGCCGCCGTAAGACGTGGTCTATTCGCAGCGAGGATCGTACTCGTTGCCGATAAGTGGGGCTGTCCCGATTGACACAGTCGCCCGTCCCGGATTGACTGGTCGCTACTTCTTCGAGAGCTCGCCCGTGAAATAGGTCTCGACATCTTCCCGACTCAGCGGGTTCCCGGCGTCCGTCAATACAATCGAATAGACGACCCTATTCCCTTCAATCTGCGCGGTGATGAATGCACCATCTTCCGGCAGTTCCTGGCAGGTGTATTTCACTCTTCTGCCGTCTTCGAGTGATTTAATCCAATCTTCGTCTGGCATGTTCTTACTCGCGGGGCAGGCTGGTGCTTCGCAACTATTCGCTCTTAGGAGCACGAATTGCAAATCGGGAACGGCGTCGGTTCAATCGACAAGTTTGACGCCTTTGGCTGTGACAGTAACCTCAACGTGAGCACCTTTTTTGAGCTTCACATCATCGCCATGCTCATCAGTTAAGGTATTTTCAATCCGGAGATCTCGATACGGACGGTCGGCCCCGTCCACGGCGATATGGGCTTTTTCCGGTTGTCTCGAACGCGGAAACGAGATGATTTTGTCCACCTTTCCGGGCAACGTGACACTTGGCTCTTCCACGATCCGGGAGGTGTCTAGACTCAATTCAGCTATTTTCGCGGACCTGGCCATGCGCGGCTTGGCCATTTCCTTCCTGACACTGTCGCGCATCGCTTTGCCAGGTTCCTTTTCAACGTTCTTGTGTGTCATCCACTTACGATACTTCCGGCATGGGCTGCCGCGCTGTCACTTTTCGCACAGTTCGATGAGCGCTGTTTAGACTCGTGCGGCGTCGCGACCTTGCCCGCATTGCCGATGGTCGAGAACTTGAAATTCTCGTTCCTCACGTACCGCAGGCTGCGCAACCCGTCAGCGAGCCCTTGTCGTTCCGCATTTCCGTCCCGGCTCGCCCGCAGTTCTTGAATCCGGCGACTGATTGCCGTTTCGGCGTCTTTCACGCGTTGGGGAAGCGTGGGTGAGCCTAGCGGCTCCAGCAGCGCCTGAAGACAGGCATCCTGCCATTCGTGAAACTTGGTTTCGGACATTGCGTTCCTCCGTTTTCCGCAACTTCTGCATAAGCCTGTTTCGATTTGGGACAGTAGGGTAAAACCCTTTGGTGGGCGAATACTGTTCCTTATCGGACGCTTTTTCGTGGGGCTCGAACCGCAGAACTCCTTCATATCAAGGAAGGTTAGAGGCTGTTACGAAATCCCTTGCCGTTATCGTCCTGTTAACCTTGTCTTCCCTTGAGAAGATGAAAGTGTAAACAGCCTGATAACGCTACAAAATCCGCCCTTGGAGAGGCCCCACAAAAATGCGCAGGGCTTAGAGCAAAGGCCGTCTTCGACGTCGCGCAAGGAGGGGCAGAAGGGCTCCGCAATCCATTCGATCCCGGGCCGATAGGTTCGGATTTCATCAGGATCGTAGTCGGTTTACGCCTAAGGCATACCGCATCGATCCGATAGACGCGATGATCGACGCATGGAAAGATCGAGAAGGCCGCCGAGCGCGCTGCGGCCATGCGTAACTCAAAGGAGCCAATCCGTGAATGACTTCGCCGTCGAGCAGAAAGACGCTCCCCAGGTTCACCCGCGTCAATCGCGCCCTAGCCACCGTTGGTGGATCAAAGCTCTTGCGGTAGCTTGTATCCTGTGCGCAATCGCAGTGGGAATTCTTGCTCACTATTTTCCGTTTTCGCGGGCGACCGTTTCGGAATCCCTGCTCGAATCTTTTCCCGGCGAACTGAAAATTGACCGCTTCGAGGTCCGCTACTTTCCGCATCCCGGCTGCGTAGCGGAAGGCGTCGAGTTCCGGCTCAAGTCGAGTTCTGCGGCCGTGCCACCCCTTGTGACAATTCGCAAGTTGACGGTTCAGGCCAGCTATTTGAATTTCCTTGTCCGTCCCCATTTCGTTTCGAGGATCGAGCTCGAGGGCCTTCGCGTAAATGTCCCGCTGCCAATGGATGCTGGAAAACTGGGTTCAGGACAAGGCACGTCCGTCGTAACGATCGGCGAAGTAATCGCCCACGACGCGGTGCTGAATGTTGTGCGCCACGACAACAAGACCCCACTCCAATTCGATATTCACGACTTGATCCTAAAATCCACCAGCGCGAAATCGGGCGCGTCGTATCGCGTGGACCTTCGTAACCCCGAGCCTCCCGGTGAGATTCATTCGACGGGGCACATCGGCCCGTTCCAAAAGGGGGATTTCGCGGAGACGCCGGCTTCCGGCGAATATTCATTCGATCGGGCGGATCTGAGCGTGTTCAAGGGAATTGCGGGAGTACTTTCATCGAAAGGGAAGTTCGCAGGCTCGCTGGGAAAACTTGACGTAGAAGGCGGCGCGGACATACCGAACTTCGAAGTGCTTCGTAGCGGGCACGCTTTGCCGCTGCGCACGCGTTTTGTTCTTGCTGTCGACGCCACAAATGGTGACGTCGCTATAAACAGTCTGACGGCCATGCGCGGGCGCACGAACATCGCCGTGAACGGCAGCGTGGCGCACCGTGGCGATATGCACGGAAAGTTTACGTCACTCAATTTCACGGTGCGTGACGGGCATATCGAAGACCTTCTGCCCATCTTCGTGGCTGGTCACGAGCATGCCTCGCCATTAGCGGGCGAGACGAATTTGACCGCGCAGGTCACCGTGCCTCCCAGGGGCAAGCAGCTCCTCGAGGAGCTTGCGCTCGACGGGGACTTTGATGTTTCCGATGGCCATTTCGAAAAATCGACAACGAAAGCACGCGTGGATAAATTCAGCGCCGGCGCTTCGGGAGAGAAGAAAGAAACTCATGCAGCTTCAGCACCGGCTGATTCCACTGAAAGTGTCCCTGCGCAGCTTCGTGGCCATGTGGTACTGCGCAGTACGATCGCCACGATGACTGACGTCTCGTTAAGCGTTCCCGGCGCCGATGCGAACATGCACGGCACATTCAATGTGATCAGTCAGAAGATCGACTTTCACGGCACGGTTCGCACCAATGCAGACCTTTCCCAGCAGAGCAGCGGGACCAATTCGATATTCGCGAAGGTGCTCGACCCGTTCTTCAGAAAGAAGCGCGGTACGGTCGTCCCGGTCGTAATGAGCGGCACCTACCGCGACCCCCATTTCGGGCTCGATCTAAACCCTGTGAACAAGTAACACTTGGCCGGTCTATGGCCCATCGTCCGACGCGGGCTCAAAAGCCAGGCTTTACAAGGGAACTTGATTGCATCCCGTCAGTACTTTCCGTAGAACCCCCGGCCGTCGCGAATCGCCAGAGCTAAGCAATGGTTTTCCTTGTCGCGTTCTTCAAGACCGCAGCCCGGCCGGCAGCCGTCTAGTTCTCAGGTTTTCCTTCGGCATCCACCACGGTCACTCTGCCGTATTTTTTCAGCACATCCTCAATCTGCTTGCGGTCGCCTACGGCGACCCACTGCATGCGATCTAGATCGACGTACTTCTTCGCAACGACTTGCACGGCGGCTGCATCCACGGCGGCAATCTGACCGGGATAGTGATCCCAGTAGTCCGCCGGGAATCCGTAGTACTCCGAGCTTAGCCAATCCCCCAACATTTCCGCAGGCTTCTCGAGTGAGAGAGCGAAGCCGGCCACAATGGCGTGGCGCGCGTCGTCCAACTCCGCTTCCGGGACGGGCTGGTCGCTGATGCGCTTGAATTCGTAGACGAACTGAGTCATCGAACCGTCCGTGACCGGCGTACGCACGGGTGCAGTCGCGCTCCAGTCGCCGGGATAAAGATCGGCGTCGAAGCGGCTGTACGAGCCATACGTATAGCCGTGCTCTTCTCGCAGATCGAGGAACAGCCGGGATTGGGGTCCTCCGCCGACAATCTGGTTCATGACGGTCAGCGCGTAGTAATCCGGATCGGTTCGCCGGATGGCTCGGTCGCCAGCGATGATGTACGTCTGCACGGACGCGGGGCGGTCCACCAGCGTGATGCTCGCACGCGGCTGGGCCACAGTCTTCGGGAGCGTCGCAGATGGTTCTGCAGCGCCCGCCCAAGCTCCGAAATATTTCTCGATCATCGTATGCATTTCAGCGGTCTTGAAATCACCTGCCGCGCCGAGCAGCGTGTTGGCGGGGCGATAGTGCTGGTCGTGAAAGCTCTTAAGGTTTTCCACCGTCACTTTTTCGATGGATTCTTTGGTGGGAGACGTCGCCGAAAGTGGCGGCTCGACGTAAAGCACTCGCCGAAAGGCTTGTTGCGCAAGGAACCCCGGATTGGAAAGGCTCTGCTCGAGATTCGCACCGGCGCGCTGCTTGTATTGCGCCAGTTCCGCTGCGGGGAACGCCGGGCGCAGCACGATGTCGCTCATCAGATCCAGGATTTGCGGCGCGTCGCCGGCCAATCCCGAGGCGTTCACGGAAGTATAGCCGGCGCCAAAATTCGAACTCGCGGCCAAAGACGCGCCCAGCGAATCCACTTCCTCCGAGATTTGCGCGCTGGTGCGATGGTCCGTTCCCTCGCGAAGCATATTCGCGGTGAACGAGGCAAGGCCCGGAAGATCGTTCGGATCGGCCAATTGTCCGGGGCGAATCTGCATCGCGAAAGAGACGGTCGGCAGTTTGTGGTCTTCGAGCAGCACCAGCGTCAGCCCGTTTTTCAACTTCACGACCGTGGGCCGTGGGAGCTGAACGTGCAGGATTTCCTTGCTGACTGGAGCGCGGTTCAGCCGTTCGACTTTGCTCGCAGGCATCGATTTATCCTGGGCCCGCGCCGTGGATGCGCCCGCCGTCGCGATCGCGACAAGCAACGCGGCCCACGATACGTGCCGGACCAGTTTCCAAATCACGCCGGACTCTTTCATCGCATGGGCTCCCTTCCGTGCCTTCTCTGGGTCGCTCATTGCGCCCCTCCTTGCGTGCCAGGCGGGTCTTTCGGGGCCGGCAGAGTGACCACAACGGCGCGCTGATCGCGAACGAAGAAAGTGCGGGCGGCAGCATTGATCTGTTCCAGCGTCACCGCGTCTTCCTTGTCGATCACCGTGTTGATCAGGTTCGGGTCTCCGAAGTAAACGGCGTCTCGCCCGATCAGGTTCGCCGTGCTCAGGTCCGATCTGCGCTGCTCGATGAATTGCCGCAAGAGCTGCCTTTTGGCCTTCGCAAGCTCCTCGGTTGTGACGCCGCTTTTCGCAATGGCCGCAATTTCATCATCCATTCCCTTTTCCAGATCTTCGACTTTCACGCCGGGCCTCGGCGTCGCGATGATGTAAAGCAGGCTTGGCCCGATGCGCGCGTCGGCCTGGGTACCGACTTCCGCAGCGAGCTGTTTATCTTTCACCAGGTGCTGGTAGAGCCGCGAACTCTGGCCTTCGCCCAGAATGATCGATAGCTCCTGAGCGGCGTAATTGTCCGGCGTGTTTCCGGGAGGAATGTGGTACGCCATGATGATCTGCGGCAGGCGCGCCAGCGGGTCGTAGATCGTTTCACTCCGCTCGCCGTAGTGCGGCTCTTCCGCAAGGTCTACCTTCGGCGGGGCGGGCTGCGCGGGAATCGCGCCGAAATACTTCTTCACTTTCGCGAGCGCATCGTCCGGATCGAAGTCGCCCACGAGCGTCAGGACCGCATTGCTCGGCGCATAGTACATTCGGAAGAAATCCGCCACATCCTGCAAGGAAGCCGCATTGAGATCGGACATCGATCCGATCGTCGAATGCTTGTACGCAAAGTTGTCGAACGAGAGGCTGTCGATGTCGAGATCGGCCCGACCGTAGGGCCGGTTGTCGATGCCTTGCCGGCGTTCCTCCTGCACGGCGTTGCGCTGGTTATCGAGGTTGGCCTGCGTGATTGCAAGAGCCCGCATACGGTCCGATTCGAGGAAGAGTCCCAGGTCGAGCTGGTTTTTCGGTAGCTCCTCGAAATAGTTCGTTCGGTCTTCGTTCGTGGATCCATTCATCCCGCCGCCGTTGTTCAGCACGAGGATGAAATGCTCGCCCTTGCCGACGTTCTCCGATCCCTCGAACATCATGTGCTCGAACAAATGCGCGAAACCGGTCCGGCCCGGATGCTCGTTGCGGCTGCCGACGTTGTACGTAACGTTGATCGCATACACCGGCGCGCTGTGGTCCGGCACCAGGATCACGCGCAGTCCGTTGTCGAGCTTGGTGTCGCGCAATTCGAGATTCGGTACCTTGACGCCCTGCCCCGCCAGACTTGAAACCAGCCCTGGAGCCATGACGACCCCGAGTGCAACCAAAGCCGCGACGGCCAACCTTTGCTCTCTATTCATAGGCGCACCCCTTACGTCCTTATGACGCAATAGCCTCTTATTCGTTTGCATCATACAACGCTTAGCGGCGTCATTATGACGCTCGCTTGAAACTCGATTGCAGCACGCCGAGCCAGCTCGGGCGACAGACATCGATGGAACAAGGCCGCAGAAGACATGGCGCACACCGTGTCGCAACCTGACAACTGCGGCTGGCTCGAGAGCGCTTCGCTTCCATGATCTTCGGCATCCATGCATTACAGAATTGCTAGAGGCTGGCTGGTGCACCTGAGGCGGCAGTGTTGAGCATTGCCGTCCACGTCTCTGGAAGATGAGGGAACACGAGAGCACATTCGGATGGAAGCAAAACGCAAGGCCCTCGAAGGGTTGGTTCCTCTGGCGGCGATCGAACCGGCGGGAGATCCCAGCTCGCAAACGATGTCCGGGCATGTCCTTTGTAGCTGCTTTGTTGTTGGACAAAATCGTGCGTTCGTCCGGAACCTGCGTCGCATACCTTGGCTGGCTTTCCGTCA
>Ga0209006_10006151_pt1 | contig 10884 bp, 8 predicted proteins | sample JacPin_JW_Ref_O2_FD_188567 | JGI IMG/M metagenome (GOLD analysis project Ga0209006, IMG submission 188567) | Forest soil microbial communities from Algoma, Ontario, Canada - Jack Pine, Ontario site 1_JW_Ref_O2 (SPAdes) (version 2) | ecosystem: Environmental > Terrestrial > Soil > Boreal... | reverse complement strand
TGACGAGCAGGCGCTCCGCGTGGGCCAGCCGTGGGGCAAGACGGAGTGCTGGTATGTGGCGCACAGCAAGCCCGGCTCGCAAATCGCGCTGGGGCTGAAACCAGGAGCGACACGGATCCAACTCGAGGAGGCGATTCGGGAGAACCGCGCCGAGGACCTTCTCAACTGGGTCGATGTCCATGCGGGCGATATGATCTATGTTGCCGGAGGTACCGTGCACACCCTGGGCCCCGGCTCGGTGATCGTCGAGATCCAACAACAGTCCGACACCACCTACCGCCTGTATGATTATGGCCGCGGCCGGGAGCTTCATTTGAAAGATGGCATGGCGGCCGTGAAAGAAAAAACCGCGTCGGGGAAAGTGATCCGGCCGGGCGCGCGGCAGATTCTCGGCGGCAAGAACCGACAAGAACTGCTGGTCGCCGCGCCATACTTTGTAGTGGACAGGTTCGATGCGAAAGAGGCATTCGAGCTTTCAACGCGCGACGATACTGACAGGAGTTCGGTGCAGATTCTGGTGGCGACGGAAGGATGCGGAGTGATTGAGGCGGCGGGCGCTGAACCTGTTACTCTCGCCAAGGGCGATGCGGTCGTGGTCCCGGCCTGTCTTGAAAGCTTCGGCGTACGGCCGCAATGGACGCTCGAATTCCTGAGGGCATACGTGCCGGGGAAAAAGCTGCCTGAACCTGAGACGAGAATGTAGTTTTGATTTTGTTTTTCTTAATCTTTTTCTCTTAATCTGGGGACTCTACGAAACCTGTGGCCAAGGATTCCAATTTCTATCCCGTAATTCTCGCTGGCGGACGGGGCACGCGCTTCTGGCCTTTGAGCCGGAAGAAGCGCGCCAAGCAGCTGCTCGCGCTTGACGGCAAGCAATCGATGATCCAGCAAACGGTGGCGAGGCTTCTGCGGCTTGCTCCTGTAAAACAATTTTGGGTCATTACCAACGAAGATCTGCGGCCGGCAATTCTGAAGCAACTACCGAAATTATCGAAAGCTCAGGTGCTGGCTGAGCCGGCTGGACGAAATACGGCGCCAGCCATCGGCCTGGCAGCCTTTCTTTTGCTGCGGGAAAATTCCGATGCCGTCATTGGGTTGTTTCCGTCCGACCACGTGATCGCGGATGAAAAGCGCTTTCGCGAAACTTTGGAGCAGGGCATTCAGATTGCGGCCTCCGGTGAAAACATCGTCGTCATCGGCATCCAGCCCACTCGACCCGAAACTGGCTACGGTTACATCGAAGTGGGCAGTGCGCCAGAGGGTGGATCTCTGCGAGTTCGCCGGTTTACGGAAAAGCCGGATGCGGCGAACGCTGCTGACTTCGTTGCGGCTGGAAATTATTTTTGGAATAGCGGCATGTTTCTGTGGAGCGCGCGCACCCTGACGAATGCGCTGCGCGAACATCTCCCTAAGGCCGCCCGTTTGCTCGAACAGATCGCCGCCGCATATGGCACGCGAAAGTTCGCGGCGAGCTTCCGCAAGCTCTATCCGCAATGCGAAAACATCAGCGTGGACTACGCCATCCTTGAGCCACGGTCGGCGAAGGGTGAACATGCGGGAAATATTTTCTGCTTACCCGCGGATTTTGGATGGAACGATTTGGGCTCATGGACTGCGCTCCACGAGCATCACAATGCAAAGAGTAAACCGCCTGAAGGCAATTTGATTTCCAGCGTGGGCACATGCGTGCTGAACGCGGAAGGAAATTACATTCACGCCCCGGGGAAATTCGTTGCTGTCGTTGGCGTGAGTGATCTGGTTGTGGTGGAAACAGACGATGCTTTGCTGATCACGACCCGACAGCACGCCCAGGATGTCGGCAAGGTCGTGAAATATCTGGACGAAAAGAAGCTTCACCGGCTGACATAGCTGTAGGTTTCCGGTTTCTGGTTTCTGGTTTCCAGCTGCGGGCGTAGAAGTATGGATCCGGAAACTAGACACTGAAAACCAGACACCTCCAAAACATGCCCCAGGAAATAAAATTCGGCACCGACGGTTGGCGCGGCATCATCGCCGACGACTTTACTTTCGACAACGTGCGCCGAGTCTCGGGCGCCATCGCCTCATACGTACTTAAGTATGAAGACGCGAAACGCGGAGTCTTCATCGGCTACGACACGCGCTTTGCCTCGCAACGATTTGCTCAGGCGGCTGCGGAAGTCATCGCCGTGGCCGGAGTTCCCGTCAAACTTGCCAACGACTACACGCCTACGCCCGCAGTTTCCTACGCGGTGAAGCACCAGAGCGCCGCGGGCGGAGTGATGATCACCTCCAGCCACAATCCGTGGAATTGGAACGGAGTAAAGTTCAAAGGCAAATTCGGCGGCTCGGCCACGCCCGCCATCATGAAGCGGATCGAAGAAGAGATGGCTGCCGGCGCGATGCCCAAAGGAAAAAACGCTGGTATTGAAGAAGTCGACTTGAAGTTGCCCTACATTGCCGCGGTATGCGCTTTCGCCGACGTCGACCTGATCGCGAAGACCAACTTCAAATTTGCGGTGGACGCGATGTACGGTTCTGGCAGAGGTGTTCTGTCGGGAATATTCAGCGGGCGCGGCATCCGCCACGTGGCTATCCGCGAAGAACTGAATCCGCTGTTTCCCGGAATCAATCCCGAACCGATCGAGCCGCACATTGCCCTGCTGCAGCAAACCGTCGTTCGCGAAAAGTGTGACGCTGGTCTGGCCACGGATGGCGACGCTGACCGCATCGGCGCGGTAGCCGAGGACGGCAGCTTCGTGGACTCACACAAGATTTTTTGCGTGCTATTGCGTTGGTTGCTGGAACGCAAGAAGTGGTCCGGCGACGTGGTGCGCGCCTTCAACACCACGCGTATGCTTGACCGCATCGCCGCTAAGTACGGCCGCAAGATTTACGAAACCAAGATCGGATTCAAGTACATTGCCGACCTGATGATGGAACGGGATATCCTGATCGGCGGCGAGGAGTCCGGGGGCATTGGCTATTCGCGTTTTCTGCCGGAGCGCGACGGCGTGCTCAACTGCCTGCTGTTGGCGAACGTGATGGCCGAGGAAGGCAAGCCTCTCGGCCGACTGGTTGCGGACCTGCAGCGCGAATTTGGCGCTCACTATTATGGCCGGCGTGATCTGCACATTGCAGAAGAAATCAAGCAAAGCGCTATTCAGCGCGCGGCTGCCGACGGCACTCGAAAGGTGGGCCGCTACGCTGTATTCAAAAAAGAGAACCTGGATGGCGTGAAGTTTTTTCTGGACGCGCCCACCAACGGCAACGGAGCGGAGGCCTGGATCCTATTCCGAGCCTCGGGAACGGAACCGCTGTTGCGGCTATATTGCGAAGCAGCATCGCCAGAACTGGTGACGGAGATTCTGGCCAGTGCTGAACAGTTCGTTCGCGAAGGCTAATCGCCCCGCCGTCAACGACGGCAAGCCGCGCAAGGCGCTTGCCAGCGCCTTCCAGCCCACATCCAGTTCTGAGCACTTTAAGTCAGCATTCGTGTCGCGGGGATGCGATACTTTTAACGCAGATGACGATTGCGGCAATCCCAACTCCGGTTCCGGCAGATTCCGCTGACGCACGGCGCTACAACCGCACGCGGCGATGGCTAGGGATCGCCGACTTCATTGTCGGCCTGGCATTCCTGATCATCCTGTTGTTTACAGGCTGGTCCGGAGAGTTGCGCGATTTTGCCTACCGGTTGGGAGCGCAGAACTACACGGTTTCGGTTTTTCTTTATCTCGTCCTGCTGCTGGTGATCGGCAAGGCGCTGGGTTTTGGTCTGGACTACTACGGTTTTCGCGTGGAGCGCAAGTTCAAACTCTCAAACCAGAAATTGGGTTCCTGGCTCTGGGACGAAGCTAAGGGATTTCTGGTTGGAGTGGTGCTGGGCGGCGTTCTGGTCGAGTTGTTGTATTTCACCATCCGTCAATCTCCGCAGCACTGGTGGTTCATCACCTGGGCATTGTTCATGGGGCTGTTCATTGTGATGGCCCAATTGGCGCCCGTGGTGCTGTTCCCCATCTTCTATAGGTTCGAACCGCTCGACAACGAAGACCTGCGCCGCCGCCTGGTGGTGCTCAGCGAACGCGCCGGCACGCGGGTGCGCGGAGTCTACCGCTGGAAGCTTTCCGAAAAAAGTAAGAAGGCAAACGCGGCGCTCACGGGTTTAGGCAACACGCGCCGCATCATTCTTGCCGACACCCTGCTCGACAATTACACGCCTGAGGAGATCGAAGCGGTGCTGGCGCACGAGCTTGGACACCACGTGCACCGGCATATTCTGAAGGGAATTTTCGTGCAAGCCGGCATCACACTTTTCGGCTTCTGGGCGGCGAACTGGGCTCTGCATTATGCCGTGGACCAGCATCTGTTCAATTTCGACCGGCTTTCCGACTTCGCAAATCTGCCCTTGTTGGTGCTGGTTTCTACTGTGCTCTCTTTCGTCTTGATGCCGGCGCTGAACGCTTATTCGCGATTCAACGAGCGGCAGGCAGACCAATACGCGTTCGAGTCCGTGACCAGTATCGTGCCTTTTATTTCGTCGATGAACAAACTGGCGGAGCAGAATTTGGCGGAACGCACTCCGTCGAAATTCGTGGAGTGGGCCTTCCACTCGCATCCTGCGATCGCCCGCCGCGTAGCCGCTGCTGAAACCTGGGGACGAAAACACGATCCCGAGTTTCACTCCTGAGGTTTGGAGCAGCGCAGAATTGCGATCACGCGTTGCAGATCCTCTTCCGTATCTACCCCCACCGAGTCGTAAGGAGTTTCGCCGACGAAAATTGGCATCCCATTCTCGAGGAAGCGCAACTGCTCCAGCCGCTCGCTTTTCTCCAGCGATGATTCCGGCAGCGTGACGAACCGGTCCAGCGCGCTTTTGCGATAGGCATACAGACCCAAGTGCTTGAGGTAGCGCGGCCGAGTGCCGTCGCGGTCGAAAGGAATGGTGGCTCGGGAAAAATAGAGCGCGCTGCCGTTCGCATCGGCCACAACTTTCACCGCATTCGGGTTAGGAATATCCACTTCGGCGGCCGGCGTCATCAGCGTTCCTACCTGCACTTCCGGATTTTCCATCACGCCGAGCAGCGTGGCGATGTGCTCGGCGCGAGTGAGCGGTTCGTCGCCTTGCACGTTGACGTAGACATCGGCGCTCACCAGATTCGAAACTTCGTGTACCCGCTCAGTTCCGCTCCGATGGGCGGTCGAGGTCATCCGCGCCTGCCATCCATGTTCGCGGCACACGTCTGCAATTTCGGCGGAGTCTGTGGCTACAATCACCTCAGCCAGCAACGGCGAAGATCGCACCGCTTCGTAAACCACCCCGATGAGCGGCTTGCCGGCAATCTCACGCAGCATCTTGCGCGGCAAGCGCGTAGAGGCCAGACGGGCGGGAATGACGGCAATGGCTTTCATGGATTCTCTTTACGAAACAGTTTCCAGTTTCTAGCTTCAAAGCTCCGCTGGCAAGAGTAGACCAGTAAGCGTGGATGTTTGCTCATCCGCGCTACTTCATATCGAGCAGCGCAGCCATTGTTTCCACCCCGTCCCACAGATTCTGCAAGCGCAGGTTCTCGTTGGCGGCGTGCTGATTGTCGTCATAGTTGGCGATGGGCACAGTGATGGTCCGAGTCTGCGCTGCGCGCTCCATCGCTCCCAACGGGACGCTCCCACCCATGGTGGGCAGCAACACCACATCTTTGTTTTTGCGCGCGCTCTTCACGGCTTCAATCACTTCCCGCGCGATGGGCAGATCCATCGGCGTGCGCACGGCGTTGTAGCTCGCCTCATCGCGCACAACCATCGCAACCCGCGGATGTTCCTGAAGGATTTGTTGCGTAGGTTCGAGGTCCACGACGAAGTAGCCGCGAGAGCGAATGTAGTCAATGACGCGTTGCTGCTGCGCGCGCCAGTCGATCCCGACCACCAGGCGCAGGTCCAGATCGGTGGTCGCGGTGGGCGGAATGACGTTGGTCGCTCTGGCTCCAGTTTGGCCCGATGAGAGGCCGTTGATGTTCAGCGAAGGCTGGTTGATCAGCTCAAGCAGATGCGCACCTGCGCCGTCGACGTGCCCCAGCCAAAAGGCATTCATCAGCATCCCGTCGTTCACAGGCGCACGGGACAGAGCGTCTTTCTCAATCGCCGACAGCGGCTCAATTCCGTCATAGAAATGCGATACCAGAACGCGGCCGTCTTCATCTTTCATTCCGGCGAGCAACTGTGCCAGCATCATCGCCGGGTTCGGGGCCCAGTTTCCGTAGTGGCCGCTGTGCAACCCGTGGTGCGGCCCATAAATGGTGATCTCCAAATGCGCGTCGCCGCGCGCTCCGAAGACCACGGTCTGTTGGCCGCTCTGATCGACCGGCCCGTCACACACCAGCCATACGTCGCCATGGACCAGTTCGCGGTTGGCGTTGAGGATCTGCTCCAGATGCGGTGATCCCGCTTCCTCCTCACCCTCCCACACGAAGCGAAGATTCGCTCGCGGCGGGATCCTCGCCGCCTTTAACGCATCGAGCGCCGTAAGCTGCGCGAAGATGGCCGCCTTATCGTCACCGGCCGATCGAGCGTAGATACGCTGCTCGCCGTTCACTTCCCGCACGCTCGGGGTGAAGGGCGATCCGCCGTCCCATTCCGACGGAGTAACTGGCTGGCCGTCGTAGTGCGCATAGAAGACAATCGTATGTTGCGCACCCGGTACATCGATCTGCCCGAAGACCACCGAGGGCGCACCGGGGAGAGAAAGCAGCCGGGAATCGATCCCGCGTTTCCGCAACTCTGCGACGAGCAGGTCAGCATTGTGCTGCAGGTTTGCCGGATCGGCGGCAACGTTCGGTACCGACAGCAATTCGCTAAACCGCTGCACGAGTTCCGCCCGATGTGCCGCTGTGTACTCGCGGGCGGCCTCCGGCGGCGTCTGTGCCGCGATTGCGGTTGCCAGAAAAAGAAGAAATGCAACAGGGCACGTACGTATCAGCCTCGGATTCATAGGCTCACTATACAAGCCGCTCTTGCTGAAATGTTAATTTCGCCGCTCCTCCTGGACACGCCTCAACTGCCGCGTGCTATGAGTCGCCACTGATCCACCTTAACTCAGAAACGACTTGGCATTCTCCTCAGCCCATTGCGTGAGAGTAATTGGTTTGCGCCCCAGAATATGTTCGACCTCATAGGTGACCTTAGCCAGTCGGCCCTCGCGAATGGCTCGCCACAACGCCACATGAGCTTCGGTCTCCTCCACAGAGCCGCTGACCTTCGAGTAGCGCTCACGCGCTTCGTCGTCCGATATGGCCTGGTATTTTAGAGGTTCTCCGATTGCCTCCGCGATCATGGCAGTCGCCTCTCCGAAGGCCAGTGAGTCAGGGCCAGTAATCGAGAGAGACTGGCCTGCGTAGCTTGCGCTCACCAATGCCTCGACGGACACGGCAGCGATATCTTCGGAGTGAATAAATGGCCGGCGGCCATCCGCGGTAGACGATCTGACGATTTTTTCAGTTTGGATGGAGTGCGCCCACGCCAGCAGATTAGACATAAAACCGGTGGGGCGGACGAATGTGAATGGAATCCCAACCGCCCGGATCGCAGCCTCGCCCTTCTCATGCCAGGCTCCGATCGCCAGACCGTGCTCGACGTCCAGCGACGAGAGCTTGATGATCCGTTTAACTCCCTCTTCTTTGGCCAGCACCGCCGCCGCCTCGTCTCTCCGCGGAATCTCGGGACCAACATTGACGAGATAAATCGTCTCCACTCCCTTGAGGGCATCCCGTATCGAAGCCGGTTCGGCAAGGTCCCCCACAAATACGTCAACGCGGTCGCCAAAAAGCAGACGTGCCTTATCCTCATTGCGCACCAGCACGCGCGAACAAATGTTTCGTTTCAGCAAATGCGCTACGACGCGAGAGCCGACATCTCCCGTTGCGCCTGTAATCAGATGTTTCGTATTCCTCAATTTCATATTCCTCAATTTCATATTCCTCAATTCCGAGGGGGGCTCTGTTTTTGGTGGCCGCTCATTTCATACCTATAGCCTAAAGCCATAAGGAGCTTTGTCTACTCGCATCCCAGGTGCCGGCTATCTTCGTCATTGTTCAACGGTTACACGTGAACATGAAAGAAAGCTCACATTTTGAACTACACTGCTCAGATGAAACCGAAGATACAGAGAGCCGCGGCTCGCCGGGCACCACTCCAGGAACGGTCACAGCTGACGGTGGAAGCGATCCTCGACGCAGTAATAAAGCTGCTCAAGCGCAGGAGCGCTTCCTCAGTCACAACGAACCGGATCGCCGAGACCGCCGGCGTCAGTATCGGCTCTCTCTATCAGTACTTCCCGAACAAACGCGCGATCTTTACCGCCCTTCACGAGCGCCACATCGGCCAGGTAGATCGCATTATGCAGCGTCAAATAGCCAAAAGCACAGAGTCGACGCTGGAGGAACTCATCGCGTCGCTGATCGACGGCATGATCGAGGCGCACGCCACCGACCCGGAACTGTCAGATCTACTCCAGGCAGAAGTGCCGCATCGGGCTGACGGCACGCGCGATTTCTCGATTCGACTTCACGGCGCGTTCCGCAAAGCGCTTGCGCCCCATGTCAGAGAGTTTGGATCGGGAACCGATCTCGATATGCGAGCCTTTTTCGTGAGCAATATGGTCGATGCCCTTGGCCATGCTATCGTGCTGCGACGGCCGCCCGGTTCGTCGCTCTCACGAGCGAGGGCAGAATTGCTTCAAGCTATTTTGGCGTACTTGCGGCACTAACTTACCAATTTCCCGTGTGATCGGCAAGAAACATCGGCTCAGTCAACTAGCAAGAAATCTGTTCGGATTGCGCGCACCCGCTCAGGGAAAGTTTGTCACCCTCGGCGTCACACGAGGTTGCATCGAAGTCGCCTCGCCCGTGTCGTCGATCACATGGCTGATCGCGCCGTGATCGCCCAGCGCCACTGTGATCATGTCGTGAAACCGCACCTGCGGGTTCTTCGGCGTCTCGATCGCCCGGGTCAACACTACATCCTGATGTGTGAAGACGCTATACACACCCAGCCCCCAAGCCTCATGACTCGTCACTCCATCCGCCACTTTGTACGAGGCCCAGCCGTTCACCCCCGGCGCACTCGTGTAGCTGGCCTGGTTTGGAGGATCGTAAGGAATCTCGGACTGATAAAAATACGTCCGTCCTCCATTACCATTCCACAGAACCTGGAATTGCTGGTGATGTTCCACAAACAGGCCATAGATCGTCACTGCGTTTCCATTCACTACCAACCCGTTCTCGCTCGTGTTCAATTCCCAGCCCACACCAGCGCCGTGGTCCGCTCTCCAGATCCACGTATGGTCCACCAGCGTGTCGTTGCTGTTGATTCTCAAATTCACCTTGGCTCGACCCACTGCGGCGCCGCCCACGCGAAAGAAAACATCGTGCAGCGTGATCGGGTCCTTCGCGTGGCGCGCCCGGCTTCCCTCCGGTCCCACCTCCAGCAGCACCGGAGACTCAGTCGGCCCCGCATCGAACAGCAGCCCCGCAATCTCGATCCCGTCCAAATCAGCGGTTGTCATCGCCGCCGTACCCTTCACCGGACGCAGTGTCGCAAAGCCGAGTCCCAGCACCACCGTATGCGGACGCGTCACGCGAATCGGAGCCGCGAGCTCATAGATTCCCGGCGTCAGAATCAGATTCTTGCCCAGGGCAAGCTGCGCGTTGATCGTCTCCGCCGTATCCACATCCGGACGCGCAATGTAAAACCGCTCAATCGGAATCGTCTCTCCCGCCGTTTCTCCGCCGCGCCACGTAATCCCTACGCTGTCGCTATACAGTTCCGGAACCCGCACGCTGAACTCCCCCGCGGCATTCACCTGCAGGAACGGCTTCTCGCGCACCACCGGTGTGTGCGCGACGTTCGTGTACGGCGGCGAAGGCCATGCGCCTTCCGGCGGATGCACCACGCCGACAAACACCATGTTCCAGTTCGCGCCGGTCCAGCTCTTCCAATCGCAGTTGCGCGAGACCCACTGCTGCTGGCTGCCGGAGTCAACATTCCCGTCCACCTGCGAATCTGACATCCAGCCGCCGCTGGCCCATCCGTGATTCTGGTGCAGCACCAGGCCGCCGCGCACATGCATCCGCCGCAGGGACACCGCCTGCGAGACCGCCCACTGCATCGTCCCGCCCGACGGCGCTATCGAGAGCCCTTCCGCCGCTCTCCAGAAGGTTGTCGTCGCATTGTTGTGTTCCAGGTTCGCATCCGCATGCACGTTGCCCGCAATCCGCGTTGCATCAGGCGACGCGCCCAGCCCCATCACCTCCGTATAGAAGCCCACTGGCACATCCACCGCATAGTTTCCGGGCAGGAACAGGAACGCATTCCGCTGCGGCCCAAACTCGTTGTGCTGCTGTATCGCGTACACCGCATCAATCTGTTTCTGGATCGCCTGTGATGACATCGACGGATCGAAGATCAGAACATTCGGCCCGAACGCGGGTTTCGCGCTCTTAGCCGCGAGCGGCAGAGCCGCTGCCAGCAGCCCTGCCGTGATCCCCAACCGTGCTAGAAGCCAAAATGCGCGCCTGATAGACATACGCCTCCACTGACTCCGAGGGTATCATCGGTTGCAAGACCTTTCCGTCTACTTGTCGGGGCCGGATCCGGATTAGTGCTGGTACGTGCGCTTCGACCACATTCCTGAACGATTTTGCAGCACCAATCCCTCTGAAGCCCTGCAAGGCCTATGAATAGATCCCCGGCGCCTCATGCCCGAGCTTCTGCACGTACTCAACGTATGACCCTGGATAAACAGTTGGATTGCGATCCGTGCCGCTCTCACCGCCCAGTTCCAGCACACGTGAGCCCAGACCGCGAAGGAACATGCGGTCATGCGATACGAAGATCATGGTGCCTTCAAAATCC
>Ga0209006_10006150_pt1 | contig 10884 bp, 13 predicted proteins | sample JacPin_JW_Ref_O2_FD_188567 | JGI IMG/M metagenome (GOLD analysis project Ga0209006, IMG submission 188567) | Forest soil microbial communities from Algoma, Ontario, Canada - Jack Pine, Ontario site 1_JW_Ref_O2 (SPAdes) (version 2) | ecosystem: Environmental > Terrestrial > Soil > Boreal... | reverse complement strand
GGTCGAAGTGGGGCATACCGACACCGACAACACGACGTGTCTTCACGTGCCATCAGTCGGGTTGGTCGTCGCTGGCGACGCCGCCTACAACGATGTTCACCTCTACCTCGCCGAGTCAAACGCGCAGACTCGCCGCGAGTGGATCACTGCGCTCGACACTATTGAGACGCTGAAACCGCGCGCCGTGATCGCGGGGCACAAGAAAGCTGACAGGGACGACAGTCCAGGAATCATTGAAGAGACCCGTCAATACATCCGCGACTTTGAGCGCGCCGCTTCGATGACGGCGACGGCGAGAGAGCTATACGACCAGATGCTGGAGATCTATCCGGATCGAGCCAACCCGGGCTCTCTATGGGGTTCGGCGCAGGTGGCGAAACCGTAATTTCATTGCAATTACGCACGGTCTGATAGTGTTTTGCTTTCCTCCTTCAGACAATCATTCCAGCAGCTTTCAGTTCGCAGATGGTTGTCCCTACCGCGATCAACAGTAGAAGTTTGGCTCATAATTCTCTCCCAAAGCGGGGACTGCAAGATCAGGTCTCAGTGAGCAATTCTGAACAGCCCCCCGAAACTCTTGATGGCAGACTGAATGGACCTTGGGAAGGCCAAACGTTTGCGGATTGCGAACCGTAGGACCGGAGTCTCAAGGACGGAATCCTTCGAGGAGACTACAGTGGCGACCTGCACGATTTCCGCAACGGCGGCAAACGCGACTCTGGTTGAGAAGAGCGAACAAGATGCAAATAAACTTAGTTTAGCTCAGCGCGCACGGCGAGGAGACGGAGACGCGTTTACTGAGCTCTTTGAGTTACACAAAAGGCGAGTTTACTGCCTTTGCTTGTCGATGACGAAAGACGTTTCTGAAGCGGAAGATCTGACACATGAAGCTTTCCTTCAGGTGTTTCGCAACGTGGCGACTTTCCGTGGAGACTCAGCTTTGTCAACGTGGGTGTACCGCATTGCAATAAACATGGTGTTAATGAAACGCCGGAGAAAGTGCCCGGCCATGTTTTCGCTAGACGAAGCGGTGTCGCCAGATTCGTCATCGCTCCGGCGCGAACTTAGAGCACGTGATGCGAATCTCTCGAGCGTTGTCGACCGTATCACACTAAATCGGGCGATCCGGGAACTTCCTGCCGGTTGCAGGAAGATCCTCGGTCTTCATGCAATTCACGGCTACCAGCATCGCGAGATCGCAGAACTGTTGCAATGCTCAATCGGCAACTCTAAATCGCAGCTTCACAAGGCGAAGCTGAAGATGCGACGTTTATTGTCTCCCGGACGGAACGCAGCCCGCCTTCGTAAGGTGGTAGGAGTGACGGAGACAACGACAAACAGAGGCGCTTAAAGTTATCTGGCTGGAACCGAGGAGGGCTGAGATGGGCACCAATGCCACAGAAAAGATGATGCTTCTGTTGCAGGAGTTGGTCCTGTTGAAGAAGTTGGATGCGACGGATCGTGGGTCAACAGTTCAATCCGTTGAATCGCAAGAACGGCGAAAGCGGCGTAACGAAATAGGGGGGCAGATCAAGGCTCTCGGCGAGCGTGCGCAATGCCAAAGTAGGTCACCCCCGTGAACAGAGCGCCCACGCTCAGGGATACAACTGCCGCGATTGTCAGCACACGCACGATATTCAGAACGTACTAAATAAGTGAAGTTGTGAGCAAAGGACCATCCCAAAGGCAAGTTCTAGTCGTGGAGAATGATGTTGAGAAGCGAACTGTGAACTTGCAAGGCACTCCCGCCGTCATACTCGATGAAGCCTAGCTTCCTGAACCTGTTCATGAAAAAACTGACCCGCGACCGCGTTGTGCCTATCATTTCTGCTAGGTTCTCCTGACTCATCTTGGGGATTACAGTCTCGCGCTTACCGTCCTTCCCGAACTGTGCCAGCAGTAGCAATACCCGTGCCAGTCTTTTCTCACTGGAATTGAAAAGCTGGTCAACCAAATCCTCTTCGTATCGTATGTTTCGTGCCAGCAAATACGCCACGAACATATCGGAAAACGCATGTTCTCGGTGAAGCACATCATTCATGGATTTTTTGTCAATTTTCATCACGGAGCAATCGGTCATTGCGGTTGCGGAGCACAGGCGGAGAGGCTGCCCTGTAAGGCAACCCTCCCCGAAGAAATCCCCACTGTTCAGAATGCCGATTGTGGCTTCCTTGCCGATCTCCGACACAACGGTGAGTTTTACCTTTCCTTCCTTTATATAGAAAACAGCATCAGACGAGTCGCCCTGAGCAAAAATCGTCTGCTTTTTGGCAAAAGCTTCGATCTTCCTACCACCGTTGATGGTCGAAAGGAATCTCTTGGGATCGAACTTGACGAGTTTCTTGGACGCTGCAACGCGCGTCATGATTGTCCCCCTCTCAAGAATTCCGAGTGCGCAGAAGGCAACTTCCGTATAAACAAAGAAGAATAAAGGCGCAAGAAGGGCGAGAATAGCGTCAGTTTGCGGGCAAAAGCTACGACTCCGCCTGGCAAGAATGATGATTTCACGCTTTGGTGTCGAAGTCAAACAGCCCACTGCACGCGCCGTGTGGCCATACACGCACTCGAAAAAGTAGAGTGGCTGCACTCGGCATTTCGTTCCGAGCCGCGATGCCGATAATTCCAGGATAATCGGCTACCCGGACGCAATCGAAAGGAGATTCCACGGATTAGTAACAGGAAACGGGATGCTGTCGCGAGTTGCATGACCGCAAGTTAATGACGCTCATCAACATACACTCTCACTCTTAGCCGTCGGGTGCTGAGTGCGTTGTTCCACCCACGATAGAAGGCCTTTTGCGCTGCGAGGCAGGTTTAACAACTTCGCCTAACTTATAAAAAACATGGTGGCCAGGGACGGAATTGAACCGCCGACGCCAGCCTTTTCAGGGCTGGATTCAATCAGCGTTATCTTTCTCGCCGATGTTCGCATATCTCATCGCTGCCTGCTGCTGAAGGTTCCTGCTCTCGTGGTTGCGCCGCTGATCTAAGCCATTTAGTTGGGCTTCGGCGAGCTGGCCTGTTCCGATGTTGGTCACGTCGCTCTTTCTCCGACGGACGATCGCTAACTAAGGAAGCAGCGCATCTCATGGCATCGTGCAAACCGTGCCTCGAATACCGCCGAGTGTTGTCGCAGATTACTCGACGTCCGGATGTCGCCGACGTTTCCACAGTCATCTATCATCACCATCCTCCCGTGAACTCGATGCCATCTGTGAAAGGGTTGATGCGCAGGTAGGCGGTGCGTCGTTTGTGGATCCCCTTAGGGCAGAAAAGGAGGCGCGACGCTTTCAATTTCGCGACCGTAGCCGTAAGACGACCCGCTTGGCGCTCACCGTCGAGGCGTTGATTCACCTTTGATCACTACGGACAAATGGTCGAGCACCTGCGGATGAACGGCGTAGTTTCACCAGCGAGTCGCCCATGAAGCAGGGTTCCGATGACATGCCAGTAAGTTGCTGTTTGTCGGCGAAAGAGGTACGAGAGCGTGAGGCAACGCTCCTTGCCCAGTTTGGGTCCGCTGTGACGGCAAAGGAGGAACTGCCTGACGGGGTATGCTTTCCGACTCCCTGCGGTCCGCCACAAAAATAAGTGACTCTATGAGCGGTAGCGTACTGTGCTGCCCATGCCAAGAGCGTAAATTTATTGCGCCATGTGCAATGCTGGCGAGCCAACATCTGACCTAAGCGAACTCCTCGACCAAATAGAGAGCGTTCGGGAGGAGCTTCTTCGCCTGCAAAGGGCGCTTGAAAAGATGGAGCATAAGAAACCTGAGAAATTATTTTCGCCGCGTGCGGAGAATTGAAGGAATGACAAAAAAAGAAAAAGCAACTTCTGCTCTATCGTGCAGGATCGCTCGTTTTAGGGCGAGGTAACTATGCCGCTGTTCCGTTACGCTGATACCGCTCGTCCAACCGTCTGTGCGCTCGTTCAATGATAGGCACCAGCCGTTCCGGCAGTTCGCTTTTCATCACGTATTCATCCACCAACCACAGGATTCGCTCTGGCATCTCGGGGTAGGCTGAGAGCAGGATGATCGGCAGATTGGGAAATCGATGCTTGATATGGCAAGCCACCGCTTCCGCGTCCATGCCTTCCAGTTTGTACTCCAGTAGAACCGCAGCGACCGACGTTTTCTCCAACGTCTTGATCGCAGTGTAGCCGCTGGAAGCGAGCTTGACGCAATAACCCTGAGATTCCAGAGTCGCTTTGCGAAGCTCCAACATTTGCGGACGGTCGTCGATGCACAACAGAGTGCGGGAGTCCATGGATACATTCTCCTCTGGATAACTACAGCTGGAAAGTTTCAAAGGCCGTAACAGGCTGCTCGCCGTCATGACACACCCGCCGCGATTTGATGGCGCACGCGAGTTGAAAATAGCTGCAGAGTCGGGAATCACTACCCGACAATGCCAATAGACAATGCCAATAGAGGACATTTGAAACCATCGAAGATGTTAACGCACTCGTCAAAGACAACGACGCGAAAGCATACATCGTGCCTCCCGATTCTAAAATTCCGGAGTCTTGAGCAAATGCTCACCGCGCTCGACGGAGGAACTCCGTTATCCTCGTCTCACCGCTGGTGCGCAAGGCCTGTAAGAACGCTCCGACACCCGGTACGACCTTCACCCCGAGAGTATGCGGGTAGTTCGAGTAGATCGAACGAAGTATCGACGCGCTTTCCTCGACCCTGAGTCTGTCATCCGCGCTCATGCGCTCGATCCGGGCGGCCCCCGTCTTAATGAAGGCACGGTCAACAACGCTGTCGCTTGCGATTCTGGTCGCTCGTAGCGCCAGGCCCTCGCCATTCGATAGACTGTCGTTTTCCCAATGCCCAACAAATGCGCCGCGAGGATACGGTCCCCGCGACACTTGTCGAGCGCGTCAACGATCACCTGGCGCTTTACTTCATCCATCGGTAGAACAATTCCGAGCGGCTTTCGTCGTGTCTTCAAACGGGTGCTCATCCTGTCGTCCTCTAAGTTGTCTGCTATGTCTCGCTGTCCCATCTGAGATCGATGAACGGCCAAACACAATTCGGTGGCCACTGGAAGGCAGCCTTGGGCCTGATGGCTAGTGGGTCAATTTGTTTTGGCTTTTCAGGATCGGGCGAGGAATCGAGCTTTGGCACTTTGTTCATCATGCGTGACACTCCCTCAAGAAAAGTAGCGGTGAATCAATCTCCTTTTAGACCACGGGGCGAGCCACAAACGACTCATTCACATCTTCCCGTTCAGATCACGACGGTCTTCTTTCGCTTGCGCAGCGAAAGGGACCCTGATCCCTGTCGTTCTGTCGCAGTTCCCATGCCCGCAAGTTGGCACGACGTGTCCTCGCTCGCCACACCTCGGAGCGTACCGTGCCACCCGATCAAGCCGCCGCCTTACTCGCCGCGGTCCCGTGGTTGGTCGGGACTTCTACTTTGAAATTCTCGATGGTCGGCGGCCCAATGATGAGAGGTTTTAACAACTTGACGATCTGCGCGTAGCCTTCGCGGTGGTATTGCTGTGCTTCCTCCTTTGATTTCCAAAAGGTGAGGTAAAGTTGGTGCTTAGGGTGGGCGATGTCTGAAAGCGTAATCACATTTACAAAACCGCGCTGGTTCCGCAGGATTGGTAGCACGTTTGTGGTAACTGTATCCGTGAGTTCTTTTCGCTTCCCGGCTTTTACTTCGCACTCCAATGTGCGGATAAACATACTGGTTCTCCTTTGCTTGAATTGCTCGTTCAGCGCCTTCTAGGGTATTGCCGATTGATGCGCCGGAGCAAACCTTCTGCAACCCTACCCTGCTTCTGGTGTTTCAACGGCGCGAGAAGTCCTTGGGATAGGGAGAACCTGTGGCCGGCGAATGGCCCTACGGACGACTTCCCCCGCTTTCGTGAGATAGCATTAAGCTACAACAGTGGCTATTCTTAGCACGGGAGATTCCATTCGCAATAATGGATCACGGTAGTGTAAATAAAGGAGTTATGTAGTATTTTTTCGTCGTGACTTGGCCTGACGAGTGTCGAATAGGTGTCACCGACATCGATTCGTCAGTCGCCCCGCCGCGGAACGGGCCCCTATCAAGTGAGATGCGAACTGGCGATTCGACGCATCCGCATCCCGCTAAGTTCAAGTCTTTTGTTGAAGTAACTAGGTCTCAAACGCGGTTAGCAGCTCTCTACTCAGCAGAGGCAGTCCGGCGTATCGCCGCGACGTGGGCTTCGACACGAGGCAAGTAAGAGCGAACCAGAGGATTGGCGACCGAGGATTAGAGAGCAAGTGAGGCCCTGTCCGCTTCGTCTCGTTTAATTTAGACCGACGAAACTCAGTCGAATCTGAATGTAGAATGGCGCTTATCCTTCGGTACCTGCGCCTACCCTCGCCTGGTTGAGCGCGTCTTCCACTTTACGCAGGAGTTCCGAAGGAAGGAAGGGCTTTTCCAGGAAGTTTGCGCCGTGCTTGATCCGTCCGTGCAATTCGGGAAGCTGGTCACCAAAGCCCGTTATAAACAAAAACTTCGTCTCGAGGCGAGCCGCACGAATTCGCTCTTCGAGCTCAAGTCCGTTGAGTCGGGGCATTACAATATCACTCACCACAAGGTCTATTGTGCCATCATGTTGATGGCACAGGCGGAGTGCCTCTGCGCCATCGGCGGCAGGAAGGATGGAAAACCCGTTGCCTTCGAGCGCCCTATGCAGAAGGTTTCGAAGGTTGTCGTTGTCTTCGACTATCAAGATGGTGACGGAACGCTGGGGAGGCGGTGCGAGGTGACGTCGCGGGCACGGCGATTGAGTTTCTCGTCGTAGCGCCAGTTCGCGCATCATTCGTCGAGCGAGTATTCGTAAAGAATCGCTCTGCTCCTCTGTTATGAGGTGTGGGATTCGGTCCATCACGGCCAGTGTACCAAGGGGGTGAGCGTCATCGGTGATTAACGGTATCCCTGCGTAGAATTGAATCCCGATTTCCTTCACCAAGAAACTGCTCATGAACCTTTCGTCAGAGAGCGGATCTGGCACGATCAGCACGTCGGGTTGCAAGATCGCATACGTACAGAACGAGCCATCTCGCGGAATCTCATCCAACTCAAGGCCGACTTTCGCCTTAAACCAAACCCTTTGCTCATCGATGAAAGTAATGACGGCGACCGGAGCATCGCAGATAACAGCAGCCAGACGAGCAATATCGTCGAACACTTCCTCACAGGATGTTTCGAGAATTCGAAAGTCACGAAGACTTTCGAGACGGTAGCTTTCATTTTGTGGCAAAGGCAACGGCACTAACGCCTCACAATAAATCGTGGGAAGCGGTCCCCCCTCCGGCCTCCCCAATCACCGGTTGCGGACTCTAGCGACGCAATCCGCGACAGCAACTGACCATTCGAGAACCTTGACCACTATTGTGAGCACCGTACGACAATAGCTATTCGACAAACCCTGCCTCGCCAACGCGGAAGCCAGGGCGTCAAACAGTGAAGGCACACGACCGTAGGGTCCGAACGTCGGATTTCCAGCCACTAGCGCGCCGTCGGTCACGGGGTAGGATAATTGTTAGCATCTTCGATAACTGTTCACTTTTATACATTTTAGGTAATAAACCTGAGTGAGACTGTCCTTAGTTCGTGATACAGGTGATGCCGTCTAACGCCGACCGAACCAATGGTGTCGGATAAGTCCTGCCGGTCGAGAATGAGAATGCTGTTCGCGCAATAACGAGTGCGAGACCGCTACGCCATGCCGTTGTGACAGAAGGTTGCGGCTACACTACGAGCAAACTACAAAGAGAGCTTTGACATGCTCATAGCTGACCTCGACATATCGATCCCGCTAATGTTCGTATCGTCATTGCGAAGGGCCGCTCCACCAAAGCTCTTAGGCTGTTGGTCAGCAGCTACGCCTAAGTGCACAGCTCCGTGGAAGCTATCCTTTTTGGAAGGGGACGAAATCATCGTGACAACAACGGCCATTCGACAAATCCGGACCTAATTAATGAGAGCAACAGTGCCAAAATCTCCGCGGGGGTCACGACTTCGGAACGGGTCGTTATTCGAATCTCCGCCCCAGAAAGAGGTCGTCGTAATACTCCCAACACAGTGATTGGGACATCGTGATCGATGATAATTACTTTCGTGGTAGCACTTAAGGCGCATCGCGGTCAAGATCGACATTCGAGATGATAGGAAGATTCTTGGGCAAGATGTTTTGTGTTGCTGGGCTATATCCTAAAAGGTTGCACTGTGAAATGTGGTCTGATCTTGAAATGTGGTCCGATCTGAAGAGTTAAACCCTAGGTGCGAGAGAGTATGCCAGAGCAAGGACGTGTGTTTGATTCCGTTCATGTCTCATATCTTACAGTCGGCCAACATCTCAATTTACTCGATCTGGCACAGCGAAAACTCAGTCAGCACACGATAGAGGCTATTTTCCCCAGGCTGGCGCTCCGCCTGCACCATGCCTTGAATTTTGACGTTATAACATTAGGTCTTTACGACTCCAGTGCGGAAACCATCCAAATGAACGTTTTCAAGGCGGGGGAAGCGGAGCGGACATGGGAATGTCTTCCCGCGCCCGCTTGTACAAGCGGGCGCGTATGGAAGAATCAACGATCGATACTGATCCAAGATTTGGACGCCGAACCCAAGTTGCCCGTCTTTCTACAGTCGCTTCGCCGACTCGGTGTTCGTACTTACTGTGTCTTTCCATTGACCACAAGTCGTCACAAGCTGGGCGCAATAGGGTTTGGCAGTTTGCATGTCATTCCCAAGACGAATGCGACGCTTGAGTTCTTGCGCCGTACTGCTTCCATAATCTCTCACCTTCTGGACACCACTCCTTCATCCGATGGGAGCACGGCGTCGATGGATTGTTCCGAAACCCCATCGGTCGCAGCACCAAGGCCCGAACCAGAGCCGAAGGATTTTGACCTGCGGGATTACGCGAATCGGGACGACGTTTTTCAGGAAATGATAGGGAATAGCGCTTCTCTACAAGAAGTGCTGCAACAGGTGAGGACGGTAGCTGCGACTAGCGCGACAGTGCTGCTTGTGGGCGAAACAGGCACTGGTAAGGAGTTAGTAGCACGCGCGATTCATCAAGTCAGCCCGCGGGCCGGGAGCAAGTTTGTTAGCGTAAATTGTACTGCGATTCCGACAGAGTTGTTGGAGAGCGAGCTATTCGGACACGAAAAGGGGGCCTTCACCGGGGCGATAGGTAGGCGCATCGGTCGTTTGGAACTGGCTGACCGAGGGACTTTGCTATTGGATGAGGTAGGAGATCTTCCAGGTGTAATTCAGCCGAAGTTACTACGGGTTTTGCAGGACAAGGAATTCGAAAGGCTCGGCAGTAACGAGACCGTAAGGGTCGACGTTCGGTTGATCGCTGCCACAAATCAGGACTTGCATCGGAGCATCGCTGAGGGTCGCTTCCGTGAGGACCTATTTTATAGACTGAATGTCTTTCCGATTTACGTTCCCCCTCTGCGGGAGAGAAAAAGTGACATTCCTGCACTTGTGAGATACTTCGTGTCGAGATATGCAAGGGATACGAACAAGTCCATTACGACTATTCCTGCCCAAGCAATGGATGCCCTTCTGAATTGGAGCTGGCCGGGGAACATCAGAGAATTGCAAAACCTGCTTCAACGATGTGTGATTTTGACGACCTCAGCAGTCCTGAGGGTTCCGATTGGGGAACTGAGACGTAACGCAAAACCGTCTTCTGCCAGGATATCCCCAGAGGTCGAGCGCGAGCTGATCCTTCAAGCTCTCAAAGAGGCGGGCGGAGTGATAAGTGGAGAATCGGGTGCAGCCAACAGACTGCGAATGAAGCGCACGACCCTCTACTCGAGGATGAAAAAGCTGAACATTAGTTCCGTTGAGTTGCAGGCTTAGTTGCACAGTGCGTGCCCATATTCTTCGGTATTCTTAGATTTGTGGTGGCGCACATCGAAAAAGGCACAGACCGTTTCGAAGTTTCGAGTCCGCGTAACTTGGCCGGCAGTCCTCTGACGCTACAGAGGCTAGCGATAGCTCGGACCGTAGTTTCAATAACTTACAAGTCGAAATCAAACGGAGGACTATGTGCTCAGGTCCCCGGCAGGAGCGCCGGATCAGCTGAGCTCCGTTTCGCTCAGCGGTCAGAGTGAACACCTCCGCGACCGGCGCAGTTACTCTGCGCCCTCGAAGAATTCCGAGCTCTATAGCCCTGCCGCAGCAACTGTGTTTCCGAGCGGACCATGATAGCCACGTGCTAACCGCGCCTGCAACCTACCTCTCCGCTATTTCCACAGCGGAAAAGCGGAAGATCAAAGATTTCATCTTGCCGGGCTTTTCTTTGCTCCTGAACAAGCCGCGCCAATTCGGATTCGGGCTTTTCCTGTGCCACGAAATGCACCTTAAGGGGCCGGACGGGTGGCGAGGATGTAACATCTCGGCTGCGTCTCGTTGATACCCTGTATCCCTTAGGTAGTATTCGAGCCGCGACTCTGGCACCTATTGCGTGCCGGCCACAGGGCTGCCCTTTGTCGTCTCTTCTTTGAGATCGCACTGCGGGCAACGGGGCAGCGGTACGTTCCACTCCTTACCGGCAAGCGTGAAAAACGTGGCATTCGCATGCAGCAGTTCGGCTCCGCATTTCCGGCAGTGAAGAAGCGGCGGTAGCACAGACAGATCATCGAACAGCTTATCTATCAGTTGGGATTGTGCTTCTGTCGAGGAACGAGATGTATTCGCCATGGCGGAGTCTCTCAGCACGACGCCGGACGTTCTCGAGACACCACTCGCCACGTTTCGGGCAGAAGTGAGATCATGGTTGGCGCTTGTGAACCGTGTGCGCCGGTAATCCGCTTGATGTAACAATCCGCATGTACGGCCTTGCCGTTTTCGTCGGCGCACAACTCAGT
>Ga0209006_10006149_pt1 | contig 10884 bp, 9 predicted proteins | sample JacPin_JW_Ref_O2_FD_188567 | JGI IMG/M metagenome (GOLD analysis project Ga0209006, IMG submission 188567) | Forest soil microbial communities from Algoma, Ontario, Canada - Jack Pine, Ontario site 1_JW_Ref_O2 (SPAdes) (version 2) | ecosystem: Environmental > Terrestrial > Soil > Boreal... | reverse complement strand
TCTGATATTGCGGCGGCGCTCGCGCTTCATCAACGCCCGGGCGGCGCGGAAGCTGGACTTTGCCCGCTCCACGGAGACCGGCTTGTAGAGAACGAAATGCGCTCCGAGATCGAAGACCGAACGCAGCCCGATCGCCGTATCCACGACCGCGACCGCGATGGCGCGTTTGTTGCACTGAGCGTTTCTCGCGCTGCGCAACACGTCAGACGATCCGGTGCCCGCGCAATCCACAATAATCGCTTCGAAGCGTTCGCGAGTCAGGCGGCGTAATGCGCTATCGGCATCGGCGCAGAGCTCCATCGATATCTCAAGGTCGCCCAGCACGCGGCGCAACACTCGAACAATCTTTTCATCCGCGCACAGCACCAGGGACTTAAGGATCATGGTCTAAGAATCGGCTCTTGCTGCAAGAGTGTAAGCGCTTACTCTTCGCACTTTACGTTCCGCGCCCGCTCGGAGCAACTGCTTACCGCCGTTCCGGGATTACCCCCGTAACCGTTGCTTGCAGGTTGGGATGCGAGTCTGGAACGGCCGTTCCGCGTGAGTTGGTCGCTCAGCGCTTGCTGCTGGGCTTTTGATTTTGGGTCGTCACGAAGGTCTTGAGCCATTCGTTCCGCAACCTTATGTTTTTCTTGCGGATAGAGACTTATCTTTCAACAGTTTATGGAGCAAGCGCCCGCGGCTCATGCAAATTCAATGATTGACTCTGCGTAAATTCCGTCGTAATATCCTGAGTCTCCATTAGCTGGGAACTGGCTGTAGGTGATTGGGAAAGTTTAATTGTCCGGCTGAGTGTCCGTTATTGTGCATCCCGGCAACAGAGTGGCGAATCATATAGTTAGCGGTTTTTGTAAAGCAATTGTTGAGCGTTTATCCCCTTATTCGAGAAAGGCGATTTCATGGCCAAGCGACGCGGAAATCCCAACTGGGGCAAGCCCGAACCGATTGGGCCGATAACCCCCACCATCACCGAGTTCGAACAAGTCGTGCGGGAGTATAAGCTCTCGCCGGACCAATATTTGCGCTCGACCCGTCTACGCGAGTGGGCCCGCCGCAATAAGAATTCCAAGTACATCCCCGAGCCTCTTCTGGAAGCCTGGGGCTTCGAGATCGAATCCACTCTCTAAAGTATTGCGAGATCGTAGTAAGAGAGGGTCGCTCCCGCGAGCGACCCTTTTGCTTTTCCGCAAGATGGAACCTGCTCGGCGGTCTCCGCGTTAACGCCTGGGTCCCCTCCCGCTCCCACCCGGCTTGCCACTTCTGCAAACCTGGCGGTCATCACTGCCCCGATCACCGGACAAATCGCCGGTCATTCCACGAATTGAAATGGATTCAACGCTCCCAGGCGAAACTCCCGGAAATGCCGTTCGTTGCGCGTGGCAACGTGCAGGCCATGAACCTTGGCAGTCGCGGCGATCATTGCGTCTTCGATTAAATTCGGGGACTTCCCCGCCATGAGCCTGGCCCATTCTCGAAAACAGGCCGAGTCCATGGGCAAGACCGCGAACGAAGCTTCCACGGCGTTGAGCCAAGCCTCGATCTCGAGAGCCTTGGCGGCATCGTTTTTGCGTGTTAATTCCACGCCTGCCTGCAATTCGCCGATGGTTACAGCGGAAAGGAAAATCTGCTTCGGTCGGAGCGTGTTTATCCAAGCCACTACCGCTCCGTGCGGGTTGCGCTTGCGCAACTCGGAGACGACGTTGGTGTCGAGCAGATATCGGGTCACTTAGATTCTGGCCCAGTGAAATCAATGGGCGGGCGACGCTTCCACGCGCCCCGTTTTGGCACAATGTTCTGAAAACGGGGGTCGGGACCGAGTAGCAACCGCTTGATGTCTGGACGGCTCTCCCGCAGGAGGCGATGCCATTCGTCGATGGGAACTAGAACCGCCGCCTCCACGCCCCGGCGGGTTACGACCTGCGGACCTTTTTTCAGTGCGGCGTCGAGGAACTCGCTGAAGCGAGCCTTTGCCTCTTGCAGTTGCCAGGCGTTCATCTGCATTGGGCTCCCATAACATTATCTGACTAGTCAGATAACTAGTCAAGCCAAAGAAATGGAAGAAGACGAGCGAGACGCGATCCCGCCTGTTGTTGCCTGCGAGAAGTCCGCTTCTCTGGTTGCGCGATTGTCTTGGCCTCGGAGGAGGTCAAGTTGCCACCGCGAGATGAGGTAACACTCGCGATGGAACGGGACGAGGATGAGCTTGTGCCATGTCCAGAAGAACCGGACGAGCTATGGCCGCCGGAGGAATTGGACGAACTCGAGAAGCTGCTGCCGTGGGAAGATCCCGAACTCGAAGAACTGCTGGAGCTGGAACCGCCTGACGACGAGTGTTGGGCGAAGACAGCAGAGCCGAACAACAGGACGACAGGAACGGCCAGGCCGGAGAGCTTCATCAAGCACCCCTCACGATTGCATTCAACGCAAGCCCGAAATTACCTTGAGGTTTCCCTCACGACCAGGATAACCCCGAACTGTGTCAACTGGCGTAAGAATCGGGTAAAGAATTGTCGCTTATGCGCTTGTCAACTCAGGGGTTCGATGGGCGGGTAGCGGTGAGTTCGAACACGGGAGGAAAAAAATCGGGGCCAAAAGTGGTGACCCTAAATCGCCACTCTCGGCCCCGTCTCCCAGGTTCTGTGGTAGGTGAACCGAGTATGCGGTCAGGCCTGAATTCCGGCAAGATTACCGAAGTCAGTGACCGAAAGTTCCCGCCGATAGAAGCCATCTCATAATCAACCGATAGAATAACTGCGGCTTCCCTCGGGGGCTAAAGCCCGCGTTTATCTTGAAAACTTACGCGACCCTGAAGGGTCGCTCTTCCACGGCTCCGCCTGCATTGGTGAGTCTTGCCGCAACCTCTGAAGCCGTGCCCTTCCCAAAACGATTTATAAGATAGCTTCTAGAAACTGCCAGAAGCTTCTTTACTTCGTAGCCACCAGCGAATGTGTAATCGCATGCACCGAAAGTGCGATGCGGTTTTGCACGCCGACTTTTCGCATGAGCTTGGCGACGTGGGCTTTTACAGTGCGTTCCTCGATGCCCAACTGGCCGCCGATTTCTTTGTTGGAGCGGCCCGCCACCAGCATTTCCAGAACTTCTTTTTCGCGGTCGGTGAAGGTGACGCGGCCGGCGGGAAAGATGCGGCCCGGGGACGACGACACGCGCTCAATGAACATCGAGAGCACGCGACGCGGGGCCCATACCGATCCCTGATGCACGATGCGGATGGCCTGGGCGAATTCGGCGGGCGAGGCGGCCTCGTCGACATAGCCCTTCGATCCGGAAGCGATGGCCTTAAGGATGGTTTCTTCGTCGATGCCAGAGCCGGTGACGATGATGCGCAGGTCAGGCCGTGTGGCCTTCAGGCTAGCCATCACGTCAAACAAGTTCTGTCCCGAGCGGTTGCCCAGCAGGATGAGGTCGACATTTTGCAGGGTGCCGATCTCGGGCAAACTGGCGGAGATTAGTTCAAACTCAGGTTCGGAGTCAAACAGTGCGCGGAAGCCCACAAAGCGCAACGGATCGCTTTCTACTACGGCAATTCGTATGATCGGTTTTCTGGCTACTGCTGCTTTCATAGTTTTCCCTGTAGGGCTGGATTCTTAAATCAAGCATAGACACAATTCGGCCTGAATCAAAGAGAAGTGACCGAAGGGAAATTACGGGAGTAACGTCGAAAACGGGCTAAGGATGGGCAGTTTCACGGGCGTGAAGGGCGCTACGCAAGAGAATTAAGAGTTGCCGTCGCGGAAAGACACACTTCCACACCCGAGGTGGAAGGTAAAAAACTTGGGGGAGTGAATTCGGTTTACAGCTGGGCGCTGGCGTAGGAATTGATTTCGCAGTTGAGGCAAACTTCCTGGAAAGCGGGCTTAGTCCATTGCATAATGACGACCTCCGAGAATCGTCGAAGCGCTTAAGCCTTCGACGTGACGTAAGTGTACCGAAGAGCGGCGTGGAAATCAACCCTTCTCTATAGCGTGAAACACGCAGGTGGCAAGGCTTTCGCGCTGTATTGGATAGCCGGGGATCGCAAGATTGTGCATATGTTTTTTGTTTTGTGGAAGTGGCTGAAACCGCGCGTTTTCCACAGGTGGAACCTCTGCCGCCACTTCTTACAGCCGAGGCTGCTGTTTAACTTCATTGGACTGGGGTTGGAGAGGTGAAACACATTTATGTCTGGCAAAACTGTTTATGGCTCGACTTTCAGGGGCGTCAATTTCGTCCCATTGCAGACAGCGGCTTTCTGTGTGCAGTGTGAGTTGATCAGCAGCAACAACCGGCCGTATTGTCTGGCTTGCGGAAACCAGACGCTGTTGAGCTTGTCACGGGTGCTGGGCGGGTCGCTGCGGCAAGAACAAACCGCGCACCTGATTACCGACTCGGAGCTCAATAACCTGGTACGAGATCTGCTGCGGTCGGTGCCCGATCCTACGGTTTCGCCGGCGTATGATCATCACGAACTGACGCCTGCCATGTCGCGGAGCCAGCTTCGGGTGGCCAATGCGGCGCATCCGGCATCGGGATTTCGGGCGGTTTCTCCCACCGATGACATCGAGATTCGTCCGGCTGAGCTTGATCTTGAGCCGGCTATCAGCGCCATTACAGAGCGGGCGCAGCACCTGACTGGGGCTACTGGCGCGGCCATTGCGCTGCGCGCCGGGGAAGAGATTATTTGCCGGGCCCGGACGGGGCGGACGGCTCCGGATTTGGGCGTGCGCCTGCAAACCGATAACGGCATTTCGGCGGAAGCGGTGCGCAGTGGAGAGATCATGCTCTGCCACGATGCGGAACGGAATCCGCGCGTGGACCTGGCCAGTTGCAAGCGGCTGGGAGTGAGGTCGATTCTGGTGTCGCCGCTGCGGCACTATCGGCGCACGCTGGGCGTGTTTGAAGTGTTGTCGTCGTCGCCTTCGGCGTTCGATTCGAACGATGTGGCGACGATGCAGTTGCTCTCCAGCGTGATGGTGGCGGCGATATCGCGGATTTCCAGCATTCATCAGGCGCGGGTGATGCGCAGGGCGGGATAGGGCACTCCTAGCCTCTAGCTGCTAGCTGTCCCGGGGAGTTCTTGCCGGCGCGTCGGCACTGTCCTTCCTTGCCGCCGTCCTGCCTCTCACAAATAGGAAAACCTTCAACACGGAGGACACAGAGGAACACAGGGTAGACTTATTCGTCAGGTTACTGGAAGGTACACCAGCCCAAGCACCCTGCACCTTCTACTTCCCGTTTTTATTCTCTTCATTTCTTCTTAACTTGCTTTTCCCTATTCTCGCGATAATATGGACGCACGAAGTTCTAGAGTCTGTTGCCCCCAATGGCTTCCATGAACCCCGCAGTGCATTCGGCTCCCAATCGTCGTCGTCGAGTTCGGCACAAGATTCAGGCTCCGGCGTACGCCAGCTTTACCGGCGCATCCAAGGGCAAACTGCCCGATCTCAATGAGATTCTCGATATCAGTGAAGACGGGGTGGCGGTGCAGTGTGCCGCGCCGCTGGAACAGAAGCGCACTTTTGGGCTGTGTCTGGACTTAGCCGAAGCCAGCGGTCAGATTTATACCACCGGAGAAGTGGTGTGGGCGGATGGTTCGGGGCGCTGCGGGTTTCATTTTGCCGAGTTGCCTCCTGCGTCGTTGTTTCATCTGCGGGAGTGGCTTTTTCTGAACGCGATGGCAGGCGTGGCCAATGCGCAGGCGCGCCGCGAGAATGCAGGATTGGCGCCGGAAGTGGCGTCGCGTCCCGGACCCAGCGAGACGTTGGATGTTCTGCATGCGGTGGAAAAAGAAGTGGAAGCGGCGGGAGCGGACCTGGAGGCAGCGCTGAGGTTGATTGCCGCGCGGGCGCAGACTCTGACGCGCGCCTCAGGAGCGGCGATCGCGCTGGTGGCAGCCGATCCGGAATTTATGGTGTGCAGGGCGAGTTCTGGTCCCGATGCTCCGCCGGTCGGTACGCGGCTGCAAATAGGGTCGGGATTTTCCGGGGAGTGTGTGCGCAGCGGAAAACTTTTACGCTGCGACGATACGGAAATCGATAGCCGCGTGGACCGCGAAAGTTGCCGCGCGCTGGGGCTGCGCTCGGTGCTTGCGGCGCCCTTCAAAATTGGGGCTAAGATCATTGGCTTGCTCGAAGTACTTTCGTCGCATCCGTTTTGTTTTACGGACAGCGATGGCGCCACGCTGCAGCGGCTGGCGGGAACGGTGCTCGCGGCGGTGAATCGGGCGGGACGCCATGAGACGCCGACGCCGGGGGCGGCTGCACCCGCCACATTTAAGGCCATGCCGGGGAGCGTACTGTTTGCTTCTGAAGAGAAGTCTGTGGATAAGAAAGAAAAAGCGGCGAGCGAAGCGCCGGCTGCGGAAGGCGGGATTCATCTGCCGCGTTCGTATCTGTTTGTGCTGATCAGCGCGGCGGCGACCATTGCATTGGTGCTCGGGTATTACCTTGCGCCGGGAATACAGTCGAGATATCAGGGGCGGGAAACGGCGCCGGAGCAGACGGTGCTGGCGTCATCGCGTCCGCCGGGCACGATGGGCGCGACAAATGCGGCCGATTTGGCGAGCCTGCCTCAACTGCGGCAGATGGCCGAACACGGAGATGCCGCGGCGGAGAATTCAATTGGTCTGTTGTACGCGCAGGGTGACGATAAAGAAGGCGTCGACCACGACGAAAAAGAGGCTGCGCGGTGGTTTACGAAAGCCGCCGAACATGGGAATATCGTCGCGCAATCGAAACTGGGATCACTTTATTGGAGCGGGCGCGGGGTTCCTCAGGACTTCAATAAGGCTTACTTCTGGACCGTCCTGGCGCGCGCGGGTGGGGACGAGGCCAGCAAAGCGTTGGCGCCATTCATAGCGGCCCGGCTGACCAGCGCGCAGGCGCAGGCCATCAAGCAGGAAGCTGAGGTGTGGTTCCAGCAACACCAGACGCAGCCGGATTCTCAGGCCCACCGATAAACAAAAACGCAGCCTGCCTCGGCCATCCTATATCTACGACCCTCTGTGACGAAGTCACGGGGCAGCCCTGCACGACCCGCAGCGTTAAGATAACTACAGGTAACTATGCCCGCCCTGCGGACCATTCTCGACAGCCACGTTCGTGAGGCTGACTCTCGGCTGGTCGAAACACTGGAGAACAATCGCCTGCGTTGTTTTTCCTGCGGGCATTGTTGTCCGATTCCCGAGGGACAGGCCGGGGTCTGCAAGGTCCGTTTCAACCGCGGCGGCAAGCTTTACGTTCCTTGGGGATACGTTGCTGGCACGCAATGCGATCCGATCGAAAAAAAGCCTTTCTTCCATGCCTATCCTGGAGCGCTCGCTTATAGCTTTGGCATGCTGGGATGCGATTTGCATTGTGCCTACTGCCAGAACTGGGTGACGTCACAGGCACTGCGCGATCCGAACGCGATTTCGCCGCCGCTAGAAGTCACGCCGGAAGCTCTGGTGCACGATGCGATCGCTCAAGGGGCGAAGGTTCTGGTCAGCACTTATAACGAGCCTCTGATCACCAGCGAGTGGGCGGTCGCGGTGTTTAAGGAAGCGAAGACAGCGGGGCTGCTTACTGCGTTTGTTTCGAACGGCAACGGGACGCCGCAGGTTCTCGAATACATCGCGCCTTGGATCGATCTCTATAAAGTCGATCTCAAGAGTTTCGACGACCGGCATTATCACGAACTGGGCGGACGCATCGGGCCGATTCTTGAAAGCATTCGCCGCATTCACCAGATGGGACTGTGGCTGGAAATTGTCACTCTGCTGATTCCGGGCTTCAACGATTCGCCGGATGAATTGCGGCGGCTGACAGAATTTCTGGCGGGGATTTCAGTTGATATTCCCTGGCACGTAACCGCCTTTCACGGCGACTACAAGATGACCGGCCCCAGGAATACGACTGCCGAAGATCTGTTGCGGGTGGCGGAGATTGGGCGCGCGGCGGGCTTGCGCTACATCTATGCGGGAAACCTTCCGGGTCTGGTCGGCGAGTGGGAAGATACGCGATGCCCGTGTTGCGCAGAGACATTGATTGAGCGGCGAGGCTACCGCATTGAAGATTATCGACTGACGCCCGAGGGCCGGTGTCCGAAGTGCGCAGCTTCCATTCCGGGGCGGTGGTCGTCGAAATTCGATGGGCAGATCGCCTCCCTTCCTTTCCTGCCCCACAGCCGCTCGCGTTTGGTTACAATCCTCAATCGGTAACCGACCCGGCGAAAGAATGCGTTTGAAAAAACCTCCGCGAGCGAGATTAGACTCGCATGCGCGATTAGCGCGGTCTTCCGTAAATAACCAAGGCGTGAATAAGCAGGGCGTGAATAAGCAGAAGCATGAATAAGCAAAAGCGGCAGCCTTTAACCCGATCCGATTCGATGCGCGCACTCACCGTTGCGGCTTTCGTCATTACGCTGCTGTTGTTCTTTTCGCTGGCCTGGTCGCCGCGCGATTTTCTTACGCGGCGGCTGGCGGCCGATCTTATCAGCCGCTCCAGCGCATTCAAAGGTGCGCAAACATTCTGGATGCAGACCGGGCTGCTCTCGAACAAAGACTATCTCTCGCCCGAATATCTCGCGCTGCAACACAAGGGATGGATCTCGGCCACGGATGCTGCATGCCCGGCAAACCTGGCGCCGCCGCCGTGCTGGGAAGTGGTGTTGACTCCGTCCGGGGTGGAGACCGTTCGCGCTCTGGTGCCGGCGGCCGACGCGGCGAAAACGTCGTTTTCCATCTCGGTGGCGCGGCGCGACCTGGTGGCGATTACCGGCGTCGGCAAGCAAGGCAATGTCGCCGATGTTGAATTTATCTGGAAATGGAATCCGCTGAACGAGTTTGGCGCCGCGTTGTATTCCGGGGACACGCGCTACCGGTCGACCGTGGGCCTGCGTGACTATGACGATGGCTGGCGGGTTCTGCAATCCGCGCCGCACTCTAGCCAGCCTCTAGACGATGCATTGAAGAATGCCGAACCGGCGCAGTAGGTCTCGGTCGTGAGCATCTTTCCCTGGGTTTGCGAAAACAGAATGCGTCGTTATATAACGCTTGTTCTATTATGCCCCGGCCAAAACTTTTCTCTGTCCTTCTTCTCATCGGCGTCTCCGCTCTCACCGCTTCCGCTCAAACAAAACCAAAGCTAACTCTTGACGAGTTTTTCAACGCCGTGAGTTTCCCCGACATCGTGTTATCGCCAGATGGAAATTCTGTGGTCATAGTGGCGGAACGCGCGGACTGGGAGCGGCAAATTTTTCGACACGATTTGTGGCTGTATCGCGACGATGTCAAGCCCGGCTCTCTTATTCAATTGACGCGGTCGGGACATGACACGGATCCGCAATGGTCGCCGGATGGACGCTGGATTGCATTTTTATCGGACCGCAAACTGGCAGCGGAAAAGAGTGCCGACTCGGACGAAGATAAAGGCAATGCCGCGAAAGATGAGAGCAAAGCGAAAGACAAAGACGACGAAGTCATCCAGATCTATCTCATCTCGCCCAATGGGGGCGAGGCTTTTGCGGTGACGCAGGGGGAAGAAGAAGTCCACGCATTTTCCTGGTCGGCGGATTCGCGCACGCTCTATTTCTCGACGCGGAATGCCTGGACAAAATCGCAGAAAGACGAGTACCGCAAACAATGGAAAGATGTGCTGCAATACCGCACCGCCGAGCGCGGCGATACATTGTTTGCGCTGGATATTGCGACCGCTCTTGCCCAACACGCTGACGCTCCCGCAACCCAAGTTAAAGATGGGGACAAGGAAGATCTGACTCCCGGCGCCCGCACCATCGCTACCTCCCCGCTGCGGATAAAAGAACTTGTCACTTCGCCGGACGGCAGCAAGCTCGCGTTTGCCACCGACGCCATCAACCAGCGTCAGGAGAAATATGAAGACGTGGAAATCTACGCGGTGGATCTGGCTGGCCAGTCCTCGCTTCCTCGCCAGGTAACTCACAACCAAGCCATCGAAGGGAAACTGCGATGGGCCAATGACAATCGCCACATATTTTTCACGGTTGAAGTCGGCGATGTAACCGGCCCCTATCGCGACCTGCAACCGCACTTGTATTCGGTGGACAGCGAAAGCGGCGGCGTCGAACAGTGGAGCAAAAACTTTGTCGGCGCCATCGACCACTATGCCGTGGGAGGAGATGAGATTCTGACTTCGGCCCGGCTGGGAACGGAGGTCCAGGTTTACTCCGCCGCCAAGCCCCCAGATTCCCTGCACCAACTGAGCACATGGCCCGGAACTTACGAAGAGATCGCAACCGCGCAGCATTCTCCAAAGCTGGCGTTCATCTACACGGCGCTGGGCAAGCCGCCGGAAGTTTACCTGGCCGACAGCCCTGCAGCGTTGGCCCAAGCGCGCCCCATCACATCGTTTAACAAGAGCCTCGCCGAAAAAGATCTGCCGCAAGGCAAGCCTTATCGCTGGCGCGCCGACGACGGCACCACCATCGAAGGCATGTTGATCTACCCTCCGGGGCAGTTCGAAGCGAAGCATCTGCCCATGCTCACATTTATTCACGGGGGGCCGGCCGATGCCGATGGCAACCACTTCGAAGCTGACTGGTACGAATGGTCCGCGCTGGCCGCGACTAACGGCTGGCTGGTTTTCGAACCGAACTACCGCGGTTCCACCGGATATGGCGATAAGTTTCTTCAGCAGATTGTTCCAGTCATCGTCTCCCGACCAGGCAAAGATATTCTCGAAGGAGTGGACGCGCTGGTGAAGGACGGCGTTGCCGATCCTGATCGGCTCACCGTCGGAGGCTACAGCTACGGCGGATACATGACCAACTGGCTGGTCACGCAGACCACGCGCTTTAAGGCGGCGGTCACCGGGGCCGGCGCGGTGGAGCATGTGGGCAACTGGGGCAACGACGATACCACTTATGACGATG
>Ga0209006_10006148_pt1 | contig 10886 bp, 9 predicted proteins | sample JacPin_JW_Ref_O2_FD_188567 | JGI IMG/M metagenome (GOLD analysis project Ga0209006, IMG submission 188567) | Forest soil microbial communities from Algoma, Ontario, Canada - Jack Pine, Ontario site 1_JW_Ref_O2 (SPAdes) (version 2) | ecosystem: Environmental > Terrestrial > Soil > Boreal... | reverse complement strand
CCCCGGCCGGCGGCGCGCTGAAGGACTACATCAACCGGCTGCTGAACAAGCCCGCGGCGCAGGAACACAGCGCGCCGGCGGCAACGAAGTTCGCCTGGACCGAATACGAGCGGCTGATGATCGTCGAGGCACTGCGGCGCGGCGAGAATGTCTACAACATCGCCATGCAGCTGGATCGCGAGGCGCTGCTGCCGGCCGCGGCGTTCGAGCTGGCCCGCAAATCACTCGAGACCGCAGGTCGAATTTTAGCCTTGCGTCCCGAGAGTGTCACCGAAGGCTGCGAGTCGATTGAGGCGGCGCTAGCCACCACGAAAACCGCGGACTGGATCCGCAAGCGCTGCCAGGTGCCAAGCGTGGTGGCGGCTATCTCCGTGGACCGCGCGCCCGTGCTGCAGTCTCCACCGCGCGATCTGCTCGAAATCCTGATCGAGTCGGAAGCGAAGGCGGTCTCTGCCAGCGTGAAAAGACCCGCGACAGCGCCGGATGCGGCTTCACCGCTAGCGCAATCTGCTGCGCCCGACGAAGAGGACTCCCACGAACATTCGGCATCTTCCGGCATGGCGCACGCGGCCTCGGAAAACATGCTGCGCGTGGACGCCAACCGCATCGACACGGTGATGAACCTCGTCGGCGAAATGATCATTGGCAAATCGATGCTCCAGCGTGCCATGACAGAATTCGAGCGCCGTCATTCGAAGGACCCCATTCGCGGCAAGTTAGCGGACGCACTCGGATTCCAATCGCGCGTGCTCAACGAACTCCAAAAGTCGGTGATGAAAATCCGCATGGTCCCTGTCGAGCAGCTCTTCCGCCGTTTCCCGCGCATCATTCGCGATGTGGCCCGCCTGCGCAACAAGGAAATCGCACTCGAGCTCGCCGGGCAGACGACCGATCTCGATAAAAGCATTCTCGATGCGCTCGGTGATCCGCTGGCGCATCTGGTGCGCAACGCGGCCGACCACGGCATTGAAACCGCGGCGGAACGCGAAGCAGCGGGAAAATCGCCGCGGGGCACGATTCGCTTAAACGCCTATCACGACGGCGATCAGGTCGTGATCGAAGTTTCCGACGACGGCCACGGTCTGGACCGCGCAAAGATCGTCCGCCGCGCCGTCGAGCGCGGACTCGTTTCCGCGGAATCAGCCTCGCAGCTCAACGAGCTCGAAAGCCTCCAGCTGATTTTCGCGCCGGGCCTGAGCACGGCGGACGAAATTACCGAAATTTCCGGCCGCGGTGTGGGGCTCGACGTCGTTAAATCGTCCGTGGAAGCGCTGAAAGGGACGATCGAACTGCAAAGCGTGCCCGGCCGCGGCACGACTTTCCGCCTCTTTGTCCCGCTGACGCTTGCCAGCATCCGCGCGCTGATGTTCCGCGTCCACGGCCGTCTCTACGCCGTGCCGCTTGCATCCGTAGCCGAAATCACGCGTATCACCGAGCAGGGCATCCACCGCATCGACGATCACGAAGTATTTCAGCTGCGCGAGCAGGTGCTGACGCTGGTGCGCCTCGATCGTCTGGAACGGAATACCGCAGCTCAACGCAGTAACCGGATCTTCGTGATCGTGATCGGCACTGGCGGCCGCAAATTCGGGCTGGCCGTCGACAGCCTGATGGGCGAAGAAGAGCTCGTCATCAAGGCGCTCGAAGATCAGCTGGTCACTTCGCCGATGATCAGCGGCGCATCGATTCTGGGCGACGGCACCGTGGTGCTGATCCTCAACGTGCCCGCGGTCATCTCGCACCTTTCGCGCATCCCGGCGGTCGGAGCGATCGCATGAGCAAAGGCGAAAAGATCCGCGTGCTCGTGGTCGATGATTCCGCGCTGATGCGCAAGCTCATCCCGCAAACGCTGCTCCACGACGACTCAATCGAAGTTGTCGGAACGGCCATGGACGGCCTGATCGGCCTCCGCAAAATCCAGGAATTGCATCCGCACGTGGTCACACTCGATCTGGACATGCCGCGAATGGACGGCATCGAGATGCTGCGCGAAATCACGCGCAAGCACCGCGTGCCGGTGATCGTCGTCAGCGCGCACACCGAGGAAGGCGCGTCGCTCACGCTTAAAGCCCTCTCGCTCGGCGCCTTCGATTTCGTCACCAAGCCGCAGGACGCCGCGTCCGGCCGCCTGCAGCAGATCGCTTCGGAGCTGGCGCTGAAGATCAAAGTCGCGGCTTCGTCCGGCCCGCCGAAGATGATCATCACCATGCCGCCGACGAGCCGGAAACTGCGGCGCAATTTCCCCACGCAGCCGCGCTATCCGTCGAAAATCGTCGCCATCGGCATCTCCACGGGCGGCCCGAACGCGCTGCAATATCTCTTCTCGCAGATTCCCGAAGATTTCCCGGGATGCATTCTCGTGGTGCAGCACATGCCCGAAGGTTTTACGGAAATGTTCGCGCGGAGGCTGGACGAATCTTCCGCGCTCGAAGTGAAAGAAGCGCAATCGGGCGATCTGCTGCTCGCCGGCCGCGCGCTCATCTGCCCCGGCAATCGCCATATGAAGGTCTGCCACATGGAGCACGGCGACGTCACCATTCTCGTCGACCAGCCACGCGTCAACGGGCATCGTCCGTCGGTCGACGTGCTCTTCAATTCCGTGGCGCACACGTTGGGCAACAAAGTAGTGGGCGTGCTGATGACCGGCATGGGCGAAGACGGCGCCGCGGGCATGGGCGCGATCCAGGCCGCCGGCGGAGTCACGATCGCGCAGAGCCCGGACACGTGCGTGGTCGACAGTATGCCCCGGTCCGCCATTTCGCGCGGATTCGCCAGCCGAGTGGTTTCGCTTTCCGGACTTTCCAGCGTTCTGCAATCAAAGGTTCTTCCCGAACGGCCCGCCGCTGACCAGGCAACCGATGTCCCTAGCGGCGTGGGCGCCGGAGATACAGGGACTCGAAGGAGATCGTCATGAAACAGTTCGAAGCATTGACCAGAAAAGACAACCAGCCGGTCCGCTATCTCATCGTGGACGACTCGGTATTCGCGCGCAAAAGCCTCGCGAAGATGGTTGAGTCGTTCGGCGGAAAGCTCGCGGGCGAAGCCGGCGACGGCTGCACGGCGATCACCGAGTACGCGCGCACCAAGCCCGATATCGTCCTGATGGACATCACCATGCCGCAGATGGAAGGCATCGAGGCGGTCGAGCGCATCGTGCAGGAACATCCCGAAGCGCGCGTCGTGATGGTCTCGTCGGTCGGTTACCAGGACAACATTCTCGCGGCGCTCCAGAAGGGCGCGCGCCATTTCGTCCAGAAGCCCGTGAAACCCGACGCGCTCTACGAAATCGTCCGCTACGTGCTCAATGACGACGGCGTGACCGCGCCGCCCAACATTCCCGTCGAACAGGGCCCAGTCGGAGGAGGGAAGACGCGATGAAGATGGACTTGATCCAGCCGTTCGTCGGCTCCCTCGACACGGTGCTGGCCGAAATGATGCGCGAGCCGGCGAAGATCGCCGACCTCGTGATGGAAGAGGACGGCTATCGCAAGAAGGGTCTCGCCGCCGAAGTCACGTTCAAGGGACAGATCGAAGGCCGCATCATTCTCGACATGGACCCGTCCGCCGCAGCGAAAGTGGCGGCCTATCTGGCAGGCGCGGAAGTAGATCCCGGTGAAGCAATCGTGCCCGAAGCCGTCTGCGAGCTGGCCAACATGGTCATCGGCAACGCCGTCACGCAGCTCAACGACCGCGGCTTCACGTTCAAAGTTTTTCCGCCCGCGCTGCTGAGCGAACAACAGTGCGCCAAAGCCGGCTACGATTCCGAAGCCACGATCCTCTGCTTCGAGACTCCCCACGGCAACGTGTATCTAAACATTTCCATGCACTATCAATCCCGCCGTTCCCGCGAACGCACACCCGTCACCGTGTAGCGCCGCGGCGCGCTTTACGTCGGTTGGTACGAGAATCGCAACAAATCCACAGACGGCGTCTCGCTCCGGCTCTCGCCGCAAGCCATAACGTGGTAAGGGATTGCCTCCGGGTGGAGCCGACGAATTGGGCTCCGTTTTTATTGCACTACGTCTGTCGCATGTGCGTTGCAGAGCTAGGCATCTCTCGAAATTGCTGTGCCACGTGCGGCAGGCATTTTGAACCGGGCGTTTTTCCCCGTACTACGTGAACTCCTTTCGAGGAAATACCGCGAATACCGCAGTTCCACGCGCAGCCCAACTGCGCATGATGGTTAAGACGTCCCCAACACGGGCGAATCCAAGTTTGCAAGGAGCAGTCTCTATGATCGGAAAAATCAAAGATCTTCGCGAGCTTTTCGAAGTGGAACTACGCTACGCATACGATTGCGAGCAGAAATTGGTGAACAAAGGATTGCCGTCGATGATCGAATCGGCCAGTTCGCCGGAGTTACGCAGCGCGCTGCAGCACCATCTCGGTGAGACGCGCGGGCACGCGTCGCGTCTGGAGGGCATTTTCCGTGCGATTGGCGCCGAAGCGAAAACGAATGATAACGCCGTGATCGACAAGCTGTTGAGTGCGGCGAAAGATTCGATCGGTCATACGGAGGAGTCGCCGCTGCGCGACACGGCGCTGATCGCGAATGGCAACGTGGTCGAGCACTACGAAATCGCGCTCTACGGCACGCTCGCCTCCTATGCCCGCGCGCTCGGTTTGCGCGACGTGGTCACCACGCTCGATCAGATCCTTGCCGAAGAAAAAGCTGCCGACGCAAAGCTAACGCAACTAAGCGAAACCTCAATGAACGGGAAAGCCGCAAGATTCACGACCGCGTAAACCGCGGCCGCCAAAGCAGTTCGCAAACAGAAAATCCCGGGCGCGGCCGCCAGCCGCCCCGGGATCTTCGTTGAGCGCCCCAGGCGCGACACAGGGGAAGTTCGAATCAGCGAGTCCGCGCCCCGATGCGGCGGTATTCCGTGCCGTGACGGAAAAGGCCGGCCTTCGGCATCTGCTCGGAATAGACCACGCGCGCGGGAAGAAAAATATTGGCTGCGTCGGGCGAGTACGGCACCGCGACGTCGATCGTGGCGTCCGATTCGTAGCGGCGCTTGCTGCGGAAACACATGCCCACCGGCGAAATATCCTCGCACACCGCCAATTCGTCGTCCGCCCCCGATTGCCGGATGCACGCCGTGAGCCGCGTTTTCAGGCGCATGCGCTCGCGTTCGCGCTTATCGCCGCTCTCGGGAATCGCGCCCCCACCGTCGGCTCCGCGGCGCTTCCGCGGTGCAAGCTTGTCTTCGTCTTCGTGCGGCGCCTGGGTCCATATGCTAGGCACCCCGCACGTCTTGCAATGGCGGGCGATGCCGCGATTGGTTTCGAACGCCCTCAGCTCGAGCTCGTTCATGTGCACCACTTCGCGGCCGCGGCAGTAGGTGCATTCCAGAAGCATCCTGGCCACTGCTTCCGTCGATTCCGCGATCGGCGGAAATTCCACACCCCATAGATCCATGGAAGCGTCGGGAAGTTCGATGCCGTAAAGATAGCCGTCCTTCTGCCGGCCGAACTGGCCCACCACGCGGACTTGCCCTTTGCGATGCGATTCGTGCGGCGCGCGGCGCTGCAGGTGTACGAACTGTTCAGCCGCCAAATCCTGGTCGAGAACGATCACCGCGCCGCCGCGATTGACCAGCAGGGTCCGGGCCGGCAATTTGAATTCCTCGCCTTTGGCGTTCTTGCCGGAAGCTTCCAGTAACAGAGTCAGCGAAACGCGATCGGTGCGGCGCAGCGACGCCGATGACATTCAGCCCTCCTCGAAGGGTTCGACCCGAGGCCTCAAGAATAACATGGAGCTCAGCGCAGGTGCGCGAGTGGCTCGGAGCAGCAAGGACGGGGGTTTTGCGGGGCTCCGGGACATTCCTGACACTCTTGCCTGCACTGCAAAGCGGCGCCAAACATGTCTGAGCTCTTATGACTTCCCCGCCGCCGGGATTGATCTGTCGCGCGTGGCAGAAGCCGGAATCATGACGGGTTTGGACGGTAGACCCAGTCCGGCGTAGGCAACTGTGATTCGGCGATGGTCGTAGGTGAATTCGCCTCCCGCAATATCCCATCAACAATCGCCCGCCCGGGCGAAAGGGAACACACTGGATCCGTCAGAGACGCATCCCGCGCCAGCAGGAAAGCCTGGCACCGGCAGCCGCCGAAATCCTGCTCCCGGCGCTCGCAGCCGCGGCAAAGCTCCGGCATCCAATCGACGCCACGGAATTTCTGGAACGAAGCGGATTCCTCCCATATCTGCCGGAGCGGATTCCTCTCGACATTCTCAAACGTCATCCCGGGCAGCACATTCGCGGCATGGCACGGCAGGACATCGCCATTCGGTTTCACGAGCAGGACTTTGCGCCCCCAGCCACCCATGCACGGCTTGGGATATTTCGCGTAGTAGTCGGGAACGACGAATTCGACCTTGATGCGTCCGCGGAGACGCGCTTCGGCGGCTTTCAGGACCTCGAGTGAACGCTCCAGTTGCGCGCGCGTGGGCAGCAGTCGCGCACGATTGGCGAAAGCCCAGCCGTAATACTGCACGTGCGCAAACTCGACGCGCGCCGGACCGATCGTTTCAGCGAGCGCAATCATGTCCTCAAGCTGATGCAGATTCCCGCGGTGAATCACGAAATTCAGCGTCAGCGCGATACGATGCCGCTTCACCCATTCGGCCACGCGCAGCTTTTGCACGTGCGTGCTCGTGCCGGAAAATTCGCGCGCAGCTTCCGCTTCGGCCCCTTGAAAGCTGAGCTGGAAATGGTCCAGTCCGGCGACGACGAGTTCCTCCAAGCGTTTCTCGTCAAGCGGAAGCCCTGACGTAATCAGACTCGCGTAAAGCCCGGCGGCGCGAGCAGAGCCGATAATTTCCGTGAGGTCGGGGCGCGCAAGGGGCTCGCCTCCGGTGAAGTCCGCCTGCAGCACGCCGAGCTCCGCCGCCTCGCGAAACACGCGGGCCCAGGAATCGGCGGAAAGCTCGCCTCCGCGCGCGGTCAGCTCCAGCGGATTCGAGCAGTAAACGCAGTGCAGCGGGCAGCGATGCGTAAGCTCCGCCACCAGCGCCAGCGGATTCCAAATTGGCATGCTCATTTCAGAGTATCCCTAGCTTACGTCACTGGGATGCTGCTCCGCACCCATTCGTGAGCGGCGGATTCAATGACCGAACGAAGTGACACACCCTGCCAAGTCATTTGCAGCGTGTCTCGTTGAAAACGAAGACAAGGGGCACATGCGAAGTGACGTACAAACTCGATGCCGGGCCCTATTCGAAATCAAGCGCCCGCTGATCGTACAGCCGGCCAAGATATTCGAGGATGTCCTGCTCTACCTTCGCGGGTTGGGCTTTCGAGTACAGCCTTTGCAGATCGGCGACGATTTCCGCGACGGTGCGTGTTCCGTCGCAGCGCTCCACGATTTCAAGGCTTGGGCCGTTCAGCCGCAGCGCGCGTTCAGGCATCAGCAGCACGCGCGAGGGCTGCGATTTTTCATTCAACCGGCAGCCGGGCGCAAGCCGCGGACGCTTCGTCGGTTCGGGCGTCATGCGGAAGCCTTCGCGGGAACGAAGGCGCCGGGCGGCGGCCATCCCGGTTCGACATACGCGAAATACAACGCATCGAGCATGGCCCAAAGAATGTCGCATTTGGCGCGCAGGGCGCCGAGTGCCCCTTCCTGCTCTTCGCGATTGCGCGCGTGCTTCACCACCCAATCGAGCGCGAAGTTCGCGTCTTCCGGCGCCTGCGTCATGCGGCCCTGAAAATAGTCCAGACCGCTCGAAAGCCAAGGATAATGTTCGCGCAGGCGATCCACGCGCAGCGTGATCAGATCCTTCGAGAAAAGCTCGGTGAGCGACGACGCGACGGCCTCCAAATGCGATCGCTTGCTGACGAAATCGACGTAAGCGCCCACAGCAAAACGCGTGGCCGGTAGAATTCCCTCGCCGCGAATGGCCTGCTCGCGCGAAAGGCCGGTGGCCTCGACGAGCTTGAGCCATTTTTCGATTCCGCCCGGGCGCGTGCCATCGCCATCGTGGTCGATGATGCGCTTGCGCCACGCGAGGCGGAACGCGGGATCGTCCGTGCGCGCCAGAATCGCGGCGTCTTTGATCGGGATGCTGCTTTGATAGGAATAGCGATTCAGCGCCCATGCCTGCAATTGCCCGCGCGTGAGTTTTCCCTCGTGCATCAGCAGGTGAAACGGATGCTGGTGGTGATAGCGTTCCTTGCCGATGGCGCGAAAACGCGCCACGAATTCCGTTTCCGTCAGCATTTCGGGTGAGTGGCCGGAAGTCATTGCAGGTCGATTTCCATCCCATCATATGCGACTTCGAGTCCGGCGTCGCGCACTGCGCGGTGCGCATCGCTCGATTCGTCCAGCACAGGATTCGTGTTGTTGATGTGAATCAGCACGCGGCGGCTCTTCGGTGCGGCGGGCGATTGAGCGAGCTGCTCGAGCAGACCGCCGGCACCCGAAAGCGGAACGTGGCCGATCTCGCGCGCGGTTTTGCCGCTTCCGCGTACCTCGATGAGTTCGTTGTCAGTCCAGAACGTGCCGTCGAGAAGTGCAAGATCGGCATCATTCGCGCAGCATTTCCAATCACTGCTCTGGCCGGAGATTGACGGCGCGTAGAAAAAGTTCTTTTCGTCATGCGCTAACGCGAGGCCAATGACGGCTTCTTCCGGAGCAAGGCTTTTTCGCAGCGGGGCGCTGACGTAGTCGGGATAATCGCCACCGAGCGGGATCGCTTTGCAGGCCAGGCCGCCGACGCTTATCTTGCGATCGAATGCGAGCGGCTCCCAGCGGACCGGCGGCGAGGATCGCTCCAGACATCTCAACAGCGAATTCTCTTCGGTGAGAATGCGGAGCACGGAGGGTGTGGCCAAAACACGCAACGGCTGAAATTCACGTAGATGGAAAAGGCCGACCACAGAGTCGACGTCGGCGCTGGTCAAAACGATGGTCGAAACAGGTGTGGCGCGTGAGTTTGCAACGGGAGCGAAATCGGGATCGCGCAGAAGCTGCTGGCGGAGGTCGGGTGAGGCGTTGAGCAGAATCCACGAAGCGGGCGAACCGGAAACCGCAACCTGGGCTTGCGTGCGAGGCCTGAAACCGGAAAGTCCCCGGCGAGCGCGATCGCAGTTGGAGCATCCGCAATTCCACTGCGGAAACCCACCGCCCGCGGCAGAGCCGAGGACCTTAATCTTCATTCAGAACTTCAGAACTAGAGTTCAGCGTTCGCGTACGAGCTGACTTCGCAGTTCAGATCGACAACTTCGTGCTGCGGTGCGGTCCATTCCATGGTCATTCCTCCTGAAATAGTGCCAAAGACACCCGCGCCGGCTAAGCCCAACGCGCAGGGGCGACTATAGCCTAACCGTCCTTCCCCCGGCAACTGGCATTTCAGAAACCGGGGCTTGGGCGTTTGGTCCTACCTTGTATGACTCACAGGCGCTGAATTCGGTTGCACGGCATCCCGCATGTACCGCAGAAGAGGCAGCTTGCGGCTATGGGTTCAAGAAACGGACCGTGAAACAGGACTGTAATTTCCGGCGTACAGGCTACAATGCGGGCCATAGTTTCAGCCAGGGCGAGGTGGGTGAGGATGTTCGAGGGATTGCGGCCATACGTGGGACTGTTCCTCCTATTGACGGTGGGGTGCGTGCCGCAGGTGCTGGCGCAGGGAATGCGCGTGGAAGGGGTGGTGCGCGACGCGAGCGGGGCTTCGGTGCCGGGCGCACAGGTGAAGCTCAGCGCGGGTTCGCATTCGGCCCAAACGATCACGGACAACTCCGGCGCGTTCGCTTTCGATGGAGTTGGGGCGAGTGCGGGAACGATTTCCGTGACGGCCGAGGGATTTCAACCCGTCGAGCAGGCGTGGACGGCCGCAGCGGGAGCGGTGGCGCAGATCAGCGTGACGCTGCAGCCGGGCGTGCTGAGCCAGCAAGTGACGGTGACCGCAGCGCGCACCTCGCTGCCAGTAGGCGAAACGCCGGTCAGCGACATTCAACTTTCCTCCGATGACTTACAGGCGACGCCAGCGCTGGCGCTCGACGACATGTTGCGGCAGGTGCCGGGATTCAGCCTTTTCCGGCGGACGAGCAGCCGCACGGCGAATCCGACAACGCTGGGAGTTTCGCTGCGCGGGCTGGGCGCGAACGGTGCGAGCCGCGCGCTGGTGCTGGTGGACGGAATTCCGCTCAACGATCCGTTCGGTTCCTGGGTGTACTGGGATCGCGTGCCGGAGGCGGAGGTATCGAGCGTTGAAGTGACGCAGGAAGGCGCGTCGAGCTTGTACGGCAGTGAGGCACTGGGCGGAGTAGTTCAGTTTCTGACGCGGCCCCCAGAGCCGGGCGGCGTAACGCTCGAAGCATCGTACGGAAACCAGAACACGCAGGAGATGTCGCTGGCGGCGAGCGGCGGAATTGGAAAATGGGAAGCGTCGGCCTCCGGCGAAGCGTTCCACACGGACGGCTACGTGCTGGTGCCGCCGGAGGATCAGGGAAGCGTGGACACCAGCGCGTTTTCACAGCACGGCACCGGCGATCTGACGATCGCGCGAAAAATCGGCGCCGACAGCATCATTTTCGCGCGCGGAATGTATTTCAACGACACGCGCAACAACGGAACGATCGGGCAGGGCAACAGCATCCGGCTGGGCGAAGGAGCGCTGGGCGCGAATCTGGATCTGGGCGAGTTCGGGAACGTGCAGCTGCGAACGTACGCGGATTTTGAGACCTACAAGCAGAGCTTTTTCTCTGTGGCGCTGAATCAGGCCAGCCAGCATCTGACGGATTTGCAGACCGTGCCGGCGCAGGGCATCGGCGGGTCGGGGCTATGGACGAAAAATGTGGGCAAGCGCCAGACTCTGGTGGCGGGTTACGACGACCACGTCGAGCTGGGGCACAGCAACGAGCAGATTTTTTCGGCCGTCACCG
>Ga0209006_10006146_pt1 | contig 10886 bp, 7 predicted proteins | sample JacPin_JW_Ref_O2_FD_188567 | JGI IMG/M metagenome (GOLD analysis project Ga0209006, IMG submission 188567) | Forest soil microbial communities from Algoma, Ontario, Canada - Jack Pine, Ontario site 1_JW_Ref_O2 (SPAdes) (version 2) | ecosystem: Environmental > Terrestrial > Soil > Boreal... | reverse complement strand
ATCGTGCCTTCAGCGAAAATGTCTTCGTCGATCATGCCGATGTCGAAGGTCACATGCTGCCACTTGCCGCGCGGATCGGTGAAACGCAGATCGACGTATTTCACGTCGTTGTCCTTGATGGATTTCAGGACGTCTTTGGCGGTCTTCATGAATACCCCTTATGGCTTACAGGTCATCGTGATCTGGCCGCAGCCGGCGACCGTGGTAGTGCTCAATACAATCGGGGGCTGCTCAATACAATATCAGAGTGTCGGCAGGCTCAATCAGATGGCGTCCAGCCCGGATTCCCCGGTTCGGATGCGAATGGCTTCTTCGACATTGGACACGAAAATCTTGCCGTCGCCGATGCGGCCGGTCTGGGCTGCGCGCCGTATGGCGTCGATCGCCTTCTCGACCAGGTCGTCCGAGATCACGATCTCGATTTTGACCTTGGGCAGAAAATCCACGATGTACTCTGCACCACGATAGAGTTCGGCGTGACCCTTCTGCCGTCCGAAGCCCTTGGCCTCGGTGACCGTAATGCCCTGCAATCCGACTTCCTGGAGCGCTTCTTTCACCTCGTCGAGCTTGAATGGCTTGATGATGGCTTCTATTTTTTTCACTGAACGCCTCCCGGGCAGTTTCATATTTCGGACTGCAGATTTGTTGCACATCGGGCGCGATGCGCAGGTTGTTCGACCTCTTGCCCTGGATCATCCTCAAGACGCTGCTCCGGTGCCGGCGAGCACCAGACACATTTTTTCATTGCCGGAGTTGACCGCAGGCGAGCAGGACATTCAGAGCCGGCTTCTTTAAAAGCAGGGTCTATGCCAAGTTGCTGAAGCGGGCTGATTTTTAAATGTTATCAAACTTCTAGCAGGCATCTTTGGGGGTGGGCCAGAAGAGGTCACAATACCGACGGATCAATAATTAGGCAAATAGATCAATCGGTATGCACGCACTAGCAAACTGACAGCGCGCGCACCAAGAACTGCCTCAGGATAAGGCGCTCGCATCGGGAAAATGGCATGGAAATTCTGACCACCGCCGAGATGGAACGTGCCGACCGGCTCGCCATTGCCGCTGGGACTCCGGGCTTTTCGCTCATGCTGAGCGCGGGCCAGGCGGTAGCCGAGGCAGCAATGGATCGCGTGGAGGAGGGGCCCATCCTGGTGATTGCCGGGTGCGGCAACAATGGTGGCGACGGCTTCGTGGCAGCGGCGGAATTGGCAGCCCGCGGCCGCGAGGTCTCTGTCATCCTGCTGTGCGAACGGGACAGCCTCGAGGGCGATGCGGCCTCCGCCGCGCGAGGATGGAAACTCCCTGTGCTGCCATTCAATCCGCAAGCGATCGGCCGGCCCGCGCTGATTATCGATGCGCTGTTCGGCGCCGGTCTCAACCGGACCGTAAAGGGCGATCCGCTCGATATGATCGAGGCCATCAACGCCACCGGCGCGCCGATCCTCAGTGTTGACCTGCCGAGCGGCATTAACGGCAACTCGGGCGCGGTCATGGGCGTCGCGGTCCGCGCCACTGAAACCGTCACCTTCTTCCGGCGCAAACCGGCGCATCTGCTGTTACCGGGCCGGATTCATTGCGGCCGGGTACGCGTTGCGGATATCGGCATCGATGCCGGCGTACTCGGAGAAATTCGGCCGCAAACCTTCGAGAACACCCCGACATCCTGGCAAAGGCGCTTTCCGGTGCCGCAAGTCAGCGGTCACAAATACGAGCGCGGCCATGCCGTTATCGTCTCAGGCGATATCGCGGCGACCGGCGCTGCGCGGCTGTCGGCGCGCGGCGCCTTGCGGGCAGGCGCCGGGCTGGTCACGCTGGCCTCGCCGAGGGATGCGCTCGCCGTCAACGCTGCCGCGCTCACGGCCGTCATGGTCCGCCCAACCGATACGGTGATCGAGTTTGCCGAACTATTGACGGACAAGCGCCTCCACACCTGCGTGATTGGACCGGGCGCGGGGGTGGGTGCACGGACCCGCGATTTCGTCCTGACCGCGCTGTCGGCCAGGCGACACCTGGTGCTGGACGCGGACGCGCTGACCAGTTTCGCCGATGCTCCCGATCATCTGTTTCAGGCGATCAAGGCCATTCCCGATCCGCTGGTGGTTCTCACGCCGCATGAGGGCGAGTTCCCCCGGCTTTTCAGCGATATCAGCAACAAGACTCCAAACCGTTCAAAACTTGAACGGGTGCGGGCAGCGGCCGAACGCGCCGGCGCCATTGTCCTGCTCAAGGGAGCCGATACGGTGGTGGCATCGCCGGACGGACGCGCGACCATCGCCGCCAATGCGCCGCCATGGCTTGCGACTGCAGGTGCCGGCGACGTACTGGCCGGAATGATCGCCGGCCTGCTGGCGCAGGGCGTGCCCGCATTCGAGGCCGCCAGTATCGGGGTCTGGATGCATGGCGAGGCGGCGCGCGAGGCGGGCCCCGGTCTGATCGCCGAAGATTTGCCGGAGGTGCTTCCTGCGGTGTTCCGGCGCCTCTATGACGAGTTCGGCATCGACTATTGAGGTGTTTGCCGGTCCGCGGCAAACGTCTCACACTTGGTATTTGGCGACCGCCGCCTCGTTCCAGGACAATCCAAGGCCGTGTCCGCGGGCCGTGATCGTGCCGTCAACGATTTGCACCGGTTCGGCGACGATCGCACGTGCGATGTCGAGATACTCGATCCAGTGCGCGGTGGGGGTGACCGGCAGCATGTGAGCGCTGGCTTCGGCGAACAGATGACTGGACATCGGAATTGAAGCGGCTTCAGCCTGGCCTGCGACGCGGAGCCAGCCGGTGACGCCCCCGACCTTCATCAAGTCAGGCATGATGAAATCGCTCGCGGCTGCGCTGATGGCTTCCGCAAAGCCGCGCGGAAACCACCAGTTCTCACCGGATTGGATCGAAATCGGCGATGTCTCGCGTACCTTTGCGTGGCCCTCGAGGTTTTCGGCGGCCACAGGCTCCTCGATCCAGTGCAGATCATAGGGCGCGAGCCGGGCGATGCGGCGGCTGGCCTCGGTCGGGTCCAGCGATTGATTGAAATCGAGCATCAGCGCCACCTCGGGACCGATCAAACCGCGTACCGCTTTGACCACCCGTTCGTCGTTGTTAAGGTCGCCGTCGCCACCCTTGATCTTGATGCCGCGAAAGCCCTGATCAAGCGAGCGGCGCAAGTCCTTCTCATCGGCGACGGGATCGACCGCGCCGTAACTGTCATAGGCCCTGATCGCTCGGGGCGATCCGCCCAGCAACGTCGCCAATGGCTGACCCGCCGCCTGTCCCAGCGCGTCCCAGAACGCCATGTCGAGGCCTGAGACGGCCATGCCGACAAGGCCTTGCCAGCCGAGCAACCTGAATTTCGCGTCCATGACCGCCATCAGGTCAAACGGCGCGATCGCCTTTCCGGTCAAATCGCGCCCGATCTCTTCGATCAGGTGCACCAGCGGCTTAAGCGTCAGTTTAGTGTAGGCGAAGATGTAGGAGTGTCCGGTAAGGCCTTGATCTGTCATGACATCGATCAATACAAGCGGGGCGGCCTCGATGACACCAAAGGCGTTTTTCACCGGCCGCGAGATCGGCGCGACAACGGCCCGGGCTTTGACGCTGCGAATGGCTGGAGTTGTTCTGCTCATGTTTGTTTCCTCACTCGACACCATACCATCGCACAAGGCGAGGCGCAGCCCAGTCCGCTGCCGTCGACTCCATCAGCCAGCGTCCGGCATGTTCAGCTGAGAATGCGATGCGCTGCGTCTGTCCAGCCTCGATTGCCAGCGTATCCAGCCAGAATGGTTTCCAGCCGTCGTCAAGCCGGTCCAGCAGCCTGAAATGATGCCCATGGAGGTGGAAAACGGCCGCCATGTCGCCCCGATTGGCCAGGGCCAGTACCACGGTGCGGCCGGCTTTGGCCTGGAACGCCGGCCGAGCGGAGGCGGAGAAAGCCGTGGGCGCCACCCAATCGGGCTGCGGCGCGCCAAGCGTCAAATCGATCCTCAAGGCGTTCTTGAGGTCCAGCTGGACCGGGAGGCCGTTCGATGGCAGCGGTGGTGCAACGGCAAGCGGCGCGTCGCGGATCGGCGGTTCCTTTGAGGCGACCAGCCGGGCGATGGGCCGAGCCTCCTTGCCGTCATGCAGGAGAATAAGCGAGGTCGACCCCGGCGGGGCTGTCGCGTCCATGAACGCGTCTACCCGGCCTCCCGGCGCCAGCACCAGCGCGCCGTTGCGCGCCGGAAAGGGCTCGGATGGCTGGCCGTCAAGGGCCATGACGCGCACGTCATGGTCATTTAATTTCAATGCAATAACATTGCGTTGAAAGCCGTTGATAAACCGAAGCCGCAAGCGCTCATGGCGGCGGATGGGAATATCCGGCATGGTTCGCCCGTTGATGGTGTACAGCGGCGTTGTATCCTTTGGATCGACGCCGGGGGCGATCGCAGTTCCATCCGGGCGGAGCCGCCAGTCTTCGATCAGAAGCACCTCGTCGCGATCGACGGCGACGGCCTCGCTCTCGGCGACGATCAGAGCCCGCGCCGCAGACGGCCGTGATTGACCATCGCCGAGCAGGCGCAGGTCGCACAGCAACGTACCGGCCTGGCGGAGCGGAATTGAAAGGGTTTGGCTGGCGCCAGGCGCGAGAGGTGTCGATGCAGCTAGCGGTTCGGCAGCCGGGACGCCGTCTAGCCCGCGCCAGTCGAGCACCGCCGGCACCGGCAGCTGGTTCGCCAGCGTGACTTCGATCGCGTCGCCGCGTTTGAAGCGCAAGCCTGCCTCCGACGTTGATCCGCCGAGCGACCATATCGGCGTATCCGGTGTTCCCGGACGCAAGGCGACGATTTCGGCCTTGGCCTGCAGCACCAGCGACGGGCGTCCTTCGGCAAGGGCCGTCGAGGACGACGCCGGACCAAGGACCGCGAAGCCCAGGCCGGTCATGAACTCGCGCCGGTTCAACGGGAAAATCTGGTCAGTCATGGTGGATGCCGACCATTTTCCGCTCGCCATGTCCAGTTTCCGCAGGTACGTCCGAGGTGGCTAGTGGTGGGCTCTTTTGCCGTGGACCGGCGGGCGATACTATAAGCCCGCCGCCCACGGTATCGTGGCCGGACATGATGCTATCAGCGGGCGTGGCGGAACTGGTAGACGCGCTGGATTTAGGTTCCAGTGACGAAAGTTGTGGGGGTTCGAGTCCCTCCGCCCGCACCAAGAAAAATGCTGACGACCTCGCCGCCCTGCGGTTGGCGAGAAACGCCGACCGCACCTGTTGACCGCACACCGTACGGTCCCACGAATTCGACCGCCTGCCTGTTACTCGCGCTTCCTTTCTTGGGCAGGGGGCCTCGCCGGAGCAGCCGCAGGTCTTTCGGGCATCCTCGGAGCCGCCGGTCTCATCTCGTTTGCTCGCGGCGGCTCCTGAACCGGCCCGCGCGGCTCTTCAACCCGCGGCGGCTCTTGAACCGGCGCGCGAGGCTGTTCCACCCTGGGCGGTTCCGGTCTGCGTGGCTCTTCCACCCGGGGTGGCTCTTGGGGTTGCCTGCGCGGCTCTTCAACGACCGGCCGCTCCTCCACCGGCTTGCGCGGTTCCTCAGCTCTCGGCGGCTCCTGGGCCGGCCTTCGCTGTTCCTCGACCGCTGGAGCGACCCGCTCATTTGGCCGCGGCTGGGCCTCTCGTGGTGGCTCGACAGGGGCTGGCTTCTCACCTGCCATCGGCCTGTTCACGGCCGCTCCTGGTCTCTCGGCGCCGTTAGGCTCGCCATTAGGTCTGGCCGCGACGGGTGTGTGCGATCCGTGCGATATGCCCGCCCCCTGGAAAAGCCCGGGGCGCGGCGTTGCTGCCACCGCTGGCTCGCCATGATTTTGCTTGGAGAAAAGCGCACGATCCTTGCTCGCTGCCTCGATGTGCTGCCGCTGCACGGGCGTCGCCTCTACGTGGCGCTCCCGGGCGATCGCCTCCTGTTGCGGCGTGGGCCTGGCAAAGGTGCCTCCGTTGCCGCCGTTGAAGCTCACATTGTTGGTTCTGTTGTTCACTACCACCGTCTGATTATAGACATTGGTAATGTGCACGTTTTCGACGTTGTTGACCGAGCGATTGTAGAAGAAGTGGCCGTTATCCCAGCGGCCGCCCCAATAGCCTTCGCCGGTGTAACCGAAACCGTAGTCTATTCCGCCGTAGAATCCGACTTCGCGCCCCCAATAACCGGGATGGAAGAGGTATCGTCCGTCTAACCAACCCCAATAGGCTGGGGTCCACAGTAGCTCAGGTTGCGGCGGCTCGACCCACGTTCCCGGCACCCAATAGTAATCCGCTTCCGCGTCATCCCAGGCCCAAAAGCCCGGAACCCAGATGTATCCCTCCGCTGGAATAACCGGCTGCTCGTAGAACGGCAGCGGCGGCGGCGCGATGTTGGCGCCAATATCGATGGAAACCTGGGCTTGGGCTGTACCTGCCAACATCGCTGCGGGGGCCGCGGACAGCATAAGCGCAAGAACGGATGAGCGAACGATTCGCATATTTGATTTCCTGGGATTGTGAGCGGGAGAGAGAGGGCTTGAGGCCCATGGCCTCTCGACACCTCAATTGTCGACATCGCCATTGGTTCCGTGGCGGCTTTAGGGCAAGGGCAGCTTCGGAACAGAGAATTTCAGGTCGCTGATATTCTTTATTTTCTGGCTATTTACTGAATTTTCACGGCTCCGAGATCGCGGCGTCGTCCGGCATCTCGCTTCCGAACGAACCCCCGTCGATCGATCTGCAGGTCTTCAGCAACCCGCTTGTTGCAGCAGGCAAGGAGGACCGCGTTTCACGCCGGAAGGCCCTGTGCCGGCTTTGGAAACCTTGTCGAGGCCCCTGCGCTCCGGATAGTTGATCTGGCGCGTCCACTCGGCTACCACGATGGCTTCAGGCGGCTCGCTTCGGTGAGGCTAATCGGTCCCCAGGGATCTGGTGAAGCGCGGCTTGCCGTCCAGCATTTTACGCAGCGGTTTGGGACCTCGACGACGCACCATGTGGTCTTGCCGAACCCCCGACGCAGGCTTCAAGGCCGCGCGTTGACCAGATTGACAATGTCCCGGCGTTTCGGCCGGACCAAGCGGGAAGAAGTTGACGCCATGCAGGTGAAGGAAACCGTCGCCGACGGATTGAAACACGAATTCCAGATCAGCGTTCCGGCATCGGATCTCGATGCCAAGGCAGACGCTCGCCTGGTGGACCTCAAGGACAAGGTCCGTCTCAACGGTTTTCGTCCAGGCAAGGTGCCGGTCAGCCATCTCAAGAAGGTGTACGGCCGTTCGGTGATGGCTGAGACCGTGGAGCAGACCATCCGCGACACCAATTCGCAAATCTTCACGGAGCGGGGCTTTCGCCTCGCCACCGAACCCAAAGTCACCATGCCGACGGAGGAAAAAGCCGTTGAGGACATTCTCACTGGCAAATCCGATCTTAACTACACGGTTTCGATCGAAGTCGTGCCAGCGATCCAACTCGCCGATTTCAAGAGTTTTGCGGTCGAGAAGCCGGTCGCCGAGGTGACCGATGCCGATGTCGACGAAGCCATCAAGCGAATCGCGGAGCAGAACCGCACCTTCGCCGCGAAAGGTGAGGGGACGAAAGCCGAAACCGGGGACCGGGTCACGATCTCCTTCAAGGGCAGCATCGACGGCACGCCGTTTGATGGCGGTGCCGGCGAGAACATCCAGGTTCTGCTTGGCTCCGGAACCTTCATTCCCGGCTTCGAGGAACAATTGCTCGGCATCGCGGCGGGCGAAACCCGCATCCTGAAGGTTTCCTTCCCGCAGAACTACGGCAGTGAGAAGCTGGCCGGCCAGGCGGCCGAGTTCGAGACCACCGCGAGCCTGATCGAAGCACCGCTGGAGACCACGATTGATGACGAGTTTGCCAAGACACTGGGGCTGGAATCGCTCGACAAGCTGAAGGAGGCCGCACGCGAGCGGCTGTCGGCTGAGTTCGCTGGCGCGACCCGCCAGAAGGTCAAGCGTCTTTTACTTGACCGTCTCGACGAGACCCATCGCTTCGAGGCGCCGCCGTCGCTGGTCGACGAGGAATTCAATCTGATGTGGAATTCGATCAAGGCCGAAATGGAGTCCGGCGGCAAGACTTTCGCCGATGAAAATACCACCGAAGAGGCGGCCCGCGACGAATACCGCAAGATCGCCGATCGCCGGGTCCGGCTCGGTCTGGTGCTGTCCGAGATCGGGGAGAAGAACAAGATCACGGTCACCGACGACGAGGTCAGCCGCGCGCTGATCGAGCGGGCGCGGCAGATGCCGGGGCGCGAGAAAGAGGTCTGGGACTACTATCGCAACAATGCCAACGCACTGGCCCAGCTTCGTGCGCCGATTTATGAAGACAAGGTTGTCGATTTCATCCTCGAACTCGCGAACGTGACCGAAAAGAAGGTCTCGCGCGAGGACCTCTACAAGGACGACGATGCGGAGAAGACCGCCGCCTGACGGTTTCGCCGGGCGCCGAGGACCGGGCTTCGTTAAGGATGTGCGGTGAAAGGGGCCTTGCGGCCATATCGGTCGCTAGGCGGTGCTTCACGAATCGGCTTCAACTGCGGTGAAAGTCCGAAATTGCTCCGGTCTTGTCACCGGGGAATTGGCCCATATCTGTGGGCCTGTCCTTTAGTTCTGCATCACGGGACGTTCATCCGCGCTTGGCAAATTCGTGGGCTCACGCCCTTGCCGATGGATGTTCGCTTCCGCCAACTTGTCTACTATCAACCCCAGGGTGATTAATGCGCGATCCGGTGGAAACCTACATGAACCTCGTGCCGATGGTGGTCGAGCAGACCAACCGCGGTGAACGCGCCTACGACATTTTTTCTCGCCTGCTGAAAGAGCGCATCATCTTCGTGACCGGACCGGTCGAGGATGGCATGTCGACGCTGACCGTGGCGCAGCTGCTGTTCCTCGAGGCCGAGAATCCGAAGAAGGAAATCTCGATGTACATCAATTCACCCGGCGGGGTGGTTACGTCGGGCCTTGCGATCTACGACACCATGCAATTCATTCGGCCGCCAGTATCGACGCTTTGCACCGGGCAAGCCGCGTCAATGGGCTCGCTGCTGCTCGCGGCCGGCCACAAGGACATGCGTTTCTCGCTGCCGAATTCACGTATCATGGTGCACCAGCCGTCCGGCGGCTTTCAGGGCCAGGCGACCGATATCATGCTGCATGCGCAGGAAATCCTGAATCTCAAGAAGCGGCTCAACGAGATCTACGTCAAGCACACCGGTCAGACCTTCAAGGCGATCGAGGATGCGCTGGAGCGTGACAAGTTCCTTACCGCCGAGATGGCCCGAGACTTCGGTATCGTCGACAAGGTGATCGACAAGCGGTCGGAAGACCCGACCGCGAAGGCCCCCTGAGGCAAGCAGCGAAGAAGCAGCGAACCAGCCTCGATTGGCATTAACGGACGGCCGCGAGCGGCGATTCAGGCCGTCAGGGCCACTTTGATGCCCTCCCAAGGGCGAAAAGTTCCGCTTTCGTGCCTGTTCGGCAGCGTGGCAATCGCGCAACGCCCGGCCGATTTCGGCATCTCTTGCTCGCCTACACGGCGCAAATCACGGTATTGTCACGGGTGGCCGAGGCGCGACCGATTAGGGAATTCTTGATAGTCGGGTGTCAGCATGGTTGGCTATGTCGGATCGGTTATGATCGTAGGAGATTCGAGTTAGCCTCGATTTGAGCTTAGGGCCTTTTTTGGTACGGATTTTGCTCTATCTAGACTCCAGGCCCGGCATGTGCCGGAACGGGGCGATCGAGCGGACGGGATCGAACGGCGGACGGAGACGAGAATGAGTAAGGTCGGCACGAGCGACTCCAAGAACACGCTTTATTGCTCGTTCTGCGGCAAGAGCCAGCATGAAGTCCGCAAATTGATCGCGGGGCCTACCGTATTCATTTGCGACGAATGCGTCGAACTGTGCATGGATATCATTCGCGAGGAGAACAAATCCTCGCTTGTGAAGTCGCGCGACGGCATCCCGACCCCGAAGGAAATCTGCAAGGTTCTCGACGACTATGTCATCGGCCAGAGTCACGCCAAGAAGGTGCTCTCGGTCGCCGTCCACAATCATTACAAGCGGCTCAACCACCAGACCAAGCACAACGACGTCGAGCTTGCGAAGTCGAACATCCTGCTGATCGGTCCGACCGGCTCGGGCAAGACGTTGCTGGCGCAGACGCTGGCGCGGATTCTCGATGTGCCGTTCACGATGGCGGATGCGACGACGCTGACCGAAGCCGGTTACGTCGGCGAAGACGTCGAAAACATCATCCTGAAATTGTTGCAGTCGGCCGACTACAATGTCGAGCGCGCGCAGCGCGGCATCGTCTATATCGACGAGATCGACAAGATCAGCCGTAAATCCGACAACCCGTCGATCACCCGGGATGTGTCGGGTGAGGGCGTACAGCAGGCACTGCTCAAGATTATGGAAGGCACGGTTGCCTCGGTTCCTCCGCAAGGCGGTCGCAAGCATCCGCAGCAGGAGTTCCTGCAGGTCGACACCACGAATATTCTCTTTATTTGCGGCGGCGCGTTCTCCGGCCTGGAAAAGATCATTTCGGCGCGCGGGCGTTCGACCTCGATCGGTTTCGCAGCCCAGGTATTGGCGCCGGAAGATCGCCGCACCGGCGAGATCTTCCGCCATGTCGAGCCGGAGGATCTGCTGAAATATGGCCTGATCCCCGAATTCGTGGGACGCCTGCCGGTGGTCGCCACCCTGGAGGATCTCGACGAGGCCTCGCTCAAGAAGATTCTGACGGACCCGAAGAACGCGCTGGTGAAGCAATATCAGCGGCTGTTCGAGATGGAGAACATCGAGCTGACGTTCGCCGATGAGGCGCTTGGCGCGGTCGCCCGCAAGGCGATCGAGCGCAAGACC
>Ga0209006_10006145_pt1 | contig 10886 bp, 9 predicted proteins | sample JacPin_JW_Ref_O2_FD_188567 | JGI IMG/M metagenome (GOLD analysis project Ga0209006, IMG submission 188567) | Forest soil microbial communities from Algoma, Ontario, Canada - Jack Pine, Ontario site 1_JW_Ref_O2 (SPAdes) (version 2) | ecosystem: Environmental > Terrestrial > Soil > Boreal... | reverse complement strand
GAACTGGCGTATTCTCCTACGCCGCCGTAGCCGGTGAAGGAGTCAGGGGCATCGTCCCTTGTGGCGCGAGCCGCGAGAAGTTCCACCGGCGTCACGCCAGCAAGCAAGGCCGAACCGGAGGCTAACAACGTGGTGCCAAGAAAATCCCGTCGCGTAATTTGCGTTTCCCTGCTAAGGGAGCTATCGACTGTAGGCACGCATTTCTTGGAAGTTCGTGGACTGCTCGCCGGCTCTAGTCGAGATCTCAAATCAGTTCCTCACAAATGGAAAGCAGTCATTGTAATCGCATCTCTTAAGCCGCTTAAATTACGAGAAGAATTTCGCCAAACCACAAAAGATTTCTTGCCCGAATTCGGAGAAAGGTGTAAAGTCTCGTCAATTGGGCGTGTGTTTCCTTGTTTTTTAAGGCGAACGAAACAGTTTCAGGCAGTACGCGCAAGCTAACAAGTTTGCGCGACACCAGAAAAAGTGACTAGTTTTGCTTGCCCTGTAAGCCCTATCTTTCCCCAACTCATGCTTCGGTTCCGCGGCGCTGGCTAGCCGCGAAACCATTCACAACGGAGCAATAAGCGCCAGGCTGATTCTGACGGCAGCTTCCTCCGCCTCACCGGTGACGTGGGGCAAGGCCTAACCGTGGTTCGACATCAGCGCCCTTGTGTCTTGTAGATGGAGGGAAAGCCTTGCGCACCAGCACTTCACTCATCGCAATCGATGCTTCGGTTCCGCCAGTTGAAGCTGCGGCGACCGATTATTCTGCGAATCATTCTTCGGCAAACTTGTTTGAGCCAGTCATTCGCGCGCTCCTTGAACTCATCGGCAAAGGCAGCTGTCAGTCAGTTAGCGAATCGGAGGAGAATTCCGTCGAAGAGGTTCTCGTCGATACCGAGGTCGATGGTTCCCGCTATCTTTTGGTGCGAATGCCGAAGCCGGCGCGCAACCGCGTACAACTCAGTCCGCGCGAGCAGGAAATCGTACGCATGGTGGCGAAGGGACATCCGAACAAGATAATTGCTGACGTGCTGAATATCAGTTCCTGGACGGTTTGTACTCACCTGCGGCGTATTTTTGCCAAGTTAGGCGTTGGCTCGCGCGCCGCGATGGTGGCTCAGTTGTCGGAACTCGGAGTTTTATCAAAAGAGCATCGCCTGGCTTCTGCCGAACCCGTCTCGCCACGTAAGAGAAGTAATTTATAACTCGTGCTCGGATTGCGTCCCCGGCGGCAAGGCGTTTCCCGCCTCGACTTCGCGTGCAAAGGAAGTAATCGAAGACTTGCATTGCATTTGCCGCCCGGACGCGGAAATCCCAGGAGTGTCAGCGTGCGAGCGCACCCCGCGCAACAAACGGATGATGTTTCCTCCCAGGATCAACGCTTCCTGATCCGCAGGCAACCGGAGCAATCGAATCTTGTGCAACTCGAGCCCAGGATGCAGCCACGGCCCATCGGAGCCGAAAAGAATCTTCTTTGCGCCGGCACGATTGATCGCCTCGACGATGTAGTCGAAGCGTCGCACCGCCGAAGTATCGGTATAGACATTAGGATAGCGCACGATCTGTTCGATCACACGCTGATGCGCACGCCAATCGTCGGCAAAGCTGCCAAGGTGCGGAATAATAAAATTAACGTCAGGAAACTGCGGAGCGAGCATATCAATGACTTCCGCCCGCCCCACGACATCGGCAAGCAGAGGCATACGAAATGCTCGTGCCGCTTCGCATACTTCTCGCGTCGGCATGGCTTCGAAGCCGTGCAGCTTGATACCGAGAAATCCCCACTTACGCGCGCGCTGTACCATGCAGAAAATCCGTCCAGCGTCGCGGACAGCGTGAACAAAGGCAAATCCAACCAGCCGCTCCGGAAAACGCGCAACGATACGGGCGACCTGGCGGTTTGCCTCGTCATAATTACTATGGAACGGAGCAAAGACCACGGTCTTTTGAATGCCAGCCCTGCGAGCGCGCCGCAAATATGGCTCGATCGGCGCATCCGTATTCCACGGAGCGGTCATGCGATCGCCTTTCCCAGCATGGCAATGGCAGTCGACGATCAAGCCGGCCTCTCTTGCCGCGATTTTTTGCCGCTTCGACTCGCATGTGTTCGCAACTGCGCTGCCGCAGCCATGTACCAGATGCTGGTTTCAATTCCGCGAAAGAAGGTCGGGAGGTGAAACTTTTCATTCGGAGCGTGAATGCGATCGTCGGGCAGCGCGAAGCCCATCAATACCGTCGGAATTCCGAGAATCTTTTGAAACATGCTTGCTGCCGGGATGGATCCGCCCGACCGCAAAAAGACTGGCCGCGTGCCAAATCCTTTCTGATAAGCGAACGCCGCCGCTTCTAACGCAGGATGATTGCGATTGACGAGGGCCGAGCTTGAAGCAGCCAAAGTCCTCATCTTGACACTGACGGTCGATGGTGCAACCTGGGCAAAGTGTTTCCGAAATAGTTCTTCGATTTCGCGTGGGTCTTGATCGGGAACCAGGCGGACGCTGATCTTCGCCGACGCGCGAGCGGGAATCACAGTCTTGACTCCTGTTCCCTGGTATCCGCCGCGAATTCCGCTCACCGAAAGTGACGGACGGATGGTAACCCTCTCGTACAGCGAGTAGCCGGGCTCGCCCCACGGCTCCGCCGCTCCCGCGTCGCGCAATATCTCCGCATCCTTCGGCCCGGACTTTGCCATGTACTCGCGCTCATCGTCGCTCCACTCCCGCACCTTCTCATAAAAACCAGGGACGGTTATCCGGCCTTCTGAATCCTGGAGGCCTGCGACGATCTCGCAAACAACTTCCAGCGGATTGCGGATCGCGCCGCCAAAATTTCCCGAGTGCAGATCGTGCCGCGGTCCTTGAACCTCCAACTCGAATCTCAAGTTGCCCCGCTGCGCGTAACCCAGCGCAGGACGGTTCGGCCCCAGCATGCGCGTGTCAGACATAACAGCCGCATCAGCGCGCAGGGCGCTTTTGTTGCGGTTTAGAAACGACTCCAGTCCCGGACTGTCTCCCAGCTCTTCCCCGCCCTCGAAAATACATTTCACATTCACCGGAAGTTTCCGCTCTGTCTTAAGGTACGATTCCAGCGCTTTCACGTGAGTGAAAAGCTGCCCTTTGTCGTCGCATGCTCCACGGCCATAAAGATTTTCACCTTTGACCACTGGACGGAACGGAGGCGTTCGCCACTCCTGCAACGGATCGACAGGTTGAACGTCATAGTGCCCATAGATCAGAAGCGTGGGCTTCTTGCCAGCGCGACGCCATGTCGCGTACACGATGGGATGGCGCTTGGTAGAGATGATCCGCACCTGATCGAGTCCGATGCTCCGCAGATGGTCGGCCAGCCAGGAAGCGCATCGCCGGACATCAGGATCATGCCTGGACTGGTTGCTGATGCTGGGAAAGCGGACGAATTGTTTCAGTTCATCGATGAAGCGCGAGCGGTAACGGCGCGCGTACGCAAGTGCGCAAAGAGGTTCCATGACTCATAGATTTCAATTGGGCTACGCACACCGGCCCCGGCTAAATTTCCAACTCGAACTCATGGGCTGAGCGGTCCGACGAAACTGAGGACTTCGGACGTCCATTCGCCTTACCTGGCGTCGGTTGCGTCTGGTCCCACGGCAACACACGCGCGGTGCCCGTGCGCTTGGCCAGTCCCATGGCCTGAGCGCTTGTGAGCCACTCTTCCGATTGCTCGGCAATTTCAAGCAGCAGAGTTTCGAATTGCGCCCGTGTGCTCTGCAGGATGTGCGGCTGTCCCAGCCAGCGCAGCACCTCGCGGCCGGTAACGCCCATGCGTTGCCGCGGCGATGTAACCAGGCGCTCTTTGTGGTAGCGGATCAGAACTTCCTCCACCACGTCCCAGGCGTTGTCAGCGCCATAAAGCCGCTTCACGTCGGGCGCATTCAAAATCTTGAATGCCTCTTCGAGCAACTGCATCACTTCGACCCGCAGCACATTCAAATGGCCAAATGACAGCCACTTCAGGTTGTTGCGTAGATCGAGGCCGGCGCGTCTCACAATTGCGATCGAACCGAAACTCGGATCGTAAGCACGCTCGCGAATCACATCGGAGATGCGCTTGTCACGCCAGAACAGCGTGACCTGATGAACGAAGTGCGAAAACAATTTCTGGAAGTCGGTATTCGGACGCGCTCCCACGGGTGCAGTTCCGGATCCATACCCAAAGATGCGCTTATATGCGGCCAGGCGATCATTCTTCGTGTAGCGCAAAACTTCGCGCCGGTCGAACTGATAGAGCGCGAACGCTCCCGGTCCGCCGGAGAGGCGCACCTGGCCTGACTTAAATAATTCCTGCAGCTTCTTGACCACGCGAAATACTCCAATCTTCTCGTGTTGCCACAGGTAATACATGTCTCCGACGGCCAGAATCCGCTCAGACGTAATCGTCTCGTCGTAAGCCTCAATGCCCGGAGGAATTCGAGTCGCACCGATTTCTCCGGCTGCCTCCGGGCCAATTCCGATCAGTGCTCCCAAGCCCTTATCGGCCGGCAGCGGAGCCTTTGCATCCGCATCCACCACCGACTTCATCATGTCGTCAATCTGCTTGGTGAGAGCGTCGGCCAACTGAGGATTCGAGATGAGGTCAGCGCCCAGCCGGTCCGTCACCTGCCCGCGCAACGCCGCTATGCGGTCATATAGAGCCTGATTATCTTTATGCAACGCCATGGATGCGCCTCCTCATTCCCGCGCTCCTTACTCGAATGAGCGCTCGAACTACATTCCTTTCGCTACCACTCCGGCCGGCGCGGTGAGACGCCGGCCATATATCTCACTGCTGCCAGGGCTGCGGAACTTTCATCTCCACCTGTTCCACGAGCCTGCGCAAATACACCAATTGATCGCGCAAATCGTCAATGGAGCGGTGAACGCGCGGCGTCCGGAAGCCATCCGGCAACTGCATCACGTTCTGGGGATTGCGCGCTCCTTCCACCATGTCGACCAGCGTATGCAGCACCGGACGCACGTTGTTATAGAGCGCGATCCGGCCTCCGTCTTTGATGAGCCGTGGACCTTCTTCCGTTACCGTGCTCTCGATTTCCGTCAAGACGTCTTCGAGGTACATGGACGGGGGCTGGTATCCGCCGGATAAGACCGGGAACTCCAGCAGCAACTGCTGTCGCTCGTTTGGCCCAATGAATACGGAATCCAAAGCAAAGCGCACTTCGTTCACGGTTTCGGAGACCACATTGAATTGCCGCCCGATCAGAATCAGTTGTGTTCCCAGAAATGCCGGCATCTTCGTACCACCCAACGCGGTGCTCAACTGGAAGTATTTGAAGTTCTCAAGCCAAGTCAGCAGCAACGAAGTCATGTAGTCGGAGATCACGCGGAAATTCGTGATGTCCTGCTCATCTTCAATCGAGTTGGACAGTGGATTGTCGTGGCCATCTCTCTGGAAATAAATTCCATAAATCTTGCGGATGTCGCCTAACGTGCCCCCAATGCGGTCGGGATCCGTTTGCAGGTGGACTCTTAAGCCCGAGGTTTCCTTCTCCAGTCGCTCTTCCTGATGGATCAGTTTCTTTCGATCGACTCCCAGAAGGATCTCGAAGTATGTGTTGACCCGCAGAATCGAAGGCGGAACAATCCCGAACTGCTTCACGATCTCCGTGATCTGGCTCTTGGCCATCTCTTTCAAAGCCTTCACATATTCGGGATCGGCCTTGGGGTCGAGCGCGTACAAACCGTCGATCAGCGGCAGGCACTTTTCCTGAGCAACCTGCGCTCTGGTGTACAAGCTGGCCTGCGCGCCGGTGATGCCTCCGGCCAGGTCGGTCTGCACCGTGTAGGTTTTCGGATTCCACTTCGACTCGGTCCGTCCCTCGATCTCGGTCAGCGAAAAGGATTGCGTGAGCGCGCCGACAAATCCTTTGGCATCGGCGGCGTTGGTTTTCCACCCCAACACATCGCCGATCGCCCGCGCAGCAACGGCCCCTAACCCGCCCGCACCACCTGCGCCGGACGAACCTGGCCCGGAGCCCGGCTTCGACAACGGAGACGGTGGATACCCGACTTCCTCTGTAAGGATTGGATAGGAAGAAAGATCTACAACTGATTCCTTTGCCGGCGGTCCGCCTTTTCGAGGACCTTTGAATGGTGCCATGACTTCCTCCTCACTCCATTTCTGTGGTTAACAACGGAAACGCCTCGACCGCATAGCCGTGCGCGTCATCGTCCGCCGAGGCCAGCGCACCCTCTTCGGCTTCGAACCAACCATCCTCACCTGTGGTGACATGCTCTTCCAAACCGCTGGGAAGCTTGAGCCGTACCCGGCGATGAGCGAATGGCCGGCCTTCGTGATCTGTGAACTGGAAGCGATTCCTGCGGCTGACTGACATTCCCGCGTCGGCGACCTCAACCATGAAGACCAAGGGCGAGTCCTTGTGCAGGGTGATGGCGGAGGGACGAAAGATCTTTGCCGCTCCTACCGACGTAAACGTCAAGGTCCCACTGGCATCCTGCGGAATGGTCCAAACGCCATCGCATGCTTCACCCAGCGTCTGGGTCTCTTCGCCTACCGTGAACGAAAGGGCCTTCACCCGGTTGCCCGTGCAGCCACTGGGCACGAAGATCACCGAACGTACAGGAAAATCTCCGCACGGGTCGAAGGGAATAATCATCATGTGGCTTGATCCGGAAGACACGAACGCGCGCGACGCGGTTGAAATTGCGCATGTGTACTTCTCCGGAGCCGTGAAGTGAATCTCAATCGGCTGATTCAATGGCAAACCGGCGATTTCGGCGTAGCCGTCTTTTGTAACCGCGGAAAACTTGCGACTCTGGAAGGGCGCATTACGCGAACTCGCGCTCTTTGGGCCTTGCACTGTCCTCACCTCTACCTTAACGTCATCGAGCAAAGCCTCGGGATGCTTAATGTAATCGCCGATGCAACGGTCATAAGCAATAAACCGGAGCGTGTGAACCGATTCCACTGGGGTAGCAGGAATAGGAACAGTATTGCACGGTGCTTTGTCACCCGCCGCTGGAACGCCAGTCATCATTGCCGTCGTCAGATAGGACTGGCAGCCGGCAGTCAACGGTTTGTAGAGGGCGCCGAGAATCGCCGTTGGGCTGCTTATGCGCGGAATGTCGCAAGGGATCTCGAGATCTTCCCCGGCATCGTTGAAGGTCGGCATAAAGGTCGACAGCGGATAGTTGCCGAGGTCGAGGGCATAGACGTTCTCCATCGGCTTTCCCGTACTGTCGGTTGGCGCGTCTTTGCCCTTTGGATCGACCTTTTGGAGTATGGCGTTTTTCTCCACCACCGTGCCATCTGCCTTCTGGATCTCCATCGCGATTCGGCCGTCCTCCGGCGAGAGCACCGTCAGCTTTTCGGAATCGACGAAGGTGACAAGAATCGTTCCGGCAGCCTTGCCGCCGGCTAGCGGTTCCTTTTCTTTCGGACGCGGATCGCCGAGAACTTCGTCGCCCGCCGCGTCTTTCCTTGCCAGGTCCTTGTCTTTTGCCTCAGCCATATCAACCTCCCGTTGCGCTATTGAAATTCCCATTGCGTGCGGCCAGTCAGGTCGTTCGCTCGCGGACCGCTTCCTCATTCATTCGACGGGCGATGATTTTCTGCCCCGTATTCGTGACTGAGATCGAAGTCGTTCCGCTGCGTTCCACCAGTTCCTGCCAGCAGGCAGCCAAAGCCCGGCTTGTTTCCTCAATCGGCTGCCGGCCCTGCTCAATCGCGTCTTTCATGCTGCCAGCCCACGCTTTCCACTCCCCACCACGATCCGCTCCCAGGCTGGCCAGGTTTTTGAGCTTCTCATACGAGACCAGCTCGTTGGAAAATTGCTGCTCGGCCCGAAGAAAATTCTCCTGACAGTTGGAGAGTGCGTGCCGGGCCCGATCCATATCCATCGGCGACGTCACAGCTTTTTCCGCCACTCTTGCCGCAGTCCGTGCGTTCTCCGCCAGGCCGAGCGTGTCGAGCACCGTATTCTCCAGTTGATCGGCCAGCATCGCTCCCCGGTGCGCGGGCTTGTCTCCGACGGTCAATAAGATGGCGTTCAACGTGTCGCAGAGTTTTCGCGTCTGCATGAAGAGCGCCCGAAATGTTGCTTCCAGTGCCATCGTCTTATCCGCTTGCCAGGGCCTTGTAAAAATTCTTGGTCAAAGTCTCCGGCCGCGCCAGCCGCCGGTCTAGAGCCATTCGCACCGCGCCGATCATGAAACGTTCCGGAAGAATTCCCGGATCAGTCCCCGCCGCCAGCCGCCGCGATGCTTCCTCGATCATCTGCTGCTCTTTCTGGCCAAAATTCAGAACCTGCGCCAGGCTCTTTTTTCCCAGCGAGCGGTACGGTTGATAGCACATGGCATCCACCGCAAGCGGACACGCATCGTGAAACGTTCGCAGCAGTGCTTTCGGAATGCTGTCCGAAGCCGGCTTGGGATAAATCCGCAGCCACGCCTTGCGATACTTTGCCGCCTCCGACTCGAATCCCATCCTCCGCACCAATTCTGTGTTGATCAACATCCGAAAAAACGGAGTCGGATGCGGCCCGAGTTCGCGAAAATGTGCCACCGTCTCCGGCTCGCGCGCTAAAATGTCCATCAGCGAACCGAGAATGCACGGACCGCCCAGCAACGTTCCACTCATGTCGGCGAACATCTCGCGATTCCAGCGCACCCAGATGCGCACCACCTGCCGTGGCATGCCGGCCCGCAGCAAACGCAAGCCGACTTTTTTGGGAATATCGCGGTGCAACCCCAAATCGTTCTGCAGATTGTGGCTGGTCTCGTGCAATACCGCGCCCAGCGTCCACGGATTCACCATCCGATGAGCCGGCAGTTGAATCAGCGGAAAAGGATTCAACTGCTTGCCTAGCTTCTTCAGCGGAATTCCACGCCGGAAAGTCGCAGGCGCAAATCCGGTTGCCATGTACGCGAACGGCGGCGGAGCTGGTATCGTCCGCGCCGTACCCAATCCCAGATAACTCGCCCGGTAGCAGTCGAGCCCGATCCGGTCGCAGCTCAGCAGCCACTTCGCATATCGCGTCTGCCGTTGCCCGAAGAGTTCGAAATAGAAGTTCCATATTTTTTCGATCCCGCGCACCCAGTGATGAGCTTGTGCCTTCTGCCGCACTAATCGCTGCAGGCGAGGCGTCGTTGGCTCCTGGCTGGTTGCGACCGCCGTCTTCCGTACCTTCGCCGTGACTTCCAACAGTCCACGCCGCAATCCGGTGACAAGTTTGTTGACCGACTGAATATGCCCCGCCGTAGGCGCCTCTGCGCCCGTACCGAACTCATCAGGGCGAAACGGCCTCAACCCCGCCGCATGCCGTGTGACATTGATCGATTGCGCACGCAACCACGGCTGCATCACGGCCGAAGATTTGCCGCCGGATTTCTTCCCCTCGGGCGGAGCCAACTCCTCACGCGCTATTGCCTCCGGCCCGAGTTCGACCTGCGTCGCCATCGCCTTGCCTCAATGAACGGTATTTCTCGCAGCTGATCTGCCTTTCTCTAGCGCAGCACTTGTCCGCAGCAGCGGCAGTACTGCGCACCTCCGCCAACACCGCAGGAAGGGCAAGTGCACCGGCCGCCGACGATCTGGCCCTGGCGTGTGCCACGGGTAATGCTGCCGGGCACGCTTACGCCGCGACGCACCAACCCAGTTGCAGCGCCCGGAACACCGTAACCACCGCGCACGCCGCGTCCACGAACGTGGCCATACGGATAGCGCCCGTAATGATGCCGGCCGCGTCCCCAATGCCCATGAGGACGCGCGTGGCCGTAACGATGATGAAACTTGCGTTCCAGCTGATTGTGATGGCGCAGTGCATGTTTGCGATTTGCCGGATGCCCAAGCACACGCTTCACATGTTTGTGAAGAGTTCTCACGGCCGCATGCGGAGTCACATGCCGTCCGTGCGCCGCTTGCTTAGCCACGCTGCCGACAGCGCGTCGCGCGATCGTGGGCACAACTTTCAGCAAATGCCGCGTCTGCGGGTTGCGGTGCAGTGTGCGCGCCACCTTCCCGATGGTTTTGGTCATATGCGGAGAAGCCTTGGTCACCGCTTTCGCAATCTTTGGAAGCAGCCGCTTCGCTGCTGGCGCAACCGCTCTGGCGACGACGGGAAGCAACTTACTGGCCGCCATTCCAATGAGTGGCAGGAAGTGTTCCGCAGCTTCGTCTTCCGACTCCGCTTCCGACGCAAGTTCTCCCAGGTGCTCCATCATGGCATCGGGATAGACCCTTCGCGCCGGGCCGATTTCGTCCTCGAATTCATCCTCATCTTCGAGTTCGTCTTCACCCTCGCCGAGCAGGCTGCCGGCGATATTGCCCAGAGCGCCGAGCCAGCCTTCCCCCTCGCCGGCTTCGTCCTCCAGTTCGTCTTCACCTTCCAACTCCTCTTCGCCCTCGAACTCGTCTTCGAGTTCCAGTTCGTCTTCAAGCTCGTACGCCATGATGATTCCTCCTACGGAAATTCGTTGACTTTGCGCGGGCCCTGATTGTTTTTAGGTTGGTCGTTAAGCCTGAGTCTCTGATTTATTTCTTATCGAGTCCCGCAGCTAAATCATCGCCCGGCGTCTGCGTAGGAAACGGCGTCCGCGAACTCTGCGGCGTGGCCGTTTGTAGCGGCGAGTCACCTTGCTGTTCCGCAGTATGGCGGCGCGAGCCGCCTTCGGACTGCCCAGCACGCGACGGACTTGCTTGGCTGCGGCGCGAGCAGCGCGCCTGCGCGTGATCGGAACACCTTTGGCTGCCGATCGCTTCAACGATTTCACGGTGCGCCGCATGATCGTCGGAACCGCTTTCACACCGATGCGCGTGCGGCGGCGGCGGCGCAGAACGCGAGTCAGTATCGCCGTGCCCCGTACCAGGTATGGAAGCACTTTGCGCAACGCCCGCCGGTCTCTCGG
>Ga0209006_10006144_pt1 | contig 10887 bp, 6 predicted proteins | sample JacPin_JW_Ref_O2_FD_188567 | JGI IMG/M metagenome (GOLD analysis project Ga0209006, IMG submission 188567) | Forest soil microbial communities from Algoma, Ontario, Canada - Jack Pine, Ontario site 1_JW_Ref_O2 (SPAdes) (version 2) | ecosystem: Environmental > Terrestrial > Soil > Boreal... | reverse complement strand
AAGCTCCCGTCCGTCCTGATCACGAAGTCGGCTTGCGATGCTTTGTCTTCCGTGGGCAACTGCGCCGCCACGCGCAGCCGGGCGTCCGCTTCCGACAGTCCGCGGCTGGCGAGCCGCCGAAGCTGCACGTCGACCGGACAGGCGGTCACGATGACGCGATCGAACTCCGACTGGTGTCCGGTCTCGTACAGCAGTGGCACGTCGACCACGGCGATCGGCGAGCCGCCGATCAGCGAGAACGCGCGCAGCGCGGCATTGATGGCGCGATACACGGCAGGATGGACGATGGCCTCGAGGTCGCGCCCCGCCAGCCCACCATACGTCGGATATCCCTCGGTTAAGATCAGCAAATTCTTCTCTTGCTGCGCAAGGATGTCGTTGTTCGTGCATAGAAAGCCGCCGATGTTGGCCAATCCATCTTTCTTCGCCGACATGGTGCAGCCATCGCCATACGCAAACATTTCCTGCGCAATTTCTTTCGGCGTCTTTGATTCGTAACCGCGCTCCCGCGTCTTGATGAAGTAAGAGTTCTCGGCGAAACGGCAAGCGTCGAAGTAAAGCGGAATACCGTGCCGCCGACAAATCGCGCTCACCGCCTTCACGTTCTCCATCGAAACCGGCTGCCCGCCGCCGGAGTTGTTCGTTACCGTCAGCATCACCAGCGGCACGCGCTCGCGTCCCACCTCTTGGATCAGTTCTTCCAGAGCTTCCACATCCAGATTGCCCTTGAACGGATGCTGTAAGCTGGGCTGCCGGCCCTCCGCGATCACGAGGTCTCGCGCTTCCGCGCCAACAAATTCCACATTTGCTCGCGTGGTATCAAAGTGCGTATTGTTCGGAACAACATCACCTTTCTTGCACATCACGCTGAACAGAATGCGTTCCGCGGCGCGGCCTTGGTGCGTGGGGATGACATGCTTGTAACCGAAAATATCCTGCACGGAGTCACGGAAGCGATCGAAGCTGCGACTTCCCGCGTAACTCTCATCGCCTTCCATAATCGCTGCCCATTGATGGGTTGACATGGCACCCGTTCCGGAATCGGTGAGCAGATCAATCAGGACATCATCGGCGGGAAGAAGAAAGAGGTTGTAAAAGGCGGCTCGCAGCAAGTCCTCACGCTGCGACCGTGTCGTCCAGTGAATCGGCTCGACACTCTTGATGCGGAATGGTTCGACGATTGTGCGCGGCATGGCCCTCTCAAATCTTACGAAGAGTTGAGCGGATCAGCGCGTCACGCTACGAATCAGCGTTAGCGGTGGACTGCTCTGCCGCGATCTTACTCTCCCTGTGTGTCCGGTGGTGTGCCGGGGATCACAGGGGTAGAAACTGGAGCAGGTGCACTTTCCACGGGCGCGACAACCGGCCCCGGGACGAAAGGTTGGATCGCGATCGGCTCCACCATATGCTCCAGGTAGTAGCTGACCGCGATACCGCGCTGCCAGAAGCGCGGTATAAGAAGCAACAGTAAAATCAATTGTGCGATGAAAATCGCTCCACCCACACTCGCAGCAGGAATCAGCTTCATCCAAATCCATATTCCGAGCACGAGAATGACCGCGGCCACCATCGTGGTGATGACATAGCTACCCAACAGGCGCCCAAGGCTTCGCCACATGTGACGGAATCCGATTCCGATCGACTTTCGCACTGCCTTGCGATCGCTCAGCACCACGTCGGCCTGCGCCAGATCGAACCAGATGCGCAGTGTAGTCATTTTCAGAAAAATCACAACCAAACAGACAACGCCCACCTCGAAGGAAAGCAATTCGTTGGTGCTTTCCCCCGCCTTCTTCACCAAAAACCCCTCTATGGCGAACAGCACCCCCGCGACCACTCCCATCACAATTCCCGCCACAAAAAGGAGGCGAACAAAGCGCCACAAGTTTCGACCGCAGGCGCGAAAGAAATCCTCCCGCGGCAAGCGGTAGGTAGAGGCATAACCCTGCAGCACTCCGGGCAAAAACAAGACTGTCAAAACAAAGAAAAGCAGCGCAAAATGCAAAACCGGACCATGTGAGGCTCCTGTCGGGCCAAACTCCGGCCGAGAAAACATTTCGATGAGCACGGGAACATCGAAGCCATGCACCAGGCTTTTCGACTGGAGGCTGTGATCCAGGATTGAGTGAGCCTGAGTATTGAACGCGCCCGCGCCAAACCAGGCCAGCGCCAGGTTGAGGATGTAGAACCAAACGATATAGCGTTTATTGCGCGCCACCCGCGACCAGCCGCTGCCTAACAATCCTTGCTGTTCTACCATTGCGTCTCGACCTCGATCCTTTTCGCGTCTACCTGTGCCGCGCCCCTCACACTCCCCACCAGGCTAGCGCCTGTCCCAACCACTGGCTGGCAAAAACAAAATAATTGCCCAGCTTCCACACCGGCTTTGTGTGCGCTTCCGTGGTGTAGCTATTATCGAAATTATTACGATCGATCTGGATTGTGTGATCGGGATCGATTTCCGCGGACTCTGCCTTGGCTTTCTTCTCGTAAACAAACTTGGTCCAATGGCTCGCTCCGTCCCAGTGCTCGCGCACTTTCTCGCCGTTGTCAAACTTGATCTCTACGTCGACCGGCATCACGAAATCTTCTTTGCGCTGCACCCATACATAAGAACGATAGACGGTATTCTTATCGTCTTTGTGCGATCGGCCCTTCTTCTCTTCGTACCAATTCACGGGGAAGGTCTCAATCTTCGTTACTTTGTAGTCCAGGATCTGCGTCCCATAGATCGCCTGGTTGAAATACCAGTGCAGATCCCTTCCGGCTACATCCTCAATCGTCTTAAGGAAGTCTTCCTTGGTGGGGTGGGTGAAGCGATATTTCATGAAATAGGCATGCATCGCCTTATCCATCGTGTCTTCGCCGACGATGCCTTCCAGAGTGAGCAAGACGCTCGCTGTCTTGCCGTACGTGACGCCGGCGTAAGAGTTGAAACTGTAGTATTCGTAGGCCTTCTGAGCAATCGCATCCAGGCTGGCTACGCCGACATAACTCATGCGCTGCACTTCGCGCTCACCTGCAGTCGCGCCCGCCATGTTCAAAATGGAGGTTTTCTTTCCGAGAATCGCGTCCAGCACTTTCACTTCCGTGTAACTGTTGATGCCCTCGTCCATCCACGCGTCTTCAAATTCGTTCGTTGCCACCATGCCGTACCAATACTGATGGCCAAACTCGTGTTCCACCACCAGTTCGGGCAGATAAAGACCTTCTGGCATGAACCAGTTTGTGTCGCCGGTGATGAAAGTGGGATATTCCATGCCACCTGCGGCGGAATCGGGCTCGGGATCGACCAGCGTAATCGTCTTATAAGGATAAGGACCGTAGCGGCTTTCAAATTGCTCAAGCGACCCCTTAAGAATTTTTTCGTGACGGTCAACTTGGCTCCAATGCGCGGGCTGCATCAAAATGCGCATCTGAACCGGCCCCATCTGTCCCTGATACACGCCGTCTTCTTTGACTTTGAAGCGCGGGCTGGCGGTCCACGCAAAATCATGAATGTCATCGCCGTGGTAAGTAAGGGTCTTGGTTTTGTCGGAATTTTCCACTTCGGCGACCTTCACGCCGCTCGCTCCCACCACTTCGTTCTGTGGAACGGTTAACTTAACGTCGTACACCCCGAAGTCGGCGAAGAACTCGGTGGTCGCATGATACTGGTGGCAATTCCAGGCTCCATGCCACCACACTCCAACTTTCGGAAACCACTGGCCTCCAAGCATGAAGTCGCGCTTCCATCCGGAGCGCGCCTGGGTCTCGGGCATCTGATCATGAAACGCAATCTTGAATTGCACGTAGGCGCCCGGTGCGATCGGTTTGGACAGGCGCAGATCGACTACAGTTTTGTCGTCTCTGTTGCCATCGTCTGGCTGGATGTACTGCAACTGGGAAGTCAAATCGCCTTGCCCCACCACTTCCAAACTCTTGATTTCTTCTGAGCCGTACAGTTTCGACTCCCAGTTCTCGTAGCCCACATCCCGCGTGCCTGAGACCTTGGCCTCGCGAACCCATGTCGAGTTTGGCTGAAAGGCATTTTGGTAGAGGTGAAAGGGAAAATGGTCGAGCGCCTGCCCGGTCAGATTGTGGTAGGTCAACACCTCGTTGGCATCGACGGTATGCTTCGCCGCATCGTACTTCGCGTCAATCTCATAATGGACGACGCGCTGCGACAAGGGCTGCGTCGAGTTGATTGCCAAACTGGTATCAGGAATCGTCAGTCCACCGGAATCAGTCGCAGGCGCGCTGGCCGCAATATGTGTCGACACCGCAGCAGGCGCTGTCTGGGCAGCACCTGCCTGGGCCGCATGTTCCTTAACCAGCGGAGACAACCCGATGACTGAGATAACCGGCGTCAACACAATGATTGACCCAATATTTATTGACCGAACTTTCATAAGTCCAACCTTTGTTCGTGCTTTAGGATGGCAATCATACCCTAGGTGGCGCACAGCGTCATCTCCGGTGGTGTACGACATGGCTCGTTCAGAAGTGTCCACCGGCAACCGCCGCTCGCGACTTTTGCGCCGACCCGGTGTTTTGGCCGAAGAGAGGTGCTTACCATGCGGACTGCCCTCATCCAGCGTTCAGCCAGTGTTATCGCCTTTTGCCGTTTAGCCGCCACATATTCGGTCGCCACGCTTGCGTTCCCGTTGCTGTTGGCTTCGCCTTCCGTCGCTCAGTCCGTACCTGTCGACGCAAACCTACCCCTGATCGTCGATAAAAACAGTCATCTCATCGTCATGGAATACGAGGCTTGGTTCGGTCCTAATGCTGCGACCTTTCAAGGCAGTGCCGCCATGCCGCTGTTGCAATCCGCGGACATGCAAAGCGTTGGAGGCGGCTATGACAGCGCGGATCCGGCGGTGATCCGCCAGCATGTCACTCAAATGGAAGAACTGGGGGTTGACGCCGCTATCAGCGAGGTCACCAACAACGTGAGTTGCATTTTTAACAGCGTTTGGTTCGTCAAAAAATATGTTCCCAACTGTACCCCCAGCTTTCGCAGTTACAACCAAACCATCCGCAACAACACTGGTAATCTTTACCCCGCGTGGACGCACCTGGGTACGCCGCTCAAACTGATTCCATTGCTGGGTGGAATCGACCAGGACGTCTTATTCAAGGATGTCGATGGCAAGACCGCGTTCGAGAAGGAAATTGATTTTTTTGGTTTGCTGCTCGAGCAATATCCGGGTCGACAAGTGATCTACGAGGGCAAGCCACTGATGCTGATTTTTCTTGGCGCCGCGCAGGACCCCGACCGTGCGGATAAGCCACTATGGTTTCAACTCCAGCGATTTCTACAACAGCATCCGGAGATTACGCAGAGATTTACATTCCGCATGATGGCCGGATATCTGGACAGCCAGCCCGGCCTTTGGGCCACGACAGGCACGCCCAACGGCCCAATCAAAGTCAATCCTGCCTATGGGTTTTGGAGCTGGGTGGACCGGCTCAACTCCAGTTGCACGGTCGCCCCGTTCTGTCCCTACTTCCCGTCCTACACAGAGACGCGAGGTCAGAATCCTGTTCGCGTGGAAAACTTCACGGCATCGATTGCCACGGCAGGGCAAAACGGCTGGGGATGCCCGAATTCTGACGCTCTCCCCTATTGCCCCGATGATGCGCTGCGCTTCGGCGAGAACAATTCCTACGCAACGTTTGATTCTTTCATGGGCTACGCTCGCCAGCTCGACCCCATTTTCTTGATCATTCACCAGTTCAACGAATTTGTGCAGCCTGACGAGGGCTTTGACGCCAATACGGACGACGACATCGAGCCGGCGAATCTCTGGGGGATAGGAGCACTGGAAGCCGTCCGACAGCAAATCGCGGCCTACCGTCAACAGCCCTTCAACGTTTCAAATCCGAAGAAATAAAGCTTATTTCGTGGAAAGGCTCACGGAACTCGGCACGCTGCCGACCAACCAAGCTCGCCAGTGTCTCGCCCTTGCGTTTGTACCGCCTTGCCGACGATACTGGAATCATCCCATAAATTGAAAAGGAATATGAAAACCACACTCTCCTTCTCTACGCCCGCAGAAATCGAAACCGAATCGCTAGTGGCCATCGCCCTGGATCAATCGGCGCCAGATCAATCCGGAAAAGATTCCAAAGAAAAGAAACCACAACTGGCACTCGCTTCCTCGGATGCTGCTGTGCAGTCTGCTGCCGCCGATTTGCTGGCGAGCGGAGAACTCACCGGCCGGTCTTTCGAAACCAACCTGCTGCATAAGCCTGCAGGAATCAAAGCCAAGCGCCTGTTGATCATCGGTGGCGGCGCGGCGAAGAAGTTCAGCAGTTATGATCTGCGGCGTATCGCGGGCACCGCGGTGCGGACGCTGAAGGCGCGCGGGATTCGCAGCTTCGCCTTCATCGCACCGTCCAGCATTCCAGCCGACGAAGCAGTGCGGGCAATCGTCGAGGGTGCGCTGGTGGGCAATTTCGATCCCGATTATTACCGCAGTGACCGCAAGGACCAAAAAATTGATGCGCTGACCATTGTCGCCGGTGGCAATGCCGATCACGCTGCGCTGGAGAAGGCCGCGCACGAGGCTCAGATCGTTGGCGAATCGCAGAACTTTACCCGCGATCTGGTGAATGAGCCTTCCAACCGTATGACCCCAACGATCCTCGCAGATCGAGCCAAGAAAATGTGTGATGAGGTCGGCTTGAAATGCGAAGTGTATGGAGCGGACAAAATCAAGGAACTGAAGATGGGCGCTTTTTGGGGCGTTGCCCAGGGTTCCGATGAGCCGCCAGCGCTGATTGTGATGACGTACGAGCCTGCGGGCGCTCCAGCAAAACCGGTGCTCGGCCTGGTGGGGAAGGGAATTACCTTCGACACGGGTGGTATCTCCATCAAACCCGCCGATGGAATGGAAAAGATGAAATACGACATGGCAGGCGGCGCGACCATGATTGGAGCCATGCGCGCGATCGCGCTGCTCAAACCCAAAGTAAAGGTCATCGGCATCGTGTGTGCCACAGAGAATATGCCCTCCGGCAAGGCGCAGAAGCCGGGCGACGTGCAGATTGCCATGTCGGGCAAATCGATTGAGATCATCAATACGGATGCCGAAGGCCGGCTGGTGTTGGCCGATGGATTGTTTTACGCGCGGCAGCTCGGCTGCACGCACTTAGTTGACGCGGCCACTCTGACCGGAGCCGTTGTCGTCGCTCTGGGATATGCCAATGTGGGTGCCTTTGCCAATGATGATGCTATTTACGAGCGTCTTCAAAAGGCGAATGAGGAAGCGGGCGAAAAAATGTGGCGCTTGCCGGTCGACGATGACTACAAGGAAAACATCAAGTCGACCATCGCAGACATGGTCAACTCTGGCGGACGCTGGGGCGGCGCGATCAATGCGGCCATGTTTCTGAAGGAGTTCGCAGAAGATACTCCGTGGATCCATCTCGACATCGCCGGAACGGCATGGATGGAAGATCAAAAACCATGGATCGCCAAAGGTCCCTCAGGAGTCGCGCTTCGCAGCCTGGTGGAATTCGTAAAAGGCTTTACCAAGTAAAATCAGTTATTTTTTTTGCGTGCCGTCTCTCGCGTAGGCTTTTGTGTGCCCGATTGGCAGCGTGACAACGAGATCCCAAATCCAAATGACAATCAAGAAACTTCTGTTGTCCCTCCTCTTGTTAGAGTTCACCGCGGCGCTCGCCTTTACTCAGGAAAAGCCCAAGGTCACCCTCGATGAGTTTTTCAATTCGGTGAGCTACCCGTCCGTCGAACTTTCGCCTGAAGGCAACTCGGTAGTGTTGGTCAGCGAGCGCGCCGACTGGGATCAACAGATCTTCCGCAGTGATCTGTGGCTCTATCGCGACGATGCCAAGGGCGGATCGCTGATCCAGTTGACGCAGTCTGGACACGACACTGCGCCCAAGTGGTCGCCGGATGGGCGCTGGATCGCCTTTCTATCCGAGCGAAAAAATTCCTCCGACAAGAATTCTGATTCCGAGGACGATAAAGGCAAGAAGGATAAGGATGACGATAAAGGCGATGTCAGCCAGCTCTATCTCATTTCTCCCTCGGGCGGCGAGGCAATCCAGCTAACCAAGGGTGAGGAAGAAGTCCATACGTTCTCCTGGTCGTCCGACTCGCGCACTCTCTACTTCGCCACGCGCAATCCGTGGACGAAGTCCCAGAAGGACGATTACAAGAAACAGTGGAAAGATGTCGTGCAATATCGAACCGCCGAGCGCGGCGACACAATTTTCGCGCTGGATGTAGCCAACGCACTCGCCAGCAAATCCTCTGCACCAGCGAAAGAGTCCGCAAATGAGAAAGAAAAGGAAAAAGACGACGGCGAGAAGAATCCCGATGTAACTCCCGGTAGCCGCGTGATTGCGACCTCCCCGCTGCGCGTCGAAGACCTGGTCACTTCCCCAGATGGACGCAGGCTCGCGTTCATCAGTAATGCCATCAACCAGCGTCAAGAGAAAGTTGAAGACTACGAACTTTACGTGATCGACTTGGCGAAACCCACCCCACGTCAACTCACACACAATCAGGCGCAGGAGACCAGCCTGCGCTGGGCGAATGACAGCCGCCATTTGCTCTTCAGCGTTGAAGTCGGAGATGTGGCTGGACCGTATCGCGACCTTCAGCCGCATCTTTATTGGGTGGATGCCGACAGTGGCGCCATCGATCAGTGGAGCAAAGACTTCATCGGACAAGTCGACCACTACGCCGTGGCCACGGATAAAATCTTCGCCACCGCGCGTCTCGGCACCGAAGTCTCTATGTATTCTGTCGCGCAACCAGGTCAGTCTTTTCACAAGCTCGATGGCTGGGATGGAACCTACGATTTGCTGTCTTCCGGCGCGCATACTTCTCGCGTCGCGTTTGTGTATTCCTCCTTGCAGAAGCCAGCGGAGGTGTACCTGGCGGAGAGTCCGGAGAAGCTAGATCAGGCGCGTCCCATCACTTCGCTCAATCATCTCTTCGCCGAGCGTGATCTTCCGCAGGGCAAGCCTTACCGCTGGAAGGCTGACGATGGCACAACCATCGAAGGCATGCTGATTTATCCTCCCGGAAAATTTGAGGCGAAGAACCTGCCGATGTTCACTTTCATTCACGGCGGTCCCGCCGACGCCGACGGCAACCACTTCGAGGCCGACTGGTACCAGTGGGCCTCGCTCGCCGCCAGCAACGGATGGCTGGTCTTCGAGCCCAACTACCGCGGCTCCAGCGGATACGGCGACAAGTTCCTCGAGCAGATTGTTCCACAAATCGTCTCGCGTCCCGGTAAAGATATTCTCGAAGGTGTCGATGCGCTCGTAAAAGATGGCATCGCCGATCCCGCGCACCTCACTGTCGGCGGCTACAGTTACGGCGGCTACATGACCAATTGGCTCATCACGCAGACCACGCGCTTCAAAGCTGCCGTCACCGGCGCGGGTGCGGTCGAGCACGTCGGCAACTGGGGCAATGACGATACCACGTTCGACGACGCCTACTTTCTCGGCGGACGTCCCTGGGAAGCGCAGCAGCGCTATCACGACGAAGCCGCCATCTTTCAAATCGACAAAGTCCGCACTCCCACGCACATGGTCGGCGGCGCCGATGACATCCGCGTGGCCGTGCTGGAAGATTACCTGCTCGAACACGCGCTGTATTCGCTCGGCATTCCCAACAAGCTGCTGATCTTCCCCGGCGAAGGCCACAGCCTCGACAAAAATCCCTGGCACGGAAAAATCAAAGTCCGGGAAGAGCTGAAGTGGCTGCAGAAGTACGGTGGCGTTCCAGCAGGGAACTAGAGTAAGAGCGTTTTTCTTCCTCTTGGCCACAGACTTGGCCAAGTGCTAGACTTCGCCAATGGCTACCAAGAAAAAAGTCGCGAAGAAGAAGTCAGCCAGGTCTAAGAAAACTGCCACCTCAAAGGCGAAGGTGACAAAGAAGCAGGCCACGAAGAAACCTTCCAGCAAAGCTGCGACCAAAAAGGCTGTCTCGATCAAGTCCGCCAAAAACAAAAAGGCCGCCCCCAGCAAGTCCGCGAAAAAGAAGAGAGTGAAAAAAGCAGTCAGCGGCCAGACCGTGACCAGGGCAACTATCCCGGGCCAGAGAAAAGGCCCCGGCCGTGCCAGGGCGCCGTTCTCCCGCGACTTGCGCGGGCCAGACGCGGCAGGACAATCGGGAGATCTGCAGGGTTTGTCCAATCGCGAGGCTGACGATTCCGAGAGCGTCGATGAGTTGCTGGAAGAAGGAAACGCGTTTGAGGCGGAAGTCTTGTCCGGCGTTGAAGAAGCTGACGACGAGGAAGGAAGGGAAGTGCACACTCACGAAGTTCCTGAGGATGACGTTCCCGAAGAATACCTCGACGAAAAATAGAAACCGCTGCTTCAAGGCAACGATCCGCTCACTTCGCGGCGCTTCCATCTTTAATTATTTACTCCGCCGCAGCTTGTCATCCTGAGGAGGGCGGTTCCTTGCCCGACGAAGGATCTATGCAACTCGCCCTTCGGCGGCATTGCCCGGGCAGGGAAATCATACGATAGGCCCGGTCGTAAGCCGGGTAAGAGAAGATGTTTTGCTGCAAGACCGAAGCGCGGATCGAACCACAAGCACCGAAGAAGAAGGGGAGCTCGGGGCAAGCACGAGAAGTACTCACCCTCAAAGTTCTCGCAGATCCTCTGGAAATCATAGCTGGCGGAACTAAGGCCACCTCTGCGCCCCATGCAGCACTCTGGCAATTTCCACCTTCTCTGCTCTTATCCGGTAAATAGCGATAAACGGAAGAGGCGAAAACACCAGCTCTCGGGTGCCGCTGATTCTGCCCGGACGACCCTGCCTCGGGAACGATGCCAGCGATGCAACTCCGTCGTAGATTGTATGGGCCACTCGCTCAGCTGCTGAAGGATTTTGCTGGCGAATACGTT
>Ga0209006_10006143_pt1 | contig 10889 bp, 9 predicted proteins | sample JacPin_JW_Ref_O2_FD_188567 | JGI IMG/M metagenome (GOLD analysis project Ga0209006, IMG submission 188567) | Forest soil microbial communities from Algoma, Ontario, Canada - Jack Pine, Ontario site 1_JW_Ref_O2 (SPAdes) (version 2) | ecosystem: Environmental > Terrestrial > Soil > Boreal... | reverse complement strand
GCAAGCCGCCGCCAGCGCAATCCGTATCGCCCGATGAAATTTTCGAGACGCTGAGTCGTGACGTTTTCACCAATATGATGAACGTCGGACATCCCCGGCATTTCGCGTTCGTGCCGGTGCCTTCGAATTTCGTCAGCGTGATGGCGGATACGCTTGCGACCGGGTTCAATGTCTTCAGCGGATCATGGCTGGCAGGTTCCGGATCGGTGTCGCTCGAACTCGCGGTGATCGACTGGTTGCGGCAATGGTGCGGGCTTCCGGATACCGCAGGCGGGCTTTTCGTCAGCGGTGGCTCTATGGCGAACCTCACCGCAATCGTTGCCGCGCGGCACGCGAAGCTGAACGATCGCATCGACGGCGCCGTCGTCTATTACAGCGATCAAACCCATTCCTCCGTCGATCGCGCGTGGCGTGTCGCCGGATTTCTCCCGGGGCAGATCCGGAAAATCACTTCCGATGCGCAGTTTCGATTGCCGCTCGATGAACTCAAACGACGCATCGCCGAAGATCGTGCCGCTGGCCTTCGCCCCTTCGCGATCGTCGCGAACGCGGGCACGACGAACACGGGTGCAATCGACCCTCTGCGCGAAATCGCTGCGCTTTCAAAAACGAATGATTTGTGGATGCATGTCGACGGAGCCTACGGCGCAGCGGCTGCACTCTGCGATCGAGGCCGTGCTCTGCTCGAAGGATTGGAACTTGCAGATTCGCTGTCGCTCGATCCGCACAAGTGGCTTTTCCAATCGATGGAATGCGGCTGCGTGATTTTGCGCGACGCCGACATTCTGAAAGCGACCTACCGCATAACGCCGGAATATCTCGCCGAAGTACATCGCAACATCTCCGAAATAAATCCGCACGATTATGGCATGCAACTGACCAGAGGGTTCCGAGCTTTGAAACTGTGGATGTCGATCCAATACTTCGGCCTCGATGCATTTCGAACAGCCATGGAACGGGGCTTCGAACTCGCCGAATTCGCCGAATCGAAATTGCGCGCCATGCCCGGCTGGGAAATTATAACGCCCGCCCAAATGGGCATCGTCACGTTCCATAATCCAGCGGCCGACTACGACAAGATTCACAATGCGATGCTCTCAGACGGTTTTGCGCTAGCGACAACAACCGTGCTGAAAGGGCGCAAGGTGCTTCGCTTCTGCACCATCAATCCACGCACCACCGAAGACGATATTACGCAGACTCTCGACCACATCGACCGCCTGCTTTAGCCAAAGACCTCCGAGATAGGGACGAGCACTAATAAGCTGCACTTTTTTTCTACCCGCATGCTAGGCATGCGGGTAGACGCGAGCATTTCCGTTAATAGAATTGCTGGGACAACTTACAGCAGCATTCCGCAGCCGATCGTTACAGTCGAGGCTCCCAAACCGAGCCCCGACCGTCAGGGAGAGGACGCTGAGTCGTCTTCAACGGAGCGGCAAGTAGCGCACGCCCCCAGGCGTGCCGCGTCGACATTCGTGTCGACGTAGTGAACGAAGCCTGAGACCCAGCAAGAGGTGTATACTTGCCCATTCTATGTCGAAATGGCTTCTCAGCGGTCTAGTGACGATCACTGCGCTCGCCCAAGTCCCCGACCCAGCCGTCGGCAAAAAGATCTTCGAATCTCAGTGCGCTCTCTGCCACGGCCAGACGGGAACTGGCGGGCGAGGCCCCAGCTTGAATCGCGCGAAGCTCGCGAAAGCTCCAGACGATGAAGCCCTCTGGAAAGTGATTACTAACGGCATCGAGCCGGAGATGCCCGGCGCCTGGCAATTGAACGTCCGCGAGGTATATTCCGTCGGACAGTACGTCCGGTCGCTCGGCGCAATTCCGCCGGAAATGCTTCCCGGTAATCCCTCCGCGGGTGAGCGCATTTTCCAAAGTAAAGGCTGCGCGGGTTGCCATGTGGTCGCTGGGAAGGGCGCTGGTTACGGCCCCGAACTGACGGATATCGGAACCCGGAGGAACGGCGCGCATCTGCGCCAGGTGATCCTCAAGCCGTCAACATTGCTTCCCGAAGGATTTCTTTATGTCACCGCCCTTACGCAAACTGGAGCGACTGTCCGGGGGATCCGCGTGAACGAAGACTCGTTCAATATTCAGATGAAGGATGCGAGCGGCCAGTTTCACAGCTTTGCGAAATCGGAGTTGAAGGAAGTAAAACGGCTGCGCGGCGAAACGCCGATGCCCGCATACGCAGGGTCCCTCAGCGCAGCCGAATTGGACGATCTGGTTGCATATCTGGCCAGCCTCAAGGGGAAATTATGAAGTGGTCAGTCTGGCTTGCGGCCGCAGCCGCGTTCGCGCAAGTGCCGTACGATCGTATCGTCAACACCCAGAACGAGCCCGGCAACTGGACCACCTACTCGGGCAATTATTCCGGCCATCGATTTTCTCCGCTGACCCAGATCACTCCAGCGAATGTTGCCGGTCTGCATGTGAAATGGGCGCATCAGTTTGAGAGCGGACGCACGGAAACGTCTCCTATCGTGGTCGACGGCGTGATGTATATCACGGCTCCCAATAGTGCCTCGGCCCTTGACGCTCGCACGGGAAGAGAGTTGTGGAAATGGACCCGCCCGATTCCTAAGGACTATCAGTCGATCGGCTTCGGCCGAGTAAATCGCGGGCCGGCAATCCTGGACGGTCAATTATTCGTCGCCACGCTCGATTGCTATTTAGTCGCGCTCGATATCAAGAGCGGCGCCGAGCGATGGTCGACGAAAGTGGAAGACTACAAGCCAGGCTACAGCATGACCCTCGCGCCGCTGGCGATCAAGGGAAAAGTATTGATCGGCGTGAGCGGTGGAGAGGCCGGTATCCGGGGCTTCGTCGACGCGTACGATGCGGTGAGCGGAAAACGCTCATGGCGTTTTTGGACGGTCCCCGCGCCAGGCGAGCCCGGTTATCAAACGTGGCCCCAGGACGCGAAATTTAAGGATGCCTGGAAGACCGGCGGAGGTTCTACCTGGGTCACCGGTTCTTACGATCCCGAGTTGAATTTAGTTTACTGGGGCATTGGAAATCCAGGTCCTGACTGGAACGCGGATTCGCGCGCCGGCGATAATTTGTACACCTGCTCGCTGGTGGCGCTTGATGGCGATACCGGCGCGCTGAAATGGCATTTCCAATTCACTCCGCACGACACCCACGACTGGGATTCCACGCACGTGCCGGTTCTTTTTGAATCAGACGTCCGCGGCGTAAAACGGAAGCTCGTAGCGGTGGCGAACCGCAATGCGTTCTTCTATGTGCTCGACCGCGCGAGCGGAGAGTTCATCGCGGGTCGCGCCTATGCCAAGCAAACGTGGGCCAAAGGATTGGACGATCGCGGCCGCCCCATGGTCATCCCCAACACCGAGCCAAGCGCCGATGGAACCATCGCATGGCCCAATCTAAACGGAGCGACGGTTTGGTTTAGCCCATCTTACAGCCCGCAGACCGGCCTTTTTTACGTATCTACACGCGAAATTGGCTCGATTTATTACAAGCGGGAAGCCGACTACAAACCTGGCACATTCTTTGCCGGTGGCGGCGAGGCCGGCATCCCTAATGGCGAAAAGTCCGGAGCAATCCGCGCGCTGGAAGTCTCGACCGGCAAATTGCGTTGGGAGTTTCCCTTGCATTCTGCCTCCTGGTCGGGCGTGCTTTCCACCGGCGGCGGATTGGTGTTCTCCGGCTCGGACGAAGGAAACTTCTTCGCGCTAGATGCATTGACCGGTAAACCTCTGTGGGATTTTCAAACCGGCGGAGCGGTCACGTCCAATCCAATCTCCTTCACAGTGGACGGAAAACAATGTGTAGCCATCTCCGCGGATCGCGTCCTCTACATCTTCAGTCTCTAAAAATCCTTCTTTCCTCCGCGAGCTTTGCGTCTCTGCGTGAAATGCCTTAGCCTTTCCCGCGTGCCGTACGTTTTGACGATTCTTCGGCGAGGCGTTCTACACTGATAGTTCATGGCTGAAACGCTATCGCTATCGCATATTCAAACCGCCCGGAAGCGCATCGCTCCCTGCATTCGCCGGACCCCTTTGACGCCGAGCGTCACACTGAGCGAGCGGCTGAAATCGAACGTCTACGTGAAGCTGGAGCTGTTCCAGAAAACCGGTTCGTTTAAAGTGCGCGGTGCGTTCAACAAAACTTTAAGCCTCAAGCCCGAGGAACGTGGACGAGGTATCGTCGCCGTAAGCGGCGGCAACCATGCCCAGGCCGTTGCGTACGTGGCCCGCGCGCTGGGGCTGCGAGCTTTAGTGTTGATGCCGGAATCGACGCCGCGAAATTATGTCGATGCCACGCGCGGCTACGGCGCCGAAGTGAAATTCGCAGCCACCGCCGCGGCCGCCTTCGCCGAAGTCGCCGAGTTTCAGAGCGAGGGCTGGGCCTACGTGCATCCCTTCGATGACCTGTTGGTTATGGCCGGTCAAGGCACCGTGGGGCTCGAAATTTTGGAAGACGTCCCTCAAGTGACTGACGTCGTGATCAGCGTCGGTGGCGGGGGATTCGCGGCCGGCGTCGCCACGGCGATCAAATCCTTGAAGCCGGCCGTGCGCATCTGGGGTGTCGAAACGGAGGGTGCCGACTGTATGTCCAAATCGCTGGCCGAGGGGGAGATCGTTACCCTCGATGCGATTACGTCGATCGCTCGCACCCTCGGCGCGCCCGCTCCCAGCGAAGCGACCTTCGCGATGGCGAAGGAATTGTTCGAAAGTGTAACCGTGGTTTCCGATGCCGAAGCGATGGACGCACTCCGCTTCATCCTGGAACGTCTCAAAGTGATGACCGAGCCCGCAGCGGCCTGCACGCTCGCGGCAGCGGACCGGCTGCACATCAAATTTACGCCGGAGCAGCACGTAGTCCTAATTTTCTGCGGCGGAAATATGTCGGTGGAAGATTTAGTGCGCCTGAGCCCGCCCCCCGCCGAGTAACTTGTCTCACGGTCCAACTTTGTGCGGCGCAAACAGCCCGGTCCACTAGTAAGCTGTCCCGGTCATTTCGATATCGGTGATCGCATGCTTACGCATGGCGGCTCAAGGTGGATCCTGAGCCGCCATGCGTAAGCATGCGGGTTGACGCGAGCATTTCCGCTAACAGATTCGCTGGGACAGCTCCACTAGTGCTTTGACCGTATGAATAGTTTGCTTTCATCCGGGACAGTGAGACGCCGCTATATTGCCAACAAATTACCCGGTCACAGCACTAGCGATTGCCCAACCCGATGAGCCCGCAGCCGCACAGAATTAGAAAAATTGCCGCGACCTTGCCGCGCGTCACCGCCTCGCCAAAAAACAGTTTCGACCAGACCATCGTCCACAGGTACCCGAGCGATACCATCGGATAGAGCACGCTCAACTCCCCGTGGCGCACGCCTTGGATGAAAAAGACCGCCGAGATCAGGTATCCGGTCACTCCCGCTGCCAGTCGCCAATTGGTCACCAGGGAAACGACGTTCATTTGAAGCCGCTTCGCGCCCGCCTTCAATCCAACCGCGCCCAGGCTGCCGATGAAGGAGCCAACGATGACCCACGCCATCGAGGAAATCGGAGTGGTCACTTGTGCGCTCCGCGCCCGAGAATCGCGACCCCGAAAATGATCACCGCGACGCCCAGGGCCTTCGGCAAATTCATCGGCTCGTGAAACCACACCATCGAGATAATAGTCACCCACACATAACTGAGCGAAATGACGGGCCAGAGCACTGACAGTTCGCCGTGGCGCAGCGCCAACACCATCAGCACCGTGCCGACTCCGTAGAGCGACAGGCCGGCGATCAGCGGAAAATCATACAAAATTCCGCGGATTGTCGGACCCGCGCCCAATGCGGTCGCACCCGTCTTCAAGCAGGCTTGAGCGACGGCGCTGATCAGCGTGAAAATAACAACCAGCGCCAAGGACCGGCGCCTCTGTTCGAGAGTGGAGGGAGTCAAAATACCAGAATACCTTCACTCACCACTCTGCTGCAGAAGTTTTGCCACCAGCGCCGTCCACCCGGTCTGATGATTCGCTCCGATCCCCGCGCCATTGTCGCCATGAAAATATTCATAGAACAGGATGTTGTCCTTGAAATTCGGATCGTCCTGAAATTTCTGCGATCCGCCGAATACCGGACGCCTGCCGTTGCCATCCCGGAGGAAAATATGCGAAAGACGCCTCGATAGCTGCTGCGCCACGTCGCTCAAATTCACTCGATTTCCCGAGCCGGTTGGAAACTCGACCTTCAGATCGTCGCCGAAATAATAGTGAAACCGCTGCAGGCTTTCGATCAGCAGGAAATTAAGCGGAAACCAGACCGGCCCGCGCCAGTTTGAATTTCCACCGAACAAGCCCGTGCGCGATTCGGCAGGCTCGTAAGCCACCTTGTATTCGCGCCCGTCCACATTCAGGCTATACGGATTGGCGTCGTGGAATTTCGATAACGACCGGATTCCGTAAGGCGAGAGAAACTCCGCCTCAGCCAGCATGCGTTCGATGATGCGCACCAGGCGCGGCCGTGTCACCACGCTCAGCAGGCGCCTCTGTTGGACGCCCTGCCGCGAAAGCGACGCGAGATTCCCGCACAGGTCCGGCCGATTCCTCGTGAACCAGTCCATGCGCCGCTTGAACCCCGGCAGCTTGTCGATATTCTCCTGCTCCATCGTGTCGACGGCGAACAAAGGAATCAGCCCGACCATCGAGCGGACCCGCATCCGCATCAGGGTTCCGTCGGGAAGATGCAGCGAGTCGTAGAAAAAGCCATCCATCTCATCCCACAATCCGCCGTCGCCGATCTCATTCATCGCGTGAGCGATATACAGGAAATGCTCCAAAAATTTGCTGGCGACATCTTCGTACAGAGGATCGACTTTCGTCGCGAGTTCGATCGCGATCTTCATCATGTTGAGGCAGTACATCGCCATCCAACTGGTTCCATCGGATTGCTCGATATGCCCGCCCGTAGGCAGTGGCGCCGAACGATCGAAGACGCCGATATTATCCAGGCCGAGGAAGCCCCCTTCAAAAATGTTGCTGCCCTCGGAGTCTTTTCGATTCACCCACCACGTAAAATTCAACAGCAGTTTATGAAAGCTCGTCTCCAGAAACGCGTAATCCGGCCGCCCCGCGAGTTTCCGGTCGATTTGGAAAACACGCCAGCACGCCCACGCATGCACCGGAGGATTCACATCGCCGAACGCCCACTCGTACGCCGGAATCTGCCCGTTCGGATGCATGTACCATTCGCGCAAAAATAATTTGAGCTGGCTCTTGGCATTGTCCGGATCCACCAGCGCCATCGCGATCATGTGGAACGACAAATCCCACGCCGCATACCACGGATATTCCCAGGTATCCGGCATCGAAAGTACATCTTCGTTGAACAAATGTAGCCACTGCGAATCGCGCCCCTTCAATCGCTCGCGGGGAGGAGTGGGCTGCGTCGGGTCGCCCTTCAGCCAGTCGTTAATGATGAAGTGATAATACTGCTTGGACCAGAGAAGCCCGGCAAACGCCTGCCGCTGGACCCGTTTTGCGTCCTCGGAAAGGTGCGAAGGACAGAACGAATAAAACTCGTCGGCCTCCGCGATGCGCCGCGCGAAAATGCCGTCGAAGTCTTCCGCGGGGTCGGCCACGCGCTCAGCTTCCGGCAGCGGGCGCAGCTCATCCGCTGTCAATTCCTCGCCGCCATCCAACGATTCTGGCGGAACCGGGTTCTGAGCGACCTCGGCCGAGATCATCTCTTTCAGCTCCAGCCGGTTTAGTTGAAGCAGGCTGGCCATCTGGGCCAGCCCTGGCGTGAGCGGCCGGGACTTCGCCGCGAGCCTCATCCGGATTGTTTGACTCTCCCCGCCGGCCAGATCGAGTTGATACCATGCACAAGCCTTGGTCCCCCTCTCCGTCGGATTCACCGCTTCCAGGTCGCCGTGAATAATCCGGCGATGAAAAGCGTCCTTCACGAAAGGCTGAGTATTCCCCAGTCCCCACAACGCCCGTGCATTGGATTCATTTTCCGTAAACAGCATCGTCTGCGGGCTATCGAAGGTCAATTGGTAGGAACCCAGAGTCTGCTCCTCGATATCGATCGATGCATCGCCCGACCGGGACATGGAAGGATGCGGTGCGCTGAACGTCCAGGACCACGTATTACGAAACCACAGCGTCGGCATCACGTGCAGCGTGGCGCGGTCCGGCCCGCGATTCGTCGCCGTGATCCGGATCAGGATATCGTCGGTGCTCGCTTTTGCGTACTCGATGGCAACATCGAAATAGCGGTCGCCATCGAAGATCCCCGTGTCGATCAGTTCGAACTCTGTGTCCAAACGCGTCCGCCGCCGGTTCTCGCCATACAGCCGCGCGTAGGGAAATTCGGCCTGCGGATACTTATACAGGCACTTCATATAGGAATGCGTCGGCGTCGAATCGAGGTAATAGTAAATCTCCTTGACGTCCTCGCCATGGTTCCCCTGATTGCCGGTGAGACCGTAGAACCGCTCTTTCAGAATCGTATCGCGCCCATTCCAGAACACCGGCGCGAAACATAAGCGCTGATGGTTATCGCAAATGCCGCCAATGCCGTCTTCGCCCCACCGGTAAGCCCGCAAATGCGCATGTTCAAACGGAAAGTATTCCCACGCGGTTCCGTTCGCGCTATAGTCCTCGCGCACCGTGCCCCATTCGCGATCCGATAAGAAAGGTCCCCAACGCCGCCAGTGTTGCGCGTGGCGGGATGCCTCGAGAAGGCGTGTTTTTTCGGCGTCCAATATTTTATTATGCCCCTGCGCCCCGGCTCCTCGTCGACAATCGGTCGCGATGGAGCTCGATAACGGGCGGATTGGTCATCACCACGCTGACTACATCGAACCGAATCCGATCCCATTCCGTCCCGGTTTTTCGGCTGTACTCGCGCGCGATGCGCAGCAGATGCTTGCGTTTCTGCTCTCCGATGGCTCGCTCCGGAGGCCCATAATCAGCCGTTTCCCGCGATTTCACTTCGATGAAGACCAGAATCTCGCCATCCCACGCAATCAGATCCGCCTCGGCGTCGCCCGACGCCAAACGATAATTGCGCGCAACAATAATGAATCCCTGCTTACGCAAATAACGATGTGCCAGATCCTCCCCGCGCCGTCCTAGCGCCAGCGTAGGCGTCCACTTCCTCCGCCGCGCAACATGCCGCAGCCAGTCGAAAAATTGCAAGATCACTTAAGCGCCCGCAGCCGCCACTCGATCACTTTCCCGCGCACGACGTAACAAAGATAATGCTCCCAGAACCGCCGGTAACGAGGAAAAGTATTCACGAGAATCTCGAATCCGAGCCACCTCCACAACGCTAGTAGCTTTACCCGCACCGAAATCTCTTCAAATCGAACTTTCGAATAATAGCCGTACCCGGCGTTGTCCTCGCCGAAATAGCGAAGGGAAAAACTGTTGAGATGCCAGCGATGCGTGGGATCGCAAAAAGAGCTGAAATCGGTATAGTGCGGCGTCACGATCAGCACCTCGCCTCCCGCGCGTACCAGCCGATGAAACTCCTCCATCGTCTTCATCACATCGCCGACATGCTCGATCACATGAACCGCCTGCAGCCCATCGAAGGATGAGTCGCGAAAAGGATAAGGAAACTGATCGAGCTCGCAAATCACGTCAGCGCGGCTCACTGGATTACGATCGATGCCGATCGATCCGGGAAGCTTGTTGATCCCACAACCGACGTCGAGCGTTCGCATGGCTAGGATTCTTCAGGCAGGCCGGGCACGACCGCCAATGCAATTTGGCGTGCCAGGACAACCAGTTCGGCAAACGGGCGAGCTTCAAATACCGACGTTGCGCCCGTTATCTTCAGAATAGAAGGCGCACCATTCACGCTCAAGATATCGAATATATCCCACATCTGCTCCGCTGTGGGCTGCACATCATGTCGCGCGAGCGCATTTCGAAGCTCGCGTAGAATCCCTTGCGGAGTCGGCCCATAAATGAAGGGGTCCGTGCCATTTAGATCGCTCAGAGACTTCTGAATCCGGTGAGGCGATGATTCGAACACAAACCAAGCATGGTCGGAAGGAGCGGCTTTCTGCCATCCAATCACTAAACCTAATTCGAAAGGCATATTAAATCGCGGCGTCGCCGGTGGTTCCGGCGAGGCGGAGCACGTAGCAGGCGCACGCGTCCAGGACGGCGGCCAGCGGCGGGTGCTCGGTCCACCGGGCGGCGGCGTCGAGCGCGGCGTCGAGCAGCTCGCGGCAGCGTCTTTCGTCGCCTTGCGCGAGCACCGCCATGGCGAGCCTGGCCCGGATGCGCGCCCGCATCGGCTCCCACCAGATCGCCTGGTAGGCGTCGAACGCGGTGAGCACGTCCTGGCAGTAGCCGACGACGGCGGCCAGGTCGCCCTCGCGCCAGGCCAGCTCGGTCCGCATGAACGTCACCCAGCGGTCGATGTCGATCTGACCGCGTCGGGCCAGGGCGGCGCGGGCGACCTGGTCGAGCTCGGCCCGGGCGCGGGCGAGCTCGCCGATCCTGGCCCGGTTAACCGCCAGCCGGGCCTCGATGTAGGCCAGGTCGCCCCAGGCGTTGAGCTGGCGGCCGACCGCCACCGCCTCCTCGAGCGCGGCGATCGACGCGGCGTGGTCGGCGCGCAGATCGCTCAGGTCGGCCAGGGTCGTGAGCACGAGGGCGGCTCCCCACCGCTCGCCGAGCGCTCGGAACTCGCGCAGCGCGACCCGGAGCTCGGCCTCCACGCCGTCAAGCCGGCCCATCTCGCTGGCGTGCATCGCCCGGTAGAACATCCCCATCGCCCGCAGCCACGGATCCCGCGCCGCGGCGTACCGGTCGTACACCTCCCGCACCCGCTCGCGGCCCCCGGTGAACTGCAGGAGCAGCGGCTCGGCCATGGCCGCAAGGGGGTGCAGGCCCTCGTCGTC